>Ga0126383_10000734_pt1 | contig 18913 bp, 11 predicted proteins | sample PanSoiMetPlot_35_FD_96882 | JGI IMG/M metagenome (GOLD analysis project Ga0126383, IMG submission 96882) | Tropical forest soil microbial communities from Panama - MetaG Plot_35 | ecosystem: Environmental > Terrestrial > Soil > Tropical forest > Bulk soil | place: Panama | collected 2016-02-17
CCGACCTGGGGCACGCCGAATAGGGCCGTGGTTAAGACTCCTGACAACTCGGGCCGCTTGCGGGCCTCAGCGACAAACAGTTGAGCGTTCTTCGCCAGAAAATCAACCCCGCTGCCCGATCGGTCCTCCAAGATGAAAGTGGCGCCTCCGGAGGTGCCTACGCCCGGAATCGCCGGTGGCGGAAATGAAAACGCAGTTCCTGACGGAACTCTTGAGAGCGCCTGTTTCAGGTGGGCCTTGATACCTTCGTAGCTGGTTTCCGAAGTTTTTCGTTCTTCCCAGGGCTTCAGTGAGACGAAGAAGAATGAGCTGTAGGTCGCATTGACGCCGCTCAGCATGCTGTATCCCATGACGGTACTGACGTACTGAACGCCGGGAGTATCCATGATCGCCTTTTCGACTTCCCGGGCGGCCTCCGAAGAGCGCTGCAGGGAAGCCGCATTCGGCAGTTGCAGTCCCGCGTACAAGTAACCTTGGTCTTCGTCGGGGAGAAAGCTTTTGGCGACCTTCTTGCCGAAGAATGCCGCTCCTACCGTGACCACGGCGAGCAGGACAAATGCAAAACCTGCTTTGTGGATCAGGTATCTGCACCCGCTGACATATCCTTCGGTGGCACGCCCGAACACCCGATTGAACCAGCGAAAGAAAGCACCCAGAGGACCGCGGGCCGGTTTTCGCGGGCGCAGGAGCATGGCGCAAAGCGCTGGGCTAAGGGTGAGCGCATTAAACGCCGAGAAGAGAACCGAAACAGCGATGGTAACCGCGAACTGCTTGTAAAGCTGACCGGTGATGCCAGGAACGAAGGCTGTGGGAACAAAAACCGCAGCCAGAATCAGTGCGATAGCAATGACAGGTCCAGAGACTTCCTCCATCGCCTTGACAGTGGCGTCATGCGGCGTCATCCCGTGTTCGATATGGTGTTCCACAGCCTCCACGACGACAATGGCGTCATCGACCACGAGTCCAATGGCTAGGACCAGGCCGAACAGCGACAGTGTGTTGATGGAGAACCCCAGCATGGGAAAAACCGCGAAGGTTCCAATCAAAGAGACAGGAACCGCAAGCAGCGGAATCAGAGTGGCTCGAAAACCCTGGAGGAAGATGTAAACAACCAGGATGACCAGGATGAGAGCTTCAAACAGCGTCTTGTAGATTTCGTGGATGCCTTCACTCACTGCGAGTGTCGTGTCGAGGGCGACAATGTAGTCAAGCCCCTGCGGGAACCGAAGCTTCGCCTCATCCATCATTTTGAGGACTTCGTCTCGCGTCTGTAGAGCATTGCTGCCGGGGTTGAGGTAAAGCGCGATGAGGGCCGCGGGCTGGGAGGGCTTGCCTTCTCCTGCGGTTCCCAACCGTGCCAGGTAGGAATAGTATTGCGACCCCATTTCTACACGCGCCACATCCTTCAATCGGAGGACTGAACCATCAGGCTGGGCGCGGACGACGATCTCATTAAACTCATCAACCGTGGGCAGGCGCCCTGGAGCCCGGACGTTGTAGGTGAATTGCTGGCCGTTGGGAACGGGTTCTCCGCCGACCTGACCTGCGGGATTGACCTTGTTTTGGGCCTTCACCGCGTTTGTAATGTCGGAGACCGTTACCCCGAGTCTTGCCAGCCGGTCAGGATTGACCCAAATGCGCATCGAGTAGGGTCCCGCTCCGTAGATCTGAACCTGAGAAATCCCGGATACACGTGTCAACGCGTACTGCAGATTGATGATGGCGTAATTGGCCAAGAAGATGTTGTCGTACACCCCGCGGGGAGAATAAAGATCGAGGAGCATGAAGGGCGCCGTAGTGCCCGGCTGCACCAGCACGCCTTGCTGAACGACTTCACTCGGCAACTGCGAGTTGGCCTGCCCAGTGCGCATTTGCGCCAGAATCTGATCGGTGTTGACATCAGTCCCGAGCTGGAAGTCCACGTACAGCGTCCCCCCACCGCCCGAGCTGGCGCTCAACGAGTACATGTAATTCATGCCGCTGACGCCTGACATCTGTTGCTCAACCGGGGTCGCAACCGACTCCGCGATCGTTTGCGCGTCGGCGCCCGGGTACGTAGCTTTGACCTGTATCATCGGGTCAGCGATATTGGGGAACTGCGCGGTGGGAAGGCCGAGCATCGCAACCAAGCCGATCAACACCATCAGAATGGAAATGACGATGGCCACGATCGGACGATTAATAAAGAATTTCGACACGGTCAGTTACTCCCCCCGGCGGTCGATGCGTATGGCTTAGTTGTGACCGGGACGCCTTCCTTTGCCGCCTCTGGGGACTGCGCGGCAAAGGCCTGCACTTTTTGAATGCCTTCGACTACCACCCGGTTACCCGCATTCAATCCATCCGTGATGATCCAGTTCGGCCCAACACGATTCCCCACCTTGACCGCGTGGATGGTGGCTTTGCCATCAGACCCAACTACGATGACCTGGTATTGTGACTGCACTTCTATTACGGATGCCTGTGGAACGAGCATTGCGTTCTTGTCGGTACCCGTCAGCACACGCACTTTCCCAAATCCACCTGGGCGAAGAATGGCGTCTCTATTCGGGAAAGCAGCCGCCAACTGAATCGTGCCGGTGCCCGTGGCGACCTCGCGGCTTACAAAGATGATCCTACCCTTGAATGGATAGGGAACGTCATTGGCCTGAATGTAATCGACAGGAACGGTGGACTTACCGCCAGGTGTGCGCAAGGCTCGCGAGATTTCTGGAGCGAAGCGTAGATACAAAGTCTCACTAATGTTGAAGTATGCCCAGATGGGGTCGATCTGAGAAACCGTGGTCATCTTCGTGGTCGTGCTAACCAGGTCGCCCACTTGAGAGGTCGCCTCTCCAGCGATGCCATCTACAGGCGAATAAAGGCTGGTCCACCCCAGATTTAGTTGGGCCTGTTCCTGCGCCGCCTTCTTCGCCTTCAATTCCGCCTTGGCCCAAGTTTCATTCGCAATGTCATCATCAAGTTGCTTCTGTGGAATCGCCTTCTGCGCGGCCAGCGGGGTGTCGCGCGCAACATCGTTGCTGGCCCGGGAAAGGGTCGAAACAGCCTTTTCCGCATCTGCCTTGGCCTCGTCCAGGGCGGCTTCAAAGGGCCGTCGATCAATTTGAAAAAGCAGCTGTCCTTTCCTGACCAACGATCCGTTCACATAGTTCTGGCTGAGCACGTAGCCCTGTACCTTGGGTGAGATGGCAGCGTTCACTGGGCCGTTCAGGTTCGCCACCGTCTCTTCGTAGACGGGAACGTCCTGGACAATCACGGGTGCAACTACGACTTCGGGTGGAGCCGGAGCGTCGGCCCGCACCTTCTCCTTGCCACATCCGACGAATGCTGCGGCGAGAAACAGGACACCAATGAATGCGGCGCCACGGTGGGTCGCAAGCGAGCAGGTTTTCTGACGACGGGTCGAACTCCTGACTCGAGCTCCGTGCTGGAATAGTTTAGGTCCGGCTCGCATGACAGGCTCCTAAGAAAAGAACTGAAAAAAAAGAAGCGGCCTTCCCACGTCAGCAAAAGGGCGAGAAGAAAAATGGCTTTGTTTCGTGCGTCGCAGCTTGCTTTCCATTTCCTTCAAGGTGGTTGCAGCGCGAATCCTACTGTCGATTGGGGAAAGAGTAGACGGAGATGGCAGTGGCAGAAACTAGCAAAAGTACCAGTTCCAGCCCGACGGCACAAGCCGGGAACACTGGGATGGCGAAGGCAGAAATCGAATGACGGAAGGCTTCGCGACAAAGACTCGAACGGTCGGCCGACAACTCAAAAAGCCCAGCGCAGCGAACCTAACACATTGTTGGCATGGAAATAGCGTGGATCGGTCGGTCCGACAAACGATTTCTCGCCGTACTGGTAATAGTTCCATGCGGCCTTCGCGGTGAGATTGTGCCCGATGTCAACCGCAAGGCTGGCGATGGGTTGGTGGTAGTTGTACTGGAGTGAGCCGAAGGGCTGCAGACGGTTGAACTGGGGAGTCTGCCCACCTACACTCGTGATGCTGTATCCGACCTCTGTCGTTAGCCTTCGAAGCGGTTTCACCAGTACCGAGCCCATGCCATAGTGAGTTTGATTCGTGTAGATGCCATTGGTGAGGAGATTGTTTTTGTCAGGCTGGTTGTAGCCGTTCGCGTTGCAACTGCCGGCATTCGCCACAACGGAAAGAGAAGTATCGGAATTGTTAAAACAAACGAAGGCGTTCTGCTGGTAATCGTTGTAATTGTAGGCAAAGTCGATTGCGAACCGCTCGCGCGGGGCAAGATTTGCAGTCAAGCCGTAGTTGCGATTGTGTCCCCGGTACCTGGTCAATGCGTCCTCATTCGAAGCTTCCCAAAGATTGGCGTTCCCACCCAGTACCGCCCAGGGCCGCGGAGTGTAGTTGGCTTGAACCCGATATCGTGCTTCTTTGCGCGGGCCGATACGCACGATAATGTTGTCGTTGTTGGTATGTTCCCAGGCGAAGTTGAATCGCAAGTTGGTTGCCGGCTTTACCCAGAGCGCCGCCAGGGGGGTGTATTCGCGGACAACAATTAGATCTTGGTCTCCAGTGGCGAAGTCAAGAATGTGATGGAAGGTCTTATCGCCGTAGCGAAATCCGATACTCGCTCCAAAATGCTTCGACATATCCCAAACCAAATCCGCCTGATTCCTCTTCCAGTCCTGATTGAAGGACAACTGGTCGGTGGCAGTAGGAGCAACCGTCGCTGTGGTACCGGTGCTTATGGGAGTGAGGAGGGAGCAATTTGCAGAGTTCGTACAAGTCCAGTCTGTCTCAGTGGAAGAGAAGCTCGATGGAATCCGGTAACTCCACCAGCGGAAGCTATTAACCAGCCGAAAATGTTCTGACAAATGCACGGTTACGCCGAAATCCGCCACGTCCGATACGCGCCGCGCTCTTCCTGGTCCAGTAACCGTCTCCTGACGAAGGCCGTTACGACCCATTCCATTGAAAAACTCGTCGAGTGGAGCATTCATATCCGCCGAACTGTAGGAAAAGGAGGCAGACAAGTCCACGCGACGGATGGCAGTACTGCGCAGACTCAAGCGCTCGGTTGGCGTGGATGTGCGGACGCGATTCGAGCGATTATAGGCGAAATATCCATTGCAAGCGGTATTGGTCAACGTTCCCGTGGGATCGATCAGACTGGTTGCTGGGGGATTGATGGCGCAAGGGTTCTTATTAGAAGTGTCGATAGGGAGCCCGAGTTCCACCGTGCTCGGAATTCCCGGGGGCGGCGAGGGCAGCAGCGCTTGGGCGAAAGGGGCTAGTTGCCAGGAGGTATCCCCCTTGTAGTAATCGAGAAACTGATCATAGCTGACCACCGTCCCTGGCCAGAGTTTCAAGTCCACTCCGATGCGATAGGAATTGAGCGTCGTGTTCCACGCCTGCAACAACAACGCATCCGTTCCCTCATGAACACTGGAATAGGACGGCCCCGTCATGTTGTTACGCGAATACCCGAGACGGAAATCGACCTTCGATTGCGGCAGCAACGTCAGGTCGAAGTCGCTCATCCGCCGGCGAGTCGCAAACAGGTGGGGGGAAGCCGGAACCGGAATGCTTGGGCTCGAGGTCGGTGGGTTGAGCGGATTCGCCAGCAGGTTATAGTCGAAATCCGTCTGGGATCGGCGGAAGGAAGCACGGAAGTCGTACCACTTGTTCAAGTCCACCCGCGCGCGCAGGGCGTTGTTGGGTTCGCCTCCCCACCCGAAGCTGTCGATGAAAAGGTTGTCGAAGAGCAGACCCGTGTGCGATCCCGATTGCATGGACAGACTCTGATCGAGGAGGCGCGGGCCAGCACGCAGATTGACGAGCGTATCGTACATCTGATCACTGCCGGTGAGGTTCGATCCGCGGTATCCAATCTCGACTGACTGGTGGATCCGGTACCCGTAACGTTCCACACCTTCGGGCGCAGCCGTACTTTGGCCGGCGCTTCCCCCTGCCGTCTGAGCGATGGCGGCGAAATTCAATAGCGCAGCGATCACAAGACCTTCCTGCATCCGGAACCATTTCGAAATCATGAGCGACCTCTTCACCTGAAAAACACATTGCTCGCGTTAGACCCATGAATGGCTGTGTGGCACATGGTGCACGCCTGATACTTCGTTGCCTGATTGTGAGTGGGGCCAGCCGGTCCTTGCACGGGGAATGTGTGGCATTGCAGACACAACAGGTTGACCTGGCTCACCCGCAGGAACCGTGGGTTCGTCGACCCATGTGGCGTATGACAACTGGTGCAACCCTCGGTCTTGACGGGTACATGCTCATATACGAACGGACCCTGCTTGTCGGCGTGGCACTTGACGCAAATTGCGTCTCCACTGGGCAGGGTTCTCAGCTGCCGGATGGTCGTGCTGCCATGGGGATTGTGACAATCGCTGCAGCGGACCAGACCTTCATCGACCCGGTGGCGATACGGCTTCGCAAAGTCGGCCTTGGCTGAGATATGACACCCGTAGCAGAGATCGGGCTGCGCTCGCACCAACAAAGACTGGGCTTCCTTGGAGTTATGCGGAGAGTGGCAGTCCAGGCAGCCAATATCATTGCTGGCGTGTGAAGATGACGAGAAGTGCCGCTGCTCATGGTTTTCGCCGTGACAACCCAGGCAATGCGCATTAACGTCCTTTTTCGCCATCGTTTTGAAGCTGACGATTTTGCTGACGTCCCCACCGCCCTCCACGTGCGCAGATCCAGGTCCGTGACAAGATTCGCAACCGTGCCCCTCATTCAGCGTTGTCTTGAAATGGGGGGTGAACTCGAACTTCTTCTTGTAGAGGTCTTCGTGACAGCCTTTACAAACATCGCTGCCAACATATTTCGCTGGCTCGTTTTGTGGCGGCGCGACGCTTTCTTGTGCCGCAGCAATTGATGGCCGGATCGACAACAGCAACATGATTGTCGCCGCACCACACATCAACTGTTGAGTGAGTATTTTTCTCGTCTTCACAGGCGGACTCCTGGCTCGCAAAAGAAGCGTTCTCCCCGGCAAGCTATTACTGCAACCGCGCACGAGGCTGCGAAGGTTAACTTACTTAAGCGACTTGACGTAGTCCGCAATCGCCTTCGCCTGATCATCTGTCAGCCCGGCGATGCCCTTATTGTGAGGCGCCTTGCTCGTCGCCTCGCCCTTGGTGAGGTGTTGCACAATTTGATCGGCCTCGAGAGTTGTTCCTTTCAGTGCGGGCGCCTTTATGCTTGACTTGCCTTCTCCGTTGGCACCGTGGCAGCCTGCACATTTGCTTTTGTACAGTGAAGCTCCATCAGCCGCCGCCAGTGAAAACGGAGACGCAAGCAACAACATCAGGGCTAGACCTATGGTTAACCTGCAGTTCATGGGAACTCTCCTTGTCGTTTTAGACGTGCAAAGTCTTGATTGTTCGCGTCGCAATTGTCCGGTGTTATTGTTTCTGGACTTCTGAAATTCGTTCTGCGATTCCGAGCGTCTTCAGAATTTCCGGCGAAGTCTCCTCGATAGCCAAGGGCTGGTGGCAACTGTTGCAATCTTGAGAAATGGTCTTCCCGTCTCCGGCCACGTGCGAACCATCGTGACAACGAAAACACCCCGGGAAATCGGTGTGTCCTAGGTTGTTCGGATAGGTGCCCCACGTGACGGCCAAGTCCGGGAAAACATTGCGTTGATAGATGTCAAGAATCGCCTGGCCCGCTTTCCGGATGTCTTCCTGGCGCTTTGAGTATAGGTCGGGGTAGTTGTGCTGATAAAAGGCGGCGAGCGACGCCGGCAGTTTCTCGGCCGCCTCGGCGTGGGTTGCGTAGTTTGCCGTCAGCAACTGCACGCCCTGCCTTTTGATGAACGGTAAGGTTACTGGAATGTCGCCAAGCGCCAAGCCTTTGTCCATGGCGCGTTCGGGCAGATCGAAAGCATGCGTAGGGCGGTTGTGACAGTCCACGCACGACATCTCGAATGTTGGGAGTTGCTTGGCGGAGTCAGGCGATGAATCCGGGCTAACAAAGGTTCGGACATCTCCCGTCTTCGCATTTCGATATTCGATCAAAGGGATGGTCTGGCGCTTTGGGTCGGCTGCCGCGTACCGTATGTGAATTCCCGGATCCAAATGCGCGCCGTGAATTCCGGAGACCCGGTCTCCACCCACCAACATCATGAGAACTGTTTCGCTGCGGGTATTAGCCTCGTCTTCGGCATACTTGGGGACTACGCGCAGACGAGCACCACTGAACATCCGCGGCCAATGACAGTTCTCGCAGGTGTCTCTCGCCGGCACCAGACGATCCGTCTCCAGAGCGGAAGGGATCGGTTTCGGGGCTGTCCCCAGAGTTGTTTCTATCAGCTGACGGACACCGTTTTTCTTGCTGCTGATCCAACCCGCCGCGCCGGGCGATACGTGACACTCAACGCATTCCACACGCGAGTGGGGAGAATTTTGATAGGCCGCCAGTTCCGGATTCATCTGGTGACAGCTAGCTCCGCAGAATTGCGGCGTCTCCATGTGCTCGACTGCCCTGTAAGTGAGCTGAGTGCCGATCACAAGGTTGAGAAGCGTGACGATTCCGAAAAACCACGCCAGGCGGCGGAGGGCGCTCTTGCGATCGAACGCCGGCTCGGCCAACTTTTCGCGAATCTCACGCTTGCGAAAATAGATCCCGATAGGGATTAAGGCTAACCCTAGAAAAAAGACTGCGGGAAGAATGAGGAAGACAATGATCCCGACATAAGGGTTGGAAGCGTGCCCGCGAATCTGCAGCGGAAGCACAAAAAGCCATGAAATCACCGCGGTTGCGAGAAGCGCCGCGCCTAGAAGACTCAACCAGTGTTGCGTGAGCACGAACCACGCCGGTCTGTCGCTTGCAGTCTTCATCGCGAGAAATCCAACTCGTGGCCCGGAAGCAGAGAGATTACAAGCTTCGAAAGGAAGTGAGGACTGGGAGAAATACTAGTTGTTGTTCTTCCCTAGGGGCTATACGCTCCCATGCCGGGAGTCGCCACGGCGATCACACGTGCGCGGCTGGGGAGTCGTCTGTCCAATCGATTACTCACTAATACCACTAAAGGGAGCGAAAGAGTGTCTGCGGAGCGGGATGATTCGCGCGATGAACTCGAAGGCGATGCTTCGCGCCGAGCGGGCGGAGTGTCGGTCAACCGGAGAGATTGGTTGAGAGTTGCTGTCGCCGGAAGCGCAGGTCTGGCGCTCGATGGCCTTCTCGATTTACCGGCAGTGAGAGCTGCGACCGAAAACTTAAAGCTTGCAAACGTGAATGAATTCACGACCTCCTGCAACTTTTGTTCGTGCGGCTGCGGCATGATCGCCGCCGTACGCGAAGGTAAATTAATTGCCATGGAAGGCGACTATGACCACATCGTGAACCGCGGGTCGCTGTGCGTGAAGGGCATCTCCATGTTCGCGACCCATACCTCGCCGAACCGCCTCGCTGCGCCGCGTTACCGTGCGCCGGGAAGCGAGCACTGGGAAGACATCTCGTGGGAAGACGCGGTGGAGCGAGTTGCGCAGAAGATACGCAAGACACGCGACGCGACGTGGATCGCAACTGAGAAACTGGGAGATGCGGACGTACCCGTGAACCGGACGGACTCGATCGCGTTCATGGGAGGAGCGCAAAACACCAACGAGGAGTGCTATCTCTTTCAGAAAGCGACGCGGTTACTTGGTCTTGCTTTCGTCGAGCACCAGGCTCGACTTTGACACAGCCCTACGGTCCCCGGTCTGGGGGCTGCGTTCGGGCGAGGGGCGATGACCAACCACTGGATCGACCTGCAGCATTGCAAAGCCATTCTGGTGGAAGGCAGCAACGTGGCAGAGAACCACCCTATGGCCTTCAAATGGATCCGGAAGGCGCAGGAAAATGGGGCAAAGATCATCCATGTAGACCCTCGGTTCACGCGAACGTCCGCAACCGCTGACATGTACGCGCGCATCCGCCCCGGCACCGATGCGGCGTTTCTCAATACGATGATCAACTACGTCCTCGTTCACAAGCTGTATGACGAGGACTACGTCAAGACTCACACCAACGCGCTCTTTCTGGGCCACGCCGATTTCGACTTCAAGGATGGGCTGTTCAGCGGGTTCGACGAGGAAAAACACAAGTACAGCACGGAGACGTGGGGCTACCAGCTCGATGCGAGAGGCAAGCCGCGTGTCGCGGCGAGTTTGGACGATCCCCATTGCATTTTCACACGCCTCCAGAAGTTCGTGTCGCGATACACGCTCGAGGTGGGCGAGAGCATTACCGGCATTCCTGCACCGCAGATCCAGTTGATCACTGAGACCATGGCCAGGAATCGGCCGGGTTCCATCCTGTACGCCCTTGGAATGACCCAGCACACGACCGGGGTGCAGGGAATCCGCGCGTTCACCATTTTGCAACTCCTGCTCGGCAATGTCGGTAAGCCGGGCAGCGGCGTCAACGCCTTACGAGGCGAGCCCAATGTGCAGGGTGCGTGCGACATGGGTGTGCTCAGCAACTATATGCCTGGCTACTTGAACTACCCGGCGCACACCGAGCCCACACTGGCGGAGTACACGAAGCGCAACGGCACCGGAGACCGCAAGTTTCTGGTCAACACGCTCAAGGCGTTCTACGGGGATGCAGCCACACCGGAGAACGATTTCGCCTACGCATGGTTACCAAAGCGGAGCGCGGCGAAAGACTACGGCACCATGTCGATTTTCGAGAGTGCATTGGCCGGAAGCATGAAGATGCTGTGGATTGTCGGCCAGAACCCGGCGGTGACGACGCCCAACCTAAACCTGACGTTTGATGCAATGGGGAAGCTCGAGATGCTGGTGGTTCAGGAGATCTGGGAGACCGAAACGGCGACGTTCTGGCGTCGCCCGGGCGTGGATCCGAAAACCATCTCCACCGAAGTGATCTTGTTGCCCGCGGCGTTCTTCATGGAGAAGAACGGAACCATTACCAACTCAGGTGGCATGGTGCAGTGGCGACACGCAGCGGTGAAGCCGCCCGGCGTCGCCAAGCCCGACGGCGAAATTGTCGACCTTGTATTTCGTCGCGTGCGCGACCTGGTGAAGGATTCGTCCGATCCGAAGGACGAGATCATCAAGAAGAGTTTTTGGACTTACACAAGTGCGGAAGACGTACTGCGCGAGATTAATGGCCGCGCTCTGCGCGACCTCCCGGGCGCCAGCCTCAAAGCTGGTGATCTGGTCAATAGAGTCGCCGACCTCCAGCCTGACGGTTCGACCTCCGCTGGTGCCTGGATCTACGCAGGCGTTTTTAGCGGCGGGGTAAACCTCTCCAAACGTCGGGACTCGCGAACCGATCCCGGAGGTCTCGGCCTGTATCCGAAGTTTGCCTGGACCTGGCCGAACAACATGCGCATTTTGTACAACCGAGCGTCGTGCGATCGGCACGGCAAACCGTATGCGGGATCGGAAGCCCTGGTCTGGTGGGATGAGCAAGCAAAACGCTGGACGGGATACGACGTGCCGGACGTTCCTGTCGTGACCGACGGACCGAATACGCCGAACGGCCAGCGAGCATTTCACTTGGGGGCGGAAGGTGTCGGCCGCCTCTTCGCCGCAGTCTACGAGGATCCGGACCCGAAGAACCCGCAGGTTCCCCGCGATGTGGCCTACGTGCCGAAAGACGGTCCACTGCCGGAAATGTACGAACCCGTCGAGAGTCCGGTGGAAAACGTCCTGCACCCGGACGTAAAGCACAACCCGTTGCTCAAATATCCGCGCATCAAGTCTTATCAGCCGATCGGTACGGTGGAAGAGTTTCCATATGTCCTCATGACGTCAACTGTCGCGGAACACTGGTGCGGGGGCTCCTCGACGCGCAACATCCCCTGGTTGAACGAGCTCGTTCCTGAGCCGATGCTTGAAATGCCGGAAGGCCTTGCCCAAAAGCTGAATGTGAAAACCGGAAACTGGGTGAAAGTGTCTTCCGCGCGCGGTCAACTCACGGTGAAAGCTGTGGTCACGCCTCGAATGAAAACACTGCAAGCCAACGGGCGCGAGATTACGGTGGTGTGGATGCCGTACAACTGGGGCTATGGGGGGTTGTCAACCGGACCAAGCGTAAACCACCTCACCATCGATGCTGTGGACCCTGGCGCTGGCACACAAGAGACGAAGGCGTGCCTGGTAAACGTGTCCAAAGCACAGCCACCTGCTCCTTCGCCACATAGCGTCTCCGGGAGAAAGGCATGACTCAGCCGTCCAACGCGACTCCGATCAAAACCACGTTGATCGACATTACCAAGTGCATCGGATGCCGCGCATGCCAAGTTGCGTGCAAGCAATGGAACGAGCGCGAGGGGGAAGCGACAGAGTTGCAGGACTACATGGGCTTTCAGAACCCGGCAACTCTGAGCGCAAAAACCTACACCCTGATCACGTTTCACGAAGTGCCTGACGAGAAGGCGCCCGGCGGCCTGCACTATCTGTTTACGATGCGGCGTTGTCTGCATTGCCTGGAGCCGGCATGTGCCTCGGCATGCCCGACAACCGCGTTGGAGCGGCAGCCGGATGGTCCTGTTCGCTACGAGCCCGATCAATGTATCGGTTGCCGCTACTGCGTCTGGGCATGTCCGTGGGGTGTGCCGACCGCAGAGTGGGACTCACTCGCTCCCAAGATACAGAAATGCACACATTGCGCGGACCGATCCAATCAGCCCGCTCCCGTGGCTCGCAATGGCCAGGCTCTTAGCAACGAGGAGAGCAAGCAATACCACGAAGACATTGTGACGCCAGCTTGCGTCAAAGCTTGCCCAGCTGACTGCCTCAAGTTTGGGACCCGGGACGATATGCTGGCCGAAGCACACAACCGGATCTCTACCCACCCCGACAAATATGTAGACCACATTTACGGCGAAAAAGAGGCAGGCGGCACCAGCGTTTTGTACTTGTCTTCAGTTTCGTTCGACCAACTTGGATTCCCCAATGTAGGTACCGAACCGTATCCATCATTCTCCAAGCGCGCTCTCCACGCCGTTCCTCCAGCCGTAATCGCTTTGGGTGCGCTGCTTGGCGGAGCATATGCTCTTTTGAAACGCCGCGCCTCCGCGGTGGCAAAAGAGTCCCACGGTGACGACCAGAGTCACCACGTTGAGTTCGAAACACTCCAGCGGCCGTTGTTGACCCCGTTCAATTGGGTGCTTCTCGGGCTCATGGCATTCGGAGCGCTTTCTCTCCTCATCCGATTCGCATTGGGCTTAGGCGGCAGCACACATCTGTCCAATACTTATGCCTGGGGACTGTGGATCGTCTTCGATCTGGTGTGGATTGCAGTGGCTGCCGGCGCATTTGCAACCGCCGGTTTTATTTACGTCTTCCAACGCAAGGATCTCTACCCTATGGGCCGTTCTGCCGTGCTCGTGGGATTGTTAAGCTACTCATTTGTCACTGTCACACTAATAGCCGACCTCGGCTTGCCTTGGCACTTCTATCAGCTTGCCCTGCAAGCTCCCCAGCAATCCGCGATGTTCGAAGTCTCCTGGTGCGTCGGCCTCTATGTCACGGTATTGCTTGTCGAATTCTTGCCGGTGCCCTTTGAGCGATGGGGGCTTAAGAGAGAGATGGAAATTTGGCAGCGCTGGTCCGGGGCCTATGTAGCATTTGCGCTTACCCTGTTCGTTTACCTGCTCTCGCGCAGCCTGGCGTATGCGGCGGTCACCGCGATTGTATTTTCTCTCCTGGCCTGGACCTTCCGAGTCAAAGGCAAGAAGGCTGAGCCAATCATGCTGGCCATTGCTGCGGTAACGCTCTCGACTATGCATCAGAGTTCTCTGGGATCGCTATTCCTGCTGATGCCGGACAAGCTCGCGCCGCAATGGTGGTCCCCGGTGATGCCCATTTCCTTCTTTTTGTCTTCGATTGCAGCCGGCACATCTCTCATGATCCTGATCGAGATGTGGATTGCCAAGGGCTGGAAACGGCCGCTCAGAACAGGGGAGCTCGCGGCCATGGGCGCACTCTCGTTTTGGTCCTTGCTGGTCTACATGGTGTTCCGCCTCGGTGACATGGTTATTCGAGGTCGGTTCCCTGAAGCATTCTCCGGCAGAACGGGCGTACTCTTCACCGTGGAGATCGTTCTGGGCGGGTTGGTTCCTTTATTCTTGCTTGCGCGCGCTCAACTGCGTGAACGTCCTCAGGTGCTGTTTGTCGGAGCGCTACTCACCACCTTGGGAGTGGTGTTTAACCGCGTGAATGTCGTTTTGTTAGGCATGCAATTGAAAGGGGCAATGCCCCAGGTCGCACCGGAATCGTATTCGCCCTCGGTTTTCGAATGGGGAATCTCCATTGGTCTCATCGCTGCGACCATATTTCTGTTTGGACTTGGAGTCCGGCTAATGCCCGTGCTGCCAAAGCCAGGAGCAGTCCAAGGAGATTGATTTTCATGACCAGGGATGCCTGGTTGGCGAAGCATCCTTACCTGAACGGAATGGCCGGACTGCAGACGCTGATGGACACGGCGTTGGCAGAAGCCAGGATTCCGACGTGCGAGAACCCGGCCTGGAATCCCTATCTTGACGACTTCTACGCCGGTGTACCTCTGCTGCTGAGTTCGAGGATAACAATTGATTTTCTCCCCCCGGCGGAGGCGCTCGCGTCTCTGGTTAGAGCACTGGCCTCGAAGCCGCTGCCAGAAGAGCTGGCTTCGAAGATCGGGGACTTGGCGGGCGACCTACAGTCTGACTCGAGCCTGGCCCACCGAGCTGTGGCTTGGCTGTTTGCCAGGGATACCTTCATTCCTCGCCATCCAGGCCTGCTTTATTACCTGGGTTGGACGGTCATGGCTCGATACCTTCACCGAGTAGTTGCGGCATTTGGCCAGTGGCGCGAGGAAGAGCGCTGGCTGCGAAACTACTGTCCCACCTGTGGATCATCTCCGGGCATGGCTCAGTTGGTTGGCAGTGATCCGGCACGCCTTCGACTCCTTTCGTGCAGTTGTTGTGCTACTCGCTGGCGATATCGTCGAACTGGGTGCCCGTTCTGCGATACGGAAGATGATCGGGGCCTTGCGATTCTCACGATTGAGCGTGAGGATGCACTGCGGATCGAATATTGCAAGACTTGTGGAGGCTACCTCAAGACCTACGGTGGGGAAGGAAGTGAACCTCTGCTGCTGGCGGATTGGACGTCACTTCACCTGGATGTTATCGCTCGTGATCGCGGCCTCAAGCGTTATGCCGGGTCGTTGTACCAGTTGTGACTTGTCCATAGTTTTTCCCGCGATATTTTTGGTCCAGAGGGAGGCCTAATCCCGTGGCTGAAATGCAAGAAAAAATCGAGTCACCAGGCCCTCGCGCCCCGGGTCCCGCTTTTCTGGAGTCCCCAGACTTTTCCCTGGTGCTGGGTGGTCCGATCTTCCAGTTGCTTCGGAAGGCGCGTCTCGAGGGGGAACACCTGGAGCTTCTGGTTCGAAGGATGCTCGTGATCTCTCTGGCTGCTTGGCTCCCACTGTTGATCCTGGCGACCCTCGGCTCCTCGGCAACAGGTATCGGTCGTATTTCTTTCTTTCGCGATGTAGAGGTCCATGTCCGGTTCCTCATCGCACTTCCAGTGCTTATCGCCGCAGAGCTGATCGTTCACTTGCGGACACGTCCGGTCGTGCGCCGATTCGTCGAGAGGAATATCGTGCCGCCCGAGGAGCTACCCCGCTTCCGCGCAGCAATCGACTCTGCCGTCAAGCTGCGCAATTCGATTCCTCTCGAACAGGGTCTCCTGGTTCTTGTTTATACCTTCGGCCTATGGATCTGGAATAGCAGAGTCGGACCTAACACTGCGACTTGGTACGCCGCATCTGCCACACGCTGGCACTTGACTCCCGCCGGTTTCTGGTACGTGTTTATCAGCATTCCCATCTTTCAGTTCATCCTCCTGCGTTGGTACTGGAGGCTCTTCATCTGGTTTCGCTTTCTCTGGCAAGTGTCCAGAATCAACCTGCACCTCGTTGCGAGCCATCCTGATCGCGCCGCCGGGCTCGCCTTTCTGGGCAAGAGCTCCTACGCCTTCGGCCCGATTCTTTTTGCTCAAGGTGCGATCCTGGCTGGCGTGATCGCCAGTCGGGTTCTTTACGGAGGGGGAAGCCTACTGTCCTTCAAGTTACCAATCGCGGGTTTTATTGCTTTCTTCGTCGTGGTCATCCTCGCTCCTTTGCTGATGTTCACTCCCGGATTATCTCGGGCCAAAAGGAAAGGACTTGCGGATTACGGGCTGCTGGCTCAGCGTTACGTCGATCGCTTCGAAGAGAAGTGGATCGTGCACGATCCTGCTCCTTCGGAGGAACTGCTGGGCGCCGCTGATATCCAGTCGCTCGCTGATCTCGGCAACAGCTATGCGATGGTGCGAGACATGCGTGTGGTCCCCTTCGGACTCGAAGATATCTCCCGTCTGGCTGCTGCCACTGCTGCTCCTCTTGCTCCTCTCTTGCTCACTGTATTTTCCTTCGAGGACCTCGTCATGCGCGCCATTAAGGTCGTGTTTTGAAGGTCACACTTCATCGGCAAACGTCGGCCCGGTATCTTAGTCAGACTGTTGCCATGCGCAAACGAACCTGAGACTGCCGGCAGGCCGTGGGCGGCTGCCGAGAGGTCTGGCTCGAAAACGAAGGAACTGATCGGGATGGAACACTTTGCTGCTTTTCTGCACCAGTTTCCGGTGCTGTGCCTGTTCCTGAGCATCCTGGTCGGCCACATAATTGGCCGCTGGCATTTCAAGGGCGTCGGCTTCGGAAATGTGGTCGGTACGCTAATTGCCGGCATTGCGATCGGCATACTGGCGAAACCAGAACTTCCTGAATTGCTGCGCTGGGCCTTCTTTTATCTGTTTCTCTTCTCGGTTGGCTACTCCGTGGGGCCACAGTTTTTTGGCAGCCTGAAGAAGCGGGCCTTGCCTCAGGTCGCCCTGGCGGTGATCGTAGCGTTGAGCGGGCTTGCCGCTGTCATCGGAGTCACGGCGGCATTCCGCTTCGACGAAGGCATTGCCGTCGGACTGCTGTCGGGCGGCATGACCCAGTCGGCCGCGCTCGGCACCGGAATCAGCGCGATCGGCGAGTTGCCGATTCCGAACGAGTCGAAAGCAACACTCATCGGTAATGCGCCGCTGGCTGACGCGATCACCTACGGGTTCGGCGACCTGGGTTTGATCCTGTTCCTGACCTGGGTTGGGCCCAAGATCATGCGCGCGGATTTGAAGAGCGAGGCGAGGCAGTTGGAGAAGAAACTCTCGGGCAAAGCCGGTAAGCAGGAATTGTCTGGGACGCGCTATGGCTTCCGCGCTTATAGGATTGAGAACACTGGGGCCACCAGTTTAACCGTTGGAGAACTGGAACAGCGCAACCCGGAGGCGCGGCTTTCCGTGCAACGCGTACAGCGCGGCGAGGAGTTGCTGAATCTTGATCCGGCGCTCCCCCTGAAGCGGGGCGACCATATCGTAGTGTCCGCACGCCGCTGGGCGCTTCCAAACCTCCTGCAAGCGATCGGACCGGAGATCGACGACGCGGTTCTGCTATCCGTCCCTGTGAAAACGGCAGCGGTGGTGATCACCAAGCGGACGGTGATAGAGAAGACAATCGGTGAACTTGCGCTGGATCCGATGCTGCGGGGTATCTACCTGGAGTCGCTGCAACGAGGTCCCGAACTGATGCCGTGCGAGCCTTGGACTGTAGTAGAGCGCGGCGACATCCTCCATATCGTCGGCGCTCCCGATGACATCGAGCGCTCGGGCCAATACGCCGGTTTCGTCGAGCCGGACCTGTCGAGGACCGACCTCTTGTTTCTCGCAGCTGGAATCTGCGCCGGTATTCTCATGGGGCTGCTCCGGCTCAGGGCGGGAGGGGTAGTGCTTGGGCTCGGGATCGCAGGTTCGATCCTGGTGATCGGTTTGGTGGCCGGATGGGCGCGTAGCCGTTACCCGGTGTTCGGGGCGATACCCGAGCCGGCGCAGCGGTTGCTCATGGACCTCGGCCTCATAGTCTTTGTTGCGGTGGTCGGGTTGCACGCGGGCCCGCACGCCGTCGAGGCGTATCAAAAGAGTGGCAGCGCTTTCTTTGCCAGCATATTCTTTGCCGGTATGATCGTCACCACGGTGCCGCTCTGCGTCGGCACCATCGCTGCGAGATACGTGCTCAAGATGAGCCCGCTCATGATCCTTGGAGGTCTCGCCGGAGCCCAGACCTGTACCCCCGGCTTGACCGCGCTCCGAGAGGCGAGCGGCAGCAACGTCGGGTCGCTGGCCTACACCGTGCCCTATGCGATCGGCAATATCCTGCTTACGGTCTGGGGGTCAGTTGTAGTGGCGATTGTACACGCGATGCGCCAGTAGTCTGCCTAGCCCATCGTTGTGCAGGTCATTGAACCGGCTGCTGGCGGTGGAGATGGCGTTCTGTTACTTCTGACAGTTTAGCCAGGGCTTCTTCTCCTCTAAACTAATGTAAGCACCATCGGATGGCGTAACTGTCCGACTTTCCCATCGGACATGAAGTGAATCAGAAGGGGTCGATGGGAAGACTATCGCGGAGATTTCCCGGCTAAGAGTTGAAGCATTTTCTGTGCGGCGCGGGACTTCTATTGCAATCCTCCTTCCGGAATCTCGTTCTTGCCAACCCGGGCGGCTTTCCGGCCGTAAGGCTGAGAAGTTGAATGGTCGGATTTCTATGACGGCAGATCGGTACCTTACGAGCATTCTCCGCACGGCCGGTGTGCTGACGTTTCTGTTGTTGCTATGCCCAGCGGCGTTGCCCCAAAATGGCGCGGCAAAAGGCGCAACGGGTGAGCCTCAGGCGGAGTCCCCGGCCGAGCCTCCCAAGGACACTCTCGGTCGTACCACACCACGAGGGACAGTACTCGGCTTTCTCGCCGCCGAACGGCAAGGCAACACAGAAATCGCAGTGCTTTACCTGAATACTACCGCCCGTGACGCAGGGGCGACGGTTCTGGTGCATCAACTTGCCGCG
>Ga0126383_10000735_pt1 | contig 18904 bp, 18 predicted proteins | sample PanSoiMetPlot_35_FD_96882 | JGI IMG/M metagenome (GOLD analysis project Ga0126383, IMG submission 96882) | Tropical forest soil microbial communities from Panama - MetaG Plot_35 | ecosystem: Environmental > Terrestrial > Soil > Tropical forest > Bulk soil | place: Panama | collected 2016-02-17
CACGCGAAGGGCCGAAAGATCCCGATCGTGATTCTCGATCCTCGTTCGTGAAGGGCGTAGGCCCCATCGGTCGCGAATCAGGCTGTTGGTCACGTGAAACCAGCCGTAGGGAGATGGCCCGGTCCGCCGCACTGGAACGAGCATTCCGCGGGCGGTTGGCCCAGCCGGCGGCCCGCCGTCATGTCGCAGCCCGCGCTGAGACCGTCTCTGCGTACGGACGCACGAGCTCCGTGTACTGCTCGAGCTTTTGCAGCGCGGCGTCCCGGCCATCAGGCGGTACGTAATAGATCACCCGCTCGATGCCTGCCTCCTGAAACTGCTCGATCTCAGCCGCGCCGCCGCCCTCACTACCGTAGGCGGTGACGGGAATCGGCCCCCTTGCGGCCTCCTCGGCCAGCCGGTTGAGCTCGGGTATGCGGCTCAGGTAGTCGCCGCTGTTGGGCATCCAGCCGTCTGCGTAGCGCACGACACGCTTCAGCGTGTTGGGGCCGTTGCCGGCGAGGAGGATTGGCGGGTGCGGCTTCTGGACCGGCTTCGGCCACGACATGATCGGGTCGAAGTCGACCATCCGGCCGTGGTACTCGGGCTCGTCCCTGGTCCAGATCTCCTTGATAGCCTCGACGCGCTCACGGAGGAGGGCCCACCGCGTCTCGAACCGTGTGCCGTGGTTGGCCATCTCGCCGCGGTTCCAGCCGCCACCGATGCCAAACAAGAAGCGGCCGTCGGAGATGTGATCGAGGCTGGCCGCCGACTTCGCGGTCACGATCGGGTCGCGCTCGATCAACAGGCATATGCCGGTGCCGACCTTGAGCGAGCTCGTTGCAGTTGCGGCGGCGGTAAGAGCTACGAACGGGTCGAGGACACGCCAGTACCGCTCTGTGAGCTTGCCGCCCACCCGGTCTTTCGGCCAGGGCTTCTCAACCGGGATGTGCGTGTGCTCGGCAACCCAGAACGACTCGAAACCGCGCTCCTCGAGGGCCGGAGCGAGCTCTGTCATCGAGATGGCGTAGTCGGTCGGAAATATGGCGATCCCGAACTTCATGACCAGCAATCGTAAGTGCACCGCCGAGCGGGACACGGTCGAGATTTCGATATCCAGAAATCCGAGAATTATCGGCGCGTATGGTCGAAACGCACGACGACCTCCGCCCCCTCTACCGCATCATGCTTGTGTTGGGCCTTGTGTCGGTGGTGATCCTGGCTTCCGGCTTTGCGCTCCTGCTCAGGTTCGCGCCGCCGGGTCAGCACTCCGGGTACCGCGCCCACATCACAGGTGTTTATGCCTATGACCCGGCCACCGCGTCGATCACCGGCTCGGCGATGACCAGATTCCACCGGGACCAGCCCTTCGCTGCGACCGTGGACTGGGGGAATCTGCCTGCCGGCATGCTCGTGAGCGCTCGCTGGACGGACAGCCTTGACGATGACGTGGGGTCGACCCAACCAACTCCGGTCGCGGCGGGAAGGCTCGCCGGCGAGAACGCCCTGGTCCCGGTCCGCGCCTCCCGAGAGTTCGGCACCAACTTGCCGGGACCGTACACGTTGACCGTCGTGCGCTACGCTCGAGGCCAGCCCGTAGAGCTGCTGGCCACCGCCCGCGTCACGGTTCTGCGCGATCCATGATCCAGCAGGCCGCCTACCGACGTCGCTGGCGGCCGACGAGATACTGGCTCGCCGCGATGATCGCCGCCGCCCTCTTCGTGGTCCTCGTGCTCAGCTCAGTGGCCTCGCTCGCGATCGGCCCGGTCCCGCTTCGCGCCACGCTGTTCGGCCTGCCTGGCGTCGGCTTTGTGATCGCCGCCACCTTCTTCGCCCTGCGGGCGCTGCACGATCACGAACCGGGGATCCGTCTGCGTGACGCGACACGCGCGGCGGCGCTTTTCGTCGTCGGCATCTTCCTCTGGCTGGCCGTGGTCGACGTCTACACCTTCACGCAGGAAGCCGGCCCAGGGGTCGCAACCGCTTGCGCCATCGCGTGCGTGCCGACGACCGCGATCGGACTCCTTGTCATCCGCCGCTTCGACCGCAACGAGAAGGAGCCGTGGCGGCTCGTGCTGGTTGCCGCGCTCTGGGGCGCCGTCATCTCCACCAGCCTGGTCGTCTGGGCGGAAGGCCTCTGGGACCTTGTGTTCACCGCCACGCTGGTGCCAGGACCAGCCGCCGACACGTCCGCGGCCTATTCGGCCGGCATCTTCGAAGAGCTGGCCAAAGGCACGGCCGTCGTCCTTCTGTATCTCGTCATGCGGGATGAGGTCGATGACGTAGTCGACGGCATCGTCTACGGTGCCGCGGTCGGGCTTGGCTTCAACTTCATGGAGTCTGTCGCCTACATGACCCACCAGTACGCGATCCTGGCGCCCGTGGGGCTGGGAGCCGCCGGCGCGGCCGGCCAGTGGTACTTCCGCCAGGTGGTGGGGCTGTTCTTCGGCCATGCCACCTTCACGGCGCTGATCGGCGCGGGGATCGGGATCGCGAGGCAGATGCCTCTGATCAGCCAGCGCCTTCTCGTCACCGCCAGCGGTTTCCTGGCTGCGATCGCCGCCCACTTTGCCTGGGACGCCTGGCAGGCGTTCGTCCTCGTCGGCTCCTCCTCGACGCAGCTCCTGGTTGCGAATGCGCGGTATGTCCTGGTGATCGGACCTTTCGCCGCGGTGGTACTGCTGCTGCTCGTGATGGGCCAGCACGTCGAGGGGAGAGCGCTCAGGCGTCACCTCGAGGTCGAGGCGGCGGGCGGACTGGGTGCAGTCCTGCCGTACGAGGTGGCCCTACTGATGAGCCCCTGGCAGCGCTTTCAGGCGCGGCTGGCTGCGCTGGCCCGTGGCGGGCCAGGAGCCTACCTCGGGCTGGCCCGGCTGCAGAGGGCCCAGCTGCACCTGGCAATGGAGCGCTGGCACCGAGAGCGCCGTGAAATCGACCAGCCGCTCGCCGCCGAAGAGGCTCTCCGCCAGCACGTGCTCGAGCTGCGCGGCTAGCCGCCAGCATCAGGCAGGCAAGCGGCCCCAGAGCAGTCGGGCTGCGGACAGCAGCGCCAGCAGACCCGCAGTGGACCAGGTCAGCGCCGAGATGAACGGGTCGCCGAAGTCGCTCCCTCCCAGAACGCCATGGACAAAGACCAGGCCGAAGGCGAAGTAGGAGAGGCGATGTATCCAGAGCCACGCCCGGCTGTTCATCCGGCGCTTCAACAGCCCGGTCACCGCAACGAGTACGAAGACGTCGAAAGTGATCGTCCCCAACCCGACGGCCACGGTCCCGTACGGCATCAGGAAGGGCACGACCACGTCCTCTGGCCGCACCCGAGCCGTCTGATCGAACAGGAGCGCCACGATGTGCACGCCGCCGAGCGGCACCCACAGCACTGTCGTGTACTCATGCACGGAACGCAGTACTCGATTGCTTCCCACCCAGTCCAGCACGCCGGTGCGGAGCGACAGACCGGTCAACAACGAGACAGAGACAGCGGCAAACGCAGAGAGGCCGGAAACGCGCGCCAGCTCCCAGAAGAACAGATCCAGGTTCATGGCGCCTGAGGCGCTAGCCACCATCCGTGCGCATAAGTGGCGAGGTAGGCAGGCGCTCGGTCGGAGCCCAGGATCAATGCCGCCTTGGCGTGCACCTCGGCATCGACCGCCCGCGCCGCCACGACTGACGCCTCAGCAAGATCGCTGACTGCCGGCCGCCCTGTGCGCGGGTCGATGATGTGGTGGACATGCTCGTCTCCTCGACCCCATGCCCTGCGCCAGGTCCCGCTGGTCGCTGCGCCTTGGCAGCTCAGAAGCACCGTGACGCCTCCCATGCCAACCGGCCAGCCGTCACCGGCAGGTCCGGCTCCTCTCGCGAACAGGTCGCCGCCAAGATTGACAAGGCAGTTCTCGCCAAGGTCGTCAGCCAGGCGGTCAGCCAGCCAGCCCTTGGCAATCCCGCCGAGGTCGATACCGGCGCCGGCCCTCAAGCGGGCTCGCCGATCCCCCACCTGGAGCATCTCGGGCAGCGGCGGCGGTGGCGCCGCTCCAGCCCGCGCTCTCTGAGGAAGACCATGGCGCAGCGGGTGCGAGTACCCGATAGCCAGCATGGAATCGAGCACTCCCACATGCACGAGTCCGCCGCTCAGACGGTAACCCTCGAGCGCCGCGTGCAGCATTCCGCCGAGCTCTGACGACACTTCCACCCAGTCGCCGGCCCGCGAGTTGAAGCGCGATAGCTCGCTGTCCGGCTCGAAGCGGCTGAAACGACCGTGCATTTCCAATACCCAGGCGGCCGCCCAGCTCAGCCGCCCTCGCTCCAGCCCGACGCCGAGCAGATGGCAGGAGCTGCCGAGCGCTTCGAACCTGACCTCTTCGAGCGCCATGACTCACGAGGCGTACGTCGAGGTGACCGTCTCCACCTTCGAGGTGTGTACGGCGGGAGACAGGCTCAGCTTTCCGCTTGCAGGTGTCGAGACGGCCGGCGGCGCCCCCAGCACTCCGGGGTGCAGGGGCGCCACCGGGTTCTTCACATGGGTGCTCACGTGAACCGCAGCGGCGGCCGCTGCCGCTAAAGTCAGGACGGTGGCGCCGGCCTTCAGCAGCAGCGAGCGCACGGCGCCTCGTCAGAACGACCCGGCCGGGTCCTTGATGAAGGCGAGTTTGTCGAAGGCGGCACCCAGGATCTCCTTTGGGTCGGCTCCGAGGTGGCCGCCAAGGATCTCCTGGTAGACCGAGCGGAAGTCGACCTGGTACTTCAGGTTGCCGGTCGAGTCGAGGTCCGTCAAGCCGGGAGACTGCCCGTACAGGCCGCCCTTGATGGGGTTGCCGATCAGGATGAGCGGCGCGGCAGCCCCGTGGTCGGTGCCGCCGCTGGCATTCTCTTTGGGCCGCCGTCCGAACTCTGACCAGGTGGCAATCAGCACCTTGTCGGCCATGCCGTGAGCACTGAGGTCGTTGTAGAAGGCGCCGACGGCCGAGTCCAGGTACGCCATCAGGTCATCGTGGCGGGTCAGCTCGGTGTAGTGGGTATCGAATCCGCCCAGAGTGACGTGCAGCAGCTTGACGCCCGTGCCGGTAACGATCAGCTCCGAGGTGAGCTGCAGTGCCGCCGCCAGCTGGTTCTTGGACGAGTACACCAGGCGCTGGCTGTCTGTGTAGTCGGCCATCGGTTGGTAGGTGGCCTGCGAGGTCCGCAGCGTGGTGACGCTCTCTCGCGCTGTCGCCATCGCGGTGTCGAACAGCGCTCCGTAGATGCCGGGGGTGGCCTTGTACAGTGCGCCCACTGCCGCCTCTATCTGGCCGCCGCCGGTGAAGCCGAACGCCTTCTGGTTGTTGATCACGGTCAGCGTGGCTTGCAGATCGCGCAGAGCGCCGGGCGCGTCGGTGGTCCCGCAGGCGCAGCCCGTCAGCGGGTGGCCGAACGAGTCGTAATTCTGGGCCAGCGTGCGACCCAGCCAGCCGTCCACCTGGCGCCGGGTCGGATCACCCGTCTCCCATATGCGGATGGACTCGAAGTGGGAGAAGCTCGGGTTGGGGTAGCCGATTCCTTCGACGATCGCGACCTTGCCCTGGTCCCACAGCGCCTTGATGGACTTGAGGTTCTGGTTCAGTCCGAACTCGTCGCTGAGGGGCAGAGCCTGACCGACCGAGAGGGCGGCCAGCTTCGGCCGAAGGTCGTGGAGCCTGGGGTCTTGCAATGGGATGACGGTGCGGAGGCCGTCGTTGCCCCCTGCGAGCTGGATCATCACCAGCACGCGTTCATTCGCGAGTCCGTTGGTCTTTGCGGCGTACACGGCGCGAGCGAACGCGTCTGGCACAGCCGCGTAGCCGGCGGCCAGGCCGGCAGCTCCCGCGCCGAAGACGAGTCCGGCCCGCAGGAAGTCGCGACGCCTGAGCTGGTTGATGCCGATCTCTTCAGTCATCGGTTGTCCCTCTGTTGTCTCTCTCCTGAGCGAGGCGGTTGCCTCGGCACCTACTTGAGCTGGAATTCGGGCGAGGCAAGGGCCAGGAACCAGCGCGCGTGGTCGTCGGCAGCCGTATTCAGCAGGCCGGCCGTCTGCTGCCCGACCACACCGTCGAGGTGGTGCGGCGCGTCAGTGCCCGGCGGAACCGTCTTGAGCTGGCTCAGGACCGCGGTGACGAAGTTGACGCGCGCAACGACGCTGTTGGATGAGATCCACGCTTCGTTGTTGGGCCAGCCGCCGACATCGGGCGGATCGAACAGGACCTGGCCCATGCCGGGGGCGGATAGCTGCGCCAGCCGTGAGAGCTGAGGCGCCTGGAGCGCCTTCAGCGTCTGCACCATGAACTCGGTCGGCGATTTGACGAGGGCTCTGTAGCTGTGATCGGCGACGAATTCGGGGCTGACGAGCACCTCACGCATCAGCGTCTTGACGTCGTACTTGCTGGAGCGGAACTTGCTGCCCAGGCGTTTCACATATGAGTCGTCGACCCTGGCGGCTACGAAGTGCTGGACGACTTTGCGAGCGATGAACTCGGCGGCAGCCGGCTGGGCCAGAATGCGGTCGACGACTTTCTCAGTGTCGTACGTGTCCTTCCTGCCCAGGAACGTCTGCTGCCCGCCCTTGTAGGCGCGGTTGGCGACGAACGTGCCAGTTGCAGGCTCGTCGTACACGGCGTACTTGCGTACGACGTTGTTCTTCGCGTCGACCGTGACGTCCACCGTCCTGGTCGGCCTTGGCTCGGTCCACCCCGCCAGCGCTCTTGCCCCGGCACGCACGTCGTCCTCGCCGTAGTGCCCAACCCCGAGGGCAAAGAGCTCGAGCAGCTCGCGGGAATAGTTCTCGTTTGGGTTCTGGCCGGTGCTGGTGCCCAGGTCGAGGTAGCGCAGCATGGCCGGGTCGGTCGTGACACGCATGAGCATCGAGCGCATGTCAGTCAGCGCCATGTCTCGCCAGGTCAGGTTCTGCCAGTAGATGTACGGCGTCTGCAGACCGACCTTGCGGTAATCGCTCGTGAAGTGTCCGTGCCAGAAGAGCGTCATTCTCTCGGCAAACGGTGTCGACGTCGACAGCATATGGTCGAGCCACCACTGCTGGAGCACACCCACGTTCAACCGGCGGTCGTGAAGAAAGTCGTTTGACGCGTCAAGGGAGGGGGGCGGGGCCGGCCTGGTCTCGAGCAGCCGGTCCACCGTCTTCGAGTAGCCGTCTGAGACGGCCTTCTCGAGCTCGTCGAGCCTGGCCCCGAAAGTGGTCCGGCGCAGCAGGTGGGCCACCCTTGCCCTCTCGGAGCCAAGCGGCGAAATCCAGTCACCGCGACCACTGGCCGCGGCGCGGGTGCTCTGGAGCAGCTGCTCGACGCGCGGGTATACGAAGACCCGGAGTGCGGCGATGCCTGCGCCACCCGCCGCGGCGGCGCCGAGAACAGTCCGGCGACTGACCGGGGATCTCGCCTTCTTTTCAGCCGGCCCGGAGGGCTCGTCGACAGATCCGGCGATGCTCATGGCCGCATTCAACCCCCACCCCCGGCCGATGGGATCACGGCGATGTCAAGGGTTTGTAAGCGCCGGCTGAGGGTTGCTCAACTGTACTCGAGGTCGAGCTGGATGTCGAGTCGCGCTCGAATCCACGGGACTTCGAGGCCGGCCTTTGTTACGACCGGCACATAGAGACGTTTGGTCACAGCATGAGACTCAACCGGCACTGCATCATCGGGCTGACGCTGGGCGCCGTCGGGCTGGCCCTGACAGCCTGCGTCCCTGGGGCCGGAGCGCGACACGTTGATCCGGGCCAGGGCACCGGCCCCCCCACGCTCCTCGCCTATGACTCCTGCGACGCGGCTGTGAGCAGCCTCAAGGCTGCGGCCAGGATCGCCATGAGCCAGTATCGCAGCACCGTTGTCCCAGAAGCCCGTCCGGGCGCGGTGCGGGGCGCATCGGGCCCCGCAAGGTTGGCGCCGGCGGCCGCACCCAGGGAGGCGGCGCCGGCGGCCGCACCCAGGGATGTGACTTCCGCCGCCGAGTACTCCGGCACGAACGTCCATGAACCTGGGGTAGACGAGCCCGACATCGTCAAGACCGACGGTCGCCGCATCATCACGGTGACGGACAACGTCCTGCGCGTGGTGGATGTGACCAGCCGCCGCCTTACCGGGGAACTCTCGATGCCTGGCAACCTGGGCGGGCCGTCTGAACTGCTTCTGCGACGGGACCGGGCCCTGGTCATGTTTCCCTCGGCGCCGGTTCCAGGCCGGATGGGGTTGGCTGATCAGCAGCCGTACTCGTCCGAACTGGTCCTGGTCGACCTCTCGGGCAGATCGCCGCGCCTGGCGGGCACGCTGACCGTCGACGGCTCCGTAATCGACGCTCGTCAGGTCGGCGCTGAGGCCAGGGTGGTCGTTCGATCCACTCCAACAGTGGATGCCGAGGATCCGACAGCGATCGACAGGGCAACGATCTCGGCCTGGCTGCCCCACTTCACTCTCAGTGTCGATGGACGGACCAGATCGGGGACGGTTGACTGCCGGCAGATCAGCCGGCCCCTCAAGTACTCGGGTCTCACCATGCTCACGGTGTACAGCCTGGACCTCGACGCGTCTACGCTCACCGCCGGTGAGCCGGTCACCGTGGTGGCGGACGGCGATGTCGTGTATGGCTCAGGTAACAGTCTGTACGTCGCCGCTGACGATCGCTGGATGGCAGTGGGCTGGGGTAGGCAGCCGGCACAGACCGCTCCCGGCACACACACTCAGATCTACAAGTTCGACGTGTCCAAACCAGGCCGGCCGGTGTTCGAGGCCTCTGGGGAGGTGCCGGGCTGGCTCATCAATCAGTACGCGATGTCGGAATTTGACGGCAAGCTGCGAGTCGTCACCACCTCGGCAAGGACCGTTTCGCTTGGTCCGTCGCCCGCCGCCTCAGAGAGCGCGCTATACGTGCTGCACCAGCGGGGCGAAGTCCTGGCCGAGGTGGGCCGCCTGGAACGGCTGGGTAAGGGTGAGCGAGTCTACAGCGTTCGATTTGTGGGACCGACCGGCTACGTGGTCACGTTCCGGCAGACCGATCCGCTCTACGTCGTGGACCTCCGCGATCCGGCAAACCCGGCAGCGGTCGGCGAGCTGAAGCTGACCGGCTACTCCGCTTATCTGCATCCAGCTGGAGATGGCCGCCTGATCGGGGTGGGCCAGGAGGCGAGCGCTCGAGGGCGCGTGTTGGGTATCCAGGTCTCCCTGTTCGACGTCCGCGACCCTTCGAAACCTGACTTGCTCGCACGATATCAACTCAACGGAGGCCGCTCCGAGAGCGAGGTTGACGCGCACGCGTTCCTGTTCTGGCCGAAGACGGGTCTCGTGTTGATCCCGGTCACGCCGAGCGTGAACGGGGCGCTGGCTCTGACCATCGATGGTGCCGGCATCCACCAACTGGGTCGGGTGCGCCCAGGCCTGCAGATCCGCCGCTCTCTGGTCATCGGCGACACGCTGTGGACCCTCACCGAAAGGGGGCTCGGGGCCAACCACGTGACTACGCTGGCCGGCGAGGACTGGATTCCGTTCTCCACGGCCGCCTGATCAGCGTGCTCGAGGACGAACCCTCGAGAACCACACGCAGCGCTATCAAGTAAGCTGAGTTTAGAGCGGTCTTTGAAGCAGGCTTCAACAGGAGGATGACCTCATGTTTGGTCCCAGGATGCTGATGGGCGCAGTGATCGGTGGAGCGCTCGTCTACTTCCTCGATCCGCAAAATGGTGCTCGCCGCCGCCAGCAGGTACGCGAGTGGTGGGAGCAGAACCGCGAGCCGGTGATGGACAAGGCGACAGCGGCGCAGAACAAGGTCAGCGAGACGACGTCTCAGATTGGCGAGAAGGTCGGGGAGAAGGTCACCGAGCTCCAGTCCAGGGTCAGGAAAGAGCCGACGCCGGTGACGTAGGGCCGCGGGCCACCGAGGCAGCCGGTAGCTCGCCCATGCGACCGTTCGCGGCGCTGCCTCAGACTGAAGACAAGAGCGGCCGGAGAGCCGCTGCCGCGACATGGAGGAGGGTTGATGGCTCGGCGCCTTCGCTTCGGACTCTGCACAGACCAGAACATGACGTGGGCCAGGACGCGAGAGCGCTGGCAGCTCTTCGAGCGGCTCGGCTTCGACAGCGCCTGGGATTGCGACCACTTCGTGCAGCCCAGCCGGCCGGACGGCCCGTACATGGAAGGGTGGACCCTGCTTTCGGCGCTTGCCGCGTGCACCGAGCGCATTCGTGTCGGCGCGCTGGTGAGCAGCAATACCTTTCGCCACCCGGCCCTCCTTGCGAAGCAGGCCGTGACCGTGGACCACGTCTCAGGCGGGCGCCTCGAGCTCGGCCTGGGCGCCGGCTGGTACGAGCCCGAACATCGCATGTACGGACTGGACTTCCCGCCACGACGCGAGCTGGTCGATCGATTCGAGGAATCGGTGCAGGTCGTGGACAGCCTGCTCCGCAACGAGTTCACCAGTTTCGAAGGCCGCCATTACCGTCTCCATGACGCGGCCTTTCGGCCCGCCCCCCTGCAGCGGCCGCGGCCACCGCTGACGCTGGGCGCACACCGCCCGCGCATGCTGCGGATCGTCGCCAGGTACGCCGACACCTGGAACTCGCACGGCACCACCGAAGAGATCCGGTCTCGGAATGCGATCCTCGACGAGGCCTGCGCCGATATTGGGCGCGACCCTGCCCAGGTCAGGCGCTCTCTCTATTACTGGGTGCCGCGGTCGGCGGACGACCCCTGGTCCTCGACTGACGCGTTCCTGGACGTGGTTGGACGGTACAGGGAGGTCGGGATCGAGGAATTCATCATCGATCACCCACGTGATGACCAGCTCGACGTCCTCGAGCGGGTTGCCGCCGACGTCATTCCACGCCTCCACGCCGACGCTACGACACGGGCCTGAGCCTCCCTAGTGGACCGTAACGGTCGGAGGTGGAGCAGGCCGCAGGCCCGAAGGCCGGCGTTCCAGGTGGTCGGTGGCAAGGATGGGGTGGCGCATCGAGGAGCCCATTTGTCGATGGGTGACGAGGCGCGCCGGGCCCCCAGACGCAGCCATCAGCGCCTGCAAGGCGCCCGGCCGCCTGGGACGTCGGATGCTCCGCATCCGGCCGTTACGGTCCACTAGCACCGACGGCACCCCGGGCGGGTACTTGACAGTACTGCGCGTGCGATAGAAAATGGTCCTACCATTGAACGACCTCGCGACGGACGGTACCCAGGCAAGAGCAGGGCCCATCGCGAGATCGAAGACCAGACACGTTCTGCGGTGCTCCCCGGGGCGTCGGGTTGCCGGAGACAACGAGGGCCCGAAGTTGGAGGTGAGGAAGGAGATCGAGTGAGCGTCAGGTCCCACCGCTCCTCAGTCGGAGGACTGGTCTCACCGGCACAGTCCGGACCTGGCACAGATGGACCCGATCGTCCCGGGACACCGTACCGCTGAGTCGCTGACGCCGACCTACAGCAACAGGGGCGCTGTTAGGCGCCCCTGCCCCCTCTTTCCTCCCGTGCTGAGATGCTTAACACGAAAGCGGGGAAAGCGCTACCGGCCCGCTCCGTATCCGACCCCGTCCTCGGCGCCGTGCACCTCCGACCGGCGCTCGGTCCCCTCTGCGGAGTCGAGCAGGGTCCCCAACAGCGCGACTGTGGCCGGCGCCAGGTCGTCGCGTAGCCGGTAGTAGATCCAGATTCCCCGCTTCGTCGACTCGACGAGGCCGGCTGCCCTGAGCCTGGCCATGTGATGAGAAATAGTCGGTTGGCCGAGGTCGAACGTGGCGGTGAAGTCGCAGATGCAGACTGGCGCCTGGGCCTTCCAGAGACAGAGAACCATTGACAGCCTGGTGGGATCGCCAAGCGCCTTGAGCAAGCCCGCAGCTTCCCGGGCCCTCGCCCACTCGACCGGCACGGCTATCTCGCAGCACCTGCCCCGTTCCCGGACCGGCAGCTCCATCGTCGCCATGTTGCCATTTTACATTGACAATCATCGATGGGATCTGCGACACTCCTCATATCGACATCCTTCGATCAATTGCGATCTCGATCACTTAGAGGGGGAGCACCTTGAGCGAGCTCGAAGAGGCGGTGCGGTCCCGGTATGGTGACGCGGCCCGGCAGCTCACGGTGCTTGCGAGCACAGGGGCCGAACTTGCGCCAGGTTGTTGCCGGGCGGATGGGCCAGACTGCGGCTGCGCTGGTGCGTACGAGGCCGCTGAGCTCGAGGCGGTCGGCCTGACCGATGCCCTGAGCCTCGGCTGCGGGAATCCAGTGCTTCTGGCCGAGCTCCGTCAGGGCGAGATCGTGCTCGACCTGGGCAGCGGCGGGGGCCTGGACGTCCTGCTGGCAGCCCGCCGCGTGGGACCTGACGGGCATGTATATGGCGTCGACATGACCGACGAGATGCTGGAGCTGGCCGACCGAAACAAGGTGCGAGCGGGTGTCAAGAACGCAACGTTTTTGAGAGGGACCATCGAGCAGGTCCCTCTGCCGGACGAGGCGACCGACGCCGTCATCTCCAACTGCGTCATCAACCTTGCCGAGGACAAGGGCGTGGTGATCCGCGAAGCCTTCCGAGTCCTCAAGCCGGGCGGCAGGCTGGCCGTGTCGGACATGGTCGAGCTCCGGCCGCTGCCGGCGGCGACGAAAAGAGAGCTCGATGCATGGGCCGGATGCATCGCAGGAACCATCCCGGTCGACGACTACCGGCGGCTGCTCATCGAGGCTGGATTCGAGGCGCCGGACATCGAAGTCACCGGGGAGCAGCGCGTGGGCAGCGTGGCGGGGGCCATCGGCAGCGCGTCGATCCGGGCCACCAAACCACCGCGCTTGTGACGCGCTGACGGAGGGTCGGCGCGAGGCCGGCTCAGCCGCGGAAGCGGTCCCCTGCCTTCTGTGCAAGCTCCTCGGGCGTCGAGTCGACCATCGCCTGCCAGTGCAGACGCTCGAAGTACGCCACATCCGATCGGTAGAGGGGCTGGAGGTTCGACCGGCATACAAGTCGGAGGCTGAGCATGTAGCCGTCAGTCTCCGGAGGAGCCCCGTAGATGGCCAGGTTGAAGCACTCGTAGCCAAGCTCGCCGTAGAACCGCAGCGCTCGCGTGATGCCCTCGGCCAGATCCTGTACGTGGGCTTCGGACAGCTGGACCGGCGAGGCCACACCCGGCACGAAGGCTCGGATCTCGTTGAAGCCGAACGGGGCAAAGCTCGTGAGCCACTCAACGCTCCCCAGCCGGCCCAGGTAGCGCTGGCCCAGCCGCCTCTCGGTGTCCAGGTAGTCGCGGAAACGAACAGCCGGTACGCGGGCCAGCAGCTCCTGGACCATCGTCGGATGGCGATCGAGGCTGCCCTGAATGTGGGGATGGAAAAGGGAGCTGCCCGACGGCAGCATGTGATTGGCGTTGATCGCGGCCCAGCGCGCGGTGGGGTCATAACGGGCGGCCTGCGCCAGGAAGTCCACCTGAGCGCCAAGGTTGTCCGCGACGATCGACGCCCCCACCGACTTGAGCGGCATGTAGTGCAAGTTCGGCGAGTAGACGGAGACCGAGCTGTACAGCGTGTACGCCTGGATGTTGGGGAAGAGAACCGCCTCGCCGCGGTGGAGCCGGCCCTCGGGAATCAGCGCCGGCGGGAACTTCGGCGTGACCACCTCCAGGCGCGGCGCACAGAAGAAGCAGTTCTCAGCTGTCTGGCGGCCAAAGGCCTCCAGGTCGAAGTCGGACGGCGGCAGGAAGCTGGCGCCCGCCACGATCCTCGAGCTGTACCCGATGAGAGGATCCCAGCGGACTTCAACGCTGGTCGGCGTCGGCTGGTAGTCGCGCCGCGGGTCGAGGATCTCGGCTGTCTGGACTTCGCGCTTGAGCTCCATTGGCGCGGCACATTATCGTCCGTGACTCGGGACACATGTCGAGACGGGCCTTCCGCCATCCACCCCCCTCCCCCGGCTTCGCCGGGTGCTCCCCCGACATCCCACCCCACGAAGCAGGCTTCGTGGGGACCCCGGGTCGCGGGACCCCCCTCCCCCGGCTTCGCCCGGTACTCCCCCGACTTCCCACCCCACGAAGCAGGCTTCGTGGGGACCCCGGGTCGCGGGACCCCCCTCCCCCGGCTTCGCCGGGTACTCCCCCGACTTCGCGGGGGAGAGGCTTCGGTTTATGTCCGCGCCACGTCTGCGGTGCCCAGTACGAGCGTTCCGGCGCTCATGAACATGCCGCCCACACCGTGGGCGACGCTCACATTCACGCCCGGCACCTGGGCCGCCGCATCGCCTCGGAGCTGCCGCACCGACTCCTGGATGGCGAACATCCCGTACATACCCGTGTGCGTGTACGAGAGGCCCCCGCCGTTGGTGTTCAGCGGGAGCTTGCCGCCCGGTTCAGTGTTGCCCTCTGAGATGAAGGCGCCGGCCTCGCCGCGGCCGACGAAACCGAGGTCCTCCAGGCCGTAGATCGGCAGGTGGGCGAACGCGTCGTAGATCATCAGGTGGTCGACCTCCGAGTGCGCGATGCCGGCTTCCGCAAACGCCCTGGCCGCGGACATCCGGAAGGCCCTGGAGCTCGTGAAGTCCTCCATCATCGAGATCATCGTCGACTCGGCCGACTCCCCCGTGCCCAGCACGTAGACGGGCGGCCGCGGCAGATCCATGGCCGCTGCCCGCTCAGCCGAGGTCAGGATCAGCGCCCCGCCCCCGTCGGTGACCAGGCAGCATTCCAGCAGGTGCATGGGATACGCGATCATCGGCGAGGCAAGCACGTCTTCTAACGTGATCAGGGCGCGCTTGTAGGCCCGCGGGTTGCGGCTGGCCCACTTACGCTGTGCCACCGCGACTGAGGCGAGCTGCTCGTGCGTGAGGCCAAACTTCTTCATGTAGCGCAGCACGCCGATCGGAAAGAGCGTCGGGGGGCCCCAGATTCCATAGGGAACCTCGAACTGGCCCTGCAGTGACGCCCCGTCTGGCGCCCGCGGAGCGGCGCCCACGCGCGACCGCCCGGACTCGCCGTGGGTTATCAGCACCACGTCGCACAGGCCGGCCGCGATCGCGGCGCTGGCGTGTCGCACGTGGACCATGAACGAGCAGCCGCCGATGGCCGTTCCGTCAATGTATCTGGGCGTGATGCCGAGGTAGTCTGCGACCGCGATCGGCGACTGCCCCGCAGCGGCCACCCCGTCGACGTCCGATTTCGAGATGCCGCAGTCGCTGAACGCGTTCCGCGCCGCCTCGGCGTGGAGCTGCAAAGCCGACCGGTCGGGGATGATCCCGAGACTGTCGGTCTCGGCCGCCCCGATGATCGCCACCTTGCCGCGGACGCTCACGACACGCTGCCGGACGCGGGGCGAAAGACCGGAAGGCGCAGGTCTCCGCGTTGTGCGAAGGCGACCTCCAGGTCCATGTCTAGCGTCAGCATCTCGGGCCTCGGCTCCACACCCACCAGGTTGGCCATCATTCGCGGCCCTTCTTCCAGCTCAACAATTGCGATCACGTATGGAGCGTCGGCCTCGAAGCCGGGGGCCGCGCGGTGGTTGATCACGTAGGAGTGCAGCCTGGCCCGGCCGGAGACAGTCACCCACTGCACGTCCGCAGACATACAGCGTGGGCAGAACAGCCGTGGGTAGAAATAAAACTCCCGGCAGGGTGTGCATCGCTGGATGCGCAGCTCAGCGGCCAGGGCGCCGTCCCAGTAGGGCTGCGTCTCGGGCGTCGGCTTCGGGACAGGCTTGTCGACGCTCATCTGTTGACATCGTCGCGAGCCGCCGGCGGTGGGCTCTGGGTCACTCCGACTCCTCCCACGAAGGGGGCCTGGTGTGTTTCGAAAGCTTCCAGCTCGGGGGCCGCTTCTCGAGGAACGCGGTTATGCCCTCGGCCGCATCCGCCTGCCGGCCTGCCCACCAGAAGGCCTGGCCCTCGAGCGCGTGGGCGGCGTCCCGGTCAGGCTCGGCCAGGAACCGGTAGATCAGTCGCTTGGTGATCGCGGCAGATGCGGGGCCGACGTTGGCGGCGATGTCCCTGGCCAGCTCCATCGCCGTGGGCAGCACCTGCTCCCGCTCGACCGCCTGGCTCGCCAGGCCCATCTCGACGGCCTCGGCGCCTGAGAACAACCGCCCGGTCAGCAGGAGCTCCATCGCTCGAGACGCACCGATCAACCGCGGAACGAGCCAGAGCGAGTTCGCTTCGGGAATCACGCCCCGCCGGTTGAACACGAACCCCAGCCTCGCTTCGGCGGCGACTATCCGGATGTCCCACTGCATAGGCAGCGTGATGCCGACTCCCACGGCGGCGCCGTTGATGGCGGCAACGATCGGCGTTGCCATGTCCCAGGGTCGGAGCGGGTTGGCAGACCGCCGCTGGTCGATCGTCTCGCGTTCGTCACCCGGGCTGGGCTTGAACGTGTCGCCGCCGCGCTCCAGGTCGGCGCCGACGCAGAAGTCGCGGCCGGCGCCCGTGACAACGATGGCGCGGACGGCTTCGTCGGCCTCGAGCTCGGCGAAGGCCTCGTGCAGCTCCATCCCCATCCGCGCCGTGTACGCGTTTCGGCGGTCGGGCCGGTTCAGAGTGACCAGGCCCACCCCCTCTTGCCGCACCAGCAGAATCGTCTCGTACGCGGTCGTCGCCATTTGCAGCGTCTCCTATCTCATGACCACGAGGGCGTCAAGCACCTCCACGTCGTCGCCGTCAGCCCAGAGCGGGTTCACCTCCAGTGCCTCCAGCTCCTCACCCAGGCTCATGGCGACCGCAGCGATGGCAACCACCACCTCCGCGACCCGCCCCACTGAAACGGGCGGCCGGTTGCGGCCGCCGCGCAGAAGGGCCGCTCCACGAAGCTCGTGCAGCGCCTCCTCCACCTGGTCGGCACCAACGGGCAGCAACCGCAGGCTGGTGTCGTTCAGCGCTTCGACCCACACGCCGCCCAGGCCCACGGCCAGCACCGGACCCCACGCGAGGTCTCTGCGCACGCTGACCAGCAGCTCCGCGCCACCTCGTCTCATCGGGCTCACCAGCACGCCGTCAACGCGCGCCCGCGGTAAGGCGCTGCGCACTGATGCGGTTATCGATGTGAAGGCACGGGCGACCTCATCAGGGCCGCGCACGTCCATGGCCACTCCACCCACGTCGGTCTTGTGCGCCACGCCGGGCGAAGCCACCTTCAGCACGACCGGGAAGCCGAGGTGCAGGGCAGCGGCGACGGCGGCGTCGGCCGTGGTGGCGAGACGCGCAGGCACCACGGGCACACCGCCGGAGGCGAGCAGCTCTCGCGCGGCGGCCTCCGAGAGCGTGCCGTTTCCAGCGCCGTCCAGCCTGACCCTCTCACGCGTGACGGTAGTGCCGGTTGCCTGCCTGCCCATCAGCCTGCGGCGGCGCTCGTGCCAGTCGATCGCGTGTCCGAGGGCGGTCATGCCGTGCTCGATGCCGTTGGTGGCGTGCAGCCCGACCTCGTCGAGGACCGAGCGGGCAAAGGGCGAGATGTCCGACGACGAGACGGTCTGGATGACGACAGGAACCGGCGACCGCTCCACGGCGGCTTTGACCGCCTTCAAACGGTTCAGGGTCAGAGACGGGTCCCGCGGCGGGCTCTGAGGCAGCGTGGCCTGGTAAAGGATCGTGTCGTAGTGTCCTGGCGCACCTTCCACGACTATCTCCAGGGCGCGGTGCGAGATGGTCGGATCCACGACAACGTAGCCGGTCACGTCCAGTGGGTTGCGCGGATTCGAGAACGCCGGGAGCAGCTCGGTCAGGCCGGTGGTGGTGGCGGCCGGAAACTCGGGCAGCTCGATGCCTTCGTCGGTCGCACGGTCCGCGATCAGGTCGCAGGCGCCACCGGAGGCGGTGACCGCCGCCAGACGTCTCCCCAACGGAGCTCGGTTGTAGGCGAGCAGCCCTGCTGTGACGAGGAGGTCTTCGAGCGAATCGACCTGGACGGCGCCGAAGTGGCGGAGAGCCGCCCGGACCACGTCGCGGTCACCGACCAGGGCACCGGTGTGCGCCAGCGCGGCCCGCTCACCCGCGGCGGAGCGACCCACCTTGAGGACTACCATGGGCTTCCCGGCCCCCAGGGCTGCCTCGGCGACGGCGCGGAAGCGGCCAGGGTCCCGGATGGTCTCCAGGAACGCCGCTATGGCCGCCGTACCCGGATCGTCCACCAGGTAGGCGAGCACGTCCGTGGCAGTGACCATCGCCTCGTTGCCGGTAGCGACCAGGTGGCTGATGCCGATGTGTCGTGTCTGAGCCATGTGCAAGACGACGCTGGCCAGGCCCCCCGACTGGAGGACGATCCCCAGCGGACCGGCGTGCAGCGGCGGGGCGATCGGCAGGCCGTAGGGCGCCAGCTGGTCGCTCGCGTTGATGAAGCCGTTGCCGTTGGGACCCAGCAGGACCAGGTCGTGCTCTGTGGCCAGCGCCACCAGGCGCTCTTCCAGCGCCCGGCCCTCGGCTCCCGTCTCTGCAAAGCCGGCCGTCAACACGACGGCGTGGCGCACGCCGGCCGACACGGCTTCCCCGATGACCGGGATGACCTCGCTCGTGGGGACCATGACGTAGGCCAGGTCCACGGGCTGCCCGATGGCGCCGATGGAGCGATGAGCCGGTTGGCCGTGGACGACGTCGTGCCGTGGATGCACGCAGTAAACAGGCAGGTCTGGTGAAAAGGCACGCAGGTTCTGGTATGTGTACAGCGACCACATTGAGCTGTCGGTCGCCCCGATCAGCGCAACCGACTGTGGTTTCAGGAGCCGCGCCAGCCGGTTCAGCTGGGTTTCCTCGGCAGGCGCAGTTCCATCTCCAGAAAGCCTCCTCCAAGCCATGGCGCCACGGGTTGCGGCTGCCGCTGGCTCGGACTATAGCCCGACCCAGGGCGTGAGACAATCAGCCCGCGTCGTACACTCCGGCAGGCGATGGCCGAGAACTGCGTGCAGGTCGTCACGACCACCGACTCTCGGGAAAAGGCCGACCGTCTGGCATGGTCTGCCGTCGAGAACCGCCTCGC
>Ga0126383_10000736_pt1 | contig 18892 bp, 15 predicted proteins | sample PanSoiMetPlot_35_FD_96882 | JGI IMG/M metagenome (GOLD analysis project Ga0126383, IMG submission 96882) | Tropical forest soil microbial communities from Panama - MetaG Plot_35 | ecosystem: Environmental > Terrestrial > Soil > Tropical forest > Bulk soil | place: Panama | collected 2016-02-17
CCGAGCCCGAGGAACGACAGCGCCGTCTCGCCGAGGATCATGCTCGGGATCACCAGGGTCGCCGAGGCGATCAGATGGCTCATGAAGCTCGGCAACAAATGCCGGCCGATGATGCGCGCCGGCCGCGCCCCCATCAGCACCGCGGCGGTGCAGAAATCCTCCTCGCGCAGGGCCAGGAGCTTGGATCGCACGGCGCGGGCGAGATGGGTCCATTCGATCATGCCGAGAATGAGGGTAATCCCGATATAAACGAGGATCGGGCTCCAGCTCACCGGCAGGATCGCCGACAGCGCCATCCACAGCGGCAAATGCGGGAATGATTGAATGATCTCGATGCCGCGCTGCACGAGGATGTCGGTCCAGCCGCCGTAATACCCGGCAATCCCGCCGATCAGCACGCCGAGCGTAAAACTGACCGCGACCCCCAGGAGCCCGATCGTCAGCGAGATTCGCGCCCCGTAGATGATTCGCGACAATAGATCGCGGCCGAGCCGATCGGTTCCCGCGAGGAAAAGTTGCCCGCCCGGAGCTGGACAAAGGAGGTGCAGGTCGCCCTCGAACAGGCCCCAGAAGCGATACTTACTGGAGTGACAAAAGAAACGGATCGGCTGCCGCTTGTCCGGGTTTGGCGTATAGAGGCGCTCCAGGTTGTTCATGTCGAGCCGATAGTCGTACCCATAAACAAAGGGCCACACCAGCCGGCCGTTGTCGAAGATCCGAACTCGCTGGGGCGGCGCGTAGATGAAATCGGTGTTGCGCGCATCCAGCTCGTACGGAGCGAGGAATTCGCAGAACAGGATCGAGACGTACAACGTCAGCAGGACCGCCCCGGATAACACCGCGATCCGGTGACGGCGCAGTTTCCACCAAACCATCCGCCATTCGGACGCCAGGTAAAAGCGCTCCTGCGCCGGCGTCATACTCTCGACAGAATAGGGGTCGAACGGGCTGTCAGAGATGTAATGGGGCAACGGATCGGCCGGTCTCGCGCTCGAAACATCGGCGCGATCGCGCGGCGAGCCGCCGGCAAAGAGCAAATCAGTCACTGGCGGCGGCCTGCTTGCAGGCGAATTCGCGGATCGAGAACCGCCAACGCAATATCAGACACGAATACGCCGATCACTGTCAGGAATGCCATAAACATCAAAAACGATCCCGCAAGATACATGTCTTGACTGCGCAACGCATCGAGCAGCATCGGACCGGTCGTCGGTAACGACATGACGACGGACACAATCGCCGCCCCGGAAATGACGTGCGGCAAGAGCGAACCGATATCGGAGATAAACGGGTTAAGCGCCATCCGCAGCGGATACTTGAATAATAGTTTGAGGGGATGGAGGCCCTTTGCGCGGGCGGTCACGACATACTGTTTTTGCAGTTCGTCGAGCAAATTGGCGCGCAGCCGCCGGATCATGCTCGCAGTTCCCGCTGTACCGATAACGATAACCGGGATCCAGAGATGCGCAGCTACTGACAGGGCTTTGCCAAAACTCCACGGCCGATCGACGTATTGCGGATCCATAAGTCCGCCGATCGAAATGCCGAGATAAACATTGGCGAAGTAGAGCAGGACGAGCGCCAGCAGAAAACTCGGAGTCGCCAGCCCTAGGAAGCCCAGCAACGTCAATGCGTGATCTGTCCAGCTATACTGATGGGTTGCAGAATAAACCCCGACTGGGAAGGCAACAGCATAGGTGAACAAGATAGTGGTGAAAGATACAATAAAAGTCAGCAATAGCCGATCGCCTACCACCTGGTTCACGGGCAGATTGTAAGCGAAGGAATAGCCCATATCACCGTGAAGGAGCCCACCAACCCAGAAGAGATACTGCTGCCATAAAGCGCGGTCAAAACCGTACTGTGCCTTCAGAAAGGCGATCTTGGCCAGATCGGCCGCCTCACCCGAGCTTTGCAGCTCGGCGATGTAGGTCGAGAAGTAATCGCCAGGGGGCAAATTGATGATTGTAAAAATCACGATGCTGATCGCGATCAACGTCGGGATCATGATCAGAACGCGGTGAACAAGATAGCTGAGCATTTGGCGTCGATCCCTACCGCGGTGCGGGCGGCGGAATAGCTGCCGATTGCGCTGGCGCCTCGGAAAATTCGAACCAAAAACCATCCGGCTTGTAGATGCCAAAATACGCCCCAGGATCCCAGTTGTAGATTCCCTCCTCGGGAACGTTGCGAAGTTTGGCATTGACGACGACTGGCTGCAGCACGCCGGCGACGGTGCCGATCGAAAATACCTCTTTGGCCCAGATCTGAAGCATGTCGTGCCAGATCCGTCCTTGTTCGTCTTCGGAGGTCGCAGCGAGCCACTCCTCGTAGAGCTCTTTCAGGCGGTTTGCCGACGACAGATCGGGAGCTTCGCCAGCCATCCCTTTGGTCTCGTAGTATTGACCCCATTTCGGCCATTGGAGCTGTTGTTGGCTGGTCGGCGCGAATTCCGAGGGAGCCATGGCGGCTGTGGCTAGCCCGTTTTCTATTCCCTTGTCGATGGACATAAGCGTCTCGCCGGAGAAAACCCGCCGCCGAAACAGTGTCAGCTGCGACGGCTTGGCGAACAGCTTGATCCCGACACGACGCCAGGAATCACGAATTAACTCCAGCACATCCGATTGTTCGGTCGATTCTCCCGAATCCTCGACGATGATCTCGATCGACCGCCCGTCGGGCAGCTCGCGTGTGCCATCACTGGCCCGCTTGGTAAGTCCGATCTGATCCAACAAGTTGTTCGCCTCGCCGAGATCAAACTGAGCCCAAGCCGAGCGGTACCCCCGCTCGAAAAGTGGACTCTGCGGAAGCACGGTGTTCTGCCCTTCTATGGCTAGCCCGAAGTAGATCACCTGATTAATCTCGTGGCGATCGATCGCAAGCGATAGGGCACGGCGAAAACGCAGATCGTGCATTAATCCGCGCCAGACCTCGTCATTGACGTTGAGGTTCGGGTAGAGCGCGAGTTGGCTGCCTGGTCCGGTGCGCCACAACCGCACTTTGAAGTCATTGCGCTGTTCGCTCGCCTTGAGAAATGTATAGTTGTCGAATCGCAGATAGCGTGCCTGCAGATCACTTTCCCCGGCGCCCGTCTTGGCCGGGATGATCTTGCTATCCGCAATAGACAAAATAACTCGATCAATGTAAGGAAGCTGCTGTCCCGTCTGATCAACCCGATAATAATAGGGATTTCTCTCGAATATGAAACGGTCGGAAGGAGGCTTTGTTTTTAGTATCCAAGGCTCGAGCGATGGCAGTTCTGGATTATCGTCCCGATACATCGTGTCCAACCTGTTATGAAGGGCTGCCCAGTTTCTCTGATTGGCGTCTTTCACAAGAGCGTCCAGCTTTTCTGGCTCGGCATATTTTTGATGGAATTGCTTCAGATAATGAGCAGGGCGGTAGATAAAGAGCGGGCTCGGTCCGGCAAGATCAGGCAGAAACAGCGGGTTCGGGTGACGCCAGCTATAGCGCACGCTGGTTTCGCCCAATATTTCGAACTGTGGTCCCTTACCCTGTGGCAACATGGAGATCGGCAACCCGGAGGGGGATAGGTGCCGATTCTGCGCCACATCTTCAAACCAGTATCGAAAATCCTCCGAAGTAAAAGGTTGTCCATCCGACCATTTGTGTCCTCTGCGCAAATGCAGAGTGAAAATGCGGCCCTCCTCTACATCGATAGACTTTAGAATATCTGGCGCGAGAACAAGGGCGGGGGTATATCCGATCAGCCTCGCATACCCATACACCACCATCATCCGAGTGTCCTTGGGGCCACTCATCAGCATACGAAGCTCGCCGCCAGGCGTCCCGATTGTCTGCAGGTCCGCGACGGACGGTTCGATCGGAACGCGCTCCTCGATCTTGGGCAGCTTTCCGCTCGTTACATCGTCCTGAAGGGTCGGCGTCTCCTGCAATTGAGCCTTTATTTTGCTCGGCATTGTCGCCGCTGCGACGAACGCCAACCCGGTCCGCATTACCTCCCGACGATTTGGATTATCTTCTGTCATTCGTGTTCGCGAGGATTTACGCGCGGGCTCGATCAGCTGCCGGGACCGCCATCGAGACGGGCGCCGCCTTGGCCTCCACACAGTGACCGGGAGCAATCTCGATCAGCTTTGGCAAATTGACGGGATCGCGGCGGAAAGGCTCCGGCCACGCCGTCGGGTCCGAGGCCCTGTCTGCTATCAGCTGATTGAAATTGAGCCGCCGTGTGGGATCGGGCGCGGGTACAGCGGCGAGGAGGGCCTGCGTGTACGGATGGACCGGATTACGAAACAGTGTTGCGCGATCCGCGATTTCAACGATACGGCCGGCACACATCACCGCGATACGATCGGCGATATAGTCAACGACTGCAAGATTATGCGAGATGAACAGGTAAGTCAGTGACAATTTCTGCTTTAGATCCATTAATAAGTTGAGGATCTGGGCCTGGATGGAAACATCGAGAGCCGAGGTCGGCTCATCGCAAATCACGAGCCCCGGCCGCAACGCAAGGGCCCGGGCAATGCCGATACGCTGACGCTGACCCCCAGAGAAACTATGCGGATAGCGCTTCACGTGTCGGAGATCGAGACCGACGAGGGTTACGAGCTCGTGTACCATTTCACGACGGATGCGTGGATCACCGATCCCGTGGATCACCAGCGGCTCTTCGATGATGTCATAGACCGTCATCCGAGGGTTTAGGGACCCGAACGGATCTTGAAAGATGAATTGGACCTGTTGACGAAACTGTTTTAGCTCCTCCCCTCCGAGTGAAAGAACATCAATCAATCGTCCGTGATCGTTGAAAGTGACGGAACCAGAATCCGGCGTCACAGCTCGCAACAATACTTTACTGAGCGTCGTCTTGCCGCACCCGCTCTCGCCGACCAGCCCAAGGCACTCTCCGCGTTCGACTCTCAAGCTGACACCGTCTACAGCGATCACGCGCGGACCCGATTTCGCCCTGGCGAACAATCCACCCTTCCGGATCGTATAACTCTTCGTGATATCGGTACATTCGAGTAGCGGTCCGACTGCCCCCATGGGCCAATTTCTTCTCTCCGCCATCAAATGCGGCGCATCTCCGGGTGGGATCTCGCGGATCGGCACCAGCCGCTCGCCGGGTTTCATGTCGAAGCGCGGCACCGCGCGCAAGAGCGCCTTGAGGTAGGGGTGCTCCGCCTGCCGGAAGATATCGTCCAGCGTGCCGCTTTCCATTACCTTGCCTCGGTACATTACGACGATCTCTTCGGCGACGTTCGCGACGACGCCGAGATCATGAGTAATCAACAGCACGGCCATCCCAAGCTCGTGCTGAAGTTCGATCATCAGTTTTAGGATCTGGGCCTGGATCGTTACATCGAGTGCAGTCGTCGGCTCGTCGGCGATCAACAGAGCAGGACGACAGACCAACGCCATCGCGATCATCGCACGCTGGCGAAGCCCGCCCGAGAGCTCGAATGGGTAACTTCGCAGAGCGCGCTTTGAATCGGGGAAACCGACGAGGCGAAGCATATCTTCTGTGAATTCCGTGGCTTGCGCCGTGGTCACTGGGCGATGAAGGCGCAATGCCTCGCCAACCTGATCGCCAATCGTATGAACCGGCGAGAGCGACGTCATCGGCTCCTGAAAAATAATCGATATCCTGCCGCCCCGTATTGCACACATCTGTGCGCTATCGCTTGGCAGCTTGGCAATGTCGATCACTTGGCCGTCGAGGCGCGGATCAGCGAAGAGGATCTTGCCCCGGGTGATGACACCGCTGCGCGGGAGTATGCGGAGAATGGTTTGACTGACCACCGATTTCCCCGAGCCCGACTCTCCGACGAGCGCCACTACCGATTTCGGGCGCACACGAAAAGAGACACCAGTGACCGCATGGATGAAGCCACCGGGCGCAACAAAATGAACATGGAGATCTTCGACCTGAAGGAGATCGGTCACACCGTATCCCCAACCACGTCCGCAGACCCGGGCCCACGGGTGTGAAATTTGATCCCGAGGGCCTGCAAATTGGTCGACGTCGCTTGATTCAATGTTAGCCCGCGCAACTCTGCTGCCCTGGCTGAAATCCTTACTAACTCCGTGAACCCCTCAATCCGACTGTCGACGCATAGCGTCGATGAGCCGGAGCGCAGCTCCAGCTGCATCCATCCGTCACGGCGATCCCGCCTTGGAGAATAATAGGCAAGCTTTAGGCGATCGAGCTCGCTCCACGAGATCGAGACGCGGGACGGTCCCGAGGCATGTAGCGCCGCCTCTGTCGCTTCGATTTGAGTGCTGTGACGGACTGCCGTGCGGATGCCGAACATTCCGAACAGGGCAGCAAACCCGCTCAACATCACACCACCAACCAATCCAATCGGCTCGACGGCCAGGATTGTGATCGTCGGGACGAGCCCCGCCGCAGCGCGAGCGTAATCGCCGAGCATTGCCGAGGTGGGATAAGCGTGGCAGGTCATGCCGGACTCGCCCTAGTTGCGGCAAATACTTCGGTTGCATCCAGCCAGCGCACCGCCGGGTGGGCGCGGGTCAACGCTATAATCCGCCGCAGGAACGCGTCCGTTGCATCGTCTTGCACCAGGTGGTGGGTCAAAATTCCTGTCGGCTCATCGCGGCAAACCCTACCGAGGCGGCGTGCTCGCAAGTGCCCGATAATCCCGTCAAGCGCCGCTTCTTCACCGATAAAGCCACGATCACCGGCCCATGCGACCAGATCAACGTGCACATTTACCTCTATAACGCCGGGACGCGGCGAAAGGGTACGCCGCGGTTTGACCTGTGAAATTGCGCGAATGCCACAATCACAGAGAAGTGGTAAGAAACCATGATCGATACGGTTCCATGGCGGCACGAGCACTGGAAGCGCACGACGGCCAAAGAGCTGCACCAGCCGCGCGCGGCCGGCAGACAGTTCAAAACTAACCTCGCCGGCAGAGCGGGCGGAGGGAAATTCGCTCTTCTTCTCGCCGGCGGCGGAGTAGTTCGAATGACGCCACCCGTGTTGAAGGACAGCGAGGCTCGGTCTGGATTGGGACAACCAAATCGCGAGGTCCGGTCGAGCATCTGCCGGGATCACTGCAAGCGCGATCGGGATTTCCTTCGCAATCGCGACCAAGCGGTCGAGACCTGGGCTAGGCACTACCGCATCGTCATCCCGCCACCACAGCGCTGCCGTCCGTTCCGCCGTTTCCCAGCGGTCCAGCTCGTCGAGTAGACCCGCCCATCCCGCGGGTATATCGTCGCAAACGCCCGGCGGTTGGTTCATGAGGGGATCATATCGCTAGTCCCACGCACTGGAAATCCTTCACCCCGTACCTACTCACGCTCGCCGGAAGTCGGATCAGCGCAGCAATAACAGCCGCCGTCCGTCGAGCACCACCGAGATCGATTGCGACCGATCTCGGCCTGCGGGTGATCGCGTGATCGATCGCTTCGACGAGCCGCTCCGGCGATAGTTCGCTCTCGTGGACCAGACCGATCGCCCCTTGGGCTGCAAGCCGTTCTGCGCGCAAGCTTTGCTCGGTTTCGCGTTGCGCAGCGAACGGCACGACGACCGCAGCGGCGCGCGCTTCGAGGATGTCGAGGACGGTGTTATACCCCGCTTGACTGACCGAGACGCGGCAACGCCGCAACATCTGCGGAAAATCCCCGCGGAAGCGCTCGAGAATTACGCCTTCGGGTAGGCCGGCCGCCAGGACTCCAAATTCTGCGTCGGGCAGGTTGGGACCGGCGAGGAGGCGCCACTTGAGGCTGGCCAAAAAACCCTGGCGTCGGGTCTCGAGGGCGGTCTTCAGCAGACGACCGCCGACGGCGCCCCCGCCGGCCGAGACCAGGACCTCGTCGGTACCGGCGGCTTCGTCCACGGAATCCGTTTCGGCGGCACCTCCAACGTAACCCGTATAAACAAGCCGATCGGCGATCAGCGATGCTGGCGGGAAGCTCGCCTCTAGCGGGATGAAAGCGGGATCGCCATGAACCAGAACGAAATCGAAATCAGCGCGAACACGACGAACAATCTCACGACGCCGGGTTACGTCCTGAGGCGCAACCACGATATCGCGAAGAGAACAGAGCACGAGGGACCGGGGTCGGCGCGATCGCGCGGCCTCAATCAATGAGTCCAACTCGAAGCGGAATGCCCGTCGGCCGAACGGAAATGCTTCTATCAGTACAGCATCAGGGCGTGCCGCTGCGAAGGCGGCGAGAAGCGCGGTTCGCCGAATATCCCATAGCTTGGCGTTGACCGGTCGGCCGTCCGCACCAACGAGGTGCTCGAAGCGCGCATCACGGGTCCTGATGGGCGAAAGTTGGAGAACCCCTTCAGCACCCGCAGACGCCAGGATGGGAAGAGGTTCTCCCCCCGAGATCAGCGTCACCCTGATACCTTCCTGCGCGAGCGCGTCTACGATCCTCAAAGCACGGCGCAGATGCCCGATCCCGAGCAAGTGCTGAACATAGAATAGAACGGAACCGGTCACTATCGTCTGTGCACCCGATCACCGCAATGCATCGACTGTACCGTATCGATCACGAGCGCCAGCCGATCCGCGACGGTATATAAATCGTGTTCTGTCCGCGTCCGCTCCTGTGCGGCCTCGGCGAAAGCGGCGCGCTTGTTTCGATCGACAATCAAGCTTCGCACCGCGGCGGCGAAGGCTTTGGCGTCTCCAGCAGGGACGAGCAGACCAGTAACCCCCGGAACGACGATCTCGCTGATACCGCCGCCAATTCCCGCTACCACTGGCACACCGGATGCTTGAGCCTCAAGCACGGCCATGCCGAAGGCCTCGTTGAGGGCGGGCCATACGAGCAGATCCGCCGAGGCCAACCGATCGCGGATCGCCGCGGGGCCGAGCACCCCCGACCAGATGACGCGTCCCCCCAGTGGAGCAAGGGCGTCCTCGACTTGGTCCTTGGCTGGACCGTCGCCGACGACTTCCAGAGACCAAGTCAAATCAAGCAGGCGCGATAAGGCGGTCCCGAGGATACGATATGAGGCGAGTTTGTCTCCGTGGCGCATCATCGCGATTGTGATTAGTCGCGGCACCTCCAGTATCGTTCGTTCTTGCCGGCCGAAGAAAGCAATGTCGAGGAACGGTTTGACGGAGATCCAGCGCCAAGGATCCCGTAGCAGCGGCAGGATGCAATCTCGATCGCCCGGGTTCAGCCCGATCACGGCGTCGGCGCGCTGGATTGCTCTTAGCGCTGCGTCGCGGCCGATGCTCCAATTTCCTAACGCCTGTTTTGGCGCGTCGGAAGCCTCGGCAAGTACGTAGGGAATGCTTAGCGCCTCGGCGATCGGTGGGCCCAGCCAATCGGGAGCCTTATGATAGAGGTGATACGTGAACCACAGTTCTGGCGCGGTTTCGGGAGCTTTGACGCAACGGCGCAGAAAACGTTCGGTAAACAACTCACCAAGCGAGGCCAAACGCACCTGGCGGGTGGCATCGCCATACGCTTCGTGGCTCCGAAACCGCGATGCTAGAGAAACTTCGTGCCCAGCAAGCCGCAAAGCTGCGAAGAACAGCTGCGCGACCCGGCGGTCTCCGGACGGAGTGGGATGATCGGGCGGCTTCAACGGCGCATAGAAGGCGACACGCATGCCATTCGGGCTCTCTGCCGGCCCAGTCTATAAGTGCTCGCTGACAGCGCAGGCGGATACGGTTTCAGCGGCACCTCTGTCCTCAGAAGAAGACGAAGGTAGCCCAAAGCGCTTCGCTAACACCTCGATTCCCGGTCCCATGGAGAAGAACTGCCGCACTCGCCGTTCGCCTGCCGCACCGAGGCGGCACCGTTCCGCCGGATCACGGATCAGCTTCTCCAAGGCCCTGGCTAGCGCTGCCGGGTCGCCCGGCGGCGTTAGTAGTCCGGTCACCCCATGTTGAAGCAACTCGGGAATGGCTGATATGCTGGTCGATACGCAAGCAAGCCGCTGACTTTGCGCCTCGACCAAAACGTTGGGAAGGCCGTCCTGATCACCGTCCTGAGCGACTTTTGGGGCAAGTACGAAGAGATCGGCCTCGCGGTAGGCGGCAGCTACACCGGGCTGGGCTAAAGGACCGCGCCATTCGACCCGATGCGACAAGCCCAAGCTTTCCGCCTGAAATTTAAGAGTGGCGGTAAGCGCGCCACCGCCGATATGGACAAAGCGCCATTCGAGGCCGGGCGGCAACAGCGCTAGGGCTGCGAGCACATCGTCATAGCCCTTCTTTGCGACCGCCCGACCGACCGAGAGCAGGTAAACGGGGCTCTCCGGGTCGCTGCCGTCACCCCCCACCTGTCGGGGTGGAGCTGGTTGAAAGCGCCCAAGATCGAGGCCGTGATAGCAAAGCGAAACCCTATTCGGATTAGGCGCCAGGCTCGCGAGGTGTTTGCGCCCCACATCGGTACAGGCCACCACCCAAGTTGCTTCAGCAATTTTTTCTCTCTTCTCCCACTCCGCGAGCGTCCAGATGTCCTTCGCGTGCGCTGATGCGGTCCACTCTAACCCCACGATAAGGGCGGTATAGCGGGCGACAGACGCTGGCGAATGCAGAAAATGTGCGTGCAGGCGATCGACGTCAGCAGGTAGTTCTGCTGCCAAGACCAATGCTTGCCCAAAGCGACGGATTCGGTTGAAAGTGGGGTCTCGGCGCAGATCGGCGAGCCAGGCAGCCTTTGCCCGCGCATATCCCTGATACTGTCGCGAGCGCAGCCATCCGCGCCAAACTCGCCGGGGCTCTTCATAAAGATACTCCGGAAGGTAGAGGAGTTCCGCCCGGATCGACCGATGGACGGGATGGATCGCGCGATCTGTCGGATGCCGCAAAGAAGCGATCAGGATTTCGAGCCCGCATCGTTCCAGCGCAAGGATCTCCTGGGCGATGAAGGTCTCAGAGAGCCGCGGATAACCCTTCACAATAAAGGCGATCCGGCCCGACGCCATGGCTGATGAAGCCACTTTAAGTCCCGAAGCGCGCCCGAGCCGCAAAGCAACCGGCCCGCCCCTGATCCAGCCAAGTCCGAGCCAATCGGTTGACCGTCGGCATACCATCCAGGAGCCCTGGTATCCGAACCGCCGAAGGTAGCGGCCGCTTTGGTAACTTTCGTAGCGCTGCCGCCATTACTTGAGGATCGCGGGCCTCTTGCTCCGATAACATCGACAACAAGCCGAGCTCGGCGGCGCGCTTCGTCCTGATGAACTGCTCCAAACGCGGCGCAGTTCGCGGCACGATCAGAGCTCGTTTGTCGAAAGACAGAATTTCGCAAAAAGTGTTGTAGCCGCCCATCGCGACGACGCCAGCCGCACGCATCATCAAGCTCTCAAGACGAGCGTTGAAGGTGATCGCCTGTACGTTGTCGAGGCGTCCTACCCGACTGGCGAACGCCGCGCGTTGTTCTGGCAGCATAAACGGGCCGAATACAAGCAAGGCAGGATTCTGGATATCGCGGTCATGCTCGTAAGCCGACAATACCAAATCGACCAACGCCTCGCCGTCCCCTCCGCCTCCTGGGGTGACGAGCAGAAAATCCTTCTCTACTATGCCGAGCAGCTCAGGCGGAAGGTGCAGATCCCCGGCGGTACGCCGGAGATAACCGGTATAAGTCATCCGCTCGCGCACGCTCCTCGGCACCGAAAGACCGGCGAGCGGATCGCAGATCTGCGGCAAACCGTATACCCAGATCTCGTCGTAATATTCTGCCAAGGCTGGAACCGCCTGCTTGCGCTCCCATTCGCTCTCAAGGGCCTCGGGCTCGTCCATCACATCGCGCAGCCCGAGCACCAACGCCGTCCCGCGCCTCTCCAGCAGGTCAAGCGTCTCGCGCACCTCCCCGCGGAGCCCTAACGGCTCCTTGTCGACTATCAGCAGGTCAGGGTCGAAGATGTCTGCCGTGTGTCGAATGATCGAGGAGCGCATTGCCAGCGTCTCGTCGATATTGATGTGCAGGTTGAGCGAGACATACTCTCCATTGCGTAATTTGATAACGCCAGGCACCCGCACAAAATCAACGCGCGACCGGTAGTCAAAGCTGCCAATGATCGGCGAGCCCGAGAGGATCAGGATCGACAGCGCTGGGTCAGCGTCGACCAACGAGTGCGCAATCGCCCGACAACGGCGCAAATGGCCAAGTCCGAAGCTGTCGTGGCTATAGATAAGCACCCGTTTATGGTGACGACGGATGGTCACGCGGGGACTCTCATTTGCCATACCAGTGAACTATTGCATAAGTGGTGGCGCCGCGAAATGATCTTCTCATGAATGCGACTATGATAGAGAGAACGGCAGCTCTTGTTAGACCGGTCGAGGTCGGTCAATCGTCCACATTCCACCCCTTGCGGAATTGGCCGAACGCGCAGCTGGTGCTAAAGGGAGAGTTCGCCGCGCAAGGTATAATTTGGGTGGGATCGGCTGCGCGTCGTGTGGATTTTCAGTTATTGTCTTCGGCAACGGCAAATTGGCACTGCCTGGAATTCCCAAGGGAGGCACGACGGGACGGACGTACAAATTCTGATGGAGGGAGGAGATGAGCCTCAAGCAAGAGTTCGAGCTGCTTCGGCGTGTGCCGATCTTTGCGGAGGTCGAGCCGGCAAAGCTCAAGCTCTTGGCGTTCATGAGCGAGCGGGTCGCCTTCGACCCCGGCAAGCAGCTGATGCGGCAAGGGGATGTCGGTGATGCCGCGTACCTGATCATCGACGGTCATGCCGATGTCATCGCCGAGACGCCCGGGGGACCCGTGGTTCTGGCAACATTGGGGCCGAACGAGATCGTTGGCGAGATGGCGATCCTGGGCAATGTGCCACGCACCGCGACGGTCTGTGCGAAAGACCGGCTGATCACGCTGCGGATCTCTAAGGAGCCGTTCATGAGAATGGTGCGGGAATTCCCGAATGTGGCCGTCTCGATCATGCAGGAGCTGGCACAGCGGCTTGAGTCGACCAACAATCAGCTGCGCAATGCGGTTGCCGAGATAAAGCAATTGCGCGAAACTTCTGGCTTCGCTGCGTAATCGGCTTGAGCCGGCTAGACAGTTTTATCCGCCGTCTTGAAGCGCAACGTGCTTGCCTGAACCACGCGGCTCATCTCGTTCGCGATCTGGATGGCGCGGTGCTTGAGCTCGGCCTCGGCAATGGCCGAACTTACGATCATCTTCGTGGGCTGTTCCCGGACCGCAAGATCTATGTTTGTGAGCGCCATGTCGCCGCCCATCCCGATTGCGTGCCACCGTCCGAGCTTCTTTTGCTCGGCGATATGCGCCAGACGCTTCGGGATGTCCGCGATCAGCTTGGCGATCGGGTAGCGCTCGCCCATCTCGACCCGGCCACCGGCGATGTTATCGCGAGCAAGGTCCTCGCCGACGAACTCGCGTTACTTATCCCACCATTACTGCGTCTCGGAGGCGTGTTGGTCAGCGAGCCGGCGCTTGCAACAGATGGGCTGATCTCCTTGTCGCTGCCGGCGGGCGTGGAATCGGGGCGTTACAATCTCTACCGCCGCGTCAGCTATCAATCACCACCATGACCGGGACATGGTCAGAGGCCTTGTCCCAACTTCGGCTATCCCGGTAGACGCGAGCTTCACCCAGCGCAGCGACTAGCGAGGGCGTCACCCAGATGTGATCGAGGCGGCGGCCTCGGTCGGAGGCTGACCAGTCGCGAGCGCGGTAGCTCCACCAGGTGTACAAGCGATCCTGCGGCGGCACGAAGTGTCGCACCGCATCGACGAAACCTCCCGCCCGCCGAAGTTGACCGAGCCGATCAACCTCGATCGGAGTATGGCTGACCACCGTCAAAAGCTGCTTGTGTGACCAGACATCGGTCTCCAAGGGCGCGATATTGAGATCCCCTACCGCGACCATCCGCCGGCCGTCTTGCCGTTCTGCCGCGAACCACGCTGTGATCTCGTCCAAGAACTGCAACTTGTGGGCGAACTTTGGGTTCGCCGCAGGATCTGGTATGTCACCTCCAGCGGGAACATAGATATTGTGCAATTCGATCCCACCGGGCAACTCGACCACGGCATGACGGCAATCGGCACGGTTGCACCAGTGTTTGGTCCAGGCTGAGTGGAAAGGCGATCGCGACAGGATCGCGACGCCATTATAACCCTTCATGCCATGTACAAGCATATGACGGTAGCCGAGCGCTCCAAACGCATCGCGCGGGAACGATTCGTCCGGCGTCTTGGTCTCCTGCAGACACAGGACATCCGGTGCCCATTCCGCGATCAACCGGCGAACGTTATCAATCCGTAGTCGGATCGAATTAATATTCCAGGTGACGAGACGCAGTGTCATTGTGGAAGCGCGGTCATCGCGCTGCCAAGAAACAGCACTGTAATGGCTTGGTCGCGCCGGGAACGACGGCGCCCGGTCGGGGGGAGACCGGGCGCCTGCATGTCAGAAGCGTTTGGGGGAAATCGGGCCCGCAGGGGAGACGGGACCGTTCTAAAGAGAGTATGTAACCTCTCTCCGCTTCCGAGTGATGCAAATGGGGTGCGGGCGAGCAAAAACAAACATCGTTTCGTGCATATCCGAAACGGCAAAAACGCATGATGCGCGCGGGAACTAACTCGACATCCATCATGCCGCGCGCGCAGAATGGAAGGCACCCGCAAAAGCTGCACCGCAGGCCCGAGCGAAGCCGGAAAATAGGGCCCGCGAGAGCGGGTTTTCAAGCACTTTGTACTCGGGATGCCATTGTACACCAACTACAAACCGTGCGCCGGGCAAGCTTACAGCCTCGATCTGGCCGTCGGGCGCCACCGCTTCGACGCGAAGTTTGAGGGCTGGGCGATCGATCCCTTGCGAATGCAGGGAATTGACCATAATTTCCGCGGCGCCAAGGAGCGAGGCCAATACCCCGCCTGGGGTTAGAGCAACGCTGTGCGCAGGGCCGTACGGACCATCGGGCGAGTCTTTCCGGGATCGGTGGTTCAAGCGGCCCGGCAGCTCGTGTACACGCTGGTACAGAGTACCGCCGAGGGCGACATTCAACTCCTGGATTCCACGACAAATCGCCAGGATCGGCAGGTCGCGGCGGACGGCCTCGCGAATCAGCGGCAGCGTTGTGGCGTCGCGCTCGGGATCGTGAAGCGTTTCCGGATGGCTTGGTTCGCCCCCGTATTGGCTGGGGTGGACGTTAGACGGGCTGCCCGTCAGGAGGAGCCCGTCAAGCCGATCAAGCAACCCGCAGAGGTCCACTTTCGACCCCACCGCCGGAATCACTACCGGCAGACAACCGGTCGCTTCGATCACCGCGCTCGGGTACTTGTCGTTCACTCCATGGATGACGCGTTCATTGATCTTGCGTACGCAACTCGGGATACCGACGAGCGGCGTACCACGGGTGGGCACCGTTGTTGGCTCAGGGTTCGTATTGGCGGCGAGAGCTGGCATATGGATCCTGGTATACAAACAGCTTAGGGTCGAGCGCCACACCGAATCTTTCACCGGAGAGCGAAACCGTCGTTGCCTTGCGCTGCTGATCGACAATCGTCCACTGTCGCAGGGCAAGGGGATGATCGCTGAACACCATCGTCAAACTGCCATTGTCCGGTTCAGCCTTCTCGACCACGCTGATCCGCAGCACATTCGGGCCGCGCTCGAAACGGGTGATAATGAGATCGCTGAAGGTGATCGGATCCCGCAGCAAAAGCCAGGCGGGCGTTGATTTGAGCCCGACTTTGGACATCTCGACCAGTTCTTTATCGACATAGTATACATAAAACATGTCGGCGAGCAGCAGGATCGGCGACGGCGGATCATACTCGAACCGCATTCTCCCCGGCCGCGCCATCCACAACTGCCCGCTCGCGGTAGCGCCGCCCGCGGACAACTGATGAAAGCGGGCATACATCGTGTGGATGCTGTTGAGGTATGTGGTGATGCGCTGCAGATCAGCGGTATCCTGGGAGCTGAGCGCGGCGGCGGGCGGTGCAGCGCCATCCGATACGGGCGATAGCAGGGTCACTCCGCACAGGAGACCGATGACGCCGATCACGGCACGGCGGCTCGCGATTACGGACCCGTAGAGAGCCCGCGATCGGCCCCTGCGATCCTTGATCATCTCAATGCCCTTAGTTCCGGATGCAATGTAAACATATGGGCAAATGACGCCGCGGGCAGCGGTGCGTCAATTCCGCTCATTCGCCGCCGCGCGCCAAAACCTCGCGCTTGCCCACATGATTTGCGGCACTGACGATACCTTCGGCTTCCATTCTCTCGATAATCCGAGCGGCGCGGTTGTAGCCGATCTGAAGATGGCGCTGCACAAAGCTCGTCGAGGCCTTGCGCTCCTGGCAGACGACCGCAACGGCCTGCGCATAAAGCTTATCGCCTGAGGCGCCGTCCTCGTCACCTGCGAGCAGATCGAATGGCGCTTCGTCATCTTCAGTGATCTCGTCGATGTAATCGGGAGCGCCGCGCGTCTTCAGGAACGAGACGACACGCTCGACCTCTTCGTCGGAGACGAATGGGCCGTGGACACGGGTGATGCGGCCCCCGCCAGCCATATACAGCATGTCGCCGCGACCCAGCAGCTGCTCGGCGCCGCCTTCGCCAAGAATCGTGCGGCTATCTATCTTTGAGGTCACCTGGAAGCTGATGCGGGTCGGGAAGTTCGCCTTGATCGTACCGGTAATGACGTCAACGGATGGACGTTGTGTGGCCATGATCAAATGGATGCCGGCGGCACGTGCCATTTGCGCCAGCCGCTGGATTGCCGCCTCGATCTCCTTGCCGGCGACGAGCATCAAATCCGCCATCTCGTCGACAACGACAACGATGAGCGGCAGCTCGCTGGTGTCGAAAGGCTCCAGCTCAAAAACCGGCTGGCCGGTTTCCGGGTCGAAGCCAGTCTGAACCTTACGAATCAGGCTCTCGCCCTTGGCGGCAGCCTCTGCCAGGCGGGCATTGAAGCCGTCGATATTGCGAACACCTAGCTTCGACATCTTGCGATAGCGGGTTTCCATCTCGCGCACTGTCCATTTCAGTGCGAGAACCGCCTTTCTGGGATCGGTCACAACCGGGGCAAGGAGATGCGGGATACCGTCGTAGACAGACAGCTCGAGCATCTTTGGATCGACCATAATGAACTTACAGCGGTCGGGTGGCATCCGGTAGAGGATCGAGAGTATCATCGTGTTGATGCCGACCGATTTGCCCGACCCTGTCGTGCCGGCGATCAGCAGATGCGGCATCTTGGCGAGATCGGCGAGCACAGGCTCACCGGAGATGTCTTTCCCGAGGATTAGGGCGAGACGGCCAGGGTGCTTCTCGTAGACCGGCGATCCCAGAAGCTCCCGTAGGAAGACGGTTTCGGCCTTTCGGTTGGGCAACTCTATACCGATCACATTGCGTCCAGACACCACCGCGACCCGAACGGAAATGGCGCTCATCGAACGAGCGATGTCGTCGGCGAGGCCGATGATCCGGGAAGCCTTGATGCCAGGCGCAGGCTCCAGCTCGTAGAGGGTCACCACCGGTCCCGGACGAATCTGGACGATCCGGCCTCGGACCCCAAAATCATCCAGCACCGTCTCGAGCAAGCGAGCATTCTTTTCGAGCGCCTCTTCGTCTATCGCCTCGGTCTTGGCCGCATGCGGTTTTGCCAAGAGCTCGAGAGAAGGCAATAGAGGTTGCCCGCCAGGCTCCAGATCCAGGGCTGGCTGCCGCTCCTGCTCGACACGCTTTCCCTGCCATTGCGGTCTTGCTTTCGGCGTAATGAACCGGACAAGCCCGCCCCGGTCTGGCCCTCCAATTGCTGTTTCATTTTTGTCATGTTCAAAGCGGGGCTCGCGTCGGGTCGGCAACGGGGTGACAACGGCCGTACGGCGGGAATCCGATGCGCCTGGAGCGCCATAGTCGCCGGTGCGGTCGCGAGCTGGTCTCTCACGGCGCAATCTCCGAGCCATGAACCCGATCGCCCCTGCCGGTCCTCTCCCGGAAAGAGTGGAGAGCCAAGTAGCGCCCCGTCCTGCACGTTCTCCGAGTGCGCGCCACTCGCGCAGCGAGAGACCAAGGCTCGCCAGGAGCAGGAGCCCCGTCAAAGCGGCAGCGCCAATCGAAATCGGCACCGCTAGCGGACCTAGTCTCGAATGCGACAAGACCCGCTGCAACCCCCACCCGACGGCGCCGCCAGGTGCTACGGTGGGAGAGAGTGCGCCCAGATCGAGAGCGGAAAGCGCAAGCGCCCCGAGCACCAGGACCAACGGCACCAACGCCAATCTGGGCCAAATTGAGCGAACGGGCCGGTTCAGCAACAGACGGAACGACCACACAAGCAGCAAGGTCGGAATCAAAAAACCAGCCAATCCCAGGCTCTGCCATGCCAAATCGGCGAATATCGCACCGTCTTGTCCGAGAAAGTTGTGGGGCGCCGCGTCGACTGCCGTATTGAAGGAAGCGTCCCTCGGGTCATAGGTCAGCAGCATAAGCAAGAGCAAAAGAGAGGCGAGCAACAACGCAAAGCCAAGCGTCTCGGCCAGCCGACGACGCAGAGCCGCCCATATTTCTCCGCCGCCGCGCACCCGAGCGGCACGGGTGCTCGACCAATAAGCTGCTGATTTGGCCATGCTTTCCCCCGGCGCTGGCCCTTACCCCCGAACCCTTATCCAGTACATCAGCCCGTCTTCCGGCGCAAACCCGATCGCGACTGCATCAGCAGAGCGATAAGCGCCGCCGACCCCGTCGGGCGGGGCCTGCCTGTTTCAGCAGGGAATCTACAGGCGCGAGCACCGCACCAGCCCCGCGAGCAAACTCGTGAAGCGGCTCGATGCGGAGACAAAACAAGGCATGACGAGAAATGCAATTCAATACTGTCCTTAGTCGATCACAAATGCCCGTCCAACTACTATGTCCCCGTCGAACTGTCAAGACAATATTGCTAATTAAACAATTAATGCGCGGCGAGGCTTGATCA
>Ga0126383_10000738_pt1 | contig 18868 bp, 13 predicted proteins | sample PanSoiMetPlot_35_FD_96882 | JGI IMG/M metagenome (GOLD analysis project Ga0126383, IMG submission 96882) | Tropical forest soil microbial communities from Panama - MetaG Plot_35 | ecosystem: Environmental > Terrestrial > Soil > Tropical forest > Bulk soil | place: Panama | collected 2016-02-17
CTTGGCGTCATCCGATGACGCCTCTGGGCTCAAGCGCGCGAAATTCGTGGCGATTGGACCGACCACCGCAGCTGCGCTGGACAGACTCGGCGTTGCGCCGGCGGCGGTCGCAGAGCGGCCCACATCGGAGGCACTGGTGGACGCGGCGGTGCGAGCTTCCAGCGGCTAAGCTCCATCCCTGATGGTCACGGCCTCCTCCCCCGCTGCGATCCAACGGACGGGAGCTGATTTCACCACCGGGTTCGTGGTTGAGGCCTTGATCCGCGACGGTCTACTCACCGCGGAACAAGGCCAAGAGGTGCTCGCCAAGGAGCCCGCGGCGAGGGCCAGAATCCTCAAATCGGTGGGAGCGGGGGGCTCGCGCTACGACGTTTCCCCGGTCGAGATCGTCGCGGCGTTTCAAATTCCGCTCCCCCAGGGGCGCGGGATTCTGGATCAAGATCAAATCTCCGTGTCGGTCGCCCGTGCTGCCAAACTCGACTACCGGAAGATCGATCCGCTCAAGCTGGATATGGCGCTCGCGACGCGCACCGTGTCCAAACCATTCGCTCAGCGCCACGTCCTTCTGCCGCTGGAAAGGACATCGCCGGGCAAACTGGTGGTTGCGGTCGCCAACCCCTTGGACGGCGAGCTCTTCGAGAACTTGAAGCGGCTTAGCGGGATGCCCGTGGAGCCGGTCCTCTGCGCCAAGTGCGACATCCTCAAGGCGATCGAGGACATTTACGGATTCAAGAAAACGCTGGCTCGGGCGGCGGATGACTTCGGCGGTGGCCCAGAGATTCAGAACTTCGAGCAGCTGCTCTCCCTCAGTGGAAAGCAGGAGTTCGAAGCGTCGGACAAGCCGATCGTCCAGGCGGTGGATTACTTGCTTCGCTACGCGTTCGACAATCGAGCCTCGGACATTCACATCGAGCCCAAGCGCGAACAGTCCCTGGTCCGCTTGCGGATCGATGGCGTGCTGCACTCGGTGTACACGCTTCCCGTCGCAGTCCATGCTCCCCTGGTTTCCCGGGTGAAGATGATCTCCCGGATGGACATCTCGGAAAAGCGTCGGCCCCAGGATGGGCGAATCAAGACCGAACGCGACGGCCGCGAAGTGGAGCTGCGAATTTCGACTCTGCCTACCGCCTTCGGAGAAAAGGTGGTGATCCGCGTCTTCGATCCGGAGACCTTGGTACAAGACATCGCCGAGCTGGGCTTTGAGCAGGACGAGAAGGAGATTTTCGAATCCTGGATCGACCAACCCCACGGGTTGATCTTGGTTACCGGCCCTACCGGAAGCGGCAAGACCACCACCCTGTATTCGGCGCTCAAAGCACTGGCGGGGCCCGAGGTGAACGTCACCACCATCGAGGATCCGATCGAAATGGTTTGGGACGCCTTCAATCAGGTCCAGGTGCAGCCCAAGCTGGGGCTCGACTTCGCGAACTCGCTGCGACACATTCTCCGCCAGGACCCGGATGTGATCATGGTCGGGGAGATCCGCGATCAAGAGACCGCCGAAAACGCGATCCAGTCCGCGCTCACCGGGCATTTGGTCCTCTCCACGCTGCACACCAACGACGCGGTCGGCGCAATCAGCCGGATGAAGGATCTCGGGGTTCCACCTTTTTTATTGGCTTCCAGCGTCATCGGGGTGATGGCGCAGCGTCTGCTTCGGCGAAATTGCGCTCACTGCTCCGTGGAGGTCAGCCTCACCGCGGACGAGCTTGCCGCGCTGCAGGTCCCGCTGCCGCTGCTGCCTGGTGGGGTCAAGTTGACCAAGGGAGCGGGGTGCGTCAGCTGCCGCGGCACCGGGTTTTTGGGTCGCACCGGCGTTTTTGAGATCATCTCGGTCAACGGCGAGATGAGAGAGCTGATCAACCGTTCTGCTTCCCTCTCCGAGTTGACTGCCTGCGCCAAGCGCTCGGGCACGCGGATCCTCCGCGAGGCCGCGGTGCGCAAGCTGGCGCAGGGATTGACCTCCTTCGAAGAAGTGATGCGCATGACCTCTGGTCAATAGCGCCCCGCCGCAAAGGCGAAATTCACCAAGTTGTCACATTGGGGCCTTTTGCCGGCCACTACCTTCGATTACGACCACGCCGCTTCTTGGGGTGCGCGCGCTCGGAGGCAATCGGCGCAGCAATCTCCGGAACAAGAAAGAGGAGAAAATGAAAAAAATTCTCGCGGTTTGCCTAGGTTTGGGTACGGCAGCGCTGGCGGCCGACGCCCTGTTGATCAACGGAGCGGGCGCGACATTCCCGTTCCCCCTCTATTCGAAATGGTTCAGCGAATACAACAAGCTCCATCCGAACCTGAAATTCAACTACCAGTCGATTGGGTCGGGAGGAGGCATCAAGCAGATTACCGAAGGGACGGTGGACTTCGGCGCCAGCGATGCGGTGATGACCGACGAAGAGCTCGCTAAGGCTCGGGACATCGTCCACATTCCCACGGTCCTCGGGTCCGTGGTCCTGGTGTACAATCTCGAAGGAGTGGAGAACCTGAAGCTCTCGGCGGACCTGATCAGCGGCATCTTTCTGGGGAAAATCAAGACTTGGAATGATCCATCGCTGACGAAAGAAAACCCAGGCCTCAAGCTTCCCTCGACCGCGATCACCGTGGCCCATCGATCGGATGGCTCTGGCACCACCAACATCTTCACCGATTATCTCTCCAAGGTCTCCCCGGAGTGGAAGAGCACCGTGGGGGTGGGCAAGTCGGTGAAGTGGCCGAGCGGACTGGGAGGCAAGGGGAACGAGGGCGTGACCGGGTTGGTGAAGCAGAATCCCGGTGCCATCGGTTATGTGGAGCTCGCCTACGCGACTCAAAACAAGCTGAACACCGCGTCGCTCAAGAACAAAGCGGGCGCATACGTCAAGGCCTCGATCGAAAGCACCAGTGCGGCGGCCGCCAACGTACAGGTATCCGATGACTTCCGATCGTCATCGGTCACCGATGCCGACGGAAAGGGTGCGTACCCGATCGCCGGCTTTACCTACTTGCTGGTGCACAAGGACCAGAAGGATCGCGCCAAGGGCGACGCCTTGATGCACTTTCTGTGGTGGGCCGTGCATGACGGCCAGAAGCTGGCCGCTCCGCTGGACTACGCCCCTCTTCCTGCGCCGATCGTGAAGAAGGTCGAAGCGGTTCTGAAGCAGCTTACCGTCGAGGGGAGGCCGGTCCAGTTTGCGAAAAGCTGATCTCCTCGTCGAAAGAGGAGAAATGTTAAGCGGGCAAGCCGCCAGCGCTCGCCCGAGTTTTTTCAATCGCGGGAATGTTGGCGACCGCGCTTACGTCGCCACGCTCAGCGCGCTCGGAGGAGCTGTTCTGATCGCCGCCGGGCTGATCATCTGGGAGCTGTGGAAGAGCGCGCACGTCGCGCTGGAAACTCACCCGATGCAGTTCATCAAGGGAACCGACTGGGACCCGGTGCGGGAGTCCTTTGGGGCGTTGCCGTTCATCTACGGAACACTGGTCAGCAGCGCGGTGTCGATCTTCGTGGCCGTCCCGATCGCGCTCGGGCTGGCGATCTTCCTGGTGGAAATCGCTCCCCCTCCGATGCGGCCTTTGGTTTCCTTCCCCCTCGAGCTGTTGGCCGGCATTCCCAGCGTGGTCTATGGCCTGTGGGGCCTGTTCGTGATGGTGCCCTGGTTGCGCGGGCACTTGGAGCCGTTGCTGGGTGCGACGCTGGGTTTTCTTCCCCTGTTCCAGGGGCCGCCCTTGGGCCTGGGCTACCTCGCGGCCGGATTGATTCTGGCAGTGATGATTTTGCCGACCATCGGCTCGGTCTCGATCGAAGTTCTCAAGAAAGTGCCGGTGACGCTAAAGGATGCCTCTCTTGCCTTGGGCGCCACCAAGTGGGAAATGGTTCGCACCGCCTCTTTGCCGTACAGCCGCGCGGGAATCCTGGGAGCGATCATCCTCGGCCTGGGTCGCGCCCTGGGCGAGACGATGGCGGTCACCATGGTGATCGGTAATTCACCGGAGATCCACGCCTCGCTGTTCGCCGCCGGTTACTCCTTGCCGTCGGTGATCGCCAACGAGTTCGCGGAGGCGACCAGCGCGATGCACACCGGGGCCCTCGCGGCCCTGGCCCTGATTCTGTTTGGCGTCACCCTGTTGCTCAACTCAATTGCCCGGCTCCTGGTGCGCGCCGTCGGTCGCAGCCCTGCAAGGAGCTGAGCGTGCGCCAGTACCCTCTGCGCAGAGTGACCAACGCCGTGGTGATGGGGTTGTGTGTCCTCGCGCTCGCGGTGGCGGTGGTTCCGCTGGTTTCGGTGTTGTGGCTGGTGATCTCGCAAGGGGTTTCCGGCCTGTCGTGGTCGTTCTTCACCGCGCTGCCTTCGCCGGTGGGCGAAATCGGCGGTGGAGTTGGCAACGCTATCCTCGGAACCTTCTACATCGTTGGGTTGGCTTGTTTGATCGGGCTGCCGTTCGGGATCGGTGCGGGCGTCTTCTTAGCGGAGCGCGGCGATGGCCCGTTTGGGCAGGCGGTCCGCTTCATTGCCGAGGTCCTTTCCGGGGTGCCCTCGATTGTGATCGGGGTGGTCGCCTATGGCTTGGTGGTGGTGCCAATGAAACGCTTCTCCGCCCTTGCGGGCGCGGTGGCTCTGGCAATTCTGATGATGCCTACCCTGGCGCGCACCACCGAGGACCTGGTCCGGCTGGTTCCCACCACGCTCAGAGAAGCTTCCTTGGCGTTGGGCGTTGCCCAATGGAAAACCAGCCTGCGGGTGGTGCTCAAAACCGCGCTGGGTGGGATCCTCACCGGAGTGCTGCTCGCCGTGTCGCGCGCCGCAGGTGAAACCGCACCGCTTCTTTTCACCTCTTTGAACAATCAGTACTGGAACTTCCGACCCGATCAGCCCACCGCTTCGCTCACGGTCCAGATTTTCAATTACGCGATCAGCCCCTATGAGGACTGGCACCAAAAAGCTTGGGCCGCAGCCTTGGTGCTGTTGATGATGGTTGGATTGCTGAATCTCGCGTCGCGGCTTTTGGCGCGAAGCCGGCTTCAAGCTTAGATCTCATGGTGATCGAAGCTCCAATCAAGGTTTCAGTCGACAAGCTCAACGCTTACTTTCGGACCACGCACGCCATCAAGGACGTGAGCCTTTCGGTGCCCGCGAACAGCGTTCTGGCGGTCATCGGGCCGTCCGGTTGTGGCAAATCGACCTTCGTTCGCTGCCTCAATCGCATGCACGAGCTGATTCCCGGCGCGCGCGCTGATGGTCAGGTGCTGTTGGATGGCCAAGACGTTTATTCCCGCCAGGTGGATCCGGTGCTGTTGCGCCGTCGGGTGGGAATGGTTTTCCAGCGGCCCAATCCATTTCCAACGATGACCATCTACGAGAACGTGGCCGCGGGCTTGAAGCTGAATCGCATGGGAGGCAATCACGCCGAGGTGGTGGAGAAGAGCCTGCGACAGTCGGCGCTGTGGGACGAAGTCAAGGATCGGCTCCACGACTCGGCACTCTCGCTTTCCGGCGGCCAACAACAACGGCTGTGCATCGCCAGGGCTTTGGCGGTGGAGCCCGAGCTTCTGCTGATGGACGAGCCGGCGAGCGCGCTCGATCCGATCGCCACCGCTCGCATCGAGGAGCTGATTCACGAGCTGCAGCAGCAATACACGATCGTGATCGTCACCCACAACATGCAGCAGGCAGCTCGGGTCTCCGACTGGACCGCGTTCTTCTACATGGGTGAGCTGGTGGAGTGCGCGCTCACGGCGCAAATCTTCACCAATCCGCGCGAACGCCGAACCGAAGACTACGTGACCGGCAAGTTCGGCTAGCTCTGGCGTTGCTGGCCCGGGTGGATTAGTAGCTTTGGGCCTGTAGCAAAGGAGACTCCCGATGAAGGCGATTCGCGTTCCTGCCCCGGGCGGACCAGAAGTTCTGCGCTATGAGGACGTTCCCGAGCCAGCTCCCAAGCCGGGCGAAGCGGTGGTGAAGCTCGAGGCGATTGGGGTGAACTTCATCGACGTTTACTTTAGAGCCGGTCTCTATCCGGCGCAGATGCCGATCACCTTGGGCCAGGAAGGAGCTGGCACGGTGACCGCGGTGGGGACCGGGGTGAGCGATCTCAACGTGGGCGACCGGGTGGCTTACACCGGCGTTCCCGGCAGCTATGCCCAGTATGCGGCGGTACCTACTCAGCGCCTGATCCGAGTGCCTGAGGGGGTGAGCACCCGTGACGCCGCCGCGGTGATGCTGCAGGGCATGACTGCGCACTACCTGACGCATTCTACGTACCCCTTGAAGAATGGCGATACCTGCTTGCTCCACGCAGCCGCGGGCGGGGTTGGGCTTCTGCTCACGCAAATCGCCAGGAGCAAGGGAGCCCGGGTGCTGGGGACCGTCTCTACCGATTACAAGGCGCAGCTGGCCCGCGAAGCGGGGGCGGAGCCGATCCTCTATAGCCGCGACGATTTTGAAACCGAGGTCAAACGCTTGACCAACAACGCCGGGGTGCAGGTGGTCTACGACTCCGTTGGGAAGACCACCTTCGCCAAGGGGCTCAACTGCCTCAAAGCCCGTGGAATGATGGTGTTGTTTGGCCTGTCGAGCGGGCCGGTGGGTAGCATTGACCCCCAGATTCTGAACCAGAAGGGGTCGCTCTTTCTCACCCGACCGAGCCTGCAGTACTACACCGCCTCGAGGGAGGAGCTGGTGCAGCGCGCCAGCGAGCTCTTCGGATGGCTGCGCTCTGGCCAACTGCGGCTCAGAATCGGCGCCGAATTTCCGCTGTCTCAGGCAGCTGAGGCCCACCGGCAGCTGGAAGCGCGCAACACCACCGGCAAAGTCCTGCTGCGCCCGGACGGCGCGTGAAACACAGGGTTTTTTCAGGCTCCGGTGAGCCGTGATAAGCGCTCCCTTGTCACATCGCAAGGGGCAGGTCCGTCTTCATCCGATGCGAGGCCGTGAACTCCAGGTTTTGCTCTTCGCGGCAGCCGTAGCCGGCGGCCTGCACTGCTCCGGGAAGGAGAATGCGAACCGCAGCCGCCCACCCCCGACGGTCACCGTCCAACGGGTGCAACGCCGGGACGTGCCCGTCGAAATCCACGCGCCGGTGGACTTGCGACCGCTGGAGCAAGCGGAAGTGGGTTCAAAGACGCTCGGATACCTCGACGCGGTTTTCGTCGACCGTGGCGACTCGGTGAAGAAGGGCCAGCTGGTCGCATTGGTCCGCCCCAGCGATCTTCCGGATCAGCTCTCCGCGGCGCGCAGCGCACTGGCTCAGGCGCAAGCAGCTGTCGCGCTCGCCATTGCCAATTACGAACGCGCCAAGCAGCTGGCTCCTAGCGGCGTTGTCTCGCAGCAGGATCTCCAACAGACGAGCAGTGCTTTGGCCTCGGCTGAAGCGGCGGAGGCGGCAGCCAAGGCGCAAACCGGCGCGCTGGGAACGCGCTTGGGCGAAATGCGAATCGCGTCTCCGCTGGACGGGGTGGTGGTTCAGCGCCGCTTGGACCCGGGAGCGCTGGTAGGTCCTCCGGGAGGCGGAACCATCCTCTCGATTGCCAGGGTGGACGTGTTGAGGGTTTTTGTCGCCATCAATGAGCGCAGCGCAGTGGGTGTCACCGTGGGCAAGGACGCGCACGTTGAGCTGGATGCATTACCGGGAAGGAGCTTCCGCGGACGCGTGGTGCGCTTGGCGCCGGCTTTCGACCCCACCACACGCACCTTGGACGCCGAGGTCCATCTGGTCAACGACTCGGGCTTGTTGAGGCCCGGAATGTACGGCCGAGGTTCCGTGGTAGTGGAAGTTCATCCGCAGGCGTTCGTGATCCCCGGCGCTGCGTTGCAGGTTTCGGCTGGACAGAAATACGACTATGTCGCCAAGGGGGACAAGGTCGAGCGGCGGCTGCTGGAAGTCGGAGTGGATGAAGGCGACTGGGTGGAGGTCACCAAAGGCCTTGGCGACGGAGATGATCTGGTCACCGCAGGCGCCGACGGTCTGTCCGATGGCGTGGTCGTCCGGGTGGTGCGGGACGTGGATCCTTTTACCGGTGCCAAGCTTGCGGAGGACGCCGCCGGGGGCTCCAAAGCGCCAGCCTCAACCCAAGACTGATTCACCCCCGAAGATAGGCAGACACCATGTGGCTCACCCGACTCGCTCTTCGAAACCCGGTGCTGATCCTGATGATGACGATCATGGTGATGGTGCTGGGCGTGGTGTCTTTGCGGCGGCTCTCGGTCGATTTGTTTCCGGAGATCAACATCCCGATCATCCGGGTGGCCACGTTCTACACGGGCGCGGGGCCGGGCGACATCGAGAAGTCCATCACCCAACCCATTGAACGCGCGGTGAGCGCGTCACCTGGTGTGGATCGGGTGGAGAGCTTCTCGAAACAGGGCGTCTCGGTGGTGAGCGCCTGGTTCAGCTACGGCGTAAACCTGGACAATGCTCAATTCGACGTCTCCCAACGCGTGGCGCAGATTCTCAATACCCTCCCGCCGGGGATCCAGCAGCCGTTCGTTCTCAAGTTCGACGTCACCAACATTCCCGTGGTTGCGATCGCGATTTCGGCCGAAGGGATGGATGAGCGACAGCTCTACGACCTTGCCTACAACACCATCGAGCCGCAGCTGGAGCGACTTCCAGGGGTGGCGAGCGCGACGGTCGGCGGCGGCAAGACTCGCGAAATCGAGGTGATCGCGAGGCGCGACGCGCTCAGGGCGCGGGGCCTGGAGCTTCTGGACGTGGTGAACGCCGTCAAGAGCTCGAATCTATTGTTGCCCAGCGGCAATCTGCGCGCCGCCAATCGGGACTACAACGTCTTCACCAACACCCAGGTGGAGCGGGTGCGCGCGCTCCAGAACGTGGTAGTCGCTCCGCCGTCGCCCACCAAGTCGCAACCGGTGCGCGTCTCCGACGTTGCCCAAGTGGAGGACACCAGCGCGGATCAATACGAGATCGTCCGAGTCAATGGCCAACGAGGAGTGTACTTCCGGGTCTTGAAGCAGCCTGGAGCCAACACCATCGCGGTGGTGGATGCGGTCCGGGAGGCCATTCCCAACCTGCGTGGAGTTCCTCCCAACGTGAAGTTGGCAATCTCGTTCGATCAATCGAGCTACATCCGAGCGGCGGTCTCTTCACTGAAGCACGAGGCCGTACAGGGAGGCTTGCTTGCGATCGCGGTGATCCTGGTTTTTCTGGTCAGCCTTCGGGCAACCGCGATCGTGGGGCTGGCGATTCCGATCTCGATCGTGGCTACTTTCGTGCTCCTCTACTTCACCGGCCAGACGCTCAACGTCTTCACCCTCGGGGGGTTGGCGTTGGGCGTGGGGCGGCTGGTGGACGACTCGATCGTCGAGCTGGAGAACATTCACCGCCACTTCTGGCTCGGCCAGAGCCGGCGAGACTCGGTCCTCGCAGCGGCCCAGGAAGTTGCGATGCCCATCCTGGTCTCCACCATCACCACCATCGTGGTCTTCTTTCCGGTCCTGTTTCTGCTCGGAGTGGCTCGAAACCTGTTCCTGCCTCTGGCGCTCACCATCGCCTTCGCCCTGGTGATGAGCTTTTTTGTCTCTCGCACCGTCACTCCGCTGCTGTGTCTGTATTGGCTCGAGGGGCGCAGCGAAAAGCCGGAAGGGTATCGTCCCAGCCGGGTGCAACGGCTGACCACCAAAGTCGAGGGGTGGCTTGACGGATTGGATCATCGCTACGCGCTTTCGTTGGAATGGGTGCTCAAGCATCGCGCGCTGACCATCGTGTCGATCCTCGGGGTTTTCGCGTTCTCGCTGTTGTTGTCTAAACGCATCGGCACCGAGTTCTTCCCGGATTCGGACGAATCTCAGCTCCAGGTCATCTTCAAGACGCCGATCGGCACCCGGGTAGAAAAGACCGAGCAGGTGAGCGCGCGGATGGAACAAAGCATCTGGAAGACGCTCCCCAGGCGGGCGGTGACAACGCTGTTGACGGACGTGGGCCTCCCAGGAGGGCGGACCGCCCTTTTCACCGCAAATACCGGACCCCACACCGGCAACATCGGGGTCAATCTGGTGCCCAAAAGCGAACGCTCAATCAGCGACGTGAAAGCGACCGAAGACGTTCGACGCGCGCTGCGCGACGCCCTGCCTGGAATCCAAATCTATTTTTTTACCGGCGGCATCGTGAAGCGGATCCTCAACTTTGGAGCCGCCGCGCCCATCGATGTCGAAATCTTGGGGTACGATTTGGACGCGGGTGGAGCGTACGCCAAGCAGATCAGCGCCGCGCTCAGCTTGCTGGATGACGCGGACGGGCGGCCACTGCTCACCGATGTTCAGATCTCTCGCGAAGAGAATTACCCCGAGCTGAACGTGGTGGTGGACCGGGAAAAGGCCGGTGTGCTCGGGATTTCGGAGCAGCAGGTCGCCCAGACGGTACTCACCGGCCTGGTGGGAAATACCCAGTTCGTGCCGATCCCCTTCACCGACCCGAAAACCGGGAACGAGTACTTCATCAACGTGAGAATGGACGACGCGTACCGATCGCACGTCGCGGACTTGAGCGACTTCTCAATCAGGACGCCCTCGGGTGCCGAAGTGGCTCTGAGCGCGATCGCGCAAATCGAGCGGGGCAGCGGTCCGGTGATGATCGCGCGCAAGTACCTGCAGCGAATCATCGACGTCACCGCAAACGTGGCACCCGGGAAGGATCTCGGGAAGGCCAGCCAGGCGGTGCAACGGGTGCTCGACCGCCTCAAGCCGCCGGATGGGTTCACCGCCAGCCTCGGCGGGCAGACCGCGGCGCAAAAGGAGGCTTTCGCCGGGTTGAGCTTCGCCGCCGCAATGGCGATTGCCCTGGTGTACATGGTGCTCGCCTCGCAGTTTCGTTCCCTGGTGGATCCGCTGGTGATCATGTTCAGCGTTCCTTTGGGGGTGACCGGCGTTTTCCTGATGCTCTACGCGACCGGCACCACCTTGAGCGTCAACAGCTTCATGGGAATCATCATGATGGTCGGCATCGTGGTTTCCAACGGCGTGTTGCTGGTCGACTTCGCCAACGTGTTGCGCCGCCGTGGAAAGCCGCTCCTCGAGGCCACCGTTCTGGCGGGAAGGACCCGCCTGCGCCCGATCCTGATGACCACCATCGCCACCATCCTGGGGCTGATTCCAATGGCGATCGGAATCGGCGAAGGAAGTGAAACCAACCTTCCCCTGGCGAGGGCGGTGATCGGCGGCCTGGCGATTTCCACCCTCTTCACGCTCTTTCTCGTCCCCACGCTGTACACGCTGCTGGATCGGTTCGCGAAACGAGACTCGCTGCTGGAGGACGAGAAGAATCCCCCGCCCAAAGTTCCGGAGATCGTGAGTGCCTAACAGACCTATCGCCGCCCTCTGGCTTTGCGCCTGCGCGATCCGCGCTTTCGCTCAGCCGACGCCGCCCTCGCAGGAGAACAAGTATCTGCCGCCGGAAAAACGGATCACCCTGGCCGATGCTGTTTCCCGGGCCCTCGCCCTCAACCCGACCACCATCACCGCGTCGCTCGAGGTGCGCCGGGCTGCAGCGCTGGTCGAGGAGACTCGCTCGTCCTCATTGCCCACGATTTTCGGCAACGGACTCTACACCCGACTGGATGACGACCGCAGGCAGGACAATCGAGCGATCGTCGCCAAGGACCTGTTGAACGCCAACATCACCCTCTCGGTCCCGCTGATCGCACCCCAGCGCTGGGCGCAGTGGATACGGTCATCCACCAACGTCCAGGTGACCCGCGCCGGCGAGCAGGATCTGCGGCGCCAGATCGCGATCACCGCGGCGCGGGCATTTCTGAACATCATTTTTCTAAGGAAGCAGGTTCTGGTCACCGAACAGGCGAGAGACAATGCCAAGGCGCATCTGGATTTCGCCAGTGCCCGGTTTTCGGGCGGGGTCGGCAATCGCATCGACGAGGTTCGCGCCGCGCAGGAGTACAGTACCGACGAAACGCAGCTGCAGGCCGTCTACACCGCGCTGACCCGGTCCAGGGAGGCGCTGGGGGTGCTGATTGGAGCCAACGAGCCCGTGGACGCCACCGATGATGTGGTGCTGGCACCGCCGCCTTCGATCGAGGATGCGCTGCGCGAGGCAATCGCCCATCGGCAGGACATCCTTTCCTTCGAGGCGCGCAAGAGGGCCGCGGACGAATCGTCGAACCTCAACTGGACGGAGTACGCGCCCTTGATCACCGCAGTCTTTCAACCCTTCTACCAAAACCACGCCACGCTCACCGTTCCCCGCACCGGCTGGCAAGCGCAGCTGATCCTGACCATTCCCTTCTACGATGGTGGTCTCCGCTACGGCCTGGGTCACGAACGAGCTGCGCTCGCGGACGAAGCCAAGGTGGCGCTCGAGGGGGCGGTGCGGCAGGCGCAGTCCGATGTGCGTACCTCGTTTGAGGCGCTGCGGCGAGCGGACGACGCCCTCAAATCGGCTCGCAGTGCGGCTGAGCTGAGCCAAGAGGCGCTGCGGCTTGCGAACCTTGCTTATCGGGCCGGCGCCACCACCAACCTCGAAGTGATCGACGCCGAGCGGCGAGCGCGGGACGCCGAGACTGTCGCCGCGCTCGCGGAAGACGCCTCTCGCCAGGCGCGGCTCGACTTATTGGCGGCGAGCGGCCGCTTCCCCTAGGCGATTGCCCTTTTCCGCCCGAGAGGAAGCTGGCTGCGAGCGGACTGTCAAGTCGCGGTGGAATCCTGCGCCTCTCGCGTTGGCCAGCATTTTGGTTTGCCGAGCAGCGTTGGCACAGGCCACCGGCGAGGTCTTCGATACCCTCAAATTCATCGAATATGACCTCTACGATTATAGCCCCGAGGAACAGGCTGCCTGGGAAGCCTCCCGATACGCTCAGCAGGCGATTCGGCTCAATCTCGGCAGCGTCACGCTGAAAGAGCTGTACTCAACGGAAGAGGCGCAGGTGAATTTGCGCCCGACGCCCTGGCTGGGCCTGCATCTGGATGTCGAGGATTTCCGCACCCGCGAGCAGGAGGTGACCCAGCTGCTGCTGGACTTCTCATTTCGCGTTCTTCCGTGGCTCGAATTGCTCGCGACCGGCAGCCCCGGTCTGCGAAAGGACGAGGGGGCGTTGGGCGTGGGCCTGCTGGCCGCCTCGGCTGATCGAAAGCAGTACGCGGTGCTGCGGCTTTTGGATGACGCGCCATTCTTCAATGGCAGAAATCCCGATGGCGGTGTCCGCGATTCGGCGGTGTGGCGCGTCCAGGCGGAGGCGCGCGGCAGCCGCGGAGGTCTTTCCGCGTGGCTTCGAGCGGATCTCGGCACCAAGAGTGAGGTTCGCTTCGCGGCGCCCGCGCAGCTCGAGGCCAATCAGCGCAACGATGCAGCATTTCACCTTCGCTGGGAGCCCGCCGGTTGGGCTCGCCGCGAAGGGGGCTTCGGAGTCCGCGGCATCCTCCGCCTCCTCGACAATGGTAGAACCGAGCTCGAGGTTCGCAATCAGCTTCGTCGCACGCTCGGCTATGCGCGAATCTACGCAACCGTCCCGCTTTCCGACGTCTTTCGCGTCTATTCGATTCTCCTGCTGGCCAGCGACCAGGGGAGGGGATTCGGCGCGGGGCTACCGTTCACCTTCTCGCGCTGGGATATTGGACTGCGCGGCGGCACCACCGTCGACCTGGGGATGTTTCGCCTGGATGCGGGATACGCGGCGATGCGTTCCCACCGGGAGATCCAGGGAGACCCCGCGTGGAGCGGTTTGTCGCCGGTGGGTTATGGCGACAAGGTCTACCTGTCGGCGCAGTGGCGCCCGCGCAAAAACATCTACCTCAAGTTTCTCATCAGCCATCAAGTCTTCACTGGAAGCTTCGGCGGGCTGAATGGCTCGCTGGGAGCGATCTTCTGATGGGCCGAAAAAGCCACTGGGCGGCGATGGCGGTCGGCATGGTTTTGTCCGCCGGGCCCTGCTTCGCCCAGATTCCAGGTCCTGTCCTCGACCCGCGCAGGTACGTCCAGGCCGAGCTGTACGATCTTGCTCCCGCCCTTCGGTCCGAGTGGGAACAAGGCAGGTATTCCACGAATGAAATCAGGATTGGATTGGGCGGCTATCATTTCCGAGACCTCGACGCAGTGGAGCGAGGGGTCGTCAACCTCCCGCTGAGCTCCCGAATCATGTTTCACGGGGATGTTCGCAACGACCAGGAGCCGGATCTGCACGTCAGGCGCCTGGTGGTGGATCTTTGGGGTCGGCTGCTGCCGTGGCTCTGGCTGGGACCCTCGGGATCGCCGGCAATTCCGGGCAGTGCGAAGGAGAGTTACGCGGTGGGTGCCAGTGGCCTGGTGGGGGACCTCAATCGGGAACGCTATCTGCTGGCCCGGCTGGTGCTCGACGCCACCTTCTACAATGGGCTTAATCGCGAAGGTGGCCATCGTGGCGCTCCCACTTTCCATCCGGAAGTTGAAGCTCGTTGGGCAGCTGGAGAATGGTCGGTGTACAGCCGGTTGGATCTCACTTCGCTGACCGAGACTGTCTTTCCAGCGGATCGTCCCGTTACTTACCAGGCCAGCGCCCGGGGCGAGTACGAGTTTCACTGGCGCTATGCGCGGCGCCAGTGGGAAGGGGACGTTCGCTTTGACCTCTTGGGCCTGCGGGACGATCGCGATGAGAACGGCCAGCCGATCACCAATCGCCGGCTGCGGACCGCCACCCACATGGAAGCGCTGCTGCGGCCGAACCTCGGGTGGCCACTCGCGCTGCGCCTTGGAGCGCGCTTGCTCAGTGACAGCCTTCACTCGCGCGCCGGCGATAGCCATCAGCTGTTTCGGATTGAGCCGGGCTTCCGCGTGGGCGCGGTCTGGGAGGGTGCGACAAATCAGGCAGAATTAGGGTACGTGGCCGGCTTACCGCACTTCGCCCTGACCTTGAACGGCGTACAGCGGGATCTCCCACACTACCAGGACAGCGCCTACGCTCAATGGCAATATTCCCCGACAAGGCATTTTCACCTTCGAGCGCAGGTAAGCTGCGGCCTCGCGCACCCGGTATTCGGCGGCGCGAGCCTGCTGGTGCTCGCACAATTTTAGGTATCTGGTTCGAAACCCTTGACGGCGGGGGGCGTGGCGCCCGTTATATTGCGCTGGCGAGTTGGAGGATTGCATGGAAGGTTTGGGGGCCACTCAAGTGGTGGAAATCGAGATTCTGCAGGATTTGTCCGCGACCTCGCGCTGCGACGAGGGGTTTTTGCAGATCCGGCGGTTGTTGTGCCAAAACCGCCGCGCCGACGGCACCACTTCTCGCCACTACCGGGTGGACGTCGTGGATCGCCCGTTTCTCGACGCGGTGGCGGTCCTCGTCTACCGGTGGCGGGGCGATCAGGTGGAAGTGCTCACCCGTCAAAACCTCCGCCCTGCGGCGTACTTTCGGCGCGGTAAGGAAACCACCCTTCCTGACCCGCAGCATCACCTGCGCGTCGAGGAGATCGTCGCGGGGCTCCTGGAGCCAAGCGACAAGGGAGAGCAGGGTTTGCGACAGCGCGCCGCACTCGAGGTGGAAGAGGAGGCGGGCATCAAGGTCGACGCCAGCGAGATCCAGCTGCTCGGAAGCCCATTCTTCGCGGTGCCCGGCGTTCTTTCGGAGAAAATCTACATCACCGCGGTCGATGCGACGGGAAAGGCGCAGGCCGCCGCGACCGGAGATGGCTCACCCTTGGAAGAGGGGAGCGAATTAAGGTGGCGGCCGATCCGCGAAGTCCTGAAGGCCTGCCGCACCGGCGCCACCCCCGATGCAAAAACGGAGATTGCGATCTCGCGATTCTTGGCGATGAGCTAAGATTCCCAAATGCCCGAGCGTCATCGAATCCCGCGCCCGGGTGAGACCTCGTCAGGCGGCCTGGTAGCGCTGGCGGTGATCGCGGTCGCCTCGGGGCTGGTGTTTGGCGGCGCGGTGTTTTCCGACGACGCGTTCTACGCGCGCGACGTGATGAACTACTATTGGCCGACGAGGCACGCCGCCGCCGAGAGCTATCGCGCTGGCGAGTTGCCGCAGTGGGACTACTCGTACCAAAGCGGCGTTCCCGCGCTCGGCAACATTCACGCCGCGGTTCTTTATCCTCCCAACGCGCTGTACCAGTGGCTCTCTTTTCCACGGGCGTACGCGTGGTTGATTTGGTTGCACCACATCGGGGCGGGACTGGGAGCCTACGTCCTGCTGAGGCGGTTGGGCCTGCAGCTTCAACCCGCGATCGCAGGGGCTTTGGCCTTCCTGTTGTCGGGGTATCTGGTGGGGCTGGTGAACGCCGGGCCGCTGATGGCCGGGGTGGCCTACGTCCCGTGGGTGATGGCGCTGGTGCTCGACGACCGAGCTTGGACGTGGCGGGCCGGGTTGGTGGGCGCGTTGCTGGCGGCGCAGGCGATGAGCGGCGATCCGCAGTCGGTGCTGTTCAGCGCGATTGGTTGTTTGCTGTTGATTGCGTTCTTTCCGGCGAAGCGCTTGCGCCTCGGCGTGTTCCTGGTTGCCTCGGCGCTGGGAGCGCTTCTCGCTGCGGCGCAGCTCTTGCCGGCGTTGGAGCTTCTGCCGTTGTCGACTCGTTCGCAGCCCACCCAGCAATTCTTCACCAGCTTTTCGTTTCATCCGTTGAGGCTGTTCGAGCTGGTTTTCGCATTTCCCTTTGGAAAGTACGTCGAGCCGCCGTTCTTTTGGCCCACGTTCGCGGTGCAAGGTCCCGGGGCCCTACCCTTTGCGATGAGCAGCTATCTCGGGGCGGCCGCCGCGGTTGTCGGCTTCCTGGGAATCGGCGCGGACCGCAGGACCGCGCTCGCCGCGAGCTTGCTCTGCTTGGGGCTGATTTTGGCGCTCGGGCCTCACTTTGGCCTTGGGAATTGGCTGCTCCACCTGCCTCCATTTCGTTTTTTCCGCTATCCGGAAAAGTACCTGCTGCTGGCTTCCCTGGGGATGGCGATCCTCGTGGCCAACGGGTTTGCACGCCTTGGAATCGAGGGCGCGCCAAGGCGGCGAATCGCAGCGGTCGGAGTGGCGATGGGCCTCATTTTCCTTCTCGCGATCGTCGCCACCTTGTGGCGCGGTCCCCTGGCCGCTGGCGTCGCCAGACTGCTCGCGGCCCATCGCCTGCGGGCGGACCCTCGGGCGGTGGTCGAGGCGGGGCTGCTGTCCATGTTCACCTCCGCGTTCTGGGGGGGCCTGGCCCTGCTTTGGCTGCTTCGAAGTCGACCGGGTACTGCCGCGGGTTACCTCTGGGGTTTGACGGCGCTGGTTGCTGGCGACCTGTTGCTGGCCGCGCGCCCATTGATCTGGACCGCGAACAACAGCCTGTACACCGAGCGGCCCGCGGTGGTGGATGCGTTGTGGCGTCTTGGACAAGTGCGCCCATTTCGCTACTTTCGAGACTTCCTTGATTTGGAGCGCACCGCTCCGAATGACCTGACCCTCGAGGGTCGCTACCAGCGGCGCAGGTGGGAATTGGAGACGCTCAAAAGCAACCTGGGCGGGATTTTCGGGCTCGAGGAAAGCTCGGGCTACGGTGCGGTGTCGCTCGCGCGCTGGGACCGAGTAGCCCTGACCCTCTATGACGAACCGGCGAAACTCGCGGCGATTTTTAACGTTTGCTGGGTTTTGTCCTCGGACGCGGGCGGTCGAATTGGGAAAATCGGAGGGTTTAAGCCGGCATTGAATCTGGCTTACGCACACTTGGGAATGTTCGAGTCACCCGTCTGCCTCCCTCGGATTCGCTCTGTTCGCAGCATCAAGGGCGTCGAATCGTCCGAGGAGGCCATTCAGGAATTGGCGCGGCCCGGAGCGGATCTGGTCAACACCGCGGTGGTGGAGCGGGTGGCCTCGCGCGCCTTCGAACCCGCCGAGGTCCTCAACGTCGCTCAGGCGCGCCACCAAGCGTCGGCCCTGATACGCGCGGGCGCAGGGGGAGGCTTTGTGATTTTCTCCATGAGCCATTACCCGGGCTGGCAGGCGTTCATCGATGGCCGCCGATTGGGCGACCTGCGCGTCGTCGACGGGGCGATTATAGGGGTGGAAGTACCTTCGGGTGAGCACCGGCTGGAATTCAAGTTCTCGGATCCGGCTCTGCCTTGGGGTGTTGGACTGTCGTTACTCGGACTTGCGGCCACCGCGGCGGCTCTTTTCACCCCGAAGATGCGCTTTCGCGACGCGCAAAGACGTGAGCCAGCATAAATTAGCTGCCTAAAGTCTTTGTGGATCGGCTGCTTGCACGCTATTTCAGCCGCCGATTTGATTTGGAGGAGCTGTGGGCAGCGCCATTCCAAGAGAAAAACTGCTGACGATGTATCGGAAGATGGTCCTGATCCGCCGTTTCGAGGAGCGAGCCGGTCAGCAATATGGGTTGGGGAAAATTGCCGGTTTTTGCCACCTTTACATCGGTCAGGAGGCGGTGGTGGTGGGAGCGGTCGAAGCGACTCGACCCGACGACTTCATGCTCACCGGCTATCGCGACCACGGTCATGCGTTGGCTCGCGACGCTCATGCCGGAATGGTGATGGCCGAGCTGTTCGGCAGGACCGGAGGCTACAGCAAAGGCAAGGGCGGCTCGATGCACTTGTTCGACATCGAGCACTACTTTTACGGCGGTTACGGAATCGTGGGCGGGCAAATTCCGCTCGCGGCCGGAATGGCTTTTGCCTCGCGATACCGCAATGACGACCGGATCACCCTTTGCTTCTTCGGCGATGCCGCCGCCAACCAAGGGTCATTCCACGAGACCCTCAACATGGCGTCGAAGTGGAAATTACCGGTCCTCTACATCTGCGAAAACAACCGCTATGGCATGGGCACCGCCTTTGAGCGAGTGTCGGCGGAATCCGAGATCTACAAGCGCGCCCCTGCCTACGACATGCGTGGCGAGGTGGTGGACGGAATGGATGTGCGGGAGGTGTACGAGCTCATCAAGGATTGCGCCGGCGAAGTGCGTTCGAAGAAGAA
>Ga0126383_10000740_pt1 | contig 18859 bp, 17 predicted proteins | sample PanSoiMetPlot_35_FD_96882 | JGI IMG/M metagenome (GOLD analysis project Ga0126383, IMG submission 96882) | Tropical forest soil microbial communities from Panama - MetaG Plot_35 | ecosystem: Environmental > Terrestrial > Soil > Tropical forest > Bulk soil | place: Panama | collected 2016-02-17
CGCTTATCTCTCACCCTCTGAGCGCGAGACTGCCCCCCTGTTGCATCAAACCATCTCGGAGGTTGCGGCGTCGCTGGTGCGAGGCGAAGGTGCCGATGCCGCCTGCGTTGCTGGCCGGTTTAAGCTCCAGGCGGCAGGTTTTCGCGTCGACTATGTCGCGGTGCGCGACCCCGAGACGCTGAAGCCGCTGTCCGGCCCGGTGAAGCGCGCGCGAGTTCTCGCCGCAGCCTATCTCGGCAAGACGCGTCTGATCGACAACGTTCCGGTGCTGCCTACCAGTCGATGAGCCGGAGCTCGCGAAGCTCATCGCGCATACCGCGCGGCATGTCCTCAACGGCAGCATCGACCACGCCAGCGTCCTTGGGCGCATCGGCAACTTCGAGATAGCGCCAGCCCTGGAAGGCGCGGCGCGGATGGGCTCTCGTAGCCACCAGCTCCTTGTCGAGCACAATACCGCAACAAGCGGTCCCGTCGTCCTTCGCGTCGGGCCTGAGGTCGAGCACCCTCTGGCGCACGAGCACGAAGCCTTTGATCACCCAATAGAGCGAGCCGCCGTCGAGCACCTCATCGCGCCGTCGCGGCGTTTGCAGAGTGCGATGACAGAGCTCAGGCGTTTTGCGCGCACGCTTCAAGCGCTTGAGCCGCTCTGCCTGCCATATTGCGAGCTCCTCCACTGTGTCACAGCCAACGCAAAGCTTGATGAGATGCACCGTCATTGCCCGTTCAATGCGCCATGAACAGCGGGAATGTCGCTTCTTCGAGCATGGTCAGCGTGACCCCGCCGAGAATGAACTGCCGCCACTTCGAATGGTGAAACGCGCCCATTACCACCATGTCGGCCTTCAGCTCCCTGGTCTTGCCGAGAAAGAGTTTGCCCGTATCGTCGCCGCCAAGCTTCAGGCGCACCACCTCTGAGGCAACACCGTGGCGCTTCAGATGCGCCACCATATCCTCCACGTGAGGCTCGCCATCCTCTCCAGGCTCTGCAGGCACGCCGACCAGGAGCACCACGCGGTCGGCCTGCTTGAGGAAAATCAGCGCGTCGTTGCAGGCGCGCGCAGCTTGCGGGCTGCCGTCCCACGCCACAACGACGGTCGCCGGCCGTACCATTGCCCCAGGCGCCGCCGGCACGATGATGACCGGGCGGCCAGAAGCAAATAGGCATCGTTCGACCAGCGCATATTGGCCGACCAGCGGGTCACCGTGGCGCGGCTGACCGAGAACGGTGATATCGACATGGCGGGCGCAACAGGCGAAGTCGCGCGGGAACTCGTCGCTGACGCCCTGCATCAGTCTGATCTCGATGCTCACCCCTTGAGCCTCGCAGTGGGACTCGCAGGCGTGAAGCGCAGTCTCGCCTTGCGACTTCACGCTTTGCAGCACCTCACTCATGTCGGCGAAGCCCGCGTCGACTCCATACAGAGGCAGGAGCGCCGTGGGGGCAAAGCCGACGCCGATGAGATGCGCCCCATGGTCCTTGGCAAGCGCCGCGGCGAACTCGATGCGCGGCTTTGTCGTCTCCGCGACGTCGACATAAACGATAATGTCGTTAAGTGCCATGCGCCCTACTCTGCCCGATCATGGTCAAGCGACCCCCCTACTAGATGTACCATCACGAGCGGCTGACGGGTCCGTGAAGGCAATTGAAGCTCGATGCACACAGCTTTGAAAAGGATTGACGCAAGTCATTCTTGCAGGAGGGCTATAGCTTGCTTGGCGGCTTCCCGCCACAACGCCTAAAACTCATGGCCTAAAACTCATGCTCTGCGAGATGGTGTCGACCAGAGGATGATGCTGAGCTCCGCGCAGCATCATACCTTAAGGGTTGGGTCGACACGGGGATGCTGGCGGGCTTTCAGCTCCAGTAGTTCCCGGCCGCGCAAGATCGCAGCCTGCCACCGAGCTCGGCTTCGGCGCCGGGAACAAAGCGTCGGTCCTCCCAGTCAGCCGATAAGCCAGAAGCCCAATCCATTCGCGCGTGGCGACATCGACGCGGCGCAAGCCTTCGGAGACCTTGTCGAACGGGCGTGTCAAGTCTGCCTCACCCCGCGTGCGGTAATCGACAGGCCAAGGCTCAACGTCGAAGCCTGCCTTGCGGAACGCGCCCATCGCGCGTGGCATATGATGGGCCGAGGTGATCAGGACCCATCTCTTGCCCGGCCCGAGATCGCCCTGCTTGGTCAGCTCTTCCTTGAGGAACACGGCGTTCTCATAAGTGTCGCGGGCGTTGCCCTCGAGGATGAGGCGATCCTTCGCTACTCCCATCGCGGTGAGGAGCGCCGCTGCGCCCTCCGCCTCGCTGCCCGACTTATAGAGGATGCCTGCATCGCCGCCGGTGAAGGCGATCTTTGCGTCGAGGAAGCGCCGGGCGAGGATGGCGCCCTCGACAATGCGTTCTGCCGCTTCGTTCAGCGCTGGCGCATGGCGTGCCATACCGACCAGCCTGTCCTCGGCGCCGCCGAGAATGATGAAGCCAGTGGGTTGAGGCTCCTCGTCGAGATTTGTCCTGGGGAAGCGATCTTCGAGCGGCAGGATCAAGGCGTTACCGAGCGGCGATAGCCCTGCAAGCAACAGAAGGATCGCGCCGACCGTGACGAAGCGCCGCCCCCAACGTGCCCAGCCCGTCCAAATGAGGATTGCGCCATAGCCAATGAGGAGCGCGATCAGGGTGGACGGTTGCAGCAGAAACCACAGCCCTTTGGCGATATAGAAGAACATGCGTGACGCCCCCCGGCTCTAAACTAACCAAATAGCAGCTAGGCCGAGAAAGGCGAAGAAGCCGACGCAATCGGTGCACATGGTCACGAACACGCCGGAGGCGATGGCCGGATCGAGCCTCACTGCGTAAAGCCCGAGCGGAATCAGGATGCCAGCGAGCGCGGCTACCAGAAGATTGATGATCATGGCGGCGCCGATCACAAGGCCGAGTATGCCGCTGCCGAACCAGTAGAAGGCGATGCCCCCCATTATTACCGCGAACAGAAGCCCATTAAGGAACCCGACCGCGGTCTCTCTGCCGATGACCCGTAGCGCATTGATCCAGCCCAGTTCATGAGTGGCGAGCGCGCGCACCGCCACGGTCATGGTCTGCGTGCCGGCATTGCCGCCCATGGAGGCGACGATCGGCATGAGCACGGCAAGCGCTACCATCTGCTGGATGGTCGCGTCGAACAGGCTGATGACCCATGAGGCGAGGATTGCGGTGCCGAGATTGACGAAGAGCCACAGGAAGCGGTGCTTGGTCGTCTGCAGCACCGGGTCTGAGACTGACTCGCCGCCGACACCGCCCAATCTCAGAATGTCTTCTTGCGCCTCCTCCTGCACCACCTCGACCACGTCGTCGGCGGTGATCATCCCGACCAGACGCCCATCATCGTCGATCACCGGGGCAGAGGTCAGGTTGTAACGCTCGAACTGGCGCGCCACCTCCTCCTGATCGGCTTCGGCTGGAATTGGATGGATTTCCCGGTCGGTGATCGCCTCGATCGAGGCCGTGCGCTTCGAGCGAAGTAGTCGGTTCAGAGCGATCGAGCCGAACAGGTGATAGGCCGGGTCGACTACGAACACCTCGTAGAAGCGGTCGGGAAGATCGTCGGCTTCGCTCATATAGTCGATCGTCTGCCCCACCGACCAGAACGGCGGCACGGCGATGAGATCGGTCTGCATGATGCGGCCGGCGGAGTCCTCGGGATATTCGAGACTCCGCTCGAGCTTGGCGCGCTCGAACGACGGCAGCTTGGCGAGAATGTCGGACTGCTCTTGTTTGTCGAGGTCCTCGATGACGTAGACAGCCTCGTCAGAGTCGAGCTGTTGCAGGGCCTCTGCCACCTGCTCGGTGGGCATCACCTCGAGCACCTGGTCGCGGACCGACTCCTCGAGCTCGGGCAGCGCGGCTGCGTCAAAGTCGTCGCCAAGACTCTCGATAAGCTTGGCGCGCTGGTTGGGGTGGAGCAGCTTTATGAGATCGGCGAGATCTGCGGCGTGCAGCGGCAGCACGAGATCGCGGACTTTGGGTGTCTCGCCTTCGTCGAGTGCTGTCTCGACGGAGCGCAGGAAATCGGCGTGAATGCCGCCCTCTTCGTCGCGCAGCTCGACCTCGCCTGCGGCGTCCTGCATGGCTTGCCCAATCGCCGGGTTAAAAGCGTCAAGCGGGAAGGGCCGCGATCCGGAAGCGGGAATCAACGCCCAAGAAAAGTCGCGGATTGCCGCTTCCGGCCTGCGACAACAGGCGCGGCTCGGGACGCACTAGACGCTTGTTGCCTTGGAATATCTAGCCAAAAATGGCGGTGCGGCTTTGTGAGTTCCGTACTCGGAAGGAGTGGTGCGGTCGAGAGGAATCGAACCTCCACGGGCTGAGCCCACAGCGCCCTCAACGCTGCGCGTCTACCATTTCCGCCACGACCGCAAGGAGTTCACGAGGTTTGCCCTACCGGATATGGCCATAGGCTAACCTCGCCACAAGCGAGGACGGGCTGCATTAGCAAACCTGACTTGGGGGTGCAAGGTTGGGCTAGAGCACCGAAAACATGCCGCCTAGGACGGCGCCATTACCAAGCGAATTGAACCCCGGCGCGGCCGCCGACCACCCTTTCCGAATAATCGTTTACGCTAGACTGACGCCATCCACGGCGCCCTGGCCGTTGACATTATTTAAGTTGCCGGCGGCGCGTTAAGCCTGCAAAGGTATTCTTGGTAACGTCGAGCCGCACTTGGCAATCAAAACACCACCAGCGGATTGGTGCCGCTAAAAGTCGACTTGCAGTTGGGGAGTTACTTCGGAGTCGAAGAGCATCGCCGCGGCGCGCTTCGTGTTGTTGCCAACTTAAGCGCACGCGCTAGGTGCGAGCGGCCGTGGAGTAAAATCAGCAGTGCTGCAAGCGACGCCTAAGGCGACACTAGTCGCTTGCAAAGCCTGAGTTCGGCGCTGAAAAATCTCCTTATGGACGACCCCTTAAGACAAACGCCGCCCTGCCTCGAAATCGCGAATAGAGTCGAATGGCTCGCGAGCGATGCACCGGTCCCCTATCCCGAGGCCGTCGCTTTCATGGAGCAGAGAGCCTCGGCAATCGCCTTCGGAGGAGCGCGTGAATGCGTCTGGCTGTTGGAGCACCCTGCCCTCTACACGGCCGGCACGAGCGCAGATCCAGCTGAGCTGATCGCGTCTGACCGCTTCCCAGTGTTCAAGACCGGACGCGGCGGGCGCTTCACCTATCATGGTCCAGGCCAGAGGGTCGCCTATGTCATGCTCGACCTGTCGCGCCGCGGCCGCGACGTGAGGACCTTCGTGCGGACGCTCGAGTCGTGGATGATCGCGGCTCTCGGCAGGCTCGACGTCAACGGTGAGCGGCGTGACGATCAGATCGGCGTATTCGCCGGCGGGGCGAAGATCGCGAGTATCGGAGTGCGTGTCCGGCATTGGGTCACGATGCACGGGGTAAGCCTCAACGTCGCGCCAGACCTGGAGCATTTCTCCGGCATCATACCGTGCGGACTTACGAGCCCGGTGACGAGTCTGGCAGCGCTCGGCGCCGAGACCGACATGGCTGTGGTCGATCGGGTGCTACGGGAAACTTTTGCTGAGAACTTCGGCGGAGAGACGGTCAGCGCCAACGGTCCGTCGCGAGCACGTTGAATCCCGGTGGGACTGAGCCGCCTTCTTTAGTGATCGTCACACTTGTGACGCGAGCATCGGCAGGACCCTTCTTGCAGCGCTTGAGCATGTCGGCAACAACAACCGCCGGGCCTGAGAACACGGCCTCAACGCTCCCGTCGCTCATGTTGCGCACGGTGCCGTCGAGACCAAGCTTCTGCGCCGTCTCAAAAGTCCAGGCGCGGTAGTAGACACCCTGCACTCGGCCTTCGATCTTCACCGTGATCGTTCGCCTTGCTTGCGGCTCTTTGCTGGCCATGGCGGGACCGCGCCTTTACGCAAACTCTAGGATTACCGCATCGACATTGAGACTGTCGCCAGGCTTTGCCAGCACCTTGGCGACCTTCGCGTCCCGCTCGGCCTTGAGCACGTTCTCCATCTTCATCGCCTCGACCACGCAGAGCGCGTCGCCTGCCACCACCTCCTGCCCTTCGCTCACATTGAGCGACACCACGAGCCCCGGCATCGGGCAGAGCAGGTACTTCGAGGTGTCTGGCCGCACCTTGACTGGCATCTTGGCCATGAGCTCGGTCTCACGCTCGGTGAATACCCGCGCCGCAACCTCAACCCCTTGGTAGGTGAGATGATAGCCGTTGAGGATCGGGCGCACCTGCACGGCCACCGGCTTCGAGTTGATCATCCCCTCGAACACCGGAACGCCGAACCACCAATCCGTTGCGAGGTTGATCTTCCGCTTCTTCCCGCCGGTCCCCTCCCCGCCAAGGACCACACTCAGCGGGCCGTCCAGCCCGCCTTCCATGGTGACCCGCACGCGCTCTTCGACAAGTTCGACGATGCGAATCTCGGCGAAGCGCACCGGCTCGCCGTGCATCTGCTGGGTAATGGCGCGGCGCCGCTGATTTGAGAGATGATCGATCGAGGCCGCGATCGCGACCAGGACATCGCGCACCTCGCCTTTCGGCCTTGGCGGCTTGAAGCCTTCGGGAAATTCCTCGGCGATGAACTTGGTCGAGAGGCTCCCTTCCCTCCACCGCTCGTTCCGCATCAGCACTGCGAGGAAGGGGATGTTGTGGCGGAAGCCGTCGATGGCGAAGGCATCGAGCGCGTTACCCATATGCTCGATCGCGGTGAGTCGTTTCGGCGCATGGGTAATGAGCTTGGCGATCATCGGATCGTAATAGACCGAGATTTCGCCGCCCTCTTCGACCCCTGAATCGAGCCGCGTCGTAATGCCCCCCTCGGTGCCGAGCGGCGGGGGCTTGTAGCGCACCAGCCTTCCAGTCGAAGGCAGAAAGTTCCGCGTCGGGTCCTCGGCATAGATGCGCGTTTCGATGGCAGAGCCCGCCAGCCTTACGTCCTTCTGCTTGATGGAAAGCTTCTCGCCAGCGGCAACTTTGAGCATCTCCTCAACAAGATCGAGCCCGGTGACGAGCTCCGTCACAGGATGCTCGACCTGGAGCCGCGTGTTCATCTCGAGGAAATAGAAGTTTCGGTCCCTGTCGACGATGAACTCGACCGTGCCGGCCGAGTCGTAGCCCACGGCCCTAGCCAGCGACACGGCCTGAGCGCCCATCGCCTCGCGGGTCTTGGCGTCGATTAACGGGCTTGGCGCCTCCTCGACGACCTTCTGGTTGCGGCGCTGGATCGAGCACTCGCGCTCGCCGAGATGGATGACATTGCCGTGCTTATCGCCGAGCACCTGAATCTCGATATGGCGCGGCTCCTCGATATATTTCTCGATAAACACGCGGTCGTCGCCGAAGCTCGACTTGGCCTCCGACTTGGACGAGCCAAAGCCCTCTTCCACCTCCTTGCGGCTATAGGCGATGCGCATGCCTTTGCCGCCGCCGCCGGCCGACGCCTTGATCATGACGGGATAGCCGATCTCCTCGGCGATCTTCACCGCTTCCTTGGCGTCTTTGATCACGCCGAGATGGCCCGGAACGGTCGAGACTTTGGCCTTCGCGGCAAGCTTCTTAGACTGGATCTTGTCGCCCATCGCCTCGATGGCCTTGACGTTGGGCCCGGCAAACACGACGCCGGCCTTGTCCAGCGCGCGAGCGAAGTCGGGGTTCTCAGAGAGAAAACCGTAGCCCGGATGGATCGCCTCGGCTCCTGTTGCCTTGGCCGCGTTCACGATCTTGGCGATATCGAGATAGGACTGCGTGGCCTGCGCTGGCCCGATCGGCACGGCCTCGTCGGCCATATCGACATGCAGCGCGTCGCGATCTGCCTCTGAATAGACCGCAACCGTCTTAATGCCGAGACGACGCGCGGTCTTGATGATACGGCAGGCAATCTCGCCACGATTGGCGATGAGAAGCTTTGAGAACATTTGGGTCCCGGGCCCCTAGCTCTTCCGAATTACTAGAGGCTTGATTGAGGCGAGTAAACTGGCGGGCGTGCGTTAACTGCCTAGCCTACTCTGCTGCAGTCGGCAGGCGCCTCCGCCGCCGCTCGCGCTTCGACGCGCGGCGCTCATCTAGGCTAGTGGCAACCGCAGGCGAGGCGAAAGCCAGAGCCTCAGCAGTTGCCGGCGATGGCCTGGCTCCGCGGGAAACAGTCCCGGCTTGGCTCTCCTCATCGGCCTCTTCCGGCGTTCCGACCGGCGCCTTGGATGCTTCGACCGCAGGCGTCGGATGGACCACGATTGGCTCGCCATGCGCCTCCGCTCGAGCCCGCGCCTTTTGATGGTCGCGCGCAAGGTAGGTGTAGACCGCTGGCGTGACAAAAAGCGTGAACATCGTCCCGATGGTCATACCTGCCGCGATCACCAGCCCGATATCAAAGCGGCTGGCGGCGCCAGCACCTTTGGCGATGAGGAGCGGCACCATGGCGACCACCATGGCGGCAGTGGTCATCAGGATCGGCCTGAGCCTGATGGCGGCGGCGTGCTCAATCGCATCGCGCCGGCTATAGCCCTGCTCCTCCTGGAGCTTGTTGGCGAAATCCACCATCAGAATACCGTGCTTCGAGATCAGCCCGATCAGGGTGACGAGTCCGATCTGCGTATAGATGTTGATCGAGGCGAGCCCGGCATTGAGCGGGATCAGCGCGCCGAACATCGAGCAAGGCAGCGCGATCAGGATGATCAAGGGATCGCGGAAGCTCTCATATTGAGCCGCAAGCACCAGAAAGATCACGATCAGCGCGAAGATGAAGGTATAGACCAGCGTGTTTCCTTCCTGCACGAACTGTCGGCTCGTGCCCTGGAAGTCGTAGGTGAATCCCTCGGGGAAGCTTTCGGCCTTCTTCTTGAGGAAGTCGATCGCCTCCCCGACAGTCCGCCCCGGGAAGGGCACGGCTGATAGCGTTGCCGAGTTAAGCTGCTGGAAATTGGTGAGCGCGTTCGGCTGCACCACCTTGTTCACCGTCGCAACGTTCGACAGCGGGACCAGCGTGCCGGCGCTGGTGCGGATCTGGTAGCGCGTAAGCCAGTCCTCGTTGAGGCGATATTCGCGCGGCACTTGCGGGATGACCTGGTAGCTCCGTCCGTAAAGGTCGAACAGATTGACGTAATTGCCGCCGAGCAGGGTCGCGAGCGAGTTACCGATATCGGCCATAGTGATGCCGAGCCGGTTCGCCTTGTCATGGTCGATCTGGAACTCGACCTGCGGCGTCTCGAAGCGGAGGTCCGAGTCGGAGAAGATGAACATCCCGCTTTCGCGCGCGGCCTTCTCGACATCGGCGAGCACGTCGGCAAGCTGGCGGAAGTCATGCGTCGTGGTGATGACGAACTGCACCGGCGGGCCGCCGATCGAGCCAGGCAGAGGCGGCGGCGAGAAGGAGAGCGCGAGTGCCGGCGCGATGCTCGCGATCCTGGGCTGTAGGTCTTGCAATACGGCCTTATGATTGCGCGTCCTCTCGCCCCACGGCTTGAGCAGTACGCCAGCAAAGCCCTGATGCACGTCGCCCATGCCGTTGATGGCGAACACGTGCTCCTTCTCCGGCAGCGTGCTGAAGACGGCGTTGAGCTGCTGCGTGGCCTCTTCGAGATAATCGAGATTGGCGTATTGGGGCGTCTTCACCAGCGTGAACAGGATACCCTGGTCTTCCTCAGGCGCGAGCTCCCGCTGCGATGTCATATACATGAGGCCGGTCGCGGCCATCACGCCGACAAGCACGAGCAGTGTCACCGGCCGGTAGTTGAGCGTCCGCCCGAGCCGACGCTGGTAGCGGTGCTTGAGTCGTTCGAACATCCGATCGAGGCGCCGGGTGAGCCAGCCTTGGTCATGCTCGCTCTCCGCCTTGAACAGCTTCGAGCACATCATCGGCGACAGCGTGATGGCGATGACGCCTGACACAATCACCGCACCGGCGAGCGTCAGTGCGAACTCACGGAACAGGGTGCCGGTCAGCCCCGAGACAAAGGCAATCGGGGCGTAGACCGCGGCCAGAGTGATGGTCATGGCGATGATCGGATAGAGAATCTCGCGCGCCCCGATTAGGGCCGCGTCGAGCGGGCGCATGCCATGCTCGATATGGCGGTGGATGTTCTCGACCACGACGATGGCGTCGTCCACCACGAGCCCGATGGCGAGCACGAGTGCGAGCAGCGTCATCAGGTTGATCGAGTAGCCGAGCGCCATCAAAAGCGCGAGCACGCCGATCAGCGACAAAGGGATAGTGACGATCGGAATGATGGTCGACCTGAGATTGCCGAGGAACAGGAAGATAACCACGATCACAATGGCCGCTGCCTCGCCTAAGGTTTTTACCACCTCCCAGATCGAGGCGCGGATGAAGTTCGTGGCGTCAAAAGCAATGGCCGCGTCGAGACCCGGCGGAAGCTCTTTCTGGATCTCCGGGAAGATCTTGCTCACGTCGGTAATCACGGTGAGCGGGTTCGCCGTGGGTGTGGCATAGACGCCAATGAACACGGCCTTCAACCCGTCGAACGCTGAGGAAGAATCGGAGCTTTGCGGACCCAGCTCGATCTCTGCGATATCACCGAGCCTGACCAGAGAGTCCCCACGCGCAAGGACTACGAGCTTACCGAACGATTCGGGTGTCTTAAGCGAGGTCTTAGCGTCGATGTTGGTCTGCACGAAGTCGCCCTTCACCTGACCTGGCGCAGAGGTGAAGTTGTTGGAGGCAAGCGCCGCGCGCACGTCGAGCGGCGTCATGCCGAGTGCGGCCATGCGGTCGGGGTCGAGCCAGATGCGCATGGCGAACACCTGTCCGCCGAGGATTTGCGCGTTGGCCACGCCGTTCACGGTCTGCAGCTTGGGCTGCACTACGCGTGTGAGATAGTCGGTGATTTGCGCGGCGTTCATCACTTTGGAATTGAAGGAGAGGTACATCAACGCGTAGCCCTCTCCTGTCTGCTTGGTGACGACGGAGTCGTTCGCCTCGCGCGGCAGGATGCTCTTGACCTGCGCTACTTTCGATAGGACGTCGGTCATGGCGCGGTCAGGGTCGGCGTCGAGTTTTAAGTTGAGCGTGACCGTGCTCACGTTCTGCGTCGAAGAAGCCATGAGCGTGTCGATGCCCTCGGCGCTCGCCACCGCCTGCTGGATCGGCACGGTGATGAAGCCCTGGATCAGATCGGCGTTGGCGCCGGGATAGGTTGTCGTGACGGTAATCGTCGTGTTCGACAGCTCGGGATATTGGCGGATGGGCAGCTTGAAGCCGGCCTGGGCGCCCACCAAAAGGATCAGCAGGCTGACGACGGTGGCCAGCACCGGCCGCTTGATGAAGATGTCGGTGAAGCGCATCGGGTTACTGCTTGGGCAGCTCCGCCGGGGCTTTTAGCGCGCTTGAATTGTCGACCTTGATGGTGGCACGCGGCTGCAATTTGAGCTGGCCGCTGGTCACGACCCGTTCTCCGGCCTGGACGCCTTCGAGGATGGCAACCCTGTCGCCCTCGGTCGGTCCGACGCGCACGAAGCGACGATCCACTGTCAGCTTGGGCTCTGCCGGAATGGCGCCGGTCGGCGCGGCATCTGCGGCCGCTGGCGTCACGACCGGCTCGACCGCCGCGGTAGGCGTAGGAGCCGGGGCAGGCTCGGGCGTGCTCTCCTTCACCACCCAGACGCTGTCGCCATAAAGGCCGTAGGTCACTGCGGTGCGCGGCACCGTCACGAAGTCTTTGGCGCTTCCCGCGAGCACAGCCACATTGGCAAACATGCCAGGCAAGAGCTTGCGATCAGGATTGGGCACGCGGGCTCGCACCATCAGCATGCGCGCATCCTGGCTGAGCTTCGCATCGAAGGACTCGACCTCCCCTTTGAACAACTGGCCCGGATAGGCGTCGGCGGTTAGCGCGATCGTCGAGCCTTTGGTGAACTTGCCGACACTCACCTCAGGCACAGGAAAGTCGACCCAAATCGGGTCGAGCGACTGAAGCCAGACCAGGGACTGGCCAGGCGACACATATTGTCCCTTCTCCACATGGCGCAGTCCGAGTCTGCCGGCGAAAGGCGCGGTGATCGTCTTCTGCGTGATGATGGCTTCCATATGCTGCACCGAAGCAGCCGCTGAATCGCGCTTGGCGATGGTCTGGTCGAGCGTCGCCTGCGATACCGCGCTCGTCTTCACAAGCTTCGACTGCCGGTCGTAGTCGAGATTGGCCTGTTGCAAGGTCGCCTTCTTGTCGGCAAGGTCGGCCTCCTCGACCGAGGTGTCGAGCTTGACCAGTTTGTCGCCCTTCTCGACGTCCTTGCCACTGTCGAAGTAATAGTCGGTCACCATGCCGCCGAGCTGCGGCGCGACGTCGACGCCCTCGATGGCAACCAGCGTGCCGATGGCGCGGACCTTGTCGATCCAGCGCTCGGTTCTGGCAGGCTCCGCCGTGACCGTGGCCGGAGGCGGCACCATCTTCGTCATGAACTCGCCGATCATTTTCGGCTTGAAGACGAGGTTGAAATAGGCGACCCCGCCCAGAAATAGGCCGACGATGACCGCGGCAATGACAAAGCGTTTGACCATGATGTTGTTGCCTTGAGCCCTCGCGCCGGACCGACGCCTGTCAATCCTAGCTTTGGGAGAAGGCCAAATTGCGCCCCCCGTTGGACGCAAGGCCCAAATGGGATAGCAGCCTCTTTGCTGTTTGCAAACCGGTTCGGGGGCTTCCCTCTAGGTGGAAGGTAATGCTCAAGATTCGCGGCCGAATTTGGACTTACCGCGCTTGCGGGCCGCTAACGCTTTGGTCATCGTTCCGCCCATTCCTTAGGCCATAACAAGTGCGCCAAATATGACCATCACCCTTTATGACATTCACCTCTCTCCTCACGCGCGGAAAGTGCGTCTGCTCGCGGCTGAGCTCGATATTACGTTGAACAAGGTCACTCGCGATCCCCGCACTGGCGAGACCCGCACGCCCGAGTATCTCGCCAAGAACCCGAACGGACGCGTCCCGACGCTCGAAGAGGACGGCTTCGTGCTGTGGGAGTCGCCTGCGATCCTCAAGTATCTTGCATCCAAACGCCCCGAGCGGGCGCTTTGCGGCGCAGACCCAAAGACCCAGGCACTGGTTGACCAATGGATGTGCTGGTGGATCGGCGGTCCGGAAGCTGCGATGGATACGCTTGCCTGGGAGCTGATCATCAAGCCCAGAGTGTTCAATCAGCCTGGCAACGACCCGGGCATCATCGCCGACGCGTATCGGCGGATCGAGCGGTATCTTCCGGTGCTCGACAAGCAGCTTGAGAGCTGCAACTACGTCGTTGGCCCTCTCACTATCGTCGATTTTCTTATCGGACCGCGGCTCGACACGGCTCCAGCCATTCTCAAATTCGACACGAGCAGATACGCCAACATCGGCGCTTGGCAGGAGCGGCTGACGGCAAAGCCTTATTGGAGCACGGCGTAGCACTCTCTGTACTGCGGGCGAAGCCTAAAGGCAGCCCTTGCTGGCCTCGACCTTCTTGATCCCGGCCACGTTGTAGCGCTCGGCGTCGTTGAGCGGCACGAGGGCGACATCATTGTACTGACAATTAACATTGCTAAAGAAGTCATCGCCTTTTGGGTGCGGAAGCAGTAGCCCCGCTCCTTGTTTTAGCGTCCGAATAAACATTGATGCCGAGCTCGCCCTCGCCCGGATTTCCTCTGACGGCGGAATGACGCGAGAAGCCAATCCTCGCCTCATGGCTCGTGACTTAATCGGCGATAGCGCGTGTGGGGCAATCACTCGGCTGCTCTGGACGTGCTGGCCGCCAATACATCGACGATAGCCTGATCGAGGATCGCGATCCCGCGGTTAATCTCCTCTGCGCTTACGGTCAAGGGTGGAGCGATCCGCCAGATCGCCGCCATAGTGCCAATCGCCACGATATTCATGGAGAGGCCGAGTTCCATGCAGCGCTCGGTGATGGCTCGCCCTATCACGGCATCCGGCTCGCGCCTCTCGCGGTCCGTCACGAGCTCGACCCCCCAGAGCAGACCGAGGCCCCTGACATCACCGATGATCTCGTGCCGCTCTTGCAGATGCCGCAGGCCTGCCGCCAGCCTTTCACCCATCTCGATTGCGCGCGCCATCAGCTCCTCCTCTTCGATGACATCGAGGACCGCAAGTCCGACCCGCGCCGGCAAAGGATCAGACACGTGCGAAGTGGCATGGAGAAAGCCATGGGCATTGCATTCCGCTTCGATCTCCGTCGAGGTGACGACCGCCGACAGCGGGATCCCGCCGCCCAGCGTCTTCGACAACGTCAAAATGTCAGGCTCGACGCCGAAATGCTGGAAGGCAAAATTCCGGCCGAGCCGAAAGGCCGTCTGTGCTTCGTCAAAGATGAGCAGCATGCCGCGCGCCCGACAATGCTGTTTGACCTGTTGCCAATAGCCCTCGGGCGGCACGATCACGCCGCCAGCGCTCTCGACTGGCTCGGCGATCAGCGCCGCAAGCGAGCCGGTTGATTGCGCATCGACAGCGTCGAAGCCGACATCGAGGCAGGTGCCGTCGCATGCATCCCGGCAATGGCGGACCGGGCAACGATAGGCGTTGGGCGCAGGGATCGCGAGCGATCCCGGCATCATCGGTCCGTAGCCCTTGCGGCCGGCGAAATAATTGACCGACTGCGCGCCCGATGTCATGCCGTGCCACGCCCCGGTGAAGCCCACCACCTCGAACTTGCCTGTATAGAGCTTAGCCAATTTGAGCGCGGCTTCATTTGCTTCGCCGCCTGTCGACAGGAACATCGCCTTGGAGAGCGAAGGCGGCAGCATCGAAGCAAGCCGCCGCGACAGCTCGACCACCGGCGGGCTCAGCATGCCACTGAAGAGATGCAAAGCGCCCTCGCAGGCCTCGGCGATCGCCTGCACGATGCGCGGATGATTATGCCCGACCGTCGCGCACATCTGGCCTGAGGTGAAATCGAGGAGTTCCCTGCCCTGCTCATCCCAAATCAGCGTCCCGCAGGCGCGCTCGATGAGCCGCGGCACGAACGGCACGCCGTAGCGGATCAGATACTCGTCCGCGGGTCCGTTGGTGAGGATAGGCTTCGGCACGGAACGAACCTCCCGGCTCTGTGTGGGGCAATACTAAGCGAGAGTCAGCCGCTAATCGCCGATGAAAGCGCCAAGCGAGCCGGCAATGTCGTTATGGCTCTTTGCGGGCCGGCTACCGGAAGACGATGAGGCGCTAGCCTGCTCCTCGGGACCGCTGTTGTCGGGAGGCGGCGGCGGAAAGCCGGTCGCGTCGCCAAATAGCGCATTGGCGACTTTCCGGTCGAAGCCGTAAAGGTCTGCGAAGGTCGAGACCTTGCCGCGGTTGTCGACCACCACGGTGAAGTAGGTCATGTGCACGGGTATCGGCCGATCTAGCGTGACTGAGCTGTTGACGCCATTGTCCCACTGCTCCTTGACCTGAGCCACCGACCAGCCCTTGCCTTCGGCAAGCAGCACGTCGGCGAAGTTCTCCGGCTTCTCCATGCGCACGCAATCATGCCCGATCGCTCGCATCGGCTTCCCGAAATATTTCTTCCGGTAGGCGAGTGTATCGTGCATGTAGACGGTGTGCGTGTTGGGGAACCAGAATTTCACCTTGCCGAGCACATTGTCGGGCCCGCCCTTCTGGGTGAAGGTGAAGGCCTTGATGTTCACGCGGCCCCAATCGACGGAAGTCGGGTCGATAGGCTTGCCGTTATAGCTCACCGACAGCTTGTGGACTTTGAGGATCGAGTAATTCCTGTCGCGGAGCGGCGGCAGCAGGTTCTCGACCAGCACCGTCTCAGGCGCGATCCAGTCCGGATTGAAGATGATGCTTGTCATGTCTGCATCGAACACCGGCGTCGCATACTTGCTGGTGCCGACTAGAGTTTTGTCTGCGTAGATCGTCTTGCCGTCTTTGACGACGTAGAGCATGAACTCCGGCGAGTTGTTCCAGACATAGATGCTGCCCAGATTCTCCGGCATCCAGCGCCAGCGCTCCATGTTGATGATGATGCGCTTGATGTCGCGGTCGTTCGCAGGCTTGGCGCTCGCTTCACCCTGCGCGCCGTCTTCGCCCCCGCCGCGTGCCTTAAGCAGGGCCTGTCGAAGGCGCGCGAACTGCTCATGCTTTGGATGGAGCGATCGGAGATAGCTGTCGGGCGCATCGGAGGCAGTGATCTCCACTAAGACCGCGTTCGGATCGCGCACCGGCGGGACCTGGTCGAGCTTGTCATCGAGGTCGAGCGGGTTGAGCCGCCCGCCGCGAGCAAAGCGCGCATATTTCAAGATGGCTAGGTCGAGCTTGACCTCTGCCAGAGCCTCTGCCTCGGGGTTAGCCGGCAACTCGCCCTCCGAAGGCAGGTCGAACGCAGAGGCAGCGAGTCCCCAATCGTCGGCTTGAGCGATTTCGGACAACGCCCGCAATCCCTTCGCCGAAAGACCCATATCGGTCATCCATAACGGGCCGCCCGCCCCCGCCTTGTAGAAGGTCTCCAGCGCGGCGAGATCGTCAGGGTTGGCGCCCTTGCGCAAGATGGGATCGGCGAGTTTCGTGCGAATGAGGGCAACCACCGGATCTACTGCAGGCGATGGCGGGCCAGGCTCGGCGGCGCTCAGCTGTCCCACGGACGGGGTAGCCTGATCCTGGGCGCGAGCCGAAGGGACCGCCAAAGCAAAGGCCGCGCACAGAAGAGCGGCGATAAGATAGACCCCGCGCATCCCCTACCCTCGTGCTCCCGGGGAAATTAGCGCGAGAAGGCGGCCCTCGGCCACTGATCTCACAAATGAGAGCAAGCAGAGATAGAGTTGAATCGGGGCCGAAAACTGGCCGCGCTTGCAGGTCAGGAGCCGCTCTTCTTCACAGTGGCGTCGGCCTCGATGTCGTGAAGCTTGTTGACGAGATCGTTCAGAGAGCCACGGCAGAACTCGCGTGCGTCGATCTTGGTCGTCTCCTTCATCATCTTGAAGGCCTGGTTTTTATTCGACACAGCCTGCTTCACGAGCTTGTCCTTGTTGATCGAGGTGTCGCGCTGCAAGTAATAGGCCTCGATCTTTGCCATGGCGTCCTTAGCCTTGGCGGCGTCTTCGGCCGGCAGTTGAGCGTGGTCCGTGCAGTCCTTAACTACCTGATATTCCGTGTAATAATTCCGCAAATAGATCGAGAGGCCCGCTGCATGTGTGGCAAGCGGCAGCAGCGCGCCGCAGCAGACGAGCACCAAGCGAGCAGTCAATCGAACCATGGCAATTTCCTCGGAGTAAGCGTCGCGAAGACGCCCCTATAAGCGCCTTAGCCGAGGCGGCTTTGCGGCAGTATCGCCCCGGCAAGTTAAAAAAGATGGTGCGGTTAAACGCCGCCGTCTTTTCTCGGTCCGCCTCATCTAGCCGGTTCTTCTGTCAGTTTCGAGTCAGAAGCCCCGCTTTCCTGTCGAAAAGCGCGGCAGCGGTTCAAAAAGGCCACAGCGCCATGAGGTTTCGTCACTTGATCCGGTAGACGAAATTGTAGGCGTCGCCTTTGGTGCCGCGCGCGCTGAGCGCCATCTCTCCGAGCGCCCCCGCAAATTCGCCGGTTCCGCCGGTGATGGCGAGTACCGAGTCTGCGCTATCGTAGAACGGCCCCTCGACCGTCAATTGACCCTTCTCCAGGTTCAGCGTCCAGAAGCACTCCCAGGCTTTGCCTGGCACCGTACGGAAGCAGATGCCTTGGTCGGAGCCGACCTTGTTCTTGTCGTCTGCGTCGTAAACCTCGTTCGAGAAGGTGAGGATGTCGCCAGCACTGTCGCCTGAGGCTCCAGTGTCAGTCACCGCATCGGTCGTGGCGTGCTCGACCAGTTTGATCTCCTGTGGCTCGGCAAAGGCGGCGGAACTAGCGGCAATAGCGCCCGCGGCGACGACCGGGAGAATGACAAACAGATGCAAAGGCGACGGCAACTTTAGGCAATTTGGCATGACAACCCTCCCCTCGCGCAGAGCTAGAGCTGCGGCACGGAAAAGCGTGCCGCTCATGCGCAGTATGCCACGTTTTCGCGGCTGGCAAAGTCGGCACAGCCCGCTCATCGTGAGCAGTGCTAATGCGCCATCGCTTTCGGGCGCGGCTTGGCACGCTCGTCGCGAAGATCAGTCCTGATACGCGGGAGCGCTTCGGGATAGCGCTGCTGGACGAAGGCGATCATCTTCTCCCTGACCTCGCAGCGGAGATCGAAGGTCCTCGGCGCCGTGCTGGCGCTTACCAGCATCCTGATCTCGTGCTCTCCTTGAAGTCGGTGACCTGAAGGGCGACGACCCGCCCGTCCCACAGTCTTGACGCGCGGGCGATCTCCTCGAGTTTCTCCCTGAGCTCGGCGCTCGGAACGGTGAAATCGACATAGAGGAACACTGTCCCAATGAGAGCTGAGCTCTCACGCGTCCAATTCTGGAAGGGCTGCTCGATGAAATAGCTCAGCGGCACGATCATGCGCCGCCAATCCCACAGGCGAATGACCACATAGCTCGAGGTGATTTCCTCGACATTGCCCCACTCGTCGTTGACGAAAAGCGCATCGTCGATGCGGATCGGCTGGGTGATGGCAAGCTGCACGCCGGCGATGAGATTCTTCAGCATCGGCTGAAGCGCGAGGCCAACCACCAGGCTGGCGGCTCCGGCAGAGGCGAGCAGACCCGACGCCATATTGACGGACGCTGTCGAAGGTCATCAGTGCGGCGGAGAGAGTGAGAAGGACGATCAAGGTGCGCGCGATGCGCTCGAGAATGCGGGTCTGTGTGACGTGCTTGCGTGCCAGAAGGTTGTCCTCCGAATCGAGCTTGAAGCGCCGGAGATAGATGACAAGCCAGACATGCAAGGCGGCGAGCAGGGCCCAACCCGTGACGAGCACTATGCAGAAG
>Ga0126383_10000741_pt1 | contig 18852 bp, 22 predicted proteins | sample PanSoiMetPlot_35_FD_96882 | JGI IMG/M metagenome (GOLD analysis project Ga0126383, IMG submission 96882) | Tropical forest soil microbial communities from Panama - MetaG Plot_35 | ecosystem: Environmental > Terrestrial > Soil > Tropical forest > Bulk soil | place: Panama | collected 2016-02-17
TGAGGATGCCGGCCACGTCGCTCGTCTCGCCCGGCGCCTTCGTCACGACGTCGCTCAGATACTTGCCGATGCCGTCGTGGGTCATGCCGCGCTCGACGCGAACGCCCAGGTGCGGCACCTCACAGAACTTGACGGTGTTGTTGGGCCCGGCCCAGATGGCCTCCGAGAGGTCCTTGCCGACCTTCTCTCTGTCGACGTCGAAGGCGGCCACGAACTCGATGTCGCGCACGTGGTAGCCGCCCAGGTTGACGTGCATCAAGCCGGGCACGAAGTCGTCCGGCGGCGCCTCCCGGTAGTACCGCACCCCCTGGACAAAGGAGGAGGCGCAGTTGCCCACTCCGACGATGGCGACCCTGACGCTGGCGTGTCCGTGCTTTCCGTTCTTCATACCCTCACTCCAATCGTTCGTTTTTCGTTGAGCAGCTCCCACAAGGCCAGTTGGTGGCGGCGGATGCCATCAAGGTCCACGGAGCAGTGGACCTGCCGGCCATGCTTCCGAGTTCGGATCACGCCGCCCCGGCGCAGCAGGGCCAGGTGCCAGCTCACGCGGGGCTGGCTCATACGCAGCGCCGCGGCCAGCTCCTTCACGCTCAGCTCGCCCTCGGCCAGTCTCTCGAGCATGCGGAGACGGGTGGGACTGGCCAGCGCCCTGAAGTGGGCGGGGAGCTGCCGGCGTTCGAACTCAGAATACATACTCTTTTCTTTATCGAAACACTAACATATAAAGAGTCCTTTATGTGGGAACAGCCGCCCAGGTGCAGGAACCGTCGTTCCAGATGTGCGTTTCTTGTGGACCAACCGTATTCTTTCTTGACAGTGAACAGGCCTGAGCGACCATCAGAGTCCTCGGCACACCTGGCCAGGGACATAATCCAGGACGCTCAGGACCTGGTCCGGCTCAACATCGAGCTGGCCAAGCAAGAGATTCGCGAACTGCTGCTGCGGAATGGCGTCGCGATCGGGCTGCTCGCGTTCGGTGCCCTGCTGTTCTTGCTGGCGCTTCTGGTGGCGCTTCCGGTGTTCCTGGTTCTGCTCTGGTCGAACCACCTGGCAGGCGCCGCCATCTGGTTGGGCGGCTACGTCGTTGTCGGCGCGCTGCTCGCGCTGGTGGGGAGGCTGCGGCTTCGCCTCCAGCCCTTGCGGCGCACTCTGAGCAGCCTGGAGGAGACGAGGAATTGGGCCCTTCGTCAGATCAAATCGGACGACAGATCGTAGAGCTTCGCGGCTCCATGGAACCCAAGATCGAACAGCTCAGAGAGCGCGGGCAGAGGCAGGTGCGACGAGCCGTGATGGTCGTGGCCGCCGGAGCGGCGGCCGGCGTGCTGCTGCTGGGCGGACTCGTCATCTACCGGCTGACTCGACCGGCCACCGCGGGCGAGCGCCTGCGACGAGTGGTGCCGCCGGGCCTGGAGCTCGGCCGAGCGCGCCGCTCAGCGCGGCGGCTGCGCAAGCGGGTGCGGTCGCTGCGGTTCTCCGCCGGCGACCGGCAGGTCAGCGCGGAGCAGCCCCAGCCGCGCTGGGAGCGGCTCATCGTGGCGGCGGCAGGGGCCGCCGGCACGGCGGCTGCGAGGGCGCTGGCCCCGCGCCTGCTCGCCGCCCTGGCGGGCAGCCGGCGCGGGCAACCAAAGGATTGACCGGCGCCCCGTTAATGCGCCTGGTGAATCAGCTGAAGGAACTCTGCCCGTGAGCGGGCGTCGGTGCGAAAGCAGCCGAGCATGCAGGAGGTGACGGTCTCCCCTCCCTTCTCCACACCTCGCATCTCCATGCACATGTGGCGCGCCTCCACCACGACGGCAACACCCTTCGGTGCGGTCACCTCCACCAGAGCATCCGCCACCTGGCGCGTCATACGCTCCTGCAGCTGCAGCCGGTGTGCAAAGAGATCGACAAGGCGTGGGATCTTGCTGAGCCCCACCACCCGCCCACGCGGCACGTACGCCACGTGCGCGGCACCGAAGAACGGCAGCAAATGGTGTTCGCACAGGCTGTAGACGGGGATGTCGCGGACCAGGATCATTTCGTCGTAGTCCTGCTCGAAAATCGCGTCCCCGACGGCGTCCTGCACGTCCAACGAGTAGCCGTCGGTCAGGTGGCGCAGGGAGCTGGCTACGCGACTCGGAGTGTCCAGCAGCCCAGGCCGCCGGGCATCCTCCCCGACCTCGCGTAGAAGCTGGTCGATGAGCCTCACGAGAGGGTCATCTGATCGTGTGAGGCCGGTCATCGCGGGACCAGCGGCCCGGACGCAGGGTTCGGAATCGAAGCTCGCGTTCGCAATTCGTGGGCATGAATCGTGAGCATTCCGGCCCTACATATACTGACACCCCGTGCGCTACGCCGAAGCCGTGGCCGCCGCCCCGCCTGGAAGCAGCCGCTTCCGGGCTGCCGACCTGGCCCGGCTGGGCCGTACGACCCTGAACCTGCTCTTCGACCCCGGACCCAGCTCGCCGCCACTGGAGGACGTCGCCGCCGCGATGGGAGGCGACCACGAGGCTCTTTACGCCATAGCGTGGGCGCTGCCGGCGCCGCGCGGCGAGCGCCTGCTCCGCCTGGGCCAACGACGGGTGGCGCCGGCGGAACGCGACGCCGCGGCGCGACGGCTGGTGCGGGGCTCATTCTGGTACCTCACATACGAGCTCGCGCCGGAGCTCTGGGACCGCCTCGCCGCGGCGGAGCCGGTGGCGCCAGGGCTGCTGGCGGACCTTCCCGCGGATGGTGCCCGCGTGCTGGAGGTCGCCGCCGGCAGCGGCCGGCTCACGGCGGCGCTGGCCGGACGAGCGGACACGCTGATCGCGCTCGAGCCGTGCCTACCTCTCCGCCGCCTGCTGCGGGAACGACACCCGGGTGTCTGCGTGGTCGCCGCCGTCGGCCACCGACTGCCGATCGGATCCGGCTGGGCAGACCTGGTTGTGTCGTGCGCCACGTTCGGCCCCCATCCGCCCCTCGGTGGTGAGCAGGTGGTTGCGGAGCTCGAGCGCTGTGCCCGTCCGGGTGGTGTCATAGCGCTGATCTCGCCCGAAGAGCCGTCCTGGTGGCAGGCTCGTGGATACGAGATGCGCAGCTACCCATCGCCGCCGGTCACGCTCGAAGCCGACCTGGAAGAGTTCTTCGGGCCGGCCCATCCGCCCCGCCGTCTGCTGTTGAAGCACGCCCAACCTGGGGGCGTTCCCCTTCCCCTCCGCGCCGAAGCCGGGAGATGAGCCCTGATCAGGCGTCTGCCTATCTTGCCGAGATCGCCTACCTGCTGCGGCATCAGGGCGACGGGTATCGCGCGCGGGCGTTCACCCGGGTGGCTTCGCTGCTGCTGCGCGAGCGCCCTGACCTGGCTGCACTGCGCACCGCGAATGCGCTTGAGTCACTTCCGGGCGTAGGCTCCGGCATCGCACGCACGCTGGCCGAGCTCGTCGACACCGGGCGGAGCTCATACCTCGAGCGGCTTCGCGTCGACCTGAACCAGGCCGAGCACGCCGACTCGGCGCCGTTCGAGATCTCCCCCCTGGTAGAGATGGGCTACCGCGGCGACCTGCACGCCCACACGGACTGGTCTGACGGAGGTGCCACCGTCATCGACATGGCCCGAGCAGCGCAGGCCCGCGGTTACGAATACCTGGCTGTAACCGACCACTCTCCCCGCATCACCGTGGTCAACGGCCTTGGCCCTGAGCGGCTGGCCGCTCAGCGGCGCCTGATCGACCAGGCAAACCAGGAGCTGACGGGCATCACGATCCTGCAGGGCATCGAGGTCGACATCAACGAGGACGGCTCGCTCGACCTGCCAGACGAGGCGCTGGCCGCCCTCGACGTCGTGATCGCATCGCCGCACGTCAAGCTGCGCATGGAGCCGGCGGCGATGACGGAGCGCATGCTCCGGGCGGTCGACCATCCGCACGTGGACGTGATCGGCCACCCGACCGGCCGGAGACCGGGCTCCCGGGCCGGTGCCCAGTACGACTTCGAGGCTGTGTTCAGGTGCGCCGCTGAGCGCGGCGTGGTCATGGAGATCGACTGCGACCCGGCCCGGATGGACCTCTCACCGGAGCTGGCCAGGCTCGCCGCTTCGGCCGGCTGCCTGTTCAGCCTCGATTCTGACGCGCACGCGCCCGATCAACTGCTCTACGTTGACCTCGGGATCTGGACGGCTCGGCGGGCAGGCGTGAGCCAGGACCGGATCATCAACTGGCTTCGTCTGGCGGAACTGAAGGAGATGTGGCAGTAAGCCCCGCAGGGTTGGCTTCTTAGCTCGGCGACACTCGGGAGGAGAGATGGCTCAGGTCGGAGTGATGATCGAGGCCCAGGAGGGCCTGAACTGGACGCGCTGGCGGCGCATAGTCACCGACGCGGAGAGGCTGGGCTTCGCGTCGCTGCGAACCAGCGACCACCTCCAGTCGGTGATGGGAGTGGACCGCGAGTCGCTGTCCGCGTGGCCGGCGCTGGCGCTCGCAGCCGAGTGGACAGAGCGAATCCAGCTCGGTCCCATGGTCAGCCCGATGACGTTCTACGTGCCCGGCGTGCTGGGCCGAATCGCGCGGGCAGTGGACGAGCTCTCGGGCGGCCGCCTGATCCTCGGCCTCGGTGCCGGCTGGAACGAGAGCGAGCACAAGGCGTTTGGCATCCCGCTGCCGGGCTGGCGCGAGCGCTTCGACAAGCTCGAAGAAGGCATCGTGCGCTTGCGCGAGACGTTCACCGGACGCGAGATCCCACTGCTGATCGGCGGTGGCGGGGAGCGGCGCACTCGTGAGATCACCGCCCGCGAGGCTGCCGAGTGGAACTTCCCAACGCCCGACCTGGAGACGTTCAGGGAGAAGTCGGCAGCCCTCGACGCCCGCTGCCGGGAGCTCGGCCGGGAGCCCTCCACGATCCGGCGCTCGATCATGCGCGGATACCTTATCGGCCGGGACGAGGTCGAGCTGCGCCGCCGGGTGACGCAGCTGGCCGAGGTCATTCCCCGGCTCCGAGGCCTGGACTCGGAGCAGGCGCTGGATGCGCTCCGCGAGCGCTGGTTCGTCGGCACGCCCGAACACGTCGTCGACCAGATGCGTCCCTACGCTCAGGCAGGGGTCGATCTGTTCATGCTCCAGCACTTCCTTCTCGATGACGCCGCTGCGCTGGAGCTGCTCGCGGAAGCGGTGACGCCGGCGCTCGCCACCGTGTCGATGGTCTCGTAACGAGCCCACGGACTCCCATGGATGCCGACGTGGTCGTGGTCGGGGGCGGGCCGGTCGGCGCAACGGTCGCCATGCTGCTGGCCAGAGCCGGCCGACGCGTGACGGTCGTAGAGAAGGCCACTCTTCCACGGGACAAGCCTTGTGGCGAGGGGCTGATGCCGAGCGGCGTCAAGGTGCTGGCGGGCCTTGGCATAGACCTCGTCGCAGAGGGCTTCCCCGCACTGGGCGGGGTGCGCTGGCGGCTGGCGAGCGGCCGGTCCGTGCGCGGCGACCTGACGACCGGCCACGCGTGCGGCGTGAGACGCCTGCGGCTCGACCCGCTTCTTGCCGCCCGTGCGGCGGCCACCTCCGGCGTGACATTTCTTGCCGGATGCGCCGCGGTCGGGCTCCGAATTGCCACGGAGTGCGTACACCTCGATACCCAGCACGGCGAGCTCATCGCGCGGGTCCTCGTGGGGGCGGACGGCCTGCGCTCACCCGTCGCGGGTTGGCTGGGCTGGACCTCGCCGCCACGCCGCACCGAGACGGCGCCTCGTCACGCGCTGGTCGGCCATCTGGCTGTGCACGGGCAGCAGATCCCGGACGAGATCGTCATCACGTTGCTGGGAGACGTCGAGGTCTACGCGGCTCCGTCCGGTCACGATGAGGTCCTGCTGGCGGTGCTTGGCCCACGAGGCAGGCTTCGACAGGCCGGCCACAGCGTGTTGGAGAGCTATCGGGCGACGGTCGAGCGAGCCCATCCCGAGCTGGCCGGTGCACCGCTGGCCGGGCGGGTGTGGGGTGCGGGCCCGTTCCGGACGTCGCCACACACCGTGGCGGAGGGCCGAGCATTCCTTGTCGGAGACTCGGCCGGCTTTCTGGACCCGCTGACCGGTGACGGCATCGCGGCTGGACTGGCGCAGGCCGAGACGCTGGGCCGCCAGCTCGGCGGTCCGACCGACCTCGCCCCGCCGTCGGAGGTCGCGGCCGCGGCGGCGACCTACCGTGCCTGGTGGGCCCGGCAGTGGCGGCGCCGGCGCATCGTGACCGGCCTCGCGCTCGCGCTGACGGGCTCGCCAGACCTGGCGCGTAGAGCCATGGCTGGGGTGTCGCGACGGCCGGCCGCGCTGCAAGCGCTGCTGGAGGTCAATGATGGGACGCGCGACATCCTCCGTGTCGGCCCCCGCGACTGGGCCGCGCTGGCGGGTTTCTGAGTGATCGGCAGCGGCCACCGTATGGCACCTTAGGCCTGCGCCTTGCAATCGGGGTAGCCTCTCGGCATGGACGGCGACGTGGATCGGGCGCTCGAATCGTGCAGTCCACCGATCCGCGAGGTGGCCCGCCGCGCGTGCGACGCTGTGTTCGCCATTTTCCCGGATGCTGTAGTGACGGTGGACGAACAGAATCCCCGCTTCGGCACCACAATCGGCTTCGGCACCACCACCGGCTACAAGGGGCTCCGCTTCACGGTCACGCCGCAGCGGACCCATGTCACGCTGGGTATCGCGCACGGCGTCGAATTGCCGGACCCCAGCCGGCTCATGGAAGGGACCGGCAAGGTGCACCGCCACGTGAAGCTCCGCCAGCCTCAGGATCTAGACCGGCCGGAGCTGCGCCAGCTCATGGCTGCGGCGATGGCGCGGATGTGACGGCAGAGGCTGGCAAGAGCGCTGCCGTCAGTTCATTCCGGGGGTTTGGCACAGCCCTGCCCGAGCACACGATCGACGGCGCCCAGAGTCTTGCGCTGCTCGCCGACTTCTGGCCGCGGCTGAGGGGCGCCACGCCCGAGCCGGTGACCCGGCACCTGGTCGCGCCGGCGGACTGGCTCATGCAGCCCCGCTCCCTGGGTGAGACCATGCGCCTCTACGGTGAACACGCCCCGCGCCTGGCGCGGCTCGCAAGCTGTCAAGCGCTGGACGCTGCCGGCGTGGCGCCTCGCGAGATCGACATGGTGATCTCCGTCTCCTGCACCGGCTACCTGCTCCCGTCACTCGACGTTCGCCTGGCTGCCGAGATCGGCCTGCGTTCCGACGTGATCCGCCTACCTATCACCGAACTTGGCTGCAGCGGCGGCGCCGCCGCGATCGCGGCCGCCCACCGCCACCTGGCCGCCTTTCCTGATCACCGCGTCCTGGTCGTCGCCGTGGAGGTGTCGTCCCTCACTTTCCAGCATGGCGACCGCTCGATCGACAATCTGACCGCCTCGATGGTTTTCGGCGACGGCGCTGCGGCGACGGTGATGGGTGGGGACGGGGCGCGCCGCCGCCTCACGGTCCGTGGCGCGGCGTCCCGCCTTCTGCCGGACACCGCCAGCGCGCTCGGCTTCGACCTTCGCGACACGGGCTTCCACGTCGTCCTCGATCGCCGGCTGCCGCAGCTGATCGAACGCAATCTCGGCGAGGTCGTTGAGGACTTTCGCGCACGCCGGGGGATCGACCAGGTCGGCTTCTACGCAGTCCACGCCGGCGGCCCTCGCGTCTTCGACGCGGTCGAGGCCTCCCTCGGTCTCCGACCTCAAGAGCTGGCTCTATCCCGGCGCGTCTTCCGTGAGGTCGGCAACCTTTCGTCGGCCTCCGTCTTCTTCAGCATGGCCGCGCTGGCGCCGCTGGGTGGGGACGGCCTGGCGATCGCGTTCGGTCCCGGCGTCTCAATCGAGCTGACCCATCTTCGTTGGAATGAGTGATCGGCACGGGAACTGACGCGAGTGACCGCGTCGAGTTCGTCAGAATAACCCGGGGATGAGCCGCGCCCGGCCCTCGAACGCCTCCTGGTAGCCAGGCACGCGCGCCAGCAGCCGCTCCTCTGAGCGGATCCGGTCGATCAGCAGTCCTGCGTTGAGCAGCGAGAGACCGAGCGCGCTGCAGACCGCACCTCCGGCCAGCGGCAGCGCGAGGAACTCGAGCGACACCGCCAGGTAGTTCGGATGGCGGACGAACCGATACGGCCCACTGCTCACCGGACGAAGGTCGTCGGGGACGACAGCGCGAACGTTCCACGTTGAACCAAGCGTCCTGATGCTCCACCAGCGCAGCGCCGTCGCTGCTGCCAGGACCCCCGTCCACAGCAGCGGCGCGCGCGAACGGCGCCGCAGTGTAGCCACCTCCACGAGCGGCAGCGTGCACAGCCCGACGTGGGCCGCCACCATGAGCGGGTAGCTCCGAGCCGCCGCCTGGCGACCCCGGAGTCCGCGGCTGTTCCGCCGGGAGAGGGCCAGCTCGCGCAGGCGCTGGGCACCCACCGCCGCCGCCAGTCCCACGAACCAGGCTGGTGGCACCCTCGCAGGCCGCCTGCTCACCGAACCAGCGCCGCCCGTGCTCTCACGACGCTCCCCCCTTGACCTTCAGGACGACCTTGCCCACAGCCTGGCGGTCGGCGATCAGCCGCAGCGCCTCGGCCGCCCGCTCGAGCGGAAACTCCGCCCCGACCAGAGGCGCCACGAACCCCGCCTCCACCATCTGCAGAAGGCCGGCGTGCGTGGACGCCTTCACCTCTGGGTGGACCTCCAGGAATGCGCCCCAGCCTGCCCCGACCACGTCGATGTTCCGAAAGAGCACCCGGTTGACCGCGACACGCGGGATGGACCCCCCGGCAAAGCCGATGATGAGCAGCCGACCCTCCGGCGCAAGGGCTCGGATGCTGTCGTCGAAACGGTCGCCTGCCACCGGGTCGAAGATGACGTTCACCCCCCCGCCGCTGGCTCGACGAACCCGCTCGAGCCAGCCTTCGCCGGCCAGCACGCACTCGTCGGCGCCCAGTCGCGAAGCGACCTCTGCCTTGCGCTGATCCGAAACGACTGCGATCACTCGGGCGCCGACCGCCTTGCCGACCTGGATCGCGGCGCTGCCAACGCCGCCCGCCGCCCCGTGTACGAGCAGAGTCTCCGCCGGCTGCAGCCGCCCCCTTCGGACCAGCCCGAAGTGTGCGGTGTGGTAGTTCATCAGCAGCCCGGCGCCCTGCTCCATCGTGAGAGCATCTGGCAGCGACAACACCTGCTCTGGCGCAACAGCCACCTGCTCTGCCCAGCTGCCCATCGCGTTGAACACCACCCGCTGGCCCGGCCGCAGGCCGGCCGAGGGGGGCGCTTCCGCCACCACTCCCGCGCCCTCCACGCCGAGCACGAAAGGGGGCTCGGGTTGGATCTGGTACCTGCCCTGAGACATGAGCAGGTCAGGAAAGGATACGCCTGCGGCGTAGACGTCGACCAGGACGCCGCCACTTTCATCAGGTGCCGGCCGCTCCATCACGGTCAAACCCTCCGGCCCCCCCAGACGCTCAAGGACGGCGGCTTTCACGGCGCTACGGCTCTTTTGGGGTACGTCTTCATCACGCACATGTTGCCCGACGCACAGCAGCGGCGGCTGCGTGCCTTACATTGACCCCATGGACTTCGATCTGACGCCCGACGAGACGGCTTTCCGCGACGAGGTCCGGAGCTGGCTGCGCGCGAACCGGCCCGCCTGGGCAGACAGCGCCGACGAGGAGGACGCCAGCTCAGCGGAGTGGCTGGAGAGGCGCATCGCCTGGCAGCGGAAGATGCACGAGGCCGGCTACGTCGGCCTGAACTGGCCGCAGGAGTACGGCGGCCGCGGCGCCACCCTGATGGAGCAGATCATCTTCAGCCAGGAGATGATCGAGGCCCGCGCACCCGGGCCGATCAACGTTCTCGGCCTGGGGATGGGCGGTCCCGTGATCATGGCGCACGGCACCGAAGGGCAGAAGCGCCGCTACTTGAGCAAGATACTGAGCGCCGAGGAGATCTGGTGCCAGGGGTTCAGCGAGCCCAACGCGGGCAGCGACCTGTCGGCTCTCCAGACGCGCGCGGTCGACGTGGGCGACCACTACCTGGTCACCGGACAGAAGGTGTGGACAACGCTTGCGCAGTTTGCAAAGTGGTGCCTGCTCCTGACGCGGGAGCGCCAGGAGGCGAACCCACGTCACGGGCTGACGTACGTCATCGCCGACATGAAGAGCCCCGGCGTCGACGTCAGACCCCTGAGACAGATAACCGGCGAGGCGGAGTTCAACGAGGTCTTCTTCAACGAGGTCAGGGTGCCCAAGCAGCAGGTGCTGGGCGAGCCCGGCCGGGGCTGGGACGTCGCCATCACAACCCTGCTGCACGAACGCGGCACGCTGGGCACCGCCCTGGCCAACCAGGCGTCGGTCACCGCCGGCGAGCTCATCGACCACGCTCGCGGCAGCGGCCGGAGTGGTGAGCGCCTGCTGCGTCAGGCCATCGCCCAGCACTACATCGAGGCACGCACCTTGCAGCTTGTCGGCCAGCGGGCGGTCACGAGCGTCATGAAGACCGGTATCCCCGGGCCTGAGGGCTCGATCATGAAGCTCTTCTACTCCGAGCTCAACCAGCGGATGAACGAGACCGCGATCGACCTGATGGGGCCGTCGGGCCAGGTCGAGAACGGTAATCGCTGGCAGTACGGCTTCCTGCGCTCGCGAGCGAACACGATCGAGGCGGGTACGTCCGAGATTCTGCGCAACATCCTGGCCGAGCGGGTCCTGGGCTTGCCCCGGTCTCGTTAGGCGGCTACGCCCGCTCGCTCATGCACGGGCTCAACCCTTATGTCCGCCGTCCCACGGGAGCCCTGGACGGGCCCCGTCTCGTAGGCGATAGTAGCCACCGGCCCAGATTCGCAGGAAGGGAATGGCCGCCGTGGTCAGGGTCTCCAGCGTAAGGACCGGGTTCGGCCAGCGGCAGCCCAGGCCGGCCAGTGCCCGGTTGACCGCGCCGACCTGGTCGATCACACGGTCGCAGGCCGCGGTGCTGTAGAGGCCCGCGACAGGCGCCTCCCACTCCGCGAGCAGTTCACCGTCGCTCACGACAGCCGCGCCCCCGCGCAGGTCCTGCACTCGTCGGGCTGCGACGGCCATGTCGTCCGGCCGGTCGCCGGCGATGACGATGCCGGGCGATTCCCAGGCTGAGGTGATGGCCACGCCGCCGCCGCGTAGACCGAAACCCTCCCACAAACCCCGGAAGCCGCGGCCGTCGCCCAGCCGGTCGATCACCGTACAGACCAGCGCGCCAGACCCGTCGCTTTCAGCTTCGCGGGTCACCACCGGCCCTTCCTGCCGCATCGCCCTCCAGAGACCAGGGCCTGGATGCCTCAGCAGCTCTGGGCGCAGGCCGTTCAGCTTGACGGTGTCGAGCATCCACGCCGGGTACGGGTCTGGCGCCGACGGCTGCGGGCGGCGCCCACCGACCAGCACCAGACGCGGTCGAAAGCCACCATCGCGGGGCAGCACGACAAGGTCGGCAAGCATGCCCGGTGCAAGGCCGCCCAGCCACTGGCCGAGACCATAGCGCTCGGCGGCGTTGTGGCTCGCGAGACGGACGGCGCGCGCCAGCGGCATGCCGAGCTCGACCGCCTGCTCGACCACCCAGTTGAGCGAGTCACCGCGGAGCAGCACGTCCGGCTCGAGGCCATCGGTGACGAAGCTCAGCCGGCTGCCGTCGACTTGCCGCTCACGCCAGACGGCAGAGATTGCGGGCAGGTCCTGACGGGTCGCGCCGTGGCGCAGCTCCGCGTGGAAGCCCAACCGCAGGCGAGCCAGCACGTCGTCGGCCGCGATCGACTCGTGGTCGGCGGCGGCGCCGAAGGCTCGTATCGCGTTGAGCGCCGGCAGACGGGCGCCCGCACCGTGCCCCTCGACGGGAAGGCCGCGCTCAAGCGCCGCCGCGATCATGGCCTCACTGCGGGCGTGCCCGCGCAGCAGATCGGCCCAGTACACCTCGCCCAGGCCGGCGACACGCGGATGGTCGAGCAAGGAAGGCCAGTCGTCGCGATCGAGCCTCGCGTCGTGCACCGGATCGCATACGACCGTGCCGGACGCAGTGAAGAAGAAGCGACCGGCGACCTTCTCCGCCGCCGACACCATCTCCAGAGCGCCGTCGAACCCCGTCACCACTGCCAGCTCCATGCACTCGACGATCGTGGTCGTCACCCCCGCGCGCACCTGAAGGTCGGCGAAGTCACCCAGCGCGATGCGGGTGAAATGCGTATGCCCCTCGACCAGCCCCGGGCTCACGAGGTCACCGCCGAGCTCGATGCGCTCCGTGCTCGAACCGGCCCGTGCCAGCACCTGAGAGTCCGGACCGACGAATGCAATGCGGCCGTCGGCAACGGCGAGGCCCCAGCCTTCCTGGACTTCCTCGGTGAAGACGTTGACGAGGGCGCCGGCGGTGATGATCAGCTCGGCTTCACCCACGCCTCGCGCCACGTCCGCGAGACGGCGCAGTGTGGACGTGGAAGGATGCAGGTGAACGGTCACGGTGGGACCCTACGTTAGCTGTCCTGCACGATGGTCCCAAGGTGTGCGTCGAGGACGGCCAGCGCAGCCTCAGGCGCCAGCCTTCCCATCAGCAGGTGCAGAGTCAGGCCATCGATCAGCGCGTGTAGGTGCATGGCCGCCTGGTCCGGGTCGAGCTCGGGCGCCAGGCAGTGGCGCTGTGCGAGGTCGTGCGTTATGCGCGCACACAGGTCCCGCAGGCCGCTGAAGGCCACCCGCTGCTCCAGCGCGATGCTCTCATCGACAAGTCCCCGCCCAACGAACGCAAGCCAGATCGCCGCTTCGGTGCGCCGGTCCGCGTCAAGCGGCAGCACCTCGGCGAGGATCGCTCGAATCGCCTCGGTCAGGATGCCGGAGTGGCGTGGGACCGCCAGGCGACCGTACACGCGCTCATAGACGAGGCGGGCGGCGAACTGGAGCAGCTCGTCCTTTGTCTTGAAGTAGTGGCGCAGCGCGCCAGGAGACCAGTCCGCCTCGGCCGCCACGTCTCTTATGGACACGCCCTCCACGCCGTCGCGAGAGATCACCCGCCACACCGCTGCGGCCAGCTGCCGGCGACGCTCCTCGTGGTCGACGATTTTCGGCACGGCCCCTTTTTAGCACGATCGTGTGTTAACATGACCCAGCGGTTCTGACCCAGTCGTGCTAAATAAGGATGGCGACTTGACTTGATCTATGGGGTGGTCGTCGGCTGTGAGATCGGTTTCTGGATCTTCCTGCTCGCCGGCCTCGCGTGCCGCTACCTGCTGCGCCGGCCTCGGCTTGGTGGCGCACTGCTGATCTGCGTGCCCATGGTGGACGTCATCCTGCTAATGGCCTCGATCATCGACCTGAGGCAGGGCGCCCAGGCCAGCTTCGCCGACGCCCTCGCCGCGATCTATCTGGGTGTGTCGGTGGCGTGGGGGCACTCAACGATAAGGTGGGCTGACACCCGCTTTGCGCACCGGTTCGCAGGCGGCCCGGCCCCGCTGCGGCGGCCCAGGTATGGGCCGGAGCATGCCGACCACGAGCGCCGGCAATGGGCCCGACACCTGCTGGCCTGGACCGTGGGCTGCCTCCTGCTCCTGGGCGGCGTCGCGTTCGTCGGTGACATCCAGCGGGCGGCGACGCTCGTTGGAGCCGCAGGCACGTGGACGATCATCCTGGCCATCGACTTCCTGATCTCGTTCAGCTACACGCTCTTTCCCCGCCGGGTGCCACAGCGTTGAAGGCGCAGCCCGGAGAGGCGGCTCAGCAGGAAGGAGGTGGAGCGGCGATGGGCCGCCTGTATACGACCTGCCCCCCGACCATCGTCATCTCGACCTTGATCTCCGGGATGTCGCCGACGGGGACGGTCATGAAGTCGTCCGAGAGCACCACCAGATCCGCCAGCTTCCCAGGCTCGATCGACCCCTTGAGGCCATCCTCGAACGTCGCGTAGGCGTTGTTCACCGTCCACATCCGTACGGCTTCTTCACGCGTGACGTTCTGGCCCGGCAGCAGGACTCCGGCCAGCGTCTCTCCCGTCAGCGCAGAGTACATTCCGAGCAGCGGCCTCTCGACGTCGTAGACGACGGCAGGGTTGTCTGAGCCGCCCGTCACGACGAGGCCGGCATCCAGGAAGGTGCGCAGCGGCAGCCCCCAGTCATAGACCGCTCGAGCAAAGCCCTCGCCGGCCCTCACCTTCACGGTGCGGCTCCTCTCCAGCGTCGCTGTCATGTGGAGCGAGCGCGCCGCCCCGAAATAAGCGAGAAGAGGGTTTGCGGCTACGATCATTCCCAGGCGGCCCACGCGGTCGATTTGCCGGCGCTCGGTCAGTCCGAAGCCGTGCTCGTAGCAGAACCGCCTCCCGGATATCGCACGCTCCCGATCGGCGGCCTCGAGGGCCGACAGCACCACTTCTGTGGCGTCGCCGGCGGTTCCGGACGAGACGTGGATGCAGAGAGTCCATCCGGCGCCGCTGGCCTCTCGAATGAGGGTCTCGAGCTTCTCGGGTGTGTAGGCCCACCAGCCGTCGTTCTGGACGACCAGTTTGAAACCGCCGAGTCTGAGCCACTCGTCTCCCACAGGCTGCTTCGGTCCGAAGTAGGAGCGGACAGCCGTGACGCACTCCTCGAGGCCCAGATAACGGGAGGGCAGCCCGAGGATTAGATTCGTTCGAACCGTTAGCCGCCCGGCGCTTCGTGCCTCCTGGTAGGCGTCGATCTCGTCGGGCGACACGCCCATGTCACGTGCGCCGACGATGCCGCATGCGTTGTACAGCCGCTGCTGGGCGGCGAGGGCCCGAAGCATCGTCTCCTTTGGGTAGTAGAGAAAGTCCCACTTCTTTGGCGGTCGCCCCATCCGCTGCCACCAGCGCAGCCTGGCCATATCGGCGGCACCCGCGATCAGGTGTCCCGTGGGCTCTCCTTGCTCGTCTCTTACGATGTGGCCCTCCGGCTCCGCCGGATCGGGAGTGGAACGGTCGATGCCGGCCAGCGCCAACGCTTGCGAGTTGACGACGATGTTCTTTCCCGACTGGAAGACGTAGACCGGGTGCCGTGTGGTGGCGCTGTCGAGGTCCCAGCGGTCTGGAAACCGGCCTTCCCGCAGGGCTCCCCTGTACATGCATGACGTGCTGACCCACTCCCCGGGCCTCGTCCTTGTCGCACGCTCGCGGATGGCGTCCACGATGTCGGCGATCGACTCCAGCTGCGCGATGTTGACCTTAACTCCCGCCGCGTCCGTGTCCAGCGCAGCCAGCAGCTGGTGAGTGTGATTGTCGATCAAGCCTGGCAACACCGTATGGCCCTCGAGGTCGAGCTCTGCCTTAGCTCCGAGGGCGCGGACTTCGTCGTTCCGCCCAACCGCTACGAAGCGGTCGCGGAAGATGGCGACCGCCTCGGCAACGGAATAAGCAGCATCGGCTGTGACGATCGTTCCGTTGTACAGAACGAAGTCCGGGCTCAGCTCAGCCACTTGCCAGTGTGCTGGCGAACCAATCGACGGTAAGTCGGGAGACTCGGTCGAACTCGTACCCGAAATACATGCGCTCGAAGAAGTGACCCACGCCGTCCAGGACCTCCAGCCGCACACTCTCGTTCCCGCAGGCCGTCAGCGCGTCCTTCATCCACTGCGAGTGGTCGAGAGGAGCGTGAAGATCCTGCGTCCCACATACCAGCAGCACCGGCACGCGAATCGCATCGGCGTAGCTCAGGGCCGACAGCTGCCGATACAGGTCCGGCCTCTCTTCAGGTGTGCCCATGGTGCTGGCCAGGGCGCTGTATCGGGCTGGCGAGAGCAGCTCCATCGCGTGGATGTAGCGCACCATGTCCGTGGGTGGCGCGAGCGCGACGACGCTCCGGACCCGGTTGTCCTGGGCGGCCACTCGGAGCGCCGTCATCCCTCCCCGAGAATGGCCGGCGACTCCCAGAGGCCGGGTCGTGGTGATCCCGTGGAGGGATTGCAGGTAGTCGAGGCCGGCCAGAGCATCCGCATCGTCGGTGTCGAAGTCCATCCCGCGATAGCGGATCGCGAGCACCACGTAGCCGGCCTCGGCCAGGGCGCGAGAAAGGAAGTCCAGTCCGTCGATGTCACGCAGACGCCCGGCGCAGACCACGATCCCGGCACCCTCGGCGGCTCCATGCCTGTACAGACGCGCCGGCACCACGCTCTGGCCAGATGGGTAGCTGACTTCCGCGGTGTCGACCGCGTCGCTACTCGTCAAACGTTGTCCAGGCGTTCACCTTCTCCATGATCAGGACGACGTTGTCAGGTGAACAGACGGGCTTGTGAGCCACCCCTGCCGGGATGACAAACAGGTCCCCCTCGTTCACGTCGACCGAAGGAAGCTCATCATCGCCCTTCTTCAGCTGGTAATGAATCGTGCCTCTGACGCAGTAGACGTGCTCGTCCTCGTCGTTGGTGTGCCAGAACGGCAGCTCACCGTCGCCGAGCGCCAGCTCCAGCGTCACATCCCCGACCCTGCCGAGCGACTTGGGCACGAACACCTTCTCGGACCTGGCCTTGGCAAGCACATTGATCTTCTTCGGTTCGACAAGTTCAGTTGCCATCCTTTCTCCTTCGCTGATCACTGCTTCGGGCTGGCGACAGCCGGCTCGGCCGGCCGTGACACGATCGCCCCTTCGACCGGGCAATAGCGGACACACATGGCCGTGTCGTCGCAGAGGTCTGGTTCGATGCGGTGGTGACCCTCGACAACGTCGATCGCGTGCTGAGGGCAGACGGGCACGCAGCGCCCGCACTCGATGCAGAGCTGGGTGATGCGATACGTCATGGCGAGGGCTCCGAGGCGGGCTTCGCGAGGGACGGCAGCGCCTTGAACAGCCGCTCGATCTCGTCGAGCGCGAAGGCCTCCGAGTACGGCCCGAGCCGCAGGAGTGCCTTTGGGCCCTCGACACGGAAGACAAGGCCCCCATCGAGCTCTGCCTCGCCCTCGAGATCGAGTCCCATCGTCAATAGATGATTGGTCCCCCTCAGGAAGCCCGCCATCTCCGGGTCGGCACTTCCGGCGGGAGACGAGATGAGCACCCGGCCCTGCCGGCAGGCGAACTCGAAACCTCCGATCCGCAAAGGCGCCGGGTGCATCTTCCTGCCCGGATTCTATCCTCGGAATGAGCTCCTCCCAGCCCTTACACTCTTTCGGCGATGGATTTCGCCTTCTCCGAAGAGCAAGAGATGCTCCGAGCCTCGGCCCGGGAGTTCCTGGCCAAGGAGTGTCCGTCGGCGTACGTGCGGCGGATGATGGAAACCGACGGCGCGTGGGACGAGGCGCTCTGGAAGAGGCTGGCCGAGATGGGCTGGACCGGATTGGGTATCCCCGACGCATATGGCGGCGTTGGGACGTTCCTCGACCTGGTGGTCATCCTGGAGGAGGCGGGACGCGCTCTGCTCCCCGGTCCGTACTTCAGCACCATGGGTCTGGCAGTGCCGGCCCTGCTCGAAGCCGGGTCGGATTCGCAAAAGCGTGAGGTCCTGCCCAGGATCGCCGCCGGCGATGCCCGCGCGACCGTGGCGCTGACCGAGCCGTCCGGCCGCTGGGATTCCGAGGGCGTGACCATGTCCGCACAGCGCTCAGGCGATGGCTGGCGCCTGGACGGGGTCAAGCTCTTCGTACCCGATGCAGAGGTGGCCGACTACACGATTGTTGCCGCGCGGACCAGATCGGGGAGTGAAGAGGGCGTCACGTTGTTCCTTCTGTCGGGTCGGCCCGCGGGTGTAAGGGTGAGCCCGCTGAAGACGATGGACATGACCCGTCGCTGGTATGAGCTCCGCTTCGACGGCCTGCAGCTTCCGAGTGAAGCCGTGATGGGTGCAGTCGACCGTGGCTGGGCGCCGCTCAGGCGTGCGCTGGACTGGGCAGAGGCAGCGCTCTGCGCCGAGATGGTCGGGGGCGCGCAGCACGTGCTGGACGCGTCAGTCGAGTACGCCAAGACGCGTCACCAGTTCGGAAAGCCGATCGGCATCTATCAAGCCGTCTCACACAAGCTGGCAGACATGCTGCTGGAAACGGAGAGTGCCCGCTCAGCGACCTACTATGCATCGTGGGCGGTCGACGCGGACGCCCCCGACCGCAGCCTCGCCGCCTCTATGGCCAAGGCATACACGTCGGATGCGTACCGCAGAGCGGCCGGCAACGGCATCCAGGTGCATGGTGGAATCGGCTTCACGTGGGAGCACGACATGCACCTGTACTTCAAACGCGCCAAGGCGTCCGAGGTGACGCTAGGCGACGCCACCTACCACCGGGAGCTCGTCGCGCAGGCGCTGGATCTGTAGTCGGGCCGGGTCGGCCGTCAAGAGGCGCAAGCGCCGCCGAGGATGCGCACTTCGCTTGACACGCACCGGCGCCGGGGCTTATTGATTGTCAGTGCCCTGAAGGCCGCGGCTGGGGCATGGCCAGGCGAAAGGGATGGGAAGCCGCGGCAAGAGCGAGGAGGATCACCATGCAACGGGCCCTCTTACGTCTGCTCGTTCCGGCCATTGGGGCGGCCCTGGCCATCGGCGCCACGCTGGGGCCGGCGGCGGCCGCGGGGCCGACAGACTGGCCGCAGTGGGGCCAGAACCCCCAACACCAGGGCTTCGTGGATGTTGCCGGTCAGAGCTTGAACAACGTCCTGGCGGACCTCACCTACGACCCCAACGTACCGGCTGAGCAGGCCGCCAGCGGCGGCGACCTGCTCGCGCACTACCAGGCTCCGCTCCTGCACCAGGGCGACATGTTCATGGAGTTCAAGAGCGGGCCCTTCACCGACCCAGACCACTGGAGCAGCCAGACCTGGAGTGAGCGGAGGTACCATTTCGAGAACGGCAGCTTCGTCGAGAAATGGGAGCACCAGACCGACTGGAAGCCTGAGCCGAATGGCCCTGGCAACGGCCAGAGCTCGAAGCAGGACCGCCTCGGACTGGGCGGTTGGGAGCCTGTCTTCCA
>Ga0126383_10000743_pt1 | contig 18825 bp, 15 predicted proteins | sample PanSoiMetPlot_35_FD_96882 | JGI IMG/M metagenome (GOLD analysis project Ga0126383, IMG submission 96882) | Tropical forest soil microbial communities from Panama - MetaG Plot_35 | ecosystem: Environmental > Terrestrial > Soil > Tropical forest > Bulk soil | place: Panama | collected 2016-02-17
CCTTAGCACGAAACCTGTACGGGGAACGATACGTGGCGTTGCCCATGCGTCATCGCCTCGAAATCGCCGGCGAGGATCAGGTCCTCGAATATGGCTGGCGGTCGGGCGCAGAGTGGAAACGCCTGCGCCTTCGGGTCGCGGGAAGTCCCGTGCTGCCGGGCGACGGCTCGGAAGATCAGTTCATTACCGAACACTACTGGGGCTATGCCGCACAGCGGAATGGCGCGACCACGGAGTATCGGGTGGAGCATCCGCCGTGGAGAGTGTGGAGCGCGCGTGACGCGCGACTTGAAGGCGACGTGGCCGGCCTCTACGGGGCGGAACTGGCTGCGGTTCTCGGCGACAGGCCCGCCTCGGCATTTCTCGCCGAAGGGTCGGAAGTGACGGTGTTTCGCGGCCGGAAGATAAATATCCGTGCCTGACCCGGGCTCTACTCCACCGACCGCACCTCATCCGGCGGCACCATCACGAACTGGCACTCGCCACCCGAGGCGCAGGAAAGAGTTCCCCGGCGCAGCGCCTTGGTGGCGGTATCGTCGGGGAAGTTCAGGCCATACTTCGCGCTCTCCAGTGCGGTGACGAAGCTTTTCAGCTTTTCGTCGCCACTGACGAACTTCGCTCCTTCGGCAACAGCGCGCGATTTGTCGGAGTCCAGAAGCACAAAGAAGTCGGCGCTGCCCGCCTGCGTGGCCCTGCCCAGCTTGATGGTGCGTTGCTGCTCGAGGTCATGCTTGTATTGCGCGACCACGCCATCGACCTTCTGCTTACCTACCAGCGCGGCCAGGCGATCGCGCGTCTCTGGATCAGGACGCACGCAGTTGAGCGCCAGCGCATAGCTGCGGATCGCGTCGTCTCTGCGGCCGCGCTTCTCGTAGATCTGGCCCAGATGATCGCCGATGTCGGCGTGTTCACCGAGGTTCCAGGCGGAGAGCACGTACTTCTCGGCCATATCGAGATCGTCCTTGGCAAAGTGCACCCAGCCGAGGGTGTCCCAATAGGCGGCCAGCGAGGACACCAGGGCCAGGTCACGATCGCTGAGTTGCTCCAGGGTGGTGTTGCGCAATGCCGCAGCGGTGGCCGCAACTGCCGATTCGGCATACTGCTGCGCGCGGTCCAGATGCGTTTTCTTCAACGAGAGCTGATAGGCGATGTTGTTCCACACCAGGGGTGTCGCGGAGATGTCAATCGCGCGGTCGAAGGCAGCCAGCGCCTTGTCGTCCTGGCCGAGATTCAGGTAAGCGTCGCCCAGACCGATCTCCAGCAAAGCATTGTCCGGCTTGAGAGAGGCGGCTTTTTCGAGTTCCGGCGCCGCCTTGTCATACTGGTGCATCTCGGAGTACATTCCGCCGAGCGCGGCATGGGCGTAGTCGCTCAGCGGATTGACTTCGAGCGCCTTGTCATAAGCGGCCGCCGCGTCGTCGTACTTTCGCTCCGTCTGGTAAGCCCAGCCCAGGCTGTTGTATCCGTACTCGTCGTAGGGATTAACTTCGGTCTGTTTCTTGAAGGCTTCGACGGCCTGATCGGTCTGGCGCAGGCCCATATAGGCACGACCGAGGTTGATCCACGCGGTCTTGTGTTTGGGTTCGGCGGCCACCACCTGCTTCAGCAGGTCGACCGCGGCCTGGTAGTTTCCGCGATCGAGCGCCGCGCGAGCTGCGTCGTTCAGGTCGTCGCCCTTCAATCCGGAGGGGGCCACCGGATTCCCGGCGGCGGTGCTGTCGATGGACAGGCGCTGATCGAGGTCCACGCCGACGGCGTGGCGGAAGGCCACGTAGTCATTCACCCGCGCTGCCGGCAGTTCGCGCGCGCTCGTCACCAGCTTTCGCTCCGAAGTGAAGACGTTGCCGTCCACCTTATAGGTGGCCTCGTACTGCGCGTAGTCGCGTTTCATGGCAAACGGCAGGGGCGCGCGCATGACGTACTTCGCGGGGAAGGTGAGCTGCCAGCGGAACAGGTACTGGGAAGTGGATCCGAACTCGATGGCGTCGCCGTCGGGGTCGGTGTTGTCCTCATCGGCGTCGACCAGATTGATCTGCGACATGGGCAGAGGCATCTCGGATTTTTTCTTCGTCCAGTCAAGGAAGTTGGGCACCGCGACCTGGTACTCCACCATGAACGGTTGCCGGGTCGCGGCTGGGTCGGTCACTTTCGGATCCGATACGTCGCCGTCCAGTCCCGAAAGCTGGCTCATGCGCTTGAGCAGGTTCGGCCACTCCGAACGGGGAATACGGCGGAACAGAATGCGCATGTAGAGTTCAGAGTCCCCCTGCAACCGGATGTTCACGTGGGTGTTCAGTTTTCCCAGTTCGCTGATCGTGCCCACCATTTCCTGCTGTTGCAGGTTGGGCACGGGTGGGTCGGCCGGAGTCTCCTCGAGGTGCGGCGTTCCCCTGGCGGGGATGACCAGGGCCTGCTTCTTGCGGATGCTGGCCGAAAGCATGCGGAAGGGAGCGACTTCGGTGGTCGAATCCATCCACACTTCGTCTTTGCCCAGCGGCAAGAGGGTAATCACGTGGTCGAACTGGCCGGGCGAAGGAACCTCCGGGTCGAGCTTGACGCTGCTGTTGATGAGCACCGAGGAGGCGTGATATCCCGAGGCTTCCAGCAATGAAGCCAGCAGCGTGTGCTTGTCTTTGCAGTCGCCGTACTGGTTGTCGAGGACATCGGCGGCGGCATGCGGCTGGTAGCGTCCCACGCCAAACGACAGGCTGATGTAGCGGAAATTCGTGGCTACGTAATCGTAGAGCGCCTCGACCTTGTCAAGGTCGCTGCTTTTGTCCCGGGTGAGTTCGGCGGCCTTGGCCCGGATTTCGGGCGTGGGCTCGCGACGGTCTTTCTCCAGGCCGCCGTACCAGATCCCCAGATCCGCCCAGCTGGCGAAGGTGGTCAGCTGGACCGCCGGAGGCTCGGGCTTGGCCGGTTTGTGTGCCTTCTTCTTGTCCTGATCCTTGTCGTCGCGGTCGAGATGCGAACTCTTCCAGCGGTAAATCTTGCGACCGTTTTCTTCGCTGACCTGGGGATCGACGCCCGGCTTGCTCTTCAAGGTGATGGCACGATCTTTCGGCACGTCGACTTCGAGCTGTTCGTCGAGCACGATGCCCTTCTTGATGAAATCGTGATCCATCCAGAATTGGCCGGCGGCGAGCGCTTTGTAGGTGACGGTGATGACTTCGTATTCCAGGGTCTCTCCCGGACGTAAACCCGGCACGGTTACATGTTTCTGGCGGTAGTCGGTGTAAACCGGAGCCTCTTTTTCGAGGGGAATGCTGAGATCTTGAATGGCATCGGGCTGGGCGGTGACTGTGCTGCCGTCAGCTTTGATGACACGAACGTAGGGAATCTCCAGGCGCTCGTTGGCTGAGTTGTAGCCGAGCACGACTTGGCCCCACTGCTCGACTCCGGCTTCGCTCTGCACGCGAATCCGGGCATAGAGGTCGCGCTTGCTGGTGCCGTCGTTTTCGAAGCGATACCCGGTGGAGAATTTCTCGATGACAAAGCCCTCTTGCGAGTAGTCAGGAGCTTTGGCGGAGGGGGTCGCGGTGGAATCCTGGGGAAGCGGCGGCGGTGCGGGTGTCTGGGCAGCTCCAACAAGGGAAAACCCGGCCAGGAGGGCAGGCAAGAGGGTACGGCGCAAAATTCGCATACTTTGGCTGTTTTTATCGTACTCGAGAAGCCCGCGCAAGTGGAACTACTTTCAGCCGGACACCGAGGTCATGTCTTGCCATCCTCCCGGCGGGAAAGAGTCTGGCGCGCGCCAGGGAAAATCCGCGCACGCCAGACCGCGGCCGATACGCTTTATTTCCCCGACAGCGCCATATCCATGAAGGCGGACTGGTCCCCCTTCATCTTCTTCAGTCCGTCCATCGGCAAATAGACCATGTGGCCGGCGTCGTAGGTGGCGTAGGAAATGTTCCTGTGAACCTGCGGGCCCAGGTCGAGGTGATCCATGGTGTAGTTGGCGGCCAGGAACGGCGTGGCCAGGTCGTAATAGCCTTCCATCACCAGAACCTTCAGATAGGGATTCCTGGCCAGTGCCTGGCGCAAGGCGGTCGCCGTGTCGGGAAAACCCTGAATGCCCGATCCCCAGTCCCACTTGCCGAAGGCGTCCTGCCCGTAGGCAGAGACGTAGTAGGGCATATCGACTTGGTAGCCGAGTTCAGTGCGCACGTAATTGTTGAACACTGAGGTGAACGGGGGGCCGGTCTGCGATCCGGTGGGGTCGTAGAAGGGCGTGTCGAGCAGGCCGTTGGGATCGATGCCGGTGAAGCGTCCGTCGAGGCGTCCAACTCGCAGCTTCTGGTCGAGCAGCAGGTTGTGGGTAAACTCGCGCACGTTAACCCGCAGGTTGGCATCATCAATGAATTGCTTGCTCAGCCCGGTGTAACGCGCCAAGCCGTCAATCGTCCTTTGGCGTTCTTCCGGCGTTAACGCATCGCCCTTGGCCAGCGCCTGGGTGTAGTCGGTCGTCGCCCAGCGAATGGACTCTTCGCGGGCCTTGTTCATGTCCTGCTCGAGATCGGCCGGTAGCTTGTGGTGGTAGCCGGCGATCATGGTGAAGCTGGGAATCAGCAGCGGGTAGGGCAGGTCGTTGGTCTTGTTGTCCTCAAGCGTCTGAAAGCTCAGGACCATGGAGAGCAGGGTGATGCCGTTAAAAGAAATGCCACGATTGGAAAGATTTCCGGCAATGCCCGCCGAACGCGTGGTGCCGTAGCTTTCGCCGAACAGGAACAGGGGCGACGCCCAGCGCTCGTTGCGCGAAATGTACAGGCGGATGAACTCGCTGAAGGCCTCGATGTCTCCCTGCACTCCCAGAAACTTCTTGGTCAACTCGGGGGTGGCAGCGCGACTGTAGCCGGTGCCGATCGCATCCACCAGCACCAGGTCGCTCTTGTCGAGCAGGGTGTACGGGTTGTCTTCCATACGGTAAGGGGCGGGCGGCATGAAGCCAGTCGACTGCAGGACGACGCGCTTGGGACCCAGCGCTCCCATGTGCAGCCACACGGAAGCCGATCCCGGGCCGCCATTGAAGGCGAAGGTCAGCGGACGCTTGCTCGCCTCCGCGCCGTCGAGGGTGTAGGCAACGAAGAACATCTCGGCTTCGATTTTGCCGTCGCCACGCTTGATGGGGAGGCGCCCGGCGGTAGCGGTGTACTTCAGGAGTCTTCCGTCGACCGTGATCTGGTGATGGGTCACGCTGGGCGGCATCTCGGTGACGTCGAAGTGCTCTTCTTTGTCCTTGTCGGTCGCCTCCTTGCCGGCCTCGGCCGACGGTTCTTGCCTGGCCTCGGGCTCAGCGGGTTTTTGTTCCGGCGCTTTGGCCTGAGCCTCGGTCTTCGCCTTCTTGTCTTTAGGTTGGGATGACGTATTGGTTTGCTGGGCCGCGGCAAGGCACACCAATCCCAGCAGCGTCATCAAGAGAGCCGCATATTTCCCCATGTTCTGGTTTTCCCCCGTTTATATCGTGAATCGACAGATATGGATCAGTGCAACCCAAGATTATACGGGATGGGGACGTGGGGAGGTCACGAACGATGACCAAGCGGAGAGAGAAGCCGCGCCCGGCTCCCTTGATACTATGGTTCTCGTGCCCACCAAGGTCGCTATCAAATCCAGGCCCATCGTTATGAGGGCCGAGGCTCTCGAGAAGTTTCCCTGGCTGTTGCACGGCTTCAGCACCCGTCACGCTGGGAATCTCGATTTTACGAAGGATACACCGCGGCCCCCCGTGGAAGGCAATCGCAGGAGCTTCATCGGGCGTTTGACCGGTGGTAAAGCCTACCCTCTGGTGACTCTCCGCCAGATTCATTCTGACCTCATTCATCACGTCAGCGACGCGCCCGGGCATCCGCTCGCCGGCGATGGCCTCATCACGCGCACCGCGGGGCTTTTGCTGGCAGTCGAGACGGCGGACTGTCTGCCGGTGATCGTCGCGGACCGCCGGAGCCGCGCAGTGGGGGTGTTTCACGCCGGCTGGCGGGGAACGGTGAAGCGCATCGTGGAAAAAGGGGTGGGGGAGATGCGCCGCTCGTTCCGAACCCGGCCGAAGGACGTTTATGCGGCGATCGGGCCTGGAGTGCACGACTGCTGCTATCAGGTGGGCGCGGAGGTGCGGGATCGATTTCACTCGCAGTTCGCGTATGCCGGAGAACTGTTTCGGGAGACCAGGGACGCTGACGAGATTCACGAGCGCTACCCGTTGCTCTTCCTCACGGCGCGTGCACCCGGGCACAGCGAGGAACATCTGCCGAAGAAGATTTTTCTCGACCTGGTCGCAGCCAACCGCCGCCAGTTGCTTGACGCGGGGGTTCCTGAAGCGCACATCAGCGCTTCGCCGTTGTGCACCGTGTGCCGCAATGACCTGCTGTTCAGCTATAGAAAAGAGAAGGATGCGGCCGGGCGCCTGATGGCGGTGGTAGGAATCTCCGGCTAGAGACGCAGCTCGGCCGCGCCTCAGGAGCGGATATGAACTCATGGGTGCACGGGCAACCGGAGACGCAGCCAGGCGGCGTCTCTACGGCAACCGGGAGGATCAGGATTCTCGTCAGGCTTCTAGCCGCATGTTGCCTCATGGCGCCGGCTTTCGCGGCGGACATCACTCATGCCCGGCAGATCGAAGCGCTTTTCTCTTCGCTGAAAGCGGATGCTCCGGGCGCAGCGGTGCTGGTGCTCGGCAACGGGGATCCGGTGTTCGAGCGCGGATACGGGATCACGGACCTGCGCACCCGCCACCCGATCGACGCCCGCACCAACTTTCGCCTGGCGTCGTGCACCAAGCAATTCACCGCCACGGCCATCATGCTGCTGGTACACGATGGCAGGCTGCGTTACGAGGATCACCTGACCGACGTTTTGCCCGATTTCGCCGCATACGGGAAGACCATCACCGTTCGCAATCTTTTGAACCACACATCCGGCCTGCTGGATTACGGAGACCTGATGGCGCCGCAGCCGGGGGTAGCGGAAGACAGGTTGCGCCAGATTCACGACGGGGAGGTGCTCGAACTGCTGAAAGAGCAGAAGGCGACAAAGTTTGCACCCGGCAGCCATTGGGAGTACAGCAACTCGGGATATGTTGTGCTGGCCATGGTGGTCGAGAAAATCTCCGGCGTGTCGTTCGGCCAGTTTCTGCGTGATCGCATCTTCGCTCCCCTGGGCATGCAACAGACCATCGCATATGTAAAGGACAAGAACGAAGTCATCAACCGCGCCTACGGACACACCCGGAGACATGGCATCTGGACACAGAACGACCAGAGCGACACCTCGGCAACGCTGGGCGACGGCGGTGTCTACTCCTCGCTCGAAGACCTGTCGAAGTGGGACAAGGCCCTCGCACATCACACTCTGTTAACGGAAGCGGAGATGCAACCGGCATGGACTCCGGTCAAAGTTGCTGACAATTCGGTAGTTGAGCCGGACGGGACACCTGCCGCCTACGGTTTCGGCTGGTTTCTGAATCCTTATAAGGGTCACCCCCGCACGTGGCATTACGGAGACACGGTGGGCTTCCGCACGACGATCCAGCGGTTTCGGGAAGGAAATCTGACGATCATCATTCTGGCGAACCGCGATGACCTGGTTCCGGCGACCCTGGCGAAGAAGATTGCGGAGCTGTACCTCCCCAGGAATCCGTAGAGACGCGGCGCCTCTGCCTCTGTCTGGCGCCGCACTGTGAAACTCGCCATCTCGCAGCAGAAATGACTTTGGGCTCGACGAAGATGCCTGGCTTCACGTTGTCACGGATCTCCCCAGCCAGTTTTGACCGCATCCTGTGTCCATTTCGGCGCGTCTCGTATCGGGAGCACGCAACCCTGTACTGGCACCGATCTGCTAAGATGTTTGCCCGCATTCGGCAGCAGTCGGCAAGTCCCACACGGTTTTCCAGGAGATAAGGAACGGTTTCGATGCGGCATCACGGGATGACTCTGGTAGCAGCAGGTTTGGTACTGATGATGGGCACGGCGTTGGCAGCGGGCGGCGAAACTGTGCTCCATAGTTTCGCGGGAGGAACAGACGGCAGCTATCCCGCGGCCGGCGTGATCGACCAGGCGGGCAATATCTACGGCACAACGCGCTACGGCGGTGCCAACGGCGCAGGAACCGTTTTCAAACTCACGCAATCCGGCGGAGTCTGGACGGAAACGGTGATCTACAGCTTCGCGGGAGGCAATGACGGCAGTTCACCAGCCGCCAGTGTGGTGATGGATGCCGCAGGGAATTTGTACGGGACCACGCGCCTGGGCGGTCCCGCGAACGCCGGCACGGTTTTCAAACTTTCTCCGGCGGGAACTTCCTGGACTGAAACCGTCCTCTACGCGTTCACCGGCGGAACAGATGGCGGCGCGCCCCAGGCGGCTTTGACTTTGCATGGCAAGGCGATCTATGGAACGACTCCGCAAGGTGGAGCTAGCGCCAATGGGACGGTGTTCGAATTGAAACAAGTCAATGGTACGTGGCAGGAGCGAGTTCTCTACAGCTTTGCTGGAGGCAACAATGACGGAGCCTACGCTTACTGCCAGCCGGTATTCGATAAGCTCGGAAACATGTATGGCACCACCGCATCCGGAGGTCCCAATCAGGCCGGAACCATATTTGAATTGCAGCCCGCGGGCAATACCTGAACGGAAACCATCCTGCACTTCTTCACGGGAAATTCTGATGGAAGCAATGTTGACGATGGTGTCATCATGGATGCCGCCGGCAATCTCTACAGTCTTACTCTATCCGGAGGCCAGTACACTTCGGGAACGGCGTATGCGTTGACCAACTCCAACGGCACATGGACCGAGCAGGTGCTGTACAGCTTCACCGGAGGCCTGGACGGCGGATTCCCATCCGCAGGGCTGGCGATCGACAAGAACGGCAATCTGTTCGGTACCGCCTTCAACGGTGGCAGCAATGGATTCGGCACGGTCTTCGAACTTACTCCCTCAAACGGCATCTGGACGGAAACTGTGTTGTACACCTTCACGGGGGGCAATGATGGAGCGCTTCCGTTGTCGACCCTGCTGCTGAAAGGCACACACCTGCTCGGAACCACCGTAGAGGGTGGAACAGCACAAGTTGGGGTCGTCTTCGAAGTGCCCTACCCGTGATCTGTTCCTTCGCGCCGTATCGCGCCCAGGTAGAGCCCAGCGAAATTCCACTTTCCAGAGACAACATCCCCCTGCTGCCGGTCGAACCGGAGAAAAACCTCCCTCAAATTCCGGCTTGGTTGCGGGGGCTCCGCAACAAAATCCACATGTAGTCTGCAGAGATAGTTTGTACGGATGCAGCTCGACTGCAGATTGCCGTCGACGCCAAATTTGTGGCATTCCTCGACGCCGTGAGGCTTCCCCTCAGAATCCCAGCCCCACCGCCTTCGACAGAAAGCCTACCAGCGGAGCCAGCGTCCGGCATCCCCCTACCACGTCGGTCATGAACTTCACACCGCAGACCTGTTGGTCGCTGAATTCAACCGAGGCAATGAAATCCTTGCGCTTCAGGTCTTCGATCATGGGATGGTCTGCCGGGTATCCGCGGGGAGGCCGGCTTAACACCTCTCCGCCTAGCTCCAGCTTGCGGGTCGCCTTCTTCCATTCGGCGCTCTTCCAGGCGAGGGCATCGCGAATCTTGGCCAGCGAGCGGGGGTCGGGATGCCAGCTCCCCCCGGCGAGAAAGCACTCTCCGGGCGCGATGTGCAGGTAATAACCGGCGCCGTGAATGTCTTCCTTGGAGCCGGCGTGGGAAAAATGCATACCCAGGTTGGTTTTGTAGGGACTCTTGTTCGGGGAAAAACGGATGTCGCGGTAGATGCGCATCATGGATCCGCCGTTGGGCTTGGGATCGACCTTGATCCAGGGGCTGATTTCGCGCATACGGAATTGCAGATCGGTGATGAATCTCAGACAGGGTTGGCGGACGACCTCCTCATAGCGAGCTTTGTTCTTCAGGAACCATTCGCGCCGGTTGTTGCGCTTGAGCTGGACAAGAAACTGAAACACTTCGGGCGTGAAGTATGCCTTTGCCATGCTATTTGCTCTGCAACAGGAAATAGAGACGGAATTCTCTACTGCGCCGGGGGAGTTGGAGGCGGAGCCTGCGCCGCCGCGGCCTGCTCGGCAGCCGCGTTGTTGACCAGGTCCTTCAACTCCTTGCTGGGCTTGAAGAACGGAATCTTCTTCGCCGGGACTTCCACCCGATCGCCGGTTTTGGGGTTGCGCCCTACCCGCGGCTTGCGCTGCCGAGTGCGGAAACTGCCGAAACCGCGAATTTCGATCTTGTCACCCACCCGGAGCGAACGCACGATACTGTCGAAGATGGTTTCGACAATGACTTCGCTGTCCTTGCGCGTCAACTCTGCTAGCCGCGAAACCTCGTCGATCAGATCCGCCTTTGTCATACTTCGTTGCTCCGTTCTGGGGAGTGATTTTGATGGCGTCTATAGATCCCGGCACCCCTCCGCCACTGAATGAGTCTCCATAAACTTCTCAAATTTCAGGGCTTTTATGCAAGCTCTGTTTCAGACGAGGGATGCACAGAGGTTCCTAGAGCTTCACTCCCGCCGCCTATTTCCACAAATAATAAAAGCCCAAACTGTGATCCAGCAGCTTCTCCCGGCTTGGCAGCCACTGGGAGACGTCGCCGAAGATCAGCTCGAGCAGCGACCGGCGTTCTTTTTCCGGCCAGACCAGCACTGGTTCACCCTTTATATTCAGCGCCTTGGCGGTATCGGCGACCGCGCCTTGAAAATCGGCGACCTGATCGATCAGGTGCATTCCGAGGGCCTGCTGGCCCGTCCACACCCGGCCATCAGCGATGGCTTTGATGTCTTCACTCTTGGCGTGACGACCTTCGGCTACGGCGCTGACGAACTGGCCATACATGTTGTCGATCAGACCCTGCATGTAGGCGCGCTCGGCGGGGGTCATCTCGCGTGAGGGGTCACCGGTGTCTTTAAACTCGCCGACCTTCAGGACTTCGGGCTTCAACTTGGCCCAGCGCATCAAATCGCCGTAGTTGACCCACTCGGCGATGACCCCGATGGAGCCCACCACGCTGCCGTTGTTGGCATAAATCTTATTGGTTGCGGAAGATACGTAGTACGCGCCGCTGGCTCCCACGGTGCTGATGGAGGCGACGATGCGCTTCTTCTTCTGGTCGCGGATGCGCTTGACCTGGCTGTAGATCTCCTCCGAGGCCGCGACACCTCCCCCGGGTGAATTGACGTGAATGATGATCCCCTTAATGGAATCATCATCGCCGAATTTCTTGAGCTGCTGGACGACGGTGGTTGAATCGAGAATGACTCCCTCGAGGTCCACAACCCCGATTTTGTCGCCGAAACCGTTGAAGCCCCTCTGCTGTCCCGCGTTCATCGCCAGATAGACAAGCGTGAACACCGCCAGCACAAAGAGGAAGAAGGCTCCTCCCCCAATGACCACCCAGAGCCAGGTGCGCGAACGACCGTTTTCCGCCATACAGTTCCGCTAGTTTAGCACCGGACGGGCGCCGCGGCGCCGCACGGCTTTTCATCTTGCGCGCCCGCCGCGTTCTGGGGAAAATTGCGCGGCACTGAAGGGAGGGCTTCATGGCCGCATTCTGCGTGAGTTGTGGAAGCGCCCTCGGAGAAGGCGCTCGCTTCTGTCCCAAGTGCGGTACGGCGGTCGAGTCTGAAACCGTCATGGCGCCGCCGCTGGTAAACGCGCCCGCCCCAACGGCTGGCCCCATCCCCCGCGGGGGCGGGTCGAACACGGCGGTGAAAGTGATCTTCGTCATCCTTGGGGTCATCATGTTCATCGGGCTGCTCGGGCTGGGTACCTGTTTCTACCTGGGATATCGGGTGAAACAGAAAGCCGGCCAGATCTCTCGCGAAATGGGAGCCGACGCTCCGCGTTACACCGGCAGGCGCGAACCGTGCGCCATGCTGTCGACGGCGGAGGCGAGCAAGGCTCTGGGACAGCCGGTGGCATCGGTCGAGCAGATGGGCATCACCACCTGCGAGTATCACTATGGCGCGGGAGGCAGCGGACGCCTGCCCATCCAATACACGTGGGAGGGAGGGGCCATAACGCTCAAGCTGGCGCACGCCGCCATGAAACAGGTCGCGGCTGGAATGGATACTTACACCGCGCTTCCGGGCATTGGCGATGAAGCGTATCTGGAGCCGGCGGGATCCGGGCTCGTCATGCGCAAAGGAGATGTGATGGTACACATTGACTTGCGCGTCGCCAACCTCAGTCCCAATGCGGCAAAAGCGCTCGCCGCCGTCATCGCCAGCCGTCTGTAAACAGCGAGGGAGAAAAAAATCCGGTCCGGCTCGACGAACTCCATCGGGTCGCGCTGCCGTGCTCTTGTCTCCCAAAGCGAAAACCGGGCGCGTTTGCTTCGAGGTTTGCTACGCTCTAGCGCGGTCTCATGCGCGCTGCTGCCATCCTCGGGCCCGGTTCCGCTCCCCGGAATCTGGAGCCTTTTCAAGAAAACCCCGTTATCGAATGGACACTCGGGCTGCCGGCAAGCGGCGGCGATGCCGACGTGGTCCTGATCTTCGGCGGCGATGGAACCGTGCACCGGCATCTGGCAGCGCTGGTGACGCTGAAGTTGCCGGTGCTGGTGGTGCCCTGCGGCAGCGGCAATGATTTTGCCCGGGCGCTCGGTCTCGGGCGCAAGAGCGAAGCCTTGGCAGCGTGGCGCAAGTTCGTCTCGGGAAATAACAACACGCGGATCATCGACTTGGGACGGATTACGCCCCTTGGTTGTCCGGAGCCTGGGTTGTCCGGAAGCATGCCTCCGCGCTACTTCTGCTGTGCCGGCGGGATTGGTCTTGACGGGGAAATCGCGCGGCGCGCGAACCGTCTTCCGCGCTGGCTGCGCGCCCATGGCGGCTACCTGCTGAGCTTTTTGCCCGCGCTGGCGGGCTTTCAGCCCGTTCCGACCCGGATTCTGGCTGTCCACGGGGAGCGGGAGGAGACGAGGAGCGAGGCACGGATTTTTGTCACCGTCTGTGCCAATGCTCCGGCCTATGGAGGAGGCATGAAGGTGGCCCCGCGGGCGATGCTCGACGACGGGCAACTCGACGTCTGCATCGTGAGGGAGCTTCCGAAGCTTCGACTCTTTTGCCTGTTTCCTTCGGTGTATTTTGGACGGCATCTCGCGGTTCCCGGGGTGGAGTACTACCAGGCAACCAGCGTACGGCTCGAAACCAGGAGACCACTCGATGTTTACGCCGACGGCGAGTATGTGTGCCGGACCCCGGTCGAGGTATCCCTGGCGGCGCGGTGCCTGCGAGTCATTGTGACCTGACGGAGACTCACAGCCTGGGACCCAGGCCGGTGGAGACAATGCATCAATCTTCTCCCGCTATAATTTCCGCATGCCATCCTTCCCTGCTGTTGACGAGCAACTTGCCTACATCAAGAAAGGCTCTGCCGAGATCGTAAAGGAGTCGGAACTGCGGGCGAAGCTGGAGAAGTCCGAGAAAGAAAACAAGCCTCTCCGGGTAAAAGCGGGATTCGATCCGACCGCGCCCGACCTGCACCTGGGCCATACGGTGCTGATGCGCAAGCTGAAGCACTTTCAGGATCTCGGGCACACGGTGATCTTTCTGATCGGGGACTTCACCGCCATGATCGGAGACCCCACGGGGCGCTCGGCCACGCGTCCGCCGCTCAGCCCGGAAGAGATCAAGACCAACGCCAAGACCTATCTTGCCCAAGTGTTCAAGATTCTCAGCCAGAGCAAGACCGAAATCCGGCACAACAGCGAGTGGCTGGGGAAGCTGAAAGGCGAAGACTGGATCCGCCTGGCGGCGAAGTTCACCGTGTCGCAAATGCTGGAGCGGGAAGACTTCCACAAGCGATTTCTCGAAGAGAAGCCGATCGCGTTGCACGAACTGCTCTATCCGTTGGCGCAGGCCTACGACTCGGTCGCGCTCAAAGCCGATGTGGAACTCGGCGGCAACGACCAGAAGTTCAACCTGCTGGTGGGACGCGAACTGCAGCGCGCCTCCGGACAGGAGTCGCAAATTGTCGTCACCATGCCCATTCTCGAGGGCCTCGACGGCCTGCAGAAGATGTCGAAGTCGTACGGCAATGCCATCGGCATCCAAGAGGCGCCGCTCGAGATGTACGGCAAAGTCATGTCCATTTCCGACCAGATGATGTGGAGATACTACGAATTGCTGACGGACGTGAAGGTGCCGGAGATCGAGAAGATGAAAGCCGATGCGGCTTCGGGGAAGGCGCATCCTATGGCGCTCAAGAAAGAGCTGGCGGGGAAAATTGTGGCCGACTTTCATTCCCCGGAGGCGGCGGCGAAAACCGGCGAGGACTGGGCGAAGCAGTTTCAGAAGGGCGAGGTGCCGGACAGCATTGAGCGGGTGACGGTGAAGTACGCAGATGTCAAGTGGGACGGCAGTGGCGACCCGGGAACAGAAGTCGGCGGAAAGTCGGGTGCGACGCTCTACGGAATAAAGCTTGACCGTCTTATGGTCATGTGCGGCCTGGCCGACTCGGGCACGGATGCAACTCGAAAACTGAAAAGCAAGGAAGTACGGATGAACGGCGAGATCCAGGATCAGCCGAGAATCGCAGTCGAGGGATTGCCGTGGAACGCCACTTTGCGGGTGGGAAGAAAAATGAGAGCTGCAGTCGTCGAGAACTAGCAGCCACCGTGGGGGACGCCCGTCCCCCATCCCCGATTTACTTGGACGCCGTAAGGGTTCTTACCAGGCGCCGGCCGGCGACCTCGAAATTGCCTTCGAGGACCATCCGGATCGCCTCGGAGTAGGCGATGTGCTCCTGTTCCAGAATGCGGTCGGCGAGTGAATGTTCGTCGTCGCCGTCGAGCACGGGGACGGTTTTCTGCACCAGGATGGCGCCGTGATCGAGTTCTTCATCGACGAAGTGCACGGTGCATCCGGCCACTTTCACACCGTAGGCGAAGGCCTGCTGCTGAGCTTCGAGGCCGGGAAACGATGGCAACAGCGAGGGATGAATATTCAAAATCCGCTGCGGAAACTGCTTCACGAACCACGGTGACAACAGGCGCATGTAACCCGCAAGGCAGACGAGTTCGACTTTGTGCTCCTTGAGGGCCGCAGCCACTTCACGGTCATGCTGTTCGCGCTCTTTTCCCCGGGAGGGGATGGCAAGCGCTGTCAACCCCAGGCGGCGGGCGGTTCCAAGCCCTCCGGCATCGGGCTTGTTGGAAATGACGAGGGCGATGCGGGCATCGGGAACATGCCCGGAGGCGATATTTCTGGCGATGGCTTCGAAGTTCGAGCCGCGTCCGGAGAGAAGGATGCCGATGTTTTTCATGGAGACCTCGCTCCTCCGCTCCATCATAATTCAGCGCCAGGATCCGGCGCTGTGACGGAATTGCTGATCGGGGAAGCTGCGCTCGCTCGTTTGCCCGCGCGACTCCGACTCCGCTATAGTTTTCTCCATATGTACGAGAGCTTTCATGCCACCGAGCGCTGGTCCCGGCAGGACGTGCACTGCATTTACCAGGCACTGATTGTGGCTATCGCGACACGCCATGCGGATGCGGTCGACATCAAGTTTCTGGTCGGAGGCAAAACCGTCTGGGTGGCGCTGCCGCTTACGGCGTGGACCGAGTACGAGCAGCGCACCAGAAAAGTCATCACCGATGGGCTGGCGATTGCGATTGCCGGGCACTACCTGAAAACAGCGCTCGAATCCGGGGAAGGTGTGGACCGGGAGATGTATTCACTGACCGTGGCGGAAACCCTGAAGCACCTGGAGGCGGTGGCGGCGCAGGCGGCCTCCAGGTCGCTGGCCGGCGCGGGCAGCGAATAGAGCGCCGCCAGAAACTTCCAGCCGCCAATTGATCCGCGTATCCGCCGCGATTCGCGCGGCGCGCCATTCCCCACAAAATTCCTCGATTTAATTTCATGCGTTCGATCAACCCGGTCCAAGAACCCCAGCCTGCCGACCGGGCGGTCAGTCGCCACTTCTTCCCTGCTGAAATCACAGTCAGTTGTGACCTCCGGCACATTCCGGGCGCAGCCCGAGGGCGAGAATCAGCTTGCCCGTCGGCAAGAGAGGTATTCGAAGTACGCGCAGCTGGACTTGGAAGTCCCCGGCAAATGAGGGACAATACGATGTTTTACATGGGATGCTGGCAATTTTTTTCTTCTAGAACCAGCCGGCTCGGGCGCGCACGTTCTTGTTCCTGCCTTTCTGCCCGCGCAGATCGAGTGCGGAGCCAGATAGCCGTCACGATTTTTCTTGGTGGCAAGGAGACGTTCTTATGGCAAGTCTTACGGTTGAAGTGGAGTCCGCGTCGAATCCGGGCAAGCACAACCAACTGGCGAAATGGGTGGAAGAAGTAGCCGAGATGTGCCGTCCAGAGCGCATTCACTGGTGTGATGGCTCGGCGGAGGAATACCAGTTGATGCTCCGTTTAATGGTGCAAACGGGTGTCGCCATTCCTCTCAGTGAGGCCCGGCGTCCGAACAGCGTGCTGGTGCGTTCGAATCCGGGCGACGTGGCGCGGTTGGAGGACCGCACCTTCATCTGCGCAAAGAGCAAGGAGGACGCTGGTCCCACCAACAACTGGGAAGATCCCGCCAGGATGAAAGACAAGCTGAAGGGCCTGTACACGGGCGCGATGGTGGGACGCACGATGTATGTGATCCCCTACAGCATGGGTCCGATCGGATCGCACATCGCGAAGATCGGGGTGGAGATCACCGACTCGCCTTATGTGGTGGCCAGCATGCACATCATGGCGCGCGTCGGGAGACCGGTGCTGAACGCGCTCGGTGAAACCGGCGAGTTCGTGCGCGGGTTGCACTCGCTGGGCGCGCCGCTGGCGGCGAACGAGCAGGACTCGACCTGGCCGTCGAACGCGGAACAAAAATACATCTGCCACTTTCCCGACACGCGGGAGATCTGGTCCTACGGTTCGGGCTACGGCGGCAACGCGCTGCTGGGGAAGAAGTGCCACGCGCTGCGCATCGCGTCGGTGCAGGCGCGCGATGAAGGCTGGATGGCGGAGCATATGCTCATCCTGAAGCTGACGAACCCCCGGGGCGAGGTGAAGTACCTGACGGGGGCGTTCCCGTCGGCCTGCGGCAAGACCAACCTGGCGATGCTGGTGCCTACGATTCCCGGGTGGAAGGTAGAGACCATTGGCGACGACATTGCGTGGATGAAGTTCGGAAAGGATGGACGGCTATATGCTATCAATCCCGAATATGGGTTCTTTGGCGTAGCTCCAGGGACCAGCATGAAGTCGAATCCGAACGCCATGATGACGGCGACCCGGAATTCGATTTTCACCAACTGCGCCGTGACCGCCGAGGGCGACGTGTGGTGGGAGGCGATGACCGACGAGAAGCCGGCGGAGCTGGTGGACTGGCTGCGGCGGCCGTGGACACCGCAAGCGGGACGCAGGGCGGCGCATCCCAATGCGCGGTTTACCACGCCGGCGAGCCAGTGTCCGGTGATCGCGCCCGAGTGGCAGGATCCCAAAGGCGTGCCGATTGACGCCATCCTGTTTGGCGGACGCCGAGCAGGAATCGTTCCCCTGGTGACGGAATCCTTCAGCTGGCAGCACGGAACATTTCTAGGCGCGACGGCCAGCAGCGAAACCACCGCCGCTGCCGCGGGAAAAGTCGGACAGTTGCGGCGCGACCCTATGGCCATGCTGCCCTTCTGCGGCTATCACATGGGCGACTACTTCGCTCACTATCTGAAAATCGGGGCTACGCCGGGCGCGAAGCTGCCCGGCATTTACTACGTGAACTGGTTCCGCACCGATGAGAACGGCAAGTTCCTGTGGCCGGGATATGGCGAAAACAGCCGGGTATTGAAATGGATCTTCGAGCGCTCGGATGGCAAGGCTCATGCCAAGGATACGCCCATCGGCCGTGTGCCGGATCCCGAAGATCTGGACACGCGCGGGCTGAACCTGCCTCCGGAACAAGTCGCGAAACTGTTGAGCGTGGATGTTGAGGGATGGCTCGGGGAAGTCCCGCTCATCCGGGAACACTTTGCCAAGTTCGGCACGCATCTGCCGGAAGGATTGAGGCAAGAGGTCGACGAACTGGAGGCGCGGCTCAGGGCAAGCAAAACATAAGCGACGAGATGAAGTTTTGTTCATCGGACCCGGACTGTTCCGGGCCCTATTTTTTGGGATGAAAATCCGCTTCACCGCATCTAAGTAAGCAATGTCATCCCAGCTGTCTCATCCCAGTCTCACTGCATGGCAAGTGCTTACCGCGTGGGGAAACATTATGAGCGGCAAGGCTCCCATGCTGTCGATCGAAATCACGCGGGAGTGTCCGCTGCACTGTCCGGGATGCTATGCCTACGGGGAAGAACACCTGGGAGGAAGCCGGACTCTGCGCCAGCTTTCCGACTTTCGCGGCGAGGCGCTTGTCGAGGGGGTGCTCGACCTGGTCGGGAAACATCAGCCCATGCACGTCTCGCTGGTGGGCGGAGAGCCTCTGGTGCGGCATCGCGAGCTGAGCCGGATCCTTCCCGAACTCAGCCGTCAAGGGCGCTTCACGCTGGTGGTAACCAGCGCCGTAATTCCCATTCCGATGGAGTGGGTGAAGCTGCCGCGGGTGCGGATCGCAGTGTCGGTTGACGGATTGCCAGAGCACCACGATGTGCGGCGACATCCGGCAACCTACGAGCGCATTCGGAAAAACATTGCCGGACGCGAGATCAACGTGCACTGGACGATCACGCGGCCCATGCTCCAGCGTGAGGGGTACCTGGAAGAGTTCGTAGCCTTTTGGAGTGCGCAGCCGGAGGTCGAGCGAATCTGGGTCAGCCTGTATACTCCGCAGGTCGGCGAGGAAAGCGCCGAGAA
>Ga0126383_10000744_pt1 | contig 18820 bp, 14 predicted proteins | sample PanSoiMetPlot_35_FD_96882 | JGI IMG/M metagenome (GOLD analysis project Ga0126383, IMG submission 96882) | Tropical forest soil microbial communities from Panama - MetaG Plot_35 | ecosystem: Environmental > Terrestrial > Soil > Tropical forest > Bulk soil | place: Panama | collected 2016-02-17
AAAGCCGGCGCCACCACGCGCGACATCGCGCTCAAATGGCCGTCGGCGATGGAAACCTGGGGCTACGAAGACGAGGATCAGGCCGCCGCCAATCTGTGGGGGCACGGGCTCGGTTTGGCGCAATACGATCCGCCGGTCATCTCGCGCATCTGGTCGCTCGATCATCCGGTTGAAATCAAGGAAGGCATGACGTTTGCGCTGGAAACGCAGCACGGCAAAAAATTTCATTACGGCGTGCGGATCGAGGAAATGCTGATCGTGCACAAGGATTCCATCGAGATCGTCTCGAACTTCCCGGTCAAGCAGATCACCGTCGTCGATCCGCTGCCGGGCTATGGCGATCACGTGCGGTGACGTCGAGCTTTGTTCGACGTCATCACCGGGCCGGCGCAACGCGCCGCGTCCCGGCGATCGCGAGATGCATGCTGTGCCTAATCAAACGAGATGGCCAGAACAAGTCCGGTCATGACACGCGAGGAAGCGGAGAGTGATGCGGTGACGGCGTGCGTTGTTCATCTTTCCGACGCGACCGACGCCGCTTGCGTCGGCCCTAAAGCCGCGAATCTCGCCGCGCTCGCGCGCGCCGGCTTGCCGACGCCAGGGGGCTTCTGCATCACCGCCGATGCTTATCGGCGGCAGATCGAACATCTCGGGCTCGCCGATATGGTTCGGGAATACGCCGCGACCGATCAGCCAAACCAGCGCCGCCTCGCCGTGGAAATTCGCTTGAAGCTCTATCAGGAAGCATTGGCGCCGGAGCTATATGACGACATCACCGCCGCATGGGGCGCGGAGCAAAAGCCGACCGCGGTGCGTTCTTCGGCGCTGATCGAGGATCGCGCCGATGGCAATTTTGCCGGCCAGTTCGAAAGTTTCCTCGGCATCGCCGGCGAGGCCGAGTTCATGACCGCGTTGCGCGCCTGCTGGGCGGCACTATGGACCACGACCGCGCGCCGCTCCATGGCGCAGCATGGGCAAACGCCGACGCAGACCGCGATGGCTGTTTTGGTCCAGCCGCTTGTGGCCGCGCGCGCCTCCGGCGGCGCCTTGAGCGAAACCGCGGATGGCCAGATGCTGATCAGTGCCACCTGGGGATTGGGTTCCACCATCGCCCAAGGCGAAGTGGTGCCGGACCGTATCCTGCTCAGCCGCCAAGGCTTCGTGCGCTCCAACGAAGCCGGGCGCAAGCGGCATCGCGAGACTTGCAGCCATGCTGACGGCGGCACGGGAACTTCACCGCAAGCCGTGCCCGCGGCGCTTATCCGCGCGCCGTGCCTTAAAGCCGGCGAGGCCACCACGCTCGGGCTGTTGATGCGCAAAGCCGAAAGCGTGCTCGGCATGCCAGTGGAAATCGAATGGGCGCTTGATGAAGCCGGCTTCAAATTGCTGCAGGCGCGTCAGCTGAACATGCAGCCGGCGCAAGTGCCGGACGAAATCTGGCTCAAACATCCGGGTCTGAACGGCCATCCAGCCGGAATCGGCTGGGGCTCCGGCCGCGCGGTGGTCGTGAATTGCGAATGCGAGCTCAGCCGCGTCGCGCCCGGCGATATTTTGGTGACCCGCGTTGCCGGCCCGGCGCTCAGCCATATCCTGCCGCGCGTCGGCGGGGTGGTTGCCGAGCTTGGCGGCTCGACCTCGCACCTTGCTTCGCTGGCGCGCGAGCGCGGCATTCCTGCGGTGCTCGGCGTGCTTGATGCCACGCGGCGCATCCCCGACGGCGCGCAGGTTGCGGTCGATGGCGTCGCCGGCGTGGTGCGGTGGCTCGCCTAGCACATGATCCCGAAAGGTGTGAACCGGTTTTCGGATCAGATCATGCGCAAACAGATGATTGCGGATAGGTCATGATTCAAGTCGATCCTATCGTGCTGTAATGTGGACAGCGCAGCGCCGCCCGCGGATTTTCGTTACCCAGCCGGTGTCGGAAACCGCGCTCAAGCGCCTGCGCGCCGCTGCCAAGGTTAAAGTATTTCCCGATACGAGCCGAATCATTCCCAAACGCACGCTGATTCAGGCGCTGCGCCAGGCCGACATCTTGTTTTGTTTGCTCCACGACAAGATCGATCACTCGGTCGTCATCGCAAATTCGGAATTGCGCCTGATCGCCGCGCAATCAATCACGCCATCCAACATCGACGTCGAGGCGGCAACCGGGCGGCGCATTCCCGTCACCGTGACCGCGCCCATCACCACCGAAGCCACCGCGGACCTTAATTTCGGCCTGATGCTCGCGGTGGCGCGACGGATGCTCGAGGGCGACCGCACCGTGCGGGCCGGCAAATTTCCTGGCGGCCAGTCGGCGCATCTGATGGGCTCGTATGTCTGGGGCAAGACGATCGGTCTTATTGGCGGCGGCGGGTTGATCGGCAAGGCGGTGGCGCGTCGCGCGCACGGTTTCTCGATGCGGGTGCTGTACTGGACGCCGCGGCGTAAGCCGGAGAGCGAAGAGCGCGATGCCGGCTTGACCTACGTGCCGCTGGAGCAGTTGTTGCGGGAATCCGATTTCGTATCGCTGCATTCGCCGCTCAACGCCGGGACTCGCCATCAGATCGGCGCGCGCGAGCTGCGATTGATGAAAAAAACCGCGTTTTTGATCAACACCGCTCGCGGCGCCATCGTCGACGAGGCGGCGCTCGTGCGCGCGCTGCAGACCAAGCAGATCGCCGGCGCCGGGCTCGACGTGTTCGAGCACGAACCGAAAGTCGACAAACATCTCAAGGCGATGTCGAATGTCGTGCTAACCCCGCATCTCGGCAGCGCCACGCCGGAAGTGCGCGAGGAGATGGCAAAGATCGTGGTCGACAATATTCTTGCCTTCCTGGAAGGACGAAAATTGCCGAACTGCGTCAATCCGCAAGTGTTTGCGTTGTAACCATCGCCGTCATGCGCGGGCTTGACCCGCGCATCCCGATACTTTCGGCACGACCGTGCTAATTGTGTCGAGATCGCCGGGACAAGCCCGGCGATGACGATGAGAGCTTGGAGTGTTCTTCATGCCCCGCACCATCATCGCCATCACGGACAGCCCGTTTCCCTCGCTCGATCCGGCGAAAAAGGCGCTGGCGCATCTTGATCCCGAATATCGCATGGCGAAAAGCGCATCGGCCGACGATATCCTCGCCGTGGCGCGCGACGCCGACGCCATTCTCGTTACTTACGCCAAGCTTTTGGGCGAGCTGTTGCGGCAATTGACGCGCTGCAAGGCGATCGGCCGCTTCGGACTTGGTGTCGATAACATCGATTTGCCGGCGGCGAAGACGCTCGGCATTGCCGTCAATTACGTCCCGGACTACTGCCTGCGCGAAGTCTCCGATCACGCGATGGCGCTTCTGCTCGCGCTGGCGCGCAAAGTGACGCTCGCCAACAAGCTCGTCCAATCCGGGCGTTGGGAAGTGCCGCCGCTGGTGCCGCTGCGCCGGCTCGAAGGCCAGGTGCTGGGACTTATCGGTTTTGGCAATATCCCGCGCACGCTCGCGCCCAAGGCCAAGGCCTTTGGATTAATAGTGCTTGCGCACGATCCTTACGTTCCCAAAGAAACGCTGCGCGCCGCCGACGTCGAGGGCGTCAGCTTTGACGACCTCCTCGCCCGCTCCGATTTCATCTCGGTGCACGCGCCGCTCCTTCAGGCGACGCGGGGGCTGATGAACGCCGCCGCTTTCGCCAAGATGAAAAAGGGCGCGTGCCTCATCAATACTGCGCGCGGACCCTTAGTCGATGAGCCGGCGCTTGCTGCCGCGCTTGAGGCCGGCCATCTCGGCGGCGCCGCACTCGACGTGGTGGCGACCGAGCCGTTGCCCAAGGATTCACCCCTTCTTGGCCGCGACAATGTAATCCTCACCCCGCACACCGCATTCTATTCGGTCGAAGCGCTGGAAGAGCTGCAGTCCAAATGCGCAAGCGACGTCGCCCGCGTGCTTTCGGGCGAGAAAGCGGTCTATCCGATCAGCGCTTAGAGCTTATTCCGTCACCCTGAGGTGGCCGCCAACGGGTCCGGCCCTCGCAATTTTAGCAATTACTCCGCGGTCCAACCGCCGTCGAGAACGAGCGCAGATCCCGTCATCAGCGACGAGGCGTCGGAGGCGAGAAACACGATCGCACCGGTGATCTCGTCGAGCTGACCGAGACGGCCAAGTTTGATCTTCCCAAGCACTTCATCGCGGAACGCCTTGTTCTCGAAGAACGGCCGCGTCATCGGCGTCTCCAGAAATGTCGGACCGAGACTGTTGACGCGGATATTGCGCGGCGCGAGCTCGATCGCCATTGCCTTGGTGAAACCCTCCATCGCGTGCTTGGAGGCGCAATAGACGCTGCGGCGCGCAGCGCCGACATGGCCCATCTGCGATGAAATATTGATGATCGAGCCGGGCAGTTTCGCCTCGATCAGCCGTAGCGCCACCGCCTGCGCCATGAAGAAAGCGGCGCGGACATTGAGCGCAAAGATCGCGTCGAAATCTTCGACCTTTACATCCGGCAGATAGGCCGGACGGTTCATGCCGGCATTGTTGACGAGGATCTGAAACGGCTCAGCTTGCGCAATCGCTTTGCGCACCGCTTCGACATCCGTCACGTCCAGCACCAGAGCTTCGGCGGCCTCGGCGCGCGCGCGGATCGCCGCGGCGGCTTCATCGATCTCGGATTTGCTGCGAGCGGCAAGCGTCACCTGCGCGCCGGCGGCGGCGAGCGCCGAGGCTGCCGCGAGTCCGATGCCGCGCCCGCCGCCGGTGACCAGCGCGCGCTTGCCGTCGAGACGGGAGGAAGGAGTTTTGGCGAGGTCGATCGGCACTATGGTCGCCTTGCTACTCGTTCTCCCCGCTTGCGGGGAGAAGGTTGGGATGAGGGGCGTCATCGTCAGACTTAGGAAACTGCGGATTCGCCCCCTCACCCGCTCGCTTTGCTTGCGGCTTCTCCCCGCACGCGGGAGAGGTTAGTCACTCCGCCGCTTGCGCATAGGGCACATTGCGGCCGCCGTAACGGCGCACGCGGACATTGGCCTGCTCGGCATGAGCGACAAAACCCTCCAACATGCAAAGCCGCGAACAATACTCGCCGATCATCGCGCTCGCCTCGTCGGTCAGCACTTTTTGATAGGTACAGGTCTTCAAGAATTTTCCGACCCACAGCCCGCCGGTATAGCGCGCCGCTTTCTTGGTCGGCAGCGTGTGATTGGTGCCGATCACCTTGTCGCCATAGGCGACATTGGTGCGCGCGCCGAGGAACTGCGAGCCGTAATTTTTCATATTGTTGAGGAAATAATCGGGATCGCGCGTCATCACCTGCACGTGTTCGGATGCGACGCGGTCAGCCTCGCGCACCATTTCCGCCGCGTCCTCGCAAACGATGACCTCGCCGTAATCGGCCCAGGCCTTGCCGGCGGTGTCGGCGGTCGGCAGGATCGCCAATAGCCGCTCGATCTGTTTCATGGTGTCGCGCGCGAGCCTTTCCGAATTGGTGATCAGCACCGCCGGTGATGTTGGTCCATGCTCGGCCTGTCCGAGCAGATCGGTCGCGCAGATTTCGCCGTCGACGGTGTCATCGGCGATGATCAGCGTCTCGGTCGGTCCGGCAAGCAGATCGATACCGACGCGGCCGAACAGCTGGCGCTTGGCTTCGGCGACATAGGCGTTGCCCGGCCCGACAATCATGTCGACGCCGCGAATGGTTTCGGTGCCGAGCGCCATGGCGGCGACCGCCTGCACGCCGCCGAGTACGAAAATCTCGTCGGCGCCGCCGAAATGCATCGCTGCGACAATCGCCGGGTGCGGACCGCCCTTAAACGGCGGCGCGCAGGCGATGATGTGCTTCACGCCGGCAACGCGCGCGGTGACGATCGACATATGCGCGGAAGCGACCATCGGGTAACGCCCGCCCGGCACATAGCAGCCGATCGAATTGACCGGGATGTGGCGGTGGCCGAGCACCACGCCGGGCAGCGTCTCCACTTCAAGATCGCGCAGTGTCTCCTTCTGCTTCTGGGCGAAATTGCGCACCTGGGCCTGAGCGAATTTGATGTCGTCGAGATCGCGCTTACGCACTTGCCCGATCGCCCGCTCGATCTCATCGGGCGCGAGCTTGAACGAGGGCGGCGACCAGTTGTCGAATTGACGCGACAAGTCGCGTACAGCCGCGTCCTTGCGGGCATCGATATCGGCCAGGATTTTCTCGACCGTTTCGCGGACCTTGGCGTCAGCCGCCTTGATCGCGGTTGCGTCCATTCCACGCTTGAGGTGCCGGGCCATTACACTTCTCCCGTTATGTCCTATTTGATCGCCTGCGGATTGATCGGCGAGCCGGTGCCGCCGGTGATAATGAGCGGCGGGCCGCAAAAGAAAAATTCATAGACGCCGTCGTCGGCGCAATCGTCGGCGAGTTCCCTCAGATAAAAGATTTCGCCCATGCAAAGGCCCATGGCCGGTATCACCACCCAGTGCCACGGCTGGTTGGCCTCTTTGGTTTCGTTGGGGCGGACCTCGACACCCCAGGTGTCGGTGCATATCGCCGCGATTTCTCTATCCTGACACCAATAGCAATTTTCAAACTTCACGCCTGGCGCATCGCCGCCGGCATAACCGCCCCAGTTCTTTTCGGCGAGACAGCGCTCCATCTGTCCGGTGCGGATGATGACGAAATCGCCGCGGCCGATTGAGACATTCTGGTCCTTGGCGCATTTGTCGAGTTCATCATTGGAAATGCTCTCGCCGTCCGCCATCCATTTGACGCCGCGATAACGCGCGATGTCGAGCAGCACGCCGCGCCCGACCATTTTGCTCTTGGAATGCTCGATGCCGAGAACGTTCAGACCCTTGGCGTCAATCAGCTTAGCGTCATAGCCGTTATAGGCCTTGTCCTCATAGAAGATATGCCCGAGCGCATCCCAATGCGTGGCGCCCTGCACGCACAGCATCAGCGTATCGTCGGCATAGCGGATCTTGTTCCAATCCTGCCGCTCGGCGATCGCATCGGTGCCGGTGGCGAGCATTTGATGGATCGGATTGAAACGCCCGCCGAATAATCCGGTCTGCGGTCCGTGGATGTCGAGGGGGATGCCGAGCGCGAACACCTTGCCGGTGCGGATCAGGCCGGCGGCCTTGACGATATCTTGCGGGGTCACGTGATTGAGCGTGCCGATCTGATCGCCTTTTCCCCACCGCCCCCAGTTTTTGAGTTTCTCCGTTGCTTCGGCGATTGCCTTTCTACCCACCTTGATGTCCATTTCCGTCCCCCGGTTTCGTGGCCCTTCCGCAGCGGTCAGAGGGCCGCCTTAGGGTGCGTCTTTAGTGTGACACAAATGCTTTATGCCGTGCGAAGGATTATTTGCGACAAAGTCTGCGACAGGAAAAGGTAAAGTAACGCATGAAGCTTTTGAGTTTCACCGCCGACGGCAAGGACTGGTTCGGCGCGCTGCGCGATGACGGCGTCGTCACGCTCAACGATAAAGTCGGGCAGCCCAGTCTCCGCGCGGCGCTCGCTGCCGGCGCGATGGAAAAGATGTGCGGCATCGCGCAACGCGCCGCGCCGGATCGCAAGCTCAACGACATAAAATTTCTGCCGGTAATCCCGCAGCCTGGGAAGATTCTCTGCGCCGGCATCAATTATCGCTCGCATGCGGCGGAGATGGCGCGCGAATTGCCGAAACAGCCTAGCATGTTCATTCGCTTTGCCGACACACTGGTCGGGCATGGCGGCGAGCTGATTCGCCCCAAAGTGTCCGACAATTTCGACTTCGAGGGCGAGCTTGCGCTCGTCATTGGCAAGGGCGGTTGCCACATCGCGGCCGGGCGGGCGCTTGAGCATGTTGCCGGCTACACGTGCTTTGTTGACGGCAGCGTCCGCGATTACCAGAAATTCTCGGTGACCTCGGGCAAGAATTTTTTAGGCAGCGGCCCGCTCGGACCTTGGCTGGTGACGACCGACGAAATTCCCGACCCTGGCCGGCTCACGTTGACGACACGGCTCAACGGCGAAGAGGTCCAGCGCTCACGGACCGATCTTTTGATCTATTCGATCCCGCAGATCATCGCATTCTGTTCGGATTTCACCGCGCTCGCGCCCGGCGACGTCATCTCCACCGGCACGCCGGAGGGTGTCGGCCACAGCCGCAAGCCGCCGCTATGGATGAAACCCGGCGACCGGCTTGAAGTCGAGATTGCCGGCATCGGCGTCTTGCGTGCGCATGTCGTCGACGAGCGGAGCTGAAGGTCATGATTAATGCGAGCCCGGTCGAGCGTTTGGAAGTTCACATCCTGGTCGACAACGCGACCGACAGCCTGTCAACGGTTCCCGGCCACGTCGAGACTGAGTTTGCGTATTTGACTCGCAAGGGGATGCGCATCCTGTCCGGCAAGTGCATTTGTTGCGCCAATCACGGACTATCGTGCCTCATCACCGCGCACCGCGATGGTGTCGCTCACACTGTCCTGTTCGACACCGGGCCGGAGCCTGACACGTTCGAACGCAATACTCGTCAGCTCGGAATCGATCTGGCGATCGTCGAAAGCGTCGTGCTGTCGCACGGCCATTGGGATCATGCCGGCGGCATGCTGCGGGCGATCGATCTCATTCGCGCCGATGGGCGAAACCGCGACCTGCCCTACTACGCCCATCCCGGCATGTTCCGCACCCGTGGCCGACCAATGGCGAATGGCGACATGCAGCCGATGGAAGACATTCCCAGCATTGCCGAGCTTACCGCCCGCGGTGCCCGCGTAGTGAGCACGCGGGAGCCGCAAGCCTTTCTCGATGACATGTTTTACTTGAGCGGGGAAATACCCCGCGTCACGCCATTCGAAACCGGGCTCCCCATGCACTTCGCCAAAACAGAAACCGGTTGGGAACCGGACCCCTGGATCATCGACGAGCGCTGGCTGGGCGTGAACGTCGCCGGCAAAGGCCTCGTCGTCTTCACCGCCTGCTCGCATGCTGGCGTCGTCAATGTGCTCAAAGACGCCCGCACGCGATTTGCCGGCATGCCGCTTCATTGCGTGGTGGGCGGATTGCATCTCTCCGGTCCAACCGAAAAAATCATATCGGATACGGTCGCGGCGCTCCGCGAATTCGATCTCGCCTACATTGCCGCAGGACACTGCACTGGCTGGCGTGCGATGACGGCGCTCCTTAATGCTTTCGGGGACAAGGTTGTGACACCCACTGCTGTCGGCAAGCGTTTCGCATTCTAAGCTGCCCGCCGTTTAGGCTGTGTATTCATAAGCCTCGCAAAGCCGTACTTCCCAAGCCGCCGGGGCGGCCAAAACGCGGTCATTCCGCCGCCACGGCGACGAGGAAATGGCGCGCCCGGTCATGTCGCTGTGGTGGTCAGGCATCGCCGCCGGACTGTCGATGGGTTTGCGCTGCTGGCTGCGGCAATTTTTCTCTGACGCTCGAGAGGCCATATCTATTGGTTGACGAATTGATACATGCGTATAGGCGCGCCTGGACAATGCCCCTGGCAAAATCGTTCCAGCTGCACAAGGGTGTGACGGGCTGTTTTTGTAGGAGAGTTTCATGAAACTGTTACGCACTACAGCTCTTGCGGCGACGTTGATGACGGCTGCAGTTCCATCGCTCACAAGTCCTGCTCACGCTTGGGGTTGGGGTTGGCGTGGCGGTGGCTGGGGCTGGGGCGGTGTCGGCGTTGGCCTAGCTGCTGGAGCGTTAATCGGTACCGCGATCGCCGCGTCATCCTACGGTTACGGCTACCCGGCTTATGGCTATGGTTATGGCTATCCGGCTTATGGCTATGGTTACGGTACGGGTTACGGCTATCCGGCTTACGGCTATGGTTATGGGACCGGTTACGGCTATCCGGCTTACGGCTATGGATACGGGACCGGTTACGGGTATCCGGCTTACGGCTATGGATATGGGACCGGTTACAGCTATCCGGCTTACGGGGCTTACAGAGCTGCCTATCGCCCCGTTGTCAGACGCCATATCTATGCCACCGCTGCCGGTGTCCATCGTTATCGCCATTCGCACTAATGCGGAACGCTTTCGCGCATTAGGTCAGCCTGGACGGTCCATCTCCTGCCGGGCCGGAAGCGTAAGTGAGGCAACAAACTCCGACGCGAGGACGAGGGCTGCTCTCTTTTTCTTAAAAACTTAGGCCGCCCTGTGCGGCCTTATTTCTTTTTTCTTGGCGATGGCCACCTTGTGAGGCGGCTTCGGGCATGTCCGCTTCGGGTCATAATTTCGCGGCGTCCGATGGATGTCTGCTTCACACATGAAAGAGGACATTGGTTTACCAAGGCCGACGTCTGTTCCGTGCCATCAAGAGACATTGGCTATCCGATCGTTACAAAATGAACGGGAGTTTGCGACAGAGTATCCCCGGCACTAGATCCGCGATTACTCGGCACGATGTCCGCTTTGGGTCAAAAGCGGTCATCGAACAAAAGCTAGTTTGCTTAGTACCAGCGACCACGCCCGTGCCAGGCCACACCTGTGACCGTCACGATGGCTACAAACATTATAGCGAGAGCCATCAACGTCATGATGCTTCGAAATGAGACACGCCACAGGCCGGGCATTCAAACGTAAAAAGCTCCGGCAATCCGCCGAATCGCGGTGTTCTTCGAACGAGTCGCATCGGCTGCGCGCACTTTGGACAACGCGGCGGCTTGGCTGCCGATTTGTCATCAGAGTCATTGAGCATGGATAAAATCGCACAATGTACCACTGCGGCAACAAATAGAGGGAAGAGAATTACCCGGACGTGGCGCTCGGATTAATTTTTGGCAACAAAAGACTCATCCAAAATAATTTCCGCGAATTAATGTACTCTCCATGTTCTTGTAAGTGAGCCTTCGCCATTTGTGCGTCGCAAGGGGCCGCTGGACTTATTGCTTGATGGAGAAGGTAATGAAGCAGATTAACTCGGATACCCAAAAATCTCGGTATCTTACTATTCGCCGGCTGACACTGTTGGCATCGGTTGGCGCCCTTGGTGCCACCGTCCTGCTGGCGGGACCGGCCAGTCATTGGCAGTCTCCAGCAGGCGCGGTGCCAGCGAATGCGGTTGAATTGGGCATGCAGCGTCCGGTCGGCTTTGCCGAGATCGTCGCCAAGGTGAAGCCCGCAGTGGTCTCAGTGCGGGTTAAAGTATCCGGTTCGGCCGAACCAGCGGTTTTGCATGACGACAGCGATGATGGGGAGCGGCAAATCCCAGTTCAGCCCGGTTCGCCGCTCGATAAATTTTTTCGACAATTCGGCGACCAATTTGGTCAGCAGTTCGGCCGTCAGTTCGGGCCTCAGGCGCCGCGGCGACATGGAGTTACCGGAGAAGGCTCCGGCTTCTTCATCACGGCAGATGGCTATGCGGTGACGAACAACCACGTGGTCGATCACGCCACATCAGTTCAGGTCACCACCGACGACGGCACAGTCTTTCCCGCAAAAGTGGTCGGCACTGATCCCAAGACCGATCTCGCCTTGATCAAGGTCGACGGCAACAAGGACTTCCCCTTCGTGAAATTCGCCGAGCATGCACCGCATGTCGGCGATTGGGTGGTTGCAGTCGGGAATCCGTTCGGGCTCGGCGGCACGGTCACGGCTGGCATCGTCTCAGCGCGCGGCCGCGATATCGGCGCCGGGCCATATGACGACTATGTGCAGATCGACGCACCAATCAACAAGGGCAATTCGGGCGGGCCGGCTTTTGACGTCAACGGCAACGTGATCGGCGTTAATACCGCGATCTTTTCACCGTCAGGCGGCTCGGTTGGCATTGGCTTCGATATTCCAGCGGATACTGCGAAGATGGTCGTGACGCAGCTTAAGGAGAACGGCCATGTCACGCGCGGCTGGCTCGGCGTGCAAATCCAGCCAGTGACTGCCGAGATCGCCGACAGCCTCGGCTTGAAGAAAGCAGCAGGCGCGATGGTTGCTGAGCCGCAAAGCGGTAGCCCGGCGGCGAAAGCTGGGATCGAAGCCGGCGATGTGATCACTGCGGTCAATGGCGCGCAGGTGAAGGATGCCCGCGACCTTGCGCGCACCATCGGCATGATGGCGCCTGATAGTTCGGTCAAACTCGAGATTGTTCGAAACGGCGAGCCCAGAAGCATCACGGTGACCCTGGCGCAGGTGCCAAACGAACAACGGGCAAGCGCCGAAAATGACAACGCCCAGCCAAGCGGTGGCGTGCCGCACCTCGGACTGCAAGTAGCGCCAGCGAGCGAAGTGTCTGGCGCAGGCGAGAAGGGTGTCGTCGTCACCGCGGTCGAACCAGATGGCCCCGCCGCTGAACAAGGTTTTCAAGTCGGCAACGTCATTCTCGAAGTCGCCGGCAAGCTCGTTGAGAATGCCGGCGATATGCGCAAGGCATTGAGCGAGGCGAAGACACAGGGCAAGCACCAGGTCTTGATGCGCGTGAAGATGGGCGACGCCACGCGGTTTGTCGCTCTGCCTCTTGGTAATGCGTAGGAGGTAAATTCGCGGCCAACCTGCAAGGCCGTCGAGGTTAATGAGGCAACGAGCGGGGGCAGGCCAAGCCTGTCCCCCGTTTTTGTCTGCGCTTCGCAAACGTCTCCAGTCGCTTGCCGCAACAAAATTCTCTACAGTGCCGGCACCTAGAATTATTCGGCCCGATGTCCGCTTTGGGTCAAAAGCGGCCAATCGCACCGCTTGCGTCCAATTTCCGCTTTAGCCGTGAAAGCAGATGTCGGCCGCTGCATATATCAGCACACATCCTACTCGTCGGCGCGCTCCACCGGCGTGTTCATGGCGACGTCGCTGCGCCGCTGATTGCTGGTCTCACGGCCAAGCGCGAAATACTCGCTTGCCGCCGCCATGCGCGCCTGACGGTCGAGGTCATCCGGCCAATAACCAAGATCATAGCCATGCCATGGGCTTTCCGGCTTGAGCGCCGGCAGGCCGAGTCGCTCCCAAATTGCTCTCGCTCGCTCCATGAATTCGCGCTTGGGCAGCGCGACCGGAGCGTAGGTGCCTTTGAGCGTCGCGTTGATGAGCACTGCAGCGGTTTCGCCGCCGTCGCGCGGGCCGCGCGGGCCGTGGCCCGGATGTTTGCGCGGCACGATTACGAGATCGTGCTGCGGCTGGCAGCGATACGACATCGCCCAAAACAACGCGTCCGCGTTCTGCGGATCAATGTCCTCGTCGACGGCAATGATCCATTTGCCGGCAAAACGATGCAGCGTCGAGGCGCCGTTGAGCGCGCGCCAGATCTCGGTTTCCACCGCGCCACGGGCAAACTGTACGCCGATCACGGCATAAAGGCTGGTGAGCGGCTCGTGCATGGCCACGCGCTTGACCGAATTGATGCCGAGCACGGCGCGCAGATGATGCAGAAAAAGCGGCTCCATGGCGACGCGCCGGATCACGCTGGATTCGCTTGGTGTCACCTGACTGATGAAGGAAGTCAGGATCGCGTTGCGCCGCCGCGTGATCGCGGTGAGGTTCATGAAGGCATTGTATTCTTGCAGATTGACGTAGCCGTGCGATTCGCCGAACGGCGCCTCGGGCTCAAGGGATTCGGTGTCGATCAAACCCTCGATGATGATCTCGGCTTCGGCGGGGACCAACAAATCGACGGTCTTGCCCCGCACCACATTATCGGCGCGCCGGCAAGCCCCCCGGCGACCGCAAGCTCATCGAGAGTCTCCGGCAGCTTCTGGACCGCGACATAGGACACAAGCGGCGGACAGCCGATCACAACCGCACACGGCATCGGCTCGTCGCGCGCCTTGTATTTGAGCCAATGGGCATAGATGCCGGCGCGCAATTCCACCGAAGGATTCATTCCCAGCCGCCGCGGCGCTTTGAGTTGACCACGATAGTTGCCGACATTCTGGCGGCCACTGTCCGGATCCTTGGTGATGTAGTGGCCGGCCGAGAGATAAGGCGCATTGTCAAAACCGGGGGTCGAAATCGGTACCGGCAGACCGTCGAGCGCAGCGCCCGCAGCATCGAGCAGGTCGCCGATCACGCAAATGTCGTGGCACGGCGCCGCCGTGACGATGCGCGGCTCGATTGGAGCATGCAGCGCCTTCACCCACGCGGAGCCGATCTCATCGAGTGGGCGGCCAAAGCCGATGCGATACACTTCCGGATTGGCGGCAAGCCCGGCAACAAGCACGGCGATATCGTAGCGGGCGCCTTTGCCGTCGGTGGCTTGCGTGAACAAAAATGCCCGCCGGTCGCTTTCGGCGATACCGCCGCGATACTGCCAGCGAACCAGTGGATGCATTTCGGTATCTTTGTTGATCGGTTGGTCGACGACGACCAACGCCCGGCGCGGTGCAGCGCCAGAACATGGTCGTGCAAATCGGGATAGCCGCGCTCGCGCGGGCCTTCGCGGCGGAAGCGTTCGAGCACATGCGGAATTTCGTCAGATCCGCTCATTAGGAATTATCAGCGCGGCTGCGTCAGCGAAGACATCAGCCAAGCCGCGGCAGCAAAGAGAGCGGCATCGCGATCGAAATAGCCGATCAGCTGCAGGCCAAGCGGCATACCGTTGAGCTCGAAGAGCGGCAGCGACACCGCCGGAACGCCGAGCAGCGAAGCCGGCACGTTGAATTCCGGATTGCCGGTCGAGCCGAGACCTTCGGGGGCATGATTTGGCGCCGACAGCGTAATGCAGGCCTCGCAGGTGGCGGCAAGCTCGGCATGCACCGCGCGCACGCGGGCGCGCTCCTTGAGATCGGCGCGATGATCGGCGAGCGTCATGTCCTCGTAGCGCTGCGCGCGCTCCAGGATATTGCGGCTTAGCGCTCCAGCATCGCGCTCGCGCATGGTGCGGATGAACCAGCGTGTCTCCCAACCGTTGCACCGATGCGACTGCTCCATCGCGTTGACCAGATCGGTTTCCACGGCGGCGACTTTGTCGTCGTTATGGCGCGTGCGGATTTCGATGCCTGCAGACTTCAGCCGCATGACAAATTCGCCGAGCCGCTGCTTGGCGCCGACCGAAGCGGCATCCCAGCCGGCGGTCTCGAGCACGGCAAGCCGGCGCGGTTTCTCGCCAGGCGGCATCGTGTCCGGCCCTTGTAGCCCAGGCGTGCCGGCATCGCCGCCAACCCGCGCAACAATTTCGCGCGCAACCTGCCAGGCATCCCGCAGAGAAGCGGCCAGAATTCCGGTGCAACTTTGGCTTTGATAGTCGTGGCTGCCTTCACGATTGATGGCGTTGACGCTGGGCTTGAAGCCGATGCAACCGCAGAAGCTCGCCGGCCGGAGGACGGAGCCGATCACCTGCGTGCCGAGCGCGGCGCTGACCATGCCCGCGGCAACCGCGGCCGCCGAGCCGCTCGAGGAGCCGCCCGGCGTATGCGCCGTGTTCCACGGGTTGCGCGTGCCGCGCGGTTCGGAGGCGGCAAATTCGGTGGTCACCGTCTTGCCGACGATCACCGCGCCGGCATCGCGCAGCGCGCGCACGCTGGCGGCATCTTTTTCGGAGCGCCAGCCGAGGAACAGCGGCGAACCCATCTGGGTGGGCATATCGAAGGTTTCAATGACGTCCTTGATGCCGATTGGCATGCCGTCGATCGCCGACAACGGCCGCCCAGCGCGCCAACGCTCAGTTGAGCCATCCGCCGCGGCGCGCGCGCCTGGCAGATTGGTGCAAACGAACGCACCGATGCGCGGCTCCCAGGCATCGAGCGATTCCAATGATTGTTCGAGAAACTGCCGCGGCGTAGCGCCGCCCGAGGCGAAGTTCTGCGTCGCCGCAAGATAAGGCCGCATCGTCGGCCTGGTCTGCTCGCGCATCCCACTGTTGCCGATCGAGTCTTGCCGATCGAGACTCACGCTATTTCCTACTCTCGTCGTAGTAATGGATTTCGTAGAGCAGGCAGCCGCGATCCGATTTGAACGGGCCGTGATGGACACCGGGCGGCCTGCACGCATAGGTCGGCGCTTCGAACGATTCGCCGCCCCTGCCTTCCGCGTCATTACCGACGATCAAATCGCCCGAAACCAAGTAAACTTCCTCCCAGTGATCGTGCACGAACGGCGCGGTGGTGTAGATGCCGGGAGCAAACCGCAGCAGTCGCGTTCGGCTGCCCATCTTCCGTTGCTCGTCGAGATCGCTGGCCAGGATTTTTTGTTGAATGCCGGCTGGATAGCCTAGCGGGGTCGCCCAGCCCTGCTTCATATCGATCTTGTGGAACTCAAGATGCGGTTTGTTCATCGGCATAGTCGGTGATTTTCCCCTTTTAGATAGCAATCCTGGATTGTCGACCGGTTGCGCCCGCTGCGGATTATCAACGTCCGCGATCGCAAGGCGGTTGACCGGAATTTTGCGGCGCGCCGGCCCGTTTTCGCGGTGAAACAAGGGGCGGCCGGACGTGCGCGGAGACTTGCAATCCTCCGTAAACCTTCATGCAGCAGCGAGCGATACCGCGCAGCTTACGCCCGTTGCAACAGCTTAATCCGCATTGTACATGGGGTGAGCGCCTAGGCAATCGAGCGACGAATTCGCCGCTTTTGGTCACCGTCGCCGCGGCATGTCGTGAACCCGTCATTGCTCGAAAAGGATAGAGAGCGGCGACCGTAAGAGTAACGTCATGCATGAGATCGCCGGGCAGGTTCACTGGCATGAACCATCGGGCTTTAAGCGCGCCGGACTCGGCAAGTTCGGCCGTCCGAAGACGCCCTACGATCTGTTCATGGAATCCGAAGGCATTCCGGTTTATCGCGACATCGGCGTGAGCAAGGTACAAAACCTGCCGCTGCAGCCATGGCCGCGCATGGGCGGCCGCGGCAGCTACATTCAACTGCACGGCACCGAGGGCAAATGGGGTTGTTACGTCATTCAAGTGCCGGGCGCCGGCGCGCTGAACGTTGAAAAGCACCTCTACGAAGAGATTTATCTGGTCGTTGAAGGTCGCGGTTCGACCGAGGTGTGGCTCGACGGCGACAACAAGCGGCACGCCTTTGAATGGCAGAGAGGATCGCTGTTTTCGATTCCGGTGAATGCGATGCATCGCATCGTCAACGCCGGTTCGGCGCCGGCCTTGCTGCTTGCCGGCACCACTGCGCCCAATCTGATAAATCTCATCAACGATGCGGGCGCGATCTTCAACTGTCCCTATCAGTTTCGCGATCGGTTTTCCGGAGCCGACGATTTCTACAAATACAAGGACGATATCGAGCCGGATCCGGTGCGCGGCCTGGCGATGCGGCGGACCAATTTCATTCCCGATGTTATAAATTGCGATTTGCCGCTCGATAACCGCCGCTCACCCGGCTGGCGGCGGGTAGAACCGTTCATGACCGGCAATACTTTTTATCTTTGGATCGGCCAGCATGAGAGTGGCCACTACTCGAAGGCGCACGCGCATACTTCGGCAGCGGTGCTGATCTGCATCAAAGGCAAGGGTTACACCTATAGCTGGCCGGAACATCTCGGGCTGACGCCGTGGAAGGACGGCAAGGGTGACCACGTCAAGCGTGTCGACTACGAACCGGTGGGCATGGTGTCGGCGGCGCCCGGTGGCGCGCGCTGGTTTCACCAGCATTTCGGTGTATCCAAAGAGCCGTTTCGCCTCACCGCATGGTTTGGCCCGCATAATCCAGGTCGCGAGCCGGGACCGCCAGGCGAGAAACATATCGATTACACGGCGATGGACATTCCCGAAGGCGGCACTGCGATCCCCTATTACATGGAGGACCCGTTTCTGCGGCAGGAATACGCCGAGCACATGAAGCGGGAAGGCGCCGAAAACCGGATGCGGGCCGAATATTATGAGCGCGATTACCGTGGATTGTTGCCGCAGCAATAATCGATTGTGCTGCCCCACATGAGTGAACAAGTCGGCGGCCGCATCTTCTTCTCCAATACCGGGCGCAGCTTCGGCGAAGAGGATGAACTGTGCGTGCTTTCGGTCGGGGTCGACATCGGATCGTCGACTTCGCACTTGGTTTTTTCGCGCATCGTGCTGGAGCGGCTCGACAGCCGTTATGTCGTCACCGAGCGCGAGAGCTTTTTTCAATCCGATATCCTGCTCACGCCGTACGCCGAGGAGGACACGATCGACGGCGATGCACTTGGCGCGTTCATCGAGCGGCAGTATCGCGACGCCAAGGTCGATCCCGACGAGATCGATGCCGGCGCACTCATTCTGACCGGCGTTGCGGTACGACGGAGCAATGCGCGACGGATCGGGGAATTGTTCGCGCGCCAGGCCGGTCGTCTGATTGCGGTCAGCGCCGGCGACACTTTGGAATCGGTGATGGCCGCCTATGGCTCGGGCGCGGCCGCACGTTCGATCCGCAATGGCGCGCCGGTGATGAATGTCGACGTGGGCGGCGGCACTGCAAAAATTGCGGTGTGCGCCGATGGCAAGGTCGTCGATGTTACCGCGCTTGATGTTGGCGCCCGGCTGATCGTCCTCGACGAAGCGCGGCGAATCGTGCGGGTCGAAGAAGCGGGCCGCCGAATCGGCGCGGCGCTCGGGCTAAAGCTCGAGCCCGGCGCGGTCCTTGCCGAACACGGCGCTCGCGCACTCGCGGCCAGCATGGCCGATAGCCTGTTCGAAGCGATGCGGGGCGGCTCGCCGCAAGCCGGCGGCGTCGACTTATTGCGGGTCGATCCGCTCACGTGGCGTGGCGAGATTTCCGATGTGAGTTTTTCCGGTGGCGTGTCCGAATACATCTACGGCGGTGAGATAAAATTTTATGGCGATCTTGGCTTGCAGCTCGCCGGCGAATTGCGCGAACGCCTCACAAATGGGCCGCAGCTGGCGCGGCCGGAAGCGCGCATTCGCGCCACGGTGATCGGTGCAGCCCAATACACTGTACAGGTGTCAGGTGGCACGATCTTCGTCTCGCCGCTCGAAATACTGCCGCTGCGCAACGTGCCGGTGATCGCGCC
>Ga0126383_10000748_pt1 | contig 18758 bp, 17 predicted proteins | sample PanSoiMetPlot_35_FD_96882 | JGI IMG/M metagenome (GOLD analysis project Ga0126383, IMG submission 96882) | Tropical forest soil microbial communities from Panama - MetaG Plot_35 | ecosystem: Environmental > Terrestrial > Soil > Tropical forest > Bulk soil | place: Panama | collected 2016-02-17
ATTCAACAGTACACGGGCGCCGGTCTCGCGCACCACTCGGAATTGCTTGTCCGGCGCGTCGTACTTCATATCGACAACCATCTCCGCGGTTTTGCTGGAAGGAAAACCGGTGTAATCGAGCAGATAAAGCCGACAACCCTCATAATGCCGCAGGAGGGCAGCCCGTCTCTGGTTATTTCCCACCAGTTGGGTAACGATCTGATGAACGTCAGGGGTTTGGCTGATGGCGTTGACGGGTATCGCAAGCAGAGAAAACACCAAAAGATTGGCCATGAAACTGCTAAACCCTTTGACGCAGCCAAGATTACGTTTCAGTGTTCACCCCTGAGGAACAGTTGCGGTCACCGGAATTTTGATCAAACTCGAGGACACCCAGGCAGAGAGATTCCCTACAGTGTATTTCACCCAATTGTTCCAGGCTTCTGCGTTCAGCACCAACAATCCTATTCCACAGCCAGCGGGGTCCGACAGCGACAAAAGTGCCGATCAGAACCGGCATCCGCACCAAGTCGCGCCAAAGAGGCCCGCTTTGTTTCCCAACTAGCCACACACCGCGGCGCATGATAAACAGGTTAAACAGTGAAGCAAACGAGGACCAAAATCCGAGGAAGATTATGCTCGCTTGCATATGGCGCATTCCGGTGTAGCGGTGGGCTAAGTAGTCCAGCAGCAGCAGAACACCCGGAAGACCCGCGCCCACAATCAGATTGGCTAACCAGCGAGGTTTCGCGAACCGTAGGGATTGTATGAAAGCACCATAAATTCCTGCAGCGATCGCCGCAAAGACCATCTCGACGCCGACAGCCACTGACCTTTCAAAGGCACCCCGTTTCAATGTTGTAATCAGGAAAATTGACCCTCGGTTAAGAACACTGAAAAGTGCCGATTTCCAGTTCCAATTAGCAACCAGCTGCGCAGCCGGATACCGGAAGAGCTGAGCTGCCGCCTGTCCGACCGTCGGTTCCGGACTCAGGTTGGAATCGTCCAGGGACATCTTGAGCCACGCAGTATCAGCATTTACTAGCTTGATTCTGTTAAATCTTAACGAAGAAATCTCATAAAGCTCATAAAAGGTTTACTTTTCTCAGACATACTTTACGGGAAGTCCCGCACAACCGACAGTCAGAGTTCGAAACGAAAGCCGCACGCGAACGGAGGCACCTTTGCAGAGCCGAGTTTCTTACTTCTGGGACGAAGCGGATGCGCGCAAGCCGTACCGCACCGGAGTGTCCATTCACAGCCACACGAACCACTCGCGTGAGAGTTTGTCGTTCGTCTCGGTCCTGGCCAGTCGCATCGCGTGGTTGCAATGGTACTTGGAAAAACATCAGCGACGGTATGCGTGCCGGGAAAGGTCTGTTGATCTTTTCAAGGCGTGTTGGACCCCGCCCCTCACGGCGCGCGAAGCCTATGACCTAGAACGCAAACAGATTGAGGAACAGCTCGGGCTGGAAGCCCTTGTTTCACTGTCCGACCACGACAACATTGACGCAGCAACTTTGCTCCGGGTTGTTCCAGGCTTTGGAAGGGTTCCGATTTCCGTGGAGTGGACGGTTCCGTTCGGCCCAGGGAACTTCCATCTTGGAATACACAACCTTCCAGACGGTTGTGCTGCCGCCATCATGTCGGATTTGGCAGCATATACAGCAAATCCAAAACCAGAACATCTGAGCGAACTGTTGTGCCAGTTGAATGACATCAGGGACGTGCTTATCATCTTTAACCACCCGAAGTGGAATATCAGCTTACTGGAGGCGGCGCAATTTGACTGCCTCTTGATCAACTTCCTTGCGAAGTATTCGGGTCACATTCATGCGTTCGAGCTGAATGGGTTGCGTTCCTGGAACGAGAATCAGAGGGTGGCGGAGCTGGCCCGCGGTTGGAACCAGTTGGTGATCTCTGGGGGTGATCGGCACGGTCGGGAACCGAACGCGAACATAAATCTGACTAATACCGGCTCATTCGAAGAGTGGGTGCACGAAATACGTGTGAAACGCTTCAGTCACATCATGTTCATGCCGCAGTATGCCGATCCGATTGCGATGCGCTTCGTGCAAACGTTTCTCGATGTAGTCCGTGAATATCCGGACAAGCCACTGGGCGCAAGGAACTGGGCGGAGCGTTTATTGCATCCGGACAAAAATGGCGTGATGATGCCGGTCTCGGTCCAATGGGAAGACCCCCCTTATGTGATTGAGCGCCTCATATGGCTGGCGCGAAAGTTCGAATCTCGTTTGGCAGCGCGGTTGTGGCGTGCTGCCGGTAGAAAAGAGGCGGTGCGGTTGCGCCTATACCAGGGAGAGGTGGCGAATTGAACACAACCAGAACGCACCTACATCGGCAGTCTGGACGAATCCGCCCAGTCAATGGCTTTCGTTCGGCGATGTCTCTACATAGCCATACCCACCATTCCAGGGAAAATCTGGAGTTTCTGCCCCGCTATCTGGATTACCACAATATTCCACTGGTAACTTCGCTGGCCAAGCGCAGATTTGCGGATTACAAAGAAAGGACGGGAAAAGCACTCGACTTTAGCCGCGCATACTGGACGCCGCCGCTTCCGGCCAGCCATGTTCTCGCATCGGAAAAAGACCAGATTGAAAACAAACTGAATCTGGCGGCGGTCGTCTCGATTACAGACCACGACAGCATCGCCGGCCCGCTCGAATTGCAGTCAGATGCCAATGCAGAAACGGTGCCCATTTCCGTGGAATGGACGGTCCCCTTCGAAGGCAATGCCTTCCACATGGGCGTGCATCACGTTCCGCCCACGCGCGCTGTCGACATTATGGAGCAACTCGCTTATCACACAGCCAGCCCCTCGACCGAGCAGCTCCGCGATTTGCTAGCGATGCTTTCAGGGTTTGCCGAGACCCTGATCATTCTGAATCATCCCTGCTGTAACTTCGTGAAAGTGCCGGCGGATCGGCACTGGCAGACTCTACGCGATTTCATCGAACTCTGCCGATCATGGATTCATGCTATCGAGATCAATGGTATGCGGCCCTGGAAAGAAAACCTCAGAGTGCTGCCGCTCGCCGAAGAGTACGATCTTCCCATCGTTGCTGGAGGCGACCGGCACGGATGCCGCCCCAATACGATGCTGAACCTCACCCTGGCGCAAACCTGGGGAGATTACGTGCAGGAAATTCGCACAAAGCAGCCCAATCATGTCCTTGTCCTACCGGCGTATGAGGAACCCGTGAGGTTACGCGAGCTGGCCACGGCAGGCGACGTTCTTCGCTGCTACCCGCATCATCCGTACGGTCAGCGCCGCTTCACTGACAGAGTTTATGCTGAGGTAGAAGGATACAGCTGGCATCGGCTGTCGTTCTACCTCGATGGAGGTAAGGGCACTCCAGCTTGGCTGCCACCGGTTGTCAAAGTAGTCGTGGCGCTCTCCGATAACAAGGTCCGACCGGTGCTGCGCTTTATCTTCTCCATGAAGGGTGAATACGACCGGATCGAAGATGAAGGTAAGACCGAATTCGGAAGTTTAGCAACTACTCTGATGATGGAAAATACTCAGTCCTGATGTGTGCAAGGTGGTACCCACCCGCAGCGGCTGTGGACGGAGCTAACAACTTGGCAGCAGACCAAATTCCAGATTCTGAGTGTTTTCCTGCTTGCGACTGCCCTCTTCGCATAGCTTTCTTTAGTGAGACGTTCCTGCCGAAGATTGATGGCGTGGTCACTCGCCTGTGCCAAACAATTCGCCACCTTGTTTTGTTTGGCCACCAGGTACTCGTCGTCGCCCCTGACGGAAACGTTGCTGAATACGAAGGCGCTCGCGTTCACGGCGTCCCCGGGCCGCCGTTTCCGCTCTATCCCGACATGAAGATGGCGTTCCCGAGGCCATCGATTGGCAAGGTTTTGGCTGAGTTCCAGCCGGATGTGATTCACGCTGTTCAGCCAATGTTGCTGGGGACAGCAGCCTTTTACTACAGTTCGCAGCGACGCGTTCCACTCGTGATTTCCTATCACGCGCAGGTGGACCGATATCTCCATTACTACGGCATCGGCAAGTTGAAGTCTCTATTCTGGAAGGCACACAAATCTGCCTACAACGGCGCGGACTTGGTGCTTTGTACGTCGCAGGTGATGGTCGATCTTTTGAGACAGCAGGGGATTCAGCGCGTGGACCTTTGGCAGCGGGGAGTTGATACCGAGATGTTTCGCCCAGACCGCACTTCCCCGGACATGCGGGCTCGGCTCACGCAAGGCCATCACGAGGATAAGCTAATTGTGTACGTTGGGAGACTCTCCGCCGAGAAGGGAATTGAAGCGGCGCGCTCGGTTCTGGAAGCGATCCCCAGCCTCCATCTTGCCCTGATTGGCGACGGGCCGCACCGCGAAAAGCTGCAACAGCATTTCGCAGGAACTCGCACCTACTTTGCCGGATACCTCATGGGCGCCGAACTCGCTTCTGCCTACGCATCGGCTGACGTCTTCTTTATGCCATCACGCACCGAAACCCTTGGCTTGGTGGTCTTAGAAGCCATGGCTTCAGGAACCCCCGTGGTGGCCGCGGCAGAAGGAGGCTTGCTCGACCTTGTTCGCGATGGCGTTACAGGGCACCTCTGTCCGTATGGCGATCAGACTGCCTCGATTGCGGCGATACAAAAGCTGCTGTTGGACCCGGTGCACCATGAACGGATGAGCCATGCGGCCAGACTGGACGCAAAGCAGTGGAATTGGGCAGCCGCTACCCGCCAGCTGGAAGGTTACTATCGCACAATCCTCAAGCGTGAAAGAGAGCTGCCGAGGCGCATTGCTGAATACGGCTCGCCTCAAGCTTCACAGAAAGAAATTTGCGCTTCACTGCAGATCTCGAAGGCGACACTCCGCCGTCACGAACGACTGCAGGCAGAGAGCACGGTCCGCTGATTCCTGAGGCCATCGGATTGTTCGACTACATTCACTAGTCAACTTTCAGAATCCGCAATGCAGCCTTTTCCAGAACTCGTTTCCGAGAGCCGCCTTCCTTCGGAGCCAATAGAGAACTCAGCGCGCGTATCGGGAAGGGTATAGGTGCTGGTTTGCCTTCTGCTTCTTGCGGGGGGAAGAACCGCTCCAGCGCCTGCTTGGGATTGGCGCGTACTTCGTCAATCACGGCCAACCGCTGAATGCAAAAGACGGTGCAGTATGGGGCGCAGTCTTTCTTGATGGCAGCCTCGCGGATGAGATCTTCCCGCGTGTACTGTGCCAGTGGAATTGCTGGGTGTCCGCGCTGCGCCATGCACCAATGCACCAGACCGTTCTCGCAGATATAAAGATGACGACCGCCTGCCCCACAATCCCATTCATTGGGCAAGCCGTTGATGAGGTTCTTGCGCCACGGATTATGCGAGACGGGCGAGAAGCGCCCCCTCGACAAGCCTTCGATCTGCTCGATTATCTTGCGCTGCTCAGCATTAAGCGGCTTCAATTGTCCCGCCGAATCGTGCACGATTCCCGCCGTGCTGATGAGGCCAAGTTCCGTCGCTCTGCGTGCGACCGTAAGCGCGTCCTCGTCATTCTTGGTACAGGCTCCCAGCACGGAGTGAATGCTGACGCGAAACTCCGCATACTTCGCCAACCATTGCAGCTTCTGATCAAGTACCTTCAGACTCTTTTTTGAAACCGCATCGGGCTTAACGTTATCCACGCTGATCTGCATGTGATCGAGGCCCGCGCGGTTCAGCGTTTTGATCTTATCGATCGTTAGCAGATACCCGTTCGTCACCTGAAAAGCGACGATGCTGTGATGCCTGATGTGCGCGACGATCTTCTCGATATCAGGATGCAACAACGTCTCGCCGCCGGTGAGCGTGATGACGGTAGTTCCGAGTGCCGCCAGCTTATCGATTCGTCGCATCATCTCGTCGGTCGGTACCGGTTTCGAGAAGTCGTCGAATTCGTTGCAGTACGTACAGGCTAGGTTACAGCGCCGAGTTACTACGACATGAGCGAGGATGGGATGGTTGGGCGACCTTAATGCGCGCGCAACCAAGCGGGTTTCGCGGTATGTGCGGTGCCACCGCTTGGCAGCTCTCCGAAGGCGGACACTCAGCATTGCATTATCCCAGCGCGAATTCCCAGCCTGTGGTTCACAACTTTAGACGATTCGGGAGCGACCGTACCACCCACCGTCTCACTTTTTAACAATTTTCAATATTACGACTCCAACCTGCGATAAAGCGATCTGGACGGGCACGCGACCCATCCGATGCACGGCTGGGCGGTAACTCACTTTTCCAGCAGACGCAGATAATTTTCGGTCAACCAGGGAGCGGTCGATCCTTGATCCGCGAGCGCCAAATATTCCACGAGAACCTGGAGTAAATTGAATATAGCGCATCAAGACAATTGCAACTTGCCGTCAACGCTCCCTCCTCGGTCACGATTGTTGCCGCAGACGACATCCAGCCGTTACGGCTACCTCACGCTTGCTGACCTTCTGGCCACAGTGAGCGGGCTCTGCGTCCTCTACGACCGCAACTACAGCTACATAGGTCTGCAGATTTCGTTAGGCCGGGAGATTACAACACCCGGATTCTGTTGCTGGTGGATGGACATCGCCTCAACGACAAGGCTTACGGCTCAGGCGATGCTGGGGACCGAGTTCCCGGTCGATATTGGCCTCGTCAGCACATCGAGATCGTCCTGTTTCAGTCCGGGTTCACCCACCAGGTGCCCAATGATGACCTTTCCGAGGAAAAGCGGGGCTTCGGTAGCAAGAACACTCCGCGGAAGTGCATCGCTCCTGCGACGTGAGAAAAATAACTCCTTGGCGTTTTTGCTATGACTCCGCTGTCCGACGCTCGCACGCCGAATCGCAATCTGAAAGGCACGCCGTCACCCTAACCATTCGAACACCAACCCGGTGGTTTTGCGAAGTACGGCGAACTGCTGCTCTGTAGCGCAACCCAGCAGGCAGTCCTGCCCGCCGACATCGAGGCAGATGTAGTGCCACTCTGTTTCCTGCGCCTCGAGCAAGGCAGCGAAACGGCTTAGGACGTTGGGATCGATCCAGCGCTCCTCGATCTTGGCCAGCCAGCGAAACTCCTCGCCACGGAGCGTGAACATAAGCCAGGCAACACCGTTTTTCATGTCGAACTCGTCGTGCACTGACTCTACATCAAGGACCTCGTGTGACAGAGCGGCCATGCGGTTTGCCACTTTTGCGTAGTCTCCGCTGTGCGTAACGCAGTCTGCGTGCATGAGCCACACATCAGCGGAGAGCGCAAAGTATGGAGGTTCTTCTGATTCGCGTCCCAGTTCGGTGAGCAAGAGCTTAAACGGCGTTGTCTCGTACTCACGCTCGGTATGGCGCGCCAGAAGTTCTGCAGGCCCGACACTATCGCGCAGGGCGATGCCGCAAGTCGCCAGCGTATCCAGCTGGTCGTAAAGCGTCATGTTGCGGTTCATCAGGCGCCGTAAGAGCGACATAGCCTTAAATTAAGGTTGCCTGCGTTTCACAAATATTTTTTAGCGACATGTCTTGCAATTCCTCATTTTCGGAATAAAATCCCGCCCAAGACTTTGCTGGGGTGAGGAGTGCGAGCAAGCCGGTCGTTAGGATCCTTGACTTCTAAGATCGGATCAGCCGGAAGCATAGCCCATGCAGCTTTGGGGTCGCTGAATCGCTTTGTTCGCCTGCGCCTCTCGCCTATCGAAGATCGGCCGAGCCCGGAGTGATTGGCGATGATCGCGCACGATAGTTTGCCTACCCGCAGTGCACTTTTCTTGCTCCTTGCTGTCATGTTGCTACTGATCTCCGACGCGAGAGCGCAAGATCCGGAAATCGACTCGCCGCATATATCTCCCCACGCCAACGCGAAAATTTCGTCCTACATTCCGGCTGGGGCAACGCTGCCAACGCTAAGCTCCCGACCCATGCGGGTTGATGTTGACCTCGTCCTGGTTCCCGTCACCGTCGTTGATTCTATGAGCCGGCCTGTCATCGATCTTCCGCAACAGAATTTTTCTCTCCTCGAATCGGGGGTCCAGCAGCAGATCCGCTACTTCTCTCACGAGGACGGACCGATTTCCGTTGCGCTCGTGCTCGATTTCAGTGGCAGTATGCGCGACAAGATCGAATTCGTACACCAGGCGGTCGATGAGTTCTTCCAGAACGCCAACCCCGACGACGATTATTACGTCATCAGCGTCTCCAACAAGCCGACGCTCATCGCTGACGCCTCACAGTCAACCAATACGATCCTGGCGCGCCTCGCGACCGTTGAGCCCAAGGGTATGACCTCCCTTTATGACTCGATCTACCTCGGCGTGAACAAGCTACGGTCCTCGCGATACAAGCGGCGGGCGATGGTTATAGTCTCTGATGGCGGCGACAATCACAGCCGTTACACCCTCAAGGAGATCAAATCGGTTCTCGCTGAGTCGGATATCCTCACCTATTCGATCGGGATCTTCGATGACATCCCGATTCCGCTATTCAAGTCGATCGAGGAGCGCTGGGGCCGCAAGTGGCTCGACGAAGTCACCCGGGTCAGCGGCGGGCGCAATATATCCGCCGATGACCGCCGCCAGATCCCGCAGATTGCTGGCTTGATAAGCCGGGAAATGCGTTCTCAATACGTGTTAGGGTACCGCCCCACCGACTCCCATAAGGATGGCAAATGGCGGAAGATCGCGGTGAAGCTGGTCGAGAACCCCTTCCAGATGCACGTCCACTTCAAAGAAGGATACTTAGCGCCGGGTCCCTGAGGGTTACACCGTTACTCGCCTTTCTTCAGGAAAACGTTATTGATCATGCCGCGCATGAAATGGCCGCCAAACCCTCCGGCGCTGGCCGCCAGCACCTGTAAGAAAGCACCATAGACTTGGCCGCGATCGTGCGGCCATTTCACAATGAACTGGTAATAGCCGAGAACGAGGGGAACTCCCACCCAAACCAGCAGCACCCAGCGCCACGGCTGCTGCGGTTTCCAAACGCCGAAAAGCATAGCGAAGCCTACCATGCACAGTGCGGTCAGAAGAGCGTCGTCAACTCTTTGGTTCGCCCATCCGGAGAAGAGGCCAGCAGCAACGGCGAAAATGTAGATCAACGGATTGGTGAGCTGGTTTGCGTCGGTCATGACCGCTCAGTACTGGTAAAAACCGCGGCCGGATTTGCGGCCCAGCCAGCCGGCGTCCACCATCTTGATGAGCAGCGGGCACGGACGATATTTCGGGTCGCCAAGGCCTGCCTGCATCACGCGCATGATATCCAGGCAAACGTCCAGGCCGATGAAGTCGGCCAATGTGAGCGGTCCCATCGGATGGGCCATTCCAAGCTTGAACACTTCGTCAACGGCCTCCGGAGTTGCCACGCCTTCCATCACCGCATACATGGCCTCATTGAGTAGCGGCATAAGCACGCGGTTGGAGACGAATCCCGGCGCGTCGTTCACTTCCACCGGCGTCTTTTCGAGTCTCTCGGCGAGGACCTGCACGGTAGCGAAGGTTTCATCAGATGTCGCTAGGCCACGAATCACCTCCACCAGCTTCATCACGGGAACAGGATTGAAAAAATGCATTCCGATGACCTTGTCAGGACGACCGGTCACAGCGGCCAGCCGAGTAATCGAAATGGATGAGGTATTCGAGGCTAGCATGACTTCCGAACGGCAGAGACGATCGAGATCTTTGAATAGTTCCGATTTAGTTTCGAAGCGCTCGCTGGCAGCCTCGATGATAAAGTCGCACGCCGCAAGCTGCATAAGGCTGACGGTTGGGGTAATGCGGGCGATGGCCGCGTCTCGCGTTTCGGCCGTGATTTTTTCCTTCGCAACCTCACGCTCGAGATTCTTGCGAATCGTCTTCATTCCGCGATTAAGAAAACGTTCCTCCACATCCACCAAGACCACGATATATCCGGACTTAGCGAAGACGTGGGCGATTCCGCTGCCCATTGTTCCGGCACCGACAACGCCGACATTTTTGATTTCCATGACTGCCTCTAGTGCTACGATCAGCACAACAAAACAAACGAGTGTAGCAGAGGGATCATTGCAGGCGCGTTTGCGATGCCAACCTAGTTTGTGCTGGAGAGCCCGGGGGTGCTTTCTTCGCGTTTGACGCGAATCAGAATGCAAGTGGCGTTATCTTCGCCGCCGGCGTCTAACGCGAGCTCGATGAGGCGGTCGCAGGCTATTTTCAAAGACAGCGTGTCGCTCAACACATCGTGAATCTGGTTGTCTTCCAGATGCCGCAGGACACCATCGGTGGTGAGCATCAGGATGTCGCCGTTTTCGGCGGGAAATTCGGCCAGATCGGGAGGGCTGTTGTCTTCCGTGCCCAGCGCACGGGTAATGATGTGTTGTGCGGTCGAGTGGCGTGCTTCTTCCAGCGTCATAATGCCGCGGCGCACCTGCTCCATGACCAGCGAGTGGTCTTCGGTCAACTGGAGCAGCGTACCGTTGCGCATCAAGTATATGCGGCTGTCACCAACGTGGGCTATGGTGAACTTACCATCGTCAAAGCGAGCCGCCACTAGAGTGGTGCCCATGCCTGAGGCATTGGAATGTCCGTGGGCATACTCGAGAATGTTTTCGTTGGCCTTGTTGACGGCGTCGGAAAGCATCTGGGCCCCCAAGGGAGCGTCGATGAGGGTGGCGTCTGCCGCGAGGGGTTCCTTGTCGCGAAAGTAGGAGAGCACAGTATCGACGGCGATCTTACTGGCGACCTCGCCAGCAGCATGACCGCCCATGCCGTCGCACACGACGAAGACCCCGTGGCGCAGATCGAATCCGTAGCTGTCTTCGTTGGACAGCCGAACTCGGCCGACCTCGCTTCGGCCTACCACCTCAATGCCCAAATGCATGCGGGCACAAGTTTACGATGGATATAGATTTCGCGCGAGTTACAAAAGTGGGGGTGGCGGTAGGATGGGCAGCTGGCACCAGGGTATCGTGCCTTAATTCACTAGAGCAGCCACTCAGAGTCGAGTCTTGGCGATGTCGGGCTCCTTGTCGGAGGCACTAGGGTGCTCGATGTGATGGCGCTCCAGATCAGAGCGGAGGATTTCGAACGCCTCCTCAGGGGTGTCGGCCCATTGGATCAGGTTAAGGTCACTTGGCGAAATTGTACCCGCATCGACAAGCTCCTGAAAATTCACCACTTTCGACCAATAGTCCTTGCCGTAGACCAGGACACTGATGTGCTTGGCGAGCTTTTGCGTTTGGGAAAGGGTTAGCAACTCGAACATCTCATCAAATGTTCCGAAGCCACCCGGAAAAACTACCAGTGCCTTGGCTAAGTAGGCGAACCAGAGCTTGCGCATGAAAAAGTAGTGGAACTCGAAGTTGAGCTCCGGTGTGATGTAGGCATTGGGGACCTGCTCGAAAGGCAAATGGATATTTAATCCAATAGTTTTGCTGCCAGCCTCTGATGCACCACGGTTGGCAGCTTCCATGATGCCGGGGCCTCCGCCGGTGCAGACCACGAAGCGATGGCGCGGCTGCGCGATGGTCTGCGTCCATTTGCTGATGAGGAAAGCGAGCCGGCGCGCATCTTCGTAGTAGCGCGACATCGCAAGGTCACATTCGGCGCTGCGCAGAGCGTCTGGTATGCCAGCGGCATTACCGGTTGCCTTCTGCAATCTGCGCAATGTGGTCTCGGCGTCTTCGCGACTGTGAAAGCGAGCAGAGCCAAAGAAAACAATCGTGTCCTGAATTCGTTCGCGGCGGAATTTCGAGAGGGGTTCTAAGTACTCGGCTAGGATACGCAGGCTGCGGCCGTCCGGACCGTTCAGAAACCTGCGGTTCTCGTAGGCTAAGGGAGCGCGCTGATTGGGATGTGTGTCTGGCCGGTCTTTCTCGTTCATGTGGATAGATATATCAGAGGCGGAGAACCTTGCCCCGTCGGGCAACGCTCCATGGCCTTAGGGGCGCGGGCTTTCGCGAAAACTCACCGCCTCGACAACCCCCATCCAAATATCGACCAACCCCAGTCCGGTGACTAGGCCGCGCACAAAGTTGTAGCTGAGGATTTCTTTGAGCGTCGGAAATCTGGTCAATAACGCATTGTCTGTCCAGAGACGCGTCCAGGGAAGGACCGTAAGCAAGATGCCAACCTCGAGGCAGAAAAGAACAAACACGACGAGCCATACGCGTTGCAGCCAGCTCTGCTGGCGATTCGGCTTTTGCGCAGGCGGCATAACCAGCACCGGGCCGGAAATCGGCGATTCGCCTTGCGGGCTTGTCGGCTCGGCAAAAAAACTCGTGCTGGCAGATTGCGGGGTCCCAAAATTCATATCAGCGAATTGTACGACTTCGCCGCAGCGAAGCGTCCCAAAGGCACTCTTATTGCATCGCGGAAGCGCGAACGTCGCCACTGAACCAGAACGGCAGGGACCACGCCCTGCCGTTAAATGTCGATTGTGATCGGTCCACTAGAGCAACTCTTCGTTCCAGTTCTCCAGGAATTTCTTCACGTCGGCCATGAACTGGTCGGCGACAGCGCCATCGATAATGCGATGGTCGTAGCCGATGCTGAGATGCATCATGGAGCGGATGGCAATGGATTCGTTCCCGTCCTTGTCGGTCACAACGACGGGCTTTTTGACGATTCCACCGACGCCCATAATCGCGACCTGCGGCTGATTGATGATGGGCATGCCGAATTTGGCTCCGAAGATGCCGGGGTTCGTGATGGTGAAGGTTCCGCCCTGAACCTCTTCGGGCTTGAGCTTCTTGGAGCGGGCGCGCTCGCCGAGATCGGTGATGGCGCGCTGCAAGCCGACGAAGCTACGCTCCTCGGCGTTCTTGACCACGGGGACGATCAGCCCCCAGTCAAGAGCAACCGCGATGCCCAGGTTGATGGACGCATGGTAGCGAATGTTGTCGCCTTCGACCGAAGAATTGATGATGGGCCACTTGCGAATGCCGTGCACGGCAGCGCGAGCGAAGAATGGCGTAAACGTCAGTTTTGCTCCAGTAACTTGCTCGAATTTTCCCTTCATCCTCTCGCGCAACTTCACGATGCGCGTGACGTCGACTTCGAAGACTCCGTGCACATGCGCGCTGGTGCGTTTCGACATCACCATGTGCTCGGCAATCTTTTTGCGCATCACCGACATGGGCACCACTTCGCCGGGGGTCACGCCACCTATAGGCTGCAGTGGAGTCGTGACTGCGGGAGCCGGCGGGGCCTCGTAAGCAGGAGCCGCGGGTACGGGAGGAGCCTGGGTTTGTGCAGCCGGAGTGGGAGCTGCCGGAACTCCGCCAGCGTGCTTGGCGATGAAAGCCTCGATGTCATCTTTGGTAATCCGGCCGCCAAGTCCGGTTCCCGGAACTTTGCTGAGGTCTACGTTGTTTTCCTTGGCAATCTTGCGTACCAGAGGGCTGGAGCGGACACGTCCCGGCTCGCCGGCTTCGGCCTCGGGCTCGGCTTCTACCTGAGAAGCGGGACCAGCCTTGGGCTCCTCTGCTGAAGCAGGCTGCGCAGCCTGCGCCGGTGGGGCGGTAGCGGCCGCCGTTGGCTTGGCGGGAGCGGGTGCCGCTGCACCATCGCCATCGCCGGCGATGACACCCACAACTGTGTTTACCTGTACGGTGTTGCCCGCCTCAACCTTGATTTCCTGCAACGTACCAGAGGCTGGGGCGGGAATCTCCGCGTCCACCTTGTCAGTAGAAATTTCGAATAGCGGCTCGTCGCGCTGCACCTTGTCACCGGGCTGCTTCAGCCACTTGGTGATGGTCCCTTCAAAGATCGATTCTCCCATCTGGGGCATGACGACTTCTGTTGGCATATTGTCCTTCCGTGGGGTCGCTGGTTAGAAATTTGTAGTAAAACGCAAATGCACATTATATCGCGTGGAACGCCGCGGGAGGGCTGGTAGAGGCGGCGCAGCCCGGTGGGTCGGAGCGGAAATCGCTTGTTCGCAGCCCTCAATACCGCTTAAGCTGTTTGGGCGCAATCCCACAGAGCTTTGTTCCTTCTGGAGAATCCACGATGCCGAAACCCGCCACACTCGGTCTGTCCCTCGTTCTCCTCGCTTTGGCTGCGATCACGAGCACCGTCAGTCAAATGCCTAACGCCTATGGGGCCCCCATCTCGCTGGAAACCGCCAAGAAGGTCGCTGCGGCTGCGATTGCCGAAGCTGCCAAGAACAATTGGGCGATGGCTGTAGCTATCGTCGATCCGGCAGGCAATCTTGTGTACTACGAGAAGATGGATAACACGCAGCTGGGCAGCGCACACGTGTCCATCGAAAAGGCGCGCACCGCTGCGACGTTCAAGCGCCCGACGAAGGCATTTCAGGACGCTCTTGCGAACGGCGGAGAAAATTGGCGAGTTCTTGGATTGCCCGGAGTTGTGCCCTCTGAGGGAGGGATTCCGCTGCTGATCGAGGGCAAAATCGTCGGGGCGATCGGCCTCTCGGGTATGACTAGCGCGCAGGACGGACAGTGCGCCAAGGCGGGGGCAGAGACGCTGAAGTAAAAACGTGTAAAGAGAAAAATTTTTTTACCGTTGTGGGAGGGCCATGGATTCATACACCATTTTTTGCCAAAATGGTGCCCCGGTTGGCTCAAAGAAAGGCGAACCTAGGACACCCAGCAATTCTACCGCCCAGTCGGCAAGGATTGATCGATGACGAATTCACCGAACCGCAGAACCTCAGAGCGGGAGCGAAAGGGCAGGCGGCCAGTTATAGCGAGCTTGGCAATGCCGTGAACCATGGTCCAGGCGAGCAGCGCCATTTCACGCAGATCTCCGGAGGGCAATCGCCCCGCCTCCTGACAATCCTTGACGAAATTCAAAAGAGTGGCGAAGGCTTCCTCCCCCGCCGCAGAATCTGGATGCTTGCGCTTGAGGACCGGAGCGTCAAACATCACGGTGAAGTGTTGCGGCCGGCGCAGAGCAAACGTCACATAGCCCAACCCGGCACATTTGAGGCGTTCGAGCGCGTCTGATTTGCCCGCTGCCGCTTCGATCATGGCTCGGGTCAATTCCCCGAATCCCTGTGCAGCCACTGCCGCCATCAGGTCATCCCGGTCGTGAAAATGCCGGTAGGGAGCGTTGTGAGAGACGCCGGCTCGCCGCGCCACTTCGCGCAGGGTAAACGCCGTCGGCCCTACTTCCGCGATCAACCGAATCGCAGCCTCCAGCAATGCTTCCCGTAAGTTTCCGTGATGGTACGGCTTAGCGCGACGCATCTCTCCGCTTGGCATTATATCCGCGGTGTTGCCATCGGCAACATAAGCCGGCTTGGCCGGGTCTAAGGCACTCCCTCACGAAAATCGATAAAAGAACGATGTTGACATCAGCAACATTATACGGCTATGATGTTGCGCGTGCCCACATTCGCCCAGACCCTGAACCAGCCGCGCGCCTAGGCGGGCGGCCGACAGTAAAGAAGGAGAAGCGCGATGCATACAGAAGGTCAGATCAGTCCCGGGCAGCCTGTCGGCCAGGGAAGTACATTCGATAAGGCACAACCCATCGTGGCGGCGACCGTAGTGGTGGCCGCTCTCTTCGCCTTGATTAGCGTGGGGCACACATCTGGCCCCAACGGCGGACAGCCTGCCCCGGCTCAAGGGGACCAGAGTAACGCTGTCAGCCGTGCAGCGATCGAAAGATTTTGGACGATCTACCACGGGAATGTCTACGACGCGATACCCGAAGTGCAAAAAGAACTGGAGACGGCGATCCAGTCCGATCCCAACAATCCGACGCTGTATGCCCTGCTCGGCGCTACTCATTTCTGGCACCTCGGAGAGGCGTCGCGGGATCCGAATGCACAGGCCGACCTCAAGATTTTTTCGCAGGACATGCCGACCGCGGCTGCTCTGTTCCAAAAAGCTCTCGCCCTCGACTACTACACTCCGCATCCGATCGGCTACATCAACGACGACCACCTGCCGGGATATCTGGGAATCACCACGGTCCACACGGGACAGCAGTTTCAGAATCCGAGCCTGATTGCGGAGGGTGAGAAAATCCTGGATCTTGCTGTCTATCAATTCCCCGAATTCAATAACTTCAATCGCTGGGCGGCGCATCTTGACGATCCGAGAGATAGCGAATCCTACAAGAATGCTCTCGACTCGCTCTGGCAGGACATAGATGCGTGCATCGGAACGAAGATCGACCGCGCGAATCCAGACATAAAGCCCTATCTGGACCTTGTGACCGGCGTTGGCCGCAAGAAGACTTGCTGGTGGAAGGGGAATATCGCCCCGTACTCGTTTGAGGGACTTATCCTGAATCTCGGCAACGGCTTGGTGAAAGCAGGCCAAGTCGATGCCGCCCGAGTCATGTACGCGAACGCAAGGTATGCCGACAACTACGAGACTTGGCCCTATCGCAAAGTTCTGGAAACCATCGCTGCGTCTGACCTCAACACACGTGCGGCGCTCTATTCACCTGGTGCTGACCCGAAGAAAGCTCCACCGTTGAACGTTCCCAACCGCAGCTGTGTGTACTGCCACGCCACGGTTGCGGAACCGACGTCGCACTAGCCTAAGCCTAGCCAAGGCTAATAGCACTGCGTCGCAACCACGAATGCAATTTCATAGTAGGACAAAATGGCTGAATCACGGACGACGGTGCGGGTTGCGATACGGTTAAGACCCCAGCCCTATGACGGTAGTCGGGGAATCAGCCTGAGCGGGTCGCAAGTCAACAATTTGAGAAGGTATATTGCAAATCAGGAACAGCATCATCGCAACTGCGGGTTTGCAGAAGAGTTGGCGATGTTGTGGGGTGGGCACCGGCCCACCCCGTTTGAATTATCACTCCGAATTAGGCAGCCACCTACACTAGCCCCTGGTCCAGCATCGCGTTTGCGACCTTCAGGAAGCCGCCGATGTTGGCGCCGTTGAGCAGGTTGCCGGGCGTGCCGTACATCTCCGCCGTCTCGTAGCAGGTCTTGTGGATGGCGATCATGATCTTGTGCAGACGATCGTCCACTTCCTCGCGGGTCCAGGTGATGCGCATGCTGTTCTGCGACATCTCCAGGCCTGAGGTAGCTACGCCGCCGGCATTGGCCGCCTTGGCCGGGCCGTAGAGCACGCCGGCTTCGAGGAACAACTTGGTGGCCTCGAGGGTGCTCGGCATGTTCGCGCCCTCGGCAACCAGCTTGCAGCCGTTGTTGATAAGGTTCTGCGCGTCCTTGGCGTTGATTTCGTTCTGCGTGGCGCTCGGGAAGGCACAATCCGCCTTGATGTTCCACAGCGGGTTGTAGCCGAGCTTCATGTCGGTCGGCATGAAGATGGCCTTCTTGTACTGGTCCGTATACTCGTGGATGCGGCCGCGGCGGACATTCTTCAGGTCCATGACCCAGGCGAGTTTCTCGCGGTCGATGCCGTCGGGATCGCATACCACACCGTCGGAGTCGGAAACCGTGACCGGCTTGGCGCCGAAGTCGAGTAGCTTCTCGACCGTGTACTGCGAAACGTTGCCGCTGCCGGAGATCAAGCAGGTCTTGCCTTCCAGCGTTTCCTTGCGGGTCTTCAGCATCTCGTTGGCAAAGTACACGCAGCCGTATCCGGTGGCTTCAGGACGAATGAGCGAGCCGCCCCAGCCGAGGCCCTTGCCGGTGAGAACGCCGCTAAACTCGTTGCGCAGGCGCTTGTACTGGCCGAAGAGGTAGCCGATCTCGCGTCCGCCCACGCCGATGTCGCCGGCGGGCACGTCGGTGTCGGGGCCGATGTGGCGGCCCAGCTCGGTCATGAAGCTCTGGCAGAAGCGCATGACTTCGTTGTCACTCTTGCCCTTGGGATCGAAGTCAGAACCGCCCTTGCCGCCGCCCATGGGTAACGTGGTGAGCGAGTTCTTGAAAACCTGTTCGAAGGCCAGAAACTTCAAGATGCCCAGGTTCACCGACGGATGGAAGCGCAGGCCGCCCTTGTAGGGACCGATGGCACTGTTCATCTCGATGCGGAAGCCGCGATTGACCTGTATATTGCCATGGTCGTCGAACCACGGCACGCGGAACATGAGGACGCGCTCGGGTTCTGTGATGCGCTCGAGAATCCGCTCCGAGATGAACTCGGGGTGTCTCTCGAACACAAGGCGCAACGACTGGAGCACTTCCTGCACGGCCTGGTGAAATTCCGGCTCGGCGGGGTTCTTGGCCCTCACCAGTGCCATGACGTCGTTAATGTAATCGCTCGGGGTTTTAATGCCGGGCGTCATAATTCCTACTGTCATATGAGTTCCTCCCGGAACTGCGACGCATTCGCTTCCGAACACTGCACTGGGCAGATTGACTCGGACTACGCTTTCGCCCCTTGTGCGAAGGGCGAACAGGATATTGGACTCCCGGTCGAGGCTGTGCGCGTTGACCGCTATCACGCCAAAAAGTAATAGCTTGGTGGAAATAGAAACATTTATAACAGCCTGGTGGAAGGCTGGAATGCTCAATTGGCATTGCAGGGAAAAATACTACGAAATGGGCGAGAAAAACAATGGCGGGAAGGATGACCGAGCCCGGCCCCATTGTTGGCAAGCATCTCGGCGGTGACTAATGCGTGCAACTTCGACCGGCAATTTACGGTCATCAATCGCGTAGATCACTCAGTAATCGCCGACACGAATGCGTCATTCGCGACCCCGCCTTGCAGCTTCTCGCACCTGGCCGGGGAAGGATTCGCTGCCAGGCTCCGGATGCGGACCTCGATCTGCGCAATAATTTGGGTGACAGTCTATTGAGTTCAACCCTCTCGAAGGCAATTCGCTTTTCACTCCGCCGCGAGTGGAATACCAGGACGACCTGGATATCTTCCCAAAGGGCCTTGTGCTTCTTCAGGTCGATGATAGCCGCG
>Ga0126383_10000749_pt1 | contig 18756 bp, 20 predicted proteins | sample PanSoiMetPlot_35_FD_96882 | JGI IMG/M metagenome (GOLD analysis project Ga0126383, IMG submission 96882) | Tropical forest soil microbial communities from Panama - MetaG Plot_35 | ecosystem: Environmental > Terrestrial > Soil > Tropical forest > Bulk soil | place: Panama | collected 2016-02-17
AGCAGAGATCAGTTTCTTAATGGCTGAACTTGCAGCGGCAGTGTGTGGAGTTTGCGCTGTGTCCGACTGGGCGACAATTAGAGGGCATTCGCAGACGACCGACATGCATATGAATGCAATCCAAAGGTTCCTGAACATTCTCGCTCCCTCGTCAACTAAGGCTTCTCCCGATAACGGGTCTGTCGGAGACAGGATCACCCCGTGAGAGACCAATTTGACTTGCCAATCACTGCTTGAGATTTCACTGGCAAGAGGCACGGTTCGGCACAGACAAGCCGGCTGCGATATATAAAAGAGGACTAAAGGGCTGTCACAGGCGGGGATCTATCCCCATTCTGGTGCGCGAGGATTGCACCCTTAACGTGAAGGAAGGTAGTTGTCGCAATACTGCATCGATCTCTGGTGGGTTTCGTCCGTCTATGAACAACGGGAGCTACTTGCGCAGCGACGACTTGTTTCGACTCGGTATTTCGATGGGATCCTTTGGCTAAGCGCGCGGCATGCTGCCGAGTCCGCCCTAGACATTCTTGCTGCAGGTCATCATCTGTTGGTGAGGCAAACGAAATCACAAATGCAATCGCAGCGCACAGACCAATTGTGCGGACAATACTCCATCCGAGCCGCAATGAATTGCCCCTATGTTTCATCCGCCCTGGCCGCATCGTTCATACAGATCCCTGCGCCACCCGATGTGGAGCGGGGTAGAACTCTACACCGAAAACTAGAGCTAGGCAATTCTTATGTTAGTGCTCAAATTTGTCTAACAGCGTGAGACTAAAGGATTACGAACGGCTTGGCCTGCGGAAAGAGTTATCGCGGGCGGCCATCCGATAAAAGCCAATTTCTTCAACTCCAGGACATCAGGGAATTGGGTGGCGATCGGATAATCGTGAAGCGCCGAAAATAAGCTGCGGATGGACCGCGTACTCGGACGCATAAGGCTTTCCCTGAGTTTACTTTCGGGCCTATCGTCCGCGTTGGACTCAACTAGAGCGCCGCCAGGATCGGCACACTCCAGCGCTTTTGAGTCCCTCCGTGTCCACTTGTCTGCGCTACACTCCAACCGTGCACATTACGGACAGGTTCCTGCAGCACTGCAAGAAGCTTTGGTTAGCGTGGGGCGGCCAGGGTAGTGAGCATGCAAGGCGAGAGGATAAGTACGGTGACTTTGAGCGGCAAATTGTTCTCCTTGGGCCGAACAACAGCCAGCGAACTGCCCAGATAGTTTGCTTCAGGCGTGCTTCAAAGAACAGTCCGCGAAAAGAACCCACTATCCGCCTGCTGTCAGACGGGTTCGATATCACGGTTTCAGCTTCTGATTTCTTCCAAGCCCTTTGCGGGATCCGGGATCAATTGGCAGCCCATGGCTTCTTCCCGCTCTGCTACGGCGCTAGCCGGAATGTTTATCCATCAGGAATGTTACGAGATATGGCCGAGGGGATCTCTGCATACAGATTGACGATCGGCAAGGCCGTTTCAATCGAGGATCTAGTTAACATCTTTGAAACCAGCCCGGATCTTGAAGTTTCGACAGTTGCCGCACAAAAGGCTTTTTGGGATGCGTGGCTGGTCTCCCACCGGCACTAGCTCCAAGGTCCGCCAAACGATAGAATCCTGTTGCTCACGAGAATGACCCCTAGGTGGTTCTGAGTGTAGTCGGGATTTTTCCGTTAATTACGTCCGCGGAGAACCCCACCGCCACAGGCAGTGAGCCTCCTGCCGGGTCTGGAACAACCGCTATGTCACCATTGCTCTGCGATGATTGCGGGGTGCTCCACTGCCTCTGATCATCGGCCGCGGATTTCGACGTAGATTCGGTGACCTCGAAACCTGGGTGCAAGTAGGGTGCAATAAGACTTCCGATCCGATGCTTAGTGCGCCAAAACTGCTCTGGAACGCGTCGGTACGAAATGCAGCTCAAGGATTGCGCCCAGCGAGCATCAGCTTCGATCGGACTCTCGGGTTCGAATATTGAAGAGGAAGGACGCTGCCGCCACTCAGCAGCAGCTAAGTTTTGATTACTGCGACTTGTTCTTATCGGTCGCAGCTGTATCATCCTGCCCACGATGATTTCAATTACCAACCGATTGCCACTGCAGCCCGGTTTCGTCTTGGTTTGCAAAGCGTCTCGTCACATTTTCGTCTCGTGGCCGAGAGATGCCCAGCCTCTTCATCTTGGAAATGAGACTGGTCCTGGGTAATCCAAGTCTTGCCGCGGCGCCATCAGGTCCACCGATCACCCAGCCAGTATCCTCTAAGGTCCGCAAAATTAATGATCGCGTCCAGTCGCTTAACGTGCCTACTGGCGTCGCCTTCATGGTCGAAGCTGGTCTTCGAACGAATACTGGCTGCATTGGATTGGGAAGAACGCCGTCATTCGATCGGATGACGGCTCGTTCGATCAGGTTTTGCAGTTCGCGGACATTTCCCGGCCAACAATAGGAAGTGAATGCTGCCATTGTTTCTGGTGGAATGAGGTGAATCGACTTGCCCATGCGCCGAGCGAAACGCTCGACAAAATGAGAAATCAACTGGGGAACGTCATCAGAGCGCTCTCGCAAAGGCGGAAGTTCGATGGGGAATACGTTCAGGCGGTAATACAGATCGCTACGGAATCCTTTTCGCGCGACCATCTCCATCAGATCTCGATGCGTTGCTGCTATCAGACGCACGTTAATCCGCTGCGTCCGGACGCTGCCTAGCCGCTCGAATTCCTGCTCTTGTAAGACACGTAGCAGTTTGGGCTGCAATGCGAGCGGCAGGTCTCCGATCTCATCAAGGAATAGAGTCCCCGTATCAGCCATTTCGAAGCGGCCAATTTTTTGAGAGATAGCACCAGTATAGGCACCTTTCTCGTGTCCAAACAGTTCACTCTCCAGTAGGTCAAATGGAATTGCCGCGCAATTCACCTTCACGAATGGAGATCCTCGGCGGGCACTTAGCTTGTGAATAGCACGGGCGATCAATTCCTTGCCCGTTCCGGTCTCGCCTAGGACCAACACGGTCGAGTCGGTTGGAGCCACTCGCTCCACGTCAGCGAGTGCAAATTTCAGAGCAGAGCTGCTGCCAATGATTTCGTCGAACACGGTCTCGTCTTTGACCCGTTCCTCGGATTGGACGCTGTTTTCTTCATCTGATGGGACAATTTCCACACCAGCAGGTCTAGACACTGCGTACTTCTGCTGACGATGAGTATGATCTCTCCTCGTGCTAGAGATTGGAAAAGCTGCGGTCGCCATCGGATCCCCCACAAGCCATACAGTCTTTATGAATACAGTAAAATTTGTCGCCCGAAGCGCGTAAGCCTAGATAGAGCACAGCTGAAATGGCTCCTTTGGGCTAAACCGCTCTGGCTTCGTGCAAGGCATTGTGGTTAACAGGTCCGCCGGGCATCAGGAAAAAGGCAAGGGCAGTATTCCATGTCGTCGCTATCTTTATTCAGAGTCTGAGTGAACGATGAGTCGGCGGCCGAATAGACTGGAATCAAGCGAAAATGCTCCTGGTCCCACGAGGAAAAGAGCGGCGGTGACGCAGAATGAGAAAGCAAAATGCAGAGGATTTGGCTCGTGGGCGCGAACCAGAACGAAGATTTGCAGTAGAACGGAGATGCAACAACTGATCGGGGTAAACACCCCAAGGATGAAGAATCCCACAAGGATGACTACTCCCGCAATCTCCCATTTGGGAATGTAAACAGTTGCATCGAGGATGCAGTTGCGAGCGAGCATTCCGCCAGCACACAGGCGCAGGAGCAGGAGCCCCCAGCCTGCCGCGCCAGCGGGGAACATCGAAAACAGTCTTTGCACCGTTTAACGGTAATCGGTGAAGAAGTACGCGGGAATCCCATAATGAGGTATCAGCACGTAGCCCTTTCGAGGGGGGCGATTTTGGCTCGGTGGTCGTATCATAGTAGATACAAAAGGAAGTTGAGGGTACCGGTATGGGCGAAACCCATATCATCCGCGTAATGGCGGTAGATGATCACCCGTTAATGATGTCCGGCATCGTAGGTGAGATCAACGCGCAAACTGACATGCGGATTGTTGCAGAGGCCTCCGATGGTGATGAAGCACTTGCCCTTTTTCGCAAACAGCATCCAGACGTTACGTTGATGGATATACGCATGCCGAAAGTGAACGGTATTGCGGCCATCTCATCCATTCGTCAGGAATTTCCGCATGCGCGAATTGTCGTGCTGACCACCTCGGCGGGCGACGCTCAAGCCGTTCGGGCCTTTAAAGCGGGAGCAGTCGGCTATCTGCTTAAGAATCTGCTGCGAACGGAACTAGTTGAAACGATTCGTCTGATTTACAACGGGCACAAACGCATTCCTCCCGAGATCGCCCAGCAAATTGCCGAACATGCCGGGGATGACTCAATTACGACGCGTGAACTCGACGTGCTTCGGGCGGTGGCAAATGGAAACTCGAACAAGATTATCGCTTCCGATTTGAAGATCTCTGAGCACACGGTCAAGAACCATCTCAAAAGTATTCTCTCGAAACTAAACGCGAGCGATCGCACGCACGCGGTGATGATCGCTCTAAAGCGCGGCTTTCTTGATATCTAAGTCGGGCACGCCAAACGGGGGTTGGAGGTTCTTGACGGTTTAGCTAGGTGCGCGCCTTTTCCCGGTAGTACCAATCTCGCGTTTCTTGGCGTACCACAATCGCTGAAACTTCGACAGCCAGGAACCGTTTGGATCTGAAACGTACGCAACTCCGGCTGGTATCCGCAATTCAACTTCGGTGCCTGCTCCAGTCCGGCTCCACACCTCCAGGTGGGCGCCAACTTTCGTAGCACGCTCTCTCATTCCCGGCAGTCCAAAGTGCCCCTCGCGATGTCCTTGTTCGAGAATGATAGAGTTAATTCCCGCCCCGTCATCCCGAATCCTTATGCGGAATTCGTTTCGCTGGTAGTTGAGTTCAGCTTCAATTGAGTCAGCGCTAGAATGTCGGAAGGCATTGGTCAATGCTTCCTTGCCGATCTTGAATAGTTCCTCAAAGACTACAGGATCCAGGGGGCGAACAGCCCCGTTGACGACCACCATAAACTCGCAGGAACGACCCTTCCGCATCCCTTGGCCCAAATCGGCGAATGCTGCTGGCAGGTCATTTTGTTCAGAGGCTGTGGCTCGCAAATCCAACACAAGTTCTCTGCCTTCGAGCATCACCCGGTCCGATTGCCTCAAGGTTTCTTCGAATATTCGCCGCACAGGCTCGTCTTTATGAAGTTGAGACGTGGCCGTATGGAAACGCAACAACAAGCCCTGGATCCCTTGGAAGAACGTATCATGCAAGTCTTGGGCGATTCGAGTTCGCTCGCGGACACGTTCTTCGAGACGAAGTTCAACGATGCGCCGTGTTATGGCCCATCCAAAGAATGCGGCAATGAAGAATGTAGAGATCGCCGTTACAGGCACGATAAGAAGAATTCGCCGCTGAATGCTTCCCATTTTCAGGACCGCCTGCCTAAGTTCGGCATTGGCTTGTTGTTGAGTGCTGCCGACCAATACTGAAGTCTCAGTTTCGATTGGTTTCAATTCGTTGTCCAGTCGATGTTGCACAGTTTTCCAGTCACCCGCTCTCGCTAAGTCGTTAATGGCCTCGAGTTGCGCTGGCAAAGCCACTTCGATCGTTTCCAGAGTCGTCAAGAAAGCCGGATCTACTTGAGTTTCGGGCGGCACGTTGGCGAACGCCCTTCTCGTTTGTTGCGCCTGTTCCTCGAGGACTCGGCGCAATGGCTCGGCTTCAGTGGTAAGTTGGTGTGCATCCCCGGACCGTGCAAGTTCATCCAGCTGTTGGTGGAATGAGAGAAGGTTTGCTTGAAGTTGCAGAACCGCAATTTGTTGTTGATTCGCGCCGGTGAGACGCACGGTTTGAGTGCGAGCTATACGAAACTGCCAGATGACAAGGGCGTTTCCTGACAGAATGAGAATGATTAATAGGGCGAAAGCGAGCGTCAGCCGAGGACCAGTATCGAAATAATGTGATGGTTGCATTCATGCCCGGTTGCTGAGGAGCTTCCCTCAGCGACAGTTCTTTCCGCTCGTGATAATGCTTGTCTGATGAGACACAAGTCTAAGAGTAATCTACCTCCGCGTCTTGGGCGGGCCCGTTTTGAACCCGGTTATGGCAACCAGTTGCTTTTCCAGCGCAGCCGCAGTGACGTCCGCACTCCTCTCGCCAGTCAATACCGAATGCACTGCCTCGATGTAGGCTCGGCTCACGTCGTTATAGGCGGAGCCACTGATGTTCGAAGGCCGACTAACCAGCCGACTACCTTGTTGATTCAGCCTAGGCGAGGGGGCGTAGGCCTGCAGTATCTGTGGTAGGTCGTAAAGTTGGGGCTCGGCCGCCGACTCGCTGGGCGACAAGGCCGTTTTTGATCGCAGCTCTCTGGCAACAAGAAAACGGATGAGCGCGACTGCTTCCCGAGGATGTTGCGACGATCGGGAAACAGCCAAACCGAAACCCCCCAAGGTACTCACTCGCCCTCCGCGGCCTCCAGGCATACTCGTATAACCGGTTCTATCCCGTACAAGTGATTCGTGGGGGTGGGTCAAACTGTAACCCCACTCCCAGCTGCGCCTAAAAGCAGCGTTGCCTGAGTCCCAAACGTTCAACGAATCCGTTTCGTGGTAGGCCACAACACCAGGCGGTGATATCGAGCCAATCCAGCGGGCGGCTCGCTGCCAAGCCCGAATGGCGGCGGGATTGTTTACGCTGATTGTTTTGTCATCTTCGATTATGCGACCTCCTCCTTCGGCGACCTGCCATTCCAAAGCACTGCACGTCAAGCCCTCCGTCGCCGCACCTTCCCAGACGTATCCCCAGAAATCCTTTCTGCCCTTGGCTCGTTCACCTGCCTGAATCCGGGCGGCCATGCTCTCCAGTTCATCCCATGTCTCGGGAGGATGGTGATACCCGTACCGCCGGAGTAGATCGGTCCGATATTCGAGAACGCCGACGTGAGTGTGATAGGGCACAGCCACAACCTTGCTCTGCACCGTGTAGCTGGAGACCAGTTGGGGGTCCTGTGATGAAAGCTCGGCGGCTAAATCTGGCCGCAGATCCACTAGATGGTCTGCAAGGACTCCCGGCCAGATGACATCAATACCCAAGACATCCGGACTGGGGCCGCCTTCCTCTAGCACCCTACGTAGCAGTTCCACTTGGGCCAGAGGCTCGAGCGAAGAAAACAAGGTTTCGGGAACCGGCGGGTGCTGGATTGTAATTCCAGTGTCTCTTGTGAACTCGCGGAATTCGCGCTCTGCTCTTGGCAATTCGTCCGCCCGCAACCACCATGCGTTCAAAAAGGTTAGAGTTACAGGCGTGGGTCCTGGTTTGCGGCAGCCTGAGACACCGAAAAAGACCAAGACAATGATGAAAAGCAATGTATTCAGCAATAGACGCTGCGCTGACTCGCGAATGTTCATGAAGCTGCTCATGGGACGGTCACGATTTGCCGATCCGCCACAGCTACCCTGAGATTGCGGATGAGCCTTTTTTTGAAAAGACCGATTCATACAACTCATGCGGTTTCGTCCTCGCTTCGAAACCGACAATCAACTGCAACAATTCGTTGAATCGGCGGCGCAAGTGCAACACGCAACATTCTTCCTTGTAGCCAGTCCTTTGAACGACGCTCGTGGAGCGAATCGTTTACTGGACTTGACATGACCATTTTTTACAACAGCTTACTGATCGTGCCAAGACAAGTCTCGATTGGCGTGGAAAGTGCGCTGACTTGCGATCGAGCAAACTAGGCAACATGACATGCCAAGAGCGATTTGGTGTCCGATCGCTGGAGCGCCAGGCGTACCGTCTACACTATGACGCGGGCACACTTCACCATGTTTCCAGACGACTTTACCGCTGCGTGCAAAGTGCACCGCCGCGCAGTGCGTTTCTCCCAAAACGGGGTCGCGGTCGCATGGCCGATACTACCACTTGCACTTCGTTTCCTTTATGGCGTCGGCGAAGTGTCGGCGTTGAAAAGGTCCGGATGAAGGACCGACTCATGGGCCCAGTAAAAAAGCGGTCGTTGGGATGTATTCGACAGTTAGAAACTACCCACCTCATAGAGAGGCAGCAATGAAAGGGTCAGTCGTTGCAGCATTCGCGGCGAGCCGCAATTGCCCGGCGGACCGTCACAGCGCGGTGTCGACGGCGCCACCTTTGCAAACGTGCCGACTCGGGCGTGTTGAATGGCTGCGTCTGCATTCAGAAACTAGCGCTTACTTCGTCGCGGCCGATTCAGTCGAGATCGGCTTTCGTTGGGCGAGCGAGATAACCCCTCCGAGAACCCCGGCCAAGAGTGCTGTGAGACCCCACGGCAGTCCACTTTCGTCGTAATTGAGCAATGCGTCTATCGACAAAGTGCCAGAACCAGTGAAAGCGAGCGCCAAGGCTGCGACAGCCAGAATCAGATTGTATTCATATCCGCCGTTGTGGGCGAAGAAACCTTTCTGGATGTGGAAGCTGAACACCGCAACCAACATGACACTGATCGCGGCTGCCGCCCCAAGGGGCGTGAGCAACCCAAGAGCCAGCAGAAAACCACCCCCAGCTTCGGCAAAGCCTGCGAGCAAAGCATGACGTCGACCAGGACGAAATCCCAAAGTTTCTTCAAAAAATTGCCCCGTGCTGTTCAAGCCGGGTCCACCGAACCAACCAAATAACTTCTGCGATCCCTGTGCGGAGAGCGTGAGCCCGACTGCCAACCGCAAAAGGAGAATGCCGATGTTCATATCAAACCATCCTTCCGATGAAAAGGTTCTAAGAATGTCATCCGGCGATTAGACGGACGTGAAGTGCGGATTGAGAATTTGCCGGACTCCTTCAAACCAGCAATTTCATGCATTCAAGACCGGGCGCTCGGCGCAAAAAAACCTACGCAAAGGTACATTTCTAATTGCGGCTGCCGCCAGCCATCCTCACCGTTTTCGCTGAGTGTTCTCACCTATCATTTCTCTGAGTCTCATACGAGCTCTTCCAAGTCGTGCCTTCACTGTTCCGGTTGGCACTCCCAGGAGATTTGCCGTTTCGCGTATGCTCAAGCCATCGACGTCGCGCAACTGGAAGGTTGTGCGCAAAGTAGGCGATAGGCGTGAGATTGCGTGCGCCAGCGTCTCCGCAATTTCTCGGTTGCGATATGTTTCTTCAGGACCTAGCCGATTATCCGGCACAGTGTTCTCCATGAGATCCTGCCCATCCATTGCGTCCCGGGCCAATTGCAGCGATGTAAAACGCTTGCGTAATTTCATTCGCACAGAATTGATCACGATGGTTGTGAGCCACGTCGACATCTTTGCTTGCCCCCTGAATTGCTTCAGGTGTCTTAAGGCTGAGAGCAATGCGTCTTGTACGGCATCCTCTGCGTCGGCTCCATTGTGGAGAAGGCCCGTGGCGATTCGGTGAAAACGAGGCGAGTGGCAGGCAATAACATCTATTAACGTCTGAACCGTGTTGTGAGCACACTCGAATTCAGGCGGTTCTGAAATTACATTTAAGGCTGTCCCAGCCATTGATGGATGTCCTTTTCATCTCTGCGCTTGAGTGCATGCCACGTTCCAATTGGAGCCTAAACGCTATGCGCTAATCTTGGTCTACATTCCATGCATCTTTGATATCCTCAATTGTCGAGCCGCTCCTCAGAACGGCTAATCCGTTTCTTTGAACGGTCTCGCTGACTTGGGTGCGTTGTTATCGCGACACGCGACTTTGTGACGACATGTCACAGCGAAGAGAATTGAAAAGAGACCTAAGGCTTCAAAATGCCGTTGAGGTGGAAACATGGTTGGGTGCTATTGGCAGTAATTTACTTGAGTGGCTGGTCGATCTCGATCTCCTGTATCTGCCATTGCTGTTTGCTCATTAACAACGAGCCGATTCAAGGGAGGAGACCAGACTCTTCTGTACCATGCAACGTACGCACGTACTTGACCAGTCCCCAAATATTATCCGCTGTCTCAACTTTGCCGAAGCCCGGCATCCCGGTAAATCGTATCCCGTTGTTGATGATCCAAAACAGTTCTTCATCGGAGTAGCTCTGCACTTGCTCACTGGTGAGGTCCGAAGCGCGCGGGTACATCCACCGTCCTGATGACGTGTGGGCGCGGCCGTCAACGCCGTGACATATGCTGCAATCCAGGCCGTAATGTATGAGTCCCGCTTGAACGCCTGCCCCTGTGTCAAGCGGCACGGGGGGAATTCCGCGGCGACTGGCAAAGCGAATGACCGAATGTTTAAACAAGTTCGCTATCCTGGTTTCAACAGGAGCAGGTTCCTGTAGCGCCGTCAAGCTCAGGTGCCTGAGTCCACTCCCGATCAGTACTAGACCACACACACCAACGGTCCAAATGGTTCGCGACCGCATTCCTTTCTCTTCCGGGGCAGGCTAGTAGCCAGCGTTCAGAGTTCTTCTCGACAATCGTCTGTGCAGGTCAGTGACCGAACACGAGCCTACAACTGCATAGGAAAGGTTGGCCGATCTAGCCGATGAGGAGGGTCGTGCAGCGCACATTGGCTCTTATTTAATAGTGGAGCGCATCGACTAGGGTCCAGGATTCAAGCCAACGTGGTCCGCCGCATCTCGGACGCAAAAGTCCATCAGTCAAATCTTCCAACCCTCGAACTGACATCGCCCGAAAATACCAATGTCGCTATAGCGACGCGGAGGCGACGCCAGTCGCTATCAAGTCAGATCGGCGACTGCCACAGCTCTCATCACCGGCATTGTGAATTCTCGCTGTGCTCCGCACCGCCATGCAGATGCTGAAGTAACAACGATGCCGAGGAAATCCACGCCGCAATTTTCGGGTGAAATGCGTTTGGAAAATCGCTTGCTCATATCCAGTGTGCGGTGTACATGCCGCTAAAAATTCACAGTAGCTGGAAATACTTTGTAGTTGATAACAACGACAGTGCCGTTAAAAGGCAATGCGACTGGAGGGGTCCAGCAATGCACAGACATATCCTCAATTTGCCGAGTCTTTGGGATGAATACGAATACGCGATGGTCTGGAGACCACCGTTGAAGTTCGTCGGCTTACCCGAAGAGGAGGATGAATAGATGTTCGGTCGTATGGCATCGCTACTTCTTACCCTCGTTTTTCTAGCCACCCAACAGCCCGCGGGTTCCCAAAGTAAAGGCAACGCTAACGGTTTCGATCTTGTGGACAAAGTAGGAAACATACGCAAGCCGGCCGATGTTCGAGATCTTTACCAGCTACTCGGAACCTACACCGTGGAACTCAATCCAAAGGGTGAGGAGATGCATGTCACGTACGCATCCGCTGGTGCTGCCCAGTATTACCGAAAGAACGGGAAGTTCGCTGACGGGACGGTGTTGGTGAAAGAGGTTTTTGGAACTGATCATGGCCCGATGACCACCGGTGATGCGCATTGGGCCTCAGATACCAAAGTGTGGTTCGTCATGATCAAGGACGAAAAGAACCGTTTTCCGAACAACCCACTCTGGAGTGACGGATGGGGATGGGCGCTCTTCAAAGCCGACGCGCCCGATAAGCAGGTCGCGACTGACTATAAGAAAGACTGCCAAGGTTGCCATATCCCGGCTCAGTCGAGCGACTGGGTATATGTGCAAGGCTACCCGGTTCTGAAATCAAAATAGTCACTACTTTCTCCCAGGGACGCATTTCAAGAATGATTCAGGAGGAAAATTCAATGCAAAAGCATGTTTTGGCAATCATCGTCGGACTTGGCCTGATCGCAGTCGTGTACCTACCGGTCGCGAAATCCGTTGCAGCTGCCCAGTCTGAGCAGTCGAGCGCTGTTTTTGACTCTAACGGCAAATTGAAACTTCCGGACCCGCACATTTTTCGTAGGTGGGTGTTTGTAGGCGCTCCATTGACTCCCAACGGTCTCAACAATGGAAAGGCGAACTTTCCCGAATATCATCACGTCTACATTGAGGCGAAGAACATCGATGCGTATCTACAGACTGGGGAGTTTCCCGAAGGAACGATCATTGTAAAGGAACTAACTCGAGTTCTTGATCCGGCATTTCCCGACGGTTCTCGGAAGGAGCCGTCGGGCCGTGGGTATTTCAATGGTCAGTACAACGGAATTGACATCACCGTAAAAGATAGTAAGCGCTTTGCTAAGACGAATGGATGGGGCTTCTTTACTTTCGGACATCACCCGTTGCCCTATTCTGAGTCCGCTGAAGAGGCCCCTGCAAGTGAATGTGCCAGTTGTCACCAAACTTATGTCGCCAAAACGGACATGACTTGGGTGCAATTCTATCCTTTGCTTCGTGACAAAGATCCAAAATGAGTGGCTCATCCGTTTGCTTTTACTCGGGCCGAACACTCGAAGAACGTTAGAACCAATTTCAATGCAAAGAAAAGGAGAAATGAAAATGCCGCAAGGGATGACTAGTGTGTCCAGCGATAAGGGTATGTCGAAAGAGATGAGCACGAATGGCCAGGGTGGCCATCTCTTCATGCAAACGAACGAGATCAAGAACGCGATTATTCACTACCATAGGTCCCCCAACGGCGCCCTCAAAGAGGTGGAACGTGTTGCCACCGGCGGTGCGGGTTCGGGGACTTTCAAGCCTATTAGCGGCCAGGAGAGCGCTCCCAACTCCTTTGAGGGCGCGGGTAGCGTTATCCTCTCGCCAGATCGAAGGTTTCTGTTTACGACCAACGGCGGGGACAATTCGGTTTCGAGTTTTGCTCTGTCCGGGGATGATCGCCTTACGCTCGTGGACTGCACGCCGACGGGCAACCCGGTGGAAGGAAAGAGTGGTACCGCTAAATCGCTGGCATTTGCCCCCTCAAAAGGGGCTCTCTACGTGTTGCATTCCTTTGGCCCCGATCATCTTCGGCTGATGTCGGTCGACAGCAAAGGCAAGCTCACGGCACGCAAAGAGCGCTACACGGTGAACACGCAAGACAAGACTGACAGGGTTCCCACCATGGCCGTACTTTCGCCAGACGGAAAATTCCTTTTGGTCGGTACCACGTTCGATCGGCCTATCGCCCATGTAGGAACATACCCAGACGGCTCTCCAATTTTGTGGGTCGGGCAGCCGGACGGCACTTACAAAGTGATTGCATCGAATGCGCCAGATCCTGACGGCCTCGTCGTATTCCCCTTGGGTGCCGACGGCACTCTTGGCCAAGGCAAGTTTCAGGACGCGAAGGCTGGCTCTCCCTTCTATCTCGCTTTTCTCAATGACCGGCCCGATACGTTCGTTATCGGATATGCCGTCGGGGACGGATGCGCGCTAGCAACTCTCGACCGCGATGGTGAGATCAACGTCGGCCCACTCGTGAAGATCGACACTAGTGCGGGTCTTCCGTCCGAGTTGTGCTGGCTGGCCGTATCTCCCAAGGACGGTTTCGTGTTCGCGACGAACTTTGGTTACAGCTACATCAGCAGCTACCGCCTCAACGGCAAGGGGCTCGAAATCGCGAAGGATCCGGCGTGTCCCAAAGTTCCGGGAGATGGCACCGCCAGAGGCCTCAACACAACGGTTACCAGCGGACCCTCCGATAACTGGGTTTCGCCCGATGGCGGCTTTCTGTATCAAATTTATGGAAACGCTTCGAAACTAGTCGGATATGCCACACACGCTGACGGTTCGCTCAAAGAAGTGACCAGCGTCAAGATCCCGTATAACAGTCCGCAAGGTCTCGCGGGTTTTTGATTGTCGTCGTTCGCGGCGTGCAATAGAGGGCCGCTCCAGGAAACCAGCCGATCTTGCTGTTCCAAGCCCAATTCTGGATGCGGCCTCACCGATTTCCCTTCATTTCGCGCGAATTGAGGGCAGTCAAGCGATCGGTTGAGTGCGCCATCACAGCCGAAAGAATGAAAATTGTGATACTCGACACGACATCGGTCGCCCAACCGGCTGAAGTTACGAACGCAGGTGAGACGCCGGCGTGGCACAAGGACTCGCCGGATAAAGGCTTGCAAAGAGCCGACGGCAACTGCCGGATCGTTGTCGGCGAATCTGCAAACGGTACACCCATCATGGACGTGTACCAGGGTTCTCCAATCCGGGTCCTATTTCCTAGAACCGGCCATGTTCAGGAGGCAGTTCTTGTGAACACCTCGGGCGGCGTCGCCGGAGGAGACTGTCTTGAATCGAGCGTGACAGCGTTAACCGGGGCCTCGATCATCGTCACCACACAGGCAGCGGAGAAGATCTATCGAGCACTCGACCAACCTGCACGTATCCGGACGAAGCTCAACGTGGACAATGGGGGAAAATTGGCTTGGCTGCCCCAGGAAACGATCCTATTTAATCACGCGCGACTATATCGCCGCACAGAGATCGAGATTTCACTTGGATCGCAATTGCTTGCTTTGGAATGCCTGGTTCTCGGTCGAGCAGCGCGGGGCGAAAAACTGACCGGAGGAGCGATCGTCGACAGCTGGCGGGTTAGCAAAAACGGCAGGCTCCAGTGGGCTGATACGTTCCGTTTGGTGGACGGCGCTTTCTCGAAGCTTTCCCGGAAGGCATTGCTTTGGGACTCGACTGCCCTCGCGACACTTCTCTATTTCGGCCCTGGGCTCGAGGAAAGGTTGCAGCTAGTCCGCGCCCAGTCTGCTTCGTTCGATTGTGAATGCGGCGTGACCCTAGTTGGCGGCATGCTCGTTGGTCGCCTAGCGGGGAGATCCTCTTTCGAATTGAAAGCTGCCTTAGGCAATTTGCTTCAAAAGTTTGCCGAGGAGGTCGCGTCTGGACCTTTTCGAGTGCCCAAGATGTGGTCGTGCTAAGAGACCAAACGATCGGAGAAGAGTCATGAACCTTACGCCGCGCGAAAAGGACAAGCTGATGATAGCCGTTGCAGCTCAAGTGGCGCGCAAGCGATTGGAAAGAGGCGTCAAGCTCAACTATCCAGAGAGTGTCGCACTCATTGCGGATTTCGTGCTCGAAGGAGCACGGGATGGCAAATCCGTTGCCCAACTCATGTCGGAGAGCGGAAAAGTTCTGACGCGAGATCAAGTAATGGAAGGGATCCCGGAAATGATTCACGAAATGCAGGTAGAAGCCACGTTTCCGGACAATACGAAATTAGTTAGCATCCACGACCCGATTCAGTAAGGAGCGAGTGATGATTCCCGGAGAGATTTTTCCCGCACCTGGAGAGATCGTTTTGAACAGCGGCCGCCGCGCGGTTTCTCTGAAGATTGCAAACACGGGCGACCGGCCAATCCAGGTCGGCAGTCACTATCACTTTGCAGAAACAAATAGCGCCTTGTCCTTTGATCGAAAGGCTGCGCTCGGGTGCCGCCTGGACATACCCGCGGGCACCGCGGTGCGATTCGAGCCCGGGCAATCGCGCGCTGTGACTCTCGTACCTTACGCCGGCACGAGGCTGGTCTATGGATTCCATCAAGAAATAATGGGCCCGCTGCCGACCATGGTATCGGAATAAATGACCGGCGCAGAGGTAAGTGTGCATGCCTAGCAGAATGAGCCGTGGTGCGTACGCGCAGATGTTTGGTCCAACCGTGGGTGACAGAGTGCGCCTCGCCGACACGGATCTTATGATTGAGGTTGAACAAGACTTCACGACGTACGGCGAGGAAGTGAAGTTTGGAGGGGGAAAGGTCATTCGCGACGGAATGGGGCAATCGCAGCGGACGCGCATGGAAGGGGCCGTCGACACCGTCATCACGAATGCACTCATTCTCGATCACTGGGGAATTGTGAAAGCGGATATTGCCATCAAGGACGGGCGGATTGCTGCACTCGGAAAAGCTGGGAATCCTGATGTGCAGCCCGGGGTCGACATCATCATCGGGCCCGGAACCGAAGTCGTTGCGGGTGAGGGAAACATCGTCACCACAGGTGGAATCGATACACATATCCACTTCATTTGCCCACAGCAGATTGAAGAAGCATTGTTCTCAGGCGTAACCACCATGATGGGAGGCGGCACCGGACCTGCCTCAGGTACAACCGCTACGACGTGCACGCCCGGACGCTGGCATCTTGGCCGGATGTTGCAAGCGGCCGACTCCTTTCCCGTGAATATCGGGTTTTTCGGCAAGGGCAACGCGAGCACTGCTGCGGGCCTAGTCGAACAGATAGAAGCCGGAGCCTGCGGGCTGAAAATCCACGAAGACTGGGGTGCAACCCCGGCAGCCATCGACTGTTGTCTTTCCGTCGCCGACGACATGGACATTCAGGTCATGATTCATACCGACACCCTCAATGAAAGCGGATTTGTCGAAGACACAATCGCCGCGTTCAAAGACAGAACAATCCACACGTTTCACAGCGAGGGCGCCGGTGGGGGGCATGCACCCGACATTATTAAGGTGTGCGGTTCGCAGAACGTGATTCCAGCGTCGACGGGTCCAACCCGCCCTTATACCGTGAATACACTTGAAGAGGCGCTGGACATGGTGATGGTTACACACCATCTCGATCGCCGCATTCCCGAAGATCTTGCATTCGCCGAAAGCCGCATCCGAAGGGAAACGATCGCGGCAGAGGATATTCTTCATGACCTCGGCGCGATTTCGATCATGTCGTCCGACAGCCAAGCGATGGGACGCGTTGGAGAAGTGATCATTCGGACATGGCAGACGGCGGACAAAATGAAGAAACAATTCGGCCGGCTGCCCGAGGAGAAAGGGGAGAACGACAATTTCCGTGCCCGCCGCTACGTCGCCAAGTATACGATCAACCCCGCGATCGCTCAGGGAATTTCAAACTATGTGGGTTCAATCGAAGCGGGGAAAATCGCAGATCTCATTATCTGGAATCCAGCTTTCTTTGGCGTAAAACCAGCGCTGGTCTTGAAGGGCGGAATGATTGCTGCGGCCGTCATGGGGGATCCCAATGCCTCTATTCCCAATCCACAACCGGAGTACTACCGTCCCATGTTCGGTTCTTTCGGACGTGCCATGACAGAAAGTTCAGTCACGTTTGTGAGTCAAGCCCTGCACCACCAACGTGATTTGCTCGGTTTGGCGAAAACTCTGCTTCCCGTCACCAACACCCGCAAGATCGGTAAACGCTCTATGGTGCTCAATAACGCCGCGCCGCAGATGGATGTAGATCCCGAAACCTACGAAGTGCGGGCAGACGGGCGTTTGCTCACCTGCGAACCCGCAAAAATACTGGCGCTGTCACAGCGCTATTTTCTGTACTGAGGGCAATCATGCAAACCGCTTCGATCCATCGCCCTGCTGGTCACTGGCCGAACGCGAAGGCTGTCAGCACTCTCACTCTTGATTTCGACGCGCGGCATCGACGACGGATTCGTCTCACGGCGGACGATGGAGAAGATGTCCTTTTGGATCTTCCCGAGACAATCGCCATGGCGGATGGCGACGGGCTTCAACTGGGCGATGGAAGGTGGTTAAAGGTCCAGGCTGCGCCAGAGAATCTTGTCGAAGTTAGACACCAAGACGCTGTCAAACTGACGCGATTGGCTTGGCACTTGGGCAATCGCCACTTGCCGACTGAAATTCGCGGGAATCTTCTTCTCATCCGACCGGACCATGTGATCGAAGACATGCTCTGCGGTTTTGGAGCGGAGCTTCAGAAAGTGCGGGCAGCTTTCCAGCCCGAAGGTGGCGCTTACGGACACGGTCACCACCCGCATCACGAAGGCCACCATCACCATGAATGATCAGGAGATCCGTTTTTCACCGCTCTCGCTCTTGCGACAGCAGAGCTGGCTGTCACCCGCATTCCCCACGGGCTCGTATAGCTATTCTCATGGCATCGAGTGGGTCGTAGAGACGGGACACATTCACGATCGCACGAGTCTTTTGGATTGGCTGGAAGCAGATCTCCGCTATGGCTCAGGACGCAATGAAGCGATCTTTTTTATGGAGAGCTGGCGCTGCGCAATCAGTGATAACTTCCGGAAGCTACTCGAGATCGCGGAACTGGCCGCCGCTTTTCGTGGGACATCAGAATTTGCGCTTGAAACTTCGCAGCAAGGGGAGGCCTGTCTCACAACATTGCGCCACGTTTGGCCGGATCTTCTTCTTGAGGATCTGTCATTGTTTCTCTCGGACCTCAAAATTGCGCCGGTCCTTTCGGTAGTTCTCGGAGTTTGTGCAGCCAGACAAGCCATTCCTGCGATCTTGGCCCTCCCTGCTTTTCTGCAAAGCTATCTCGCCAATTTGGTAACTGCGGCCGTTCGCCTGATTCCCTTAGGTCAAACGGACGGACAGCTCGCGATGGCACAGCTTGAGCCGATAGTATTAGCCGCGGCTGCACAGGCTAAACAGGAAACTGTCCACGACCTAGGATCAGCGGCGTTCATGGTCGATATCGCATCTTCTTTACATGAAACTCAATATACGAGGTTGTTTCGGTCATGAACAATGTTTCGAGCTCAGATGTTCTAGCCCATCCTTTGCGCGTCGGGGTCGGCGGCCCGGTAGGGTCGGGCAAAACAGCACTTGTGGAAAGCCTTTGCAAGCGGCTCCGCGACGAGTATGACATCTACGTGATTACGAATGACATTTATACGAAAGAGGATCAACTCATCCTGACGCGCGCGGGGGCACTACCGGCAGAGCGAATCATGGGAGTCGAAACCGGAGGCTGTCCTCACACCGCGATCCGTGAGGATGCCTCGATGAATTTGGCCGCAATCGGTGAGATGAACAGGAAATTTCCGCACGCAGAGCTGTGCTTTGTCGAATCGGGCGGCGACAATCTGGCAGCGACGTTCAGTCCCGAGCTTGCCGATCTGACCATCTATGTCATCGACGTTGCCGAAGGGGAAAAAATACCGCG
>Ga0126383_10000751_pt1 | contig 18736 bp, 17 predicted proteins | sample PanSoiMetPlot_35_FD_96882 | JGI IMG/M metagenome (GOLD analysis project Ga0126383, IMG submission 96882) | Tropical forest soil microbial communities from Panama - MetaG Plot_35 | ecosystem: Environmental > Terrestrial > Soil > Tropical forest > Bulk soil | place: Panama | collected 2016-02-17
GTTAAGAACATCCAATTCTTCGGTGGCCGGCTAACGGAAGTTGGCCGGGAACGTGCTCGTGGGAAGTCCGATCTTGGGAAGTGGATCGCGTTCAGCGCCCGTGGACGAGCGGGGAAAGTTGTTGGCCTTGCAGAGACGCAGCAAAGCCCCTAGTGTGCAGTTTCGATCACACTGAGTTCTCCCCAAGTCGTCTATCGACAAGGGAACTGACTCGGCACGGTATCGTGATATAGACCCGATGCTTCCCCCTAGATTTACCGCTGCACCGGTTCCGCCAAAATCTAAGTTCAGAATGGTACTTAAGTTGGTGTACCGTCGACTACCGTCACGGTCTACCCCTGTTACAAAACCTAGATCTGGTTTATGCCGGGATCAAGAGCGATAAAGGCAGTGACTTGCGGTGTAAGTGTCTAGGGTGCTACAGCAATCGCCGAGACGGCCGATAAGCAATCGGTCGTGCTGTGCAAGTCCAACCCTTTGGGAAGGGGCTCACCGTAAGTTCTAAGAATGTCATCTCGATCGGGGGGAATCAAGTTCCTCAGTCGACGAAGTAGCGACTCATCGAACGCTCCCGCTGTTCGCAATCTGCTTGCGGCAAGTTCACGAATATCTTTGCTAATGTCCCTGGCTCGGTCATCGGTGCGCCTGCCAATTTGGGCAATGACGCTGGCGGTTTCCGAACTTACGTCGTCCACCGCAAGGAGCGCGCGAATCCACTCCTCGGCGGTGGCGGCGGGCACAACACACGCAAGTGAACCGTAAAGGGGAATGCGAGCGCCAAAACGTCCGAGCGCCCACAGCGATGTGCTTTCCGTGCGATCTTTCTTCAGCTTGCGCAGAAGTTCTGATCCGAGGGCAGCGCGCGTAGAACCGGAGAGATGCTCCAAGCTGGCCAGCAGACGCCAGCCATCGCCCTCGAGTTGCAGATTCAGTCGCGGACCGGTCTTCTTGCGCCCAATACCGATGCTCGCAAGATAGTTTCGTATTTCGTTCTGGTGCGCAGGGTTCAGTCCGCCTGCGATTCGTCGCCAAAGTACGATCCAGTTGACCTGGTTTTGTAAATTTTCAGAGAAGCTCAACCCCGCCTGGTACAGCCTCCGCATCTGGTCCATGCGACGGCCATCCTCACCAAATCCAAAACCCGGACGTAAGCAGAAGCCGAGCAGATTCAACCAGCGTGCTTCATGCTGGGGACTCAGCTTTCTTCCTTCCGACACTTCGAGCAGGGTATCCGCCAAGCTCCGCGCCAACGAAATTGGCCACGACTCCTTCTTGATTCGCAGTTGCGACTCCAAATCGGTCGCTAAAGAGATAGGGTCGCCCGACTTATTCTCTACTGAGCGGCTGAACGTCGCGCGAATCGAGCATCTTGCAGCTTCCAATACTTCATCGGACACCTGTGCCGCGCTGGATTGGCTCGCCGCTTGGGCGAGTTCGTCGCCGCCCTCGTCCGTAGAGCCTCCTCGCAATTCAAATTGCAACCGCCAGCGATGGGACGAGCTTACCGATTCGCACCAGAGCTCCAGCGTTCCAACCTCGGTGAAGCTAACGGTCAGCCGCACGGTGAGCTCCGTCTCTTGCAGTTTCTTGCCGTAACGCAACAGGGTTGTCAGAGGTGCGTGGCGATGGATCTGCTCCGGGTCGAGCTCCACTACGGCGCCGTGGGAGTCATGACGTACCGTCGAGCTGAAAAGATTGAATGACACTGGGCGATTCGCCAAGACGGAGAATTCACGGTCAAGTTGCAACGTTGTGCCCTCATTGGTTCCGACTGGCAAAACGCACACTGCGGCACCCTCAGTACGCGTTCCGATGTAGTACGTTCGAGCGCTGCCGGCTTTTACGCGCAATCCGCGGCCGCGACGCACTTGCCCATAGTAGGCAGCGCCTACGGCAACGGCGCTGTCCATGCCCTGATTGTGGAGGACTTGTAGATGCCAGCCCGGCTCTCCGTCGCTGAACCAGTTGCCGATAGCTTCAAGAATTCGCTGGCGGGTGATCTCCGGTATGCAAAAGCCGCCGTTAAACAAGACAGCATCCGGCCTCACTATGAGCAGCCTGGATTGCACCTTATCATCCGGCGACATCGATGACACCGACTTCCGCAAAAACGACGCAAGATGCTTCGTGATGGCCGGATCGGTAGCGTAAGGAAGACCAACTTCCCGCAGCCCTGCGACGTTGGTACGCGACGGCATTTCGTCCGGACGAGTGAGTGGCAGGAAGCCTGCCGTTAGCGATTCAACGACTTCTTCGCGCGTCAACTCGGCACTCAGCATCTGTCCGACAACCGCACGTCCGGAGCCGAGAATGTTTATTGGCAAGCGATCAAGATCGGAGTTACCGAGCAGACGCTCCTTGGCTGTTGAGCAAGTAATTTCGACAGCATGCCGCTGGCGCAGGCTGAGCCTGGCATTGAGTTTCTGCTCCACCTTACGCGCCAACGCCAAATCAAGGTTCTCTCCACCGAGAAGCAAGTGCTCGCCAATCGCTGTTCTTTCGAATTGGACGTCTTGCCCGTTAATGGCCGCGCGCACGAGGCTGAAATCCGATGTACCACCGCCGATGTCGCAGACGAGGATGAGATCGCCGTCTTGCAGCTGCGTCGCAGCTTCGGACCGATGGGCGGAGATCCACGCATAAAATGCTGCGAGCGGTTCCTCCAATAGCGTGAGTTTCTGGAAACCGGCGCTTCGCGCGGCTTCCACGGTCAGTTCGCGGGCTTCTTCATCAAAGGACGCCGGTACCGTGAGAACGATCTCCTGGTTCTCAAACAGCGAGTCTGATCGGCTGGAATCAGCGGCCATCGCGTGGTTCCAAGCATTTCGCAAATGCAACAAATAGCGTGCCGAGGCCTCGACTGGTGAGATCCTCGGTTCGGGCGGCTCGGCTTCTCTCGGCAGGATGTCAGCCGTGCGATCAAGTGCGTCCTGGCATAGCCACGATTTCGCTGACGCAACCTGACGTCCGGGCACCAAGGCGCCGAGTTCATGTGCGGCTTTGCCTGCAATGGCAGACGGCTTCTCCTCCCATGGAAGGTCAAAAGCACCGGATACGATTTCCGCATCGGTGGGAAAGTACAGAAACGAAGGGAGTGCCGGAATGGCGCTGACCTCGCCAGGAGCAACCGCTTGGGCGACCTGGAACACCCGAATGTCGAGCGTAGATTCATTCGCGGTGTCGATGTAGGCAACCACCGAGTTCGTAGTTCCGAGGTCGATGCCGATCAGATAACGCGAAGAACCATCCATCATTGCGACCCGGCTACTGATCGGACATTTCCCGGATATTCAGTTCGAGTTTCCAGCGTTGTCCCTCTCGCGAAACGCACCACAGTTCGAGGGTTCCAATCTCGGTTACACGCGATTCCAGCCGCACAGGCATTACCGTTCCATGCTTGCCGTCAAGGTTGAGCGTCACTTCGAGCGGGCTCAACTCCTCGACCTCGCCTAACCAGTTGTCGAGAAGATCGCCAACTTGGTCTTGCTTACGAACTGTTGAGCTCAAAAAGCGGAACTCCGCCGGTTCGCCGACGACCAACCCGAACTCGCGTACGGGGATTTGTGCCTCCGTACCCTCTTCCATCCCGAACGGGACGACACAAAGCGCCTTCATAGGAGCTTCCATGCCCGGTACCGCCGGCATGGCACTCTCGATCCCAATATAGTATGTGCGCGAGGCACCGCTGCGAATGCGTACTCCATGACCGCATCGCGCTTTACCGTAATAAGCCGCACCACGCGCGACCGCGTGCTCCAGATCGGGAGCATCGAGGACCTGCGCCGCTCCTAGCTCGTCGAATCCTTCTTCCGTGAGCCAGCGATTCAGCACGTTTACAACCCGCTCGCGCAAAGCAGCGGCTTTCATTACGCCGCCATTGAACAGCACGTGCGTCGGGCATGCGATGCCGCTGCGGCCCCGCCGACTGTTCGCGGCCTCCGGACTGCTTTGCAACTGCTGCGCCAAAAACCGCGCCAGATGTTTTGTGATTGCCGCATCGGCCGCGTAAGGAAGACCGAGTTCCTGAAATCCGATTCGCCGGGGGCGGATGGGCATTTCGTTGCTAGCCACCTCCGGGAAGAAGCCTTCCACCAGCACGCGATCCAGTTCCTCGCGCAATAACTCGCTTTTGATTGTGCCGCCGACTAGTTTGCGTCCCTTGCCCAGTAGGGTGACATCCTGCTTCTGGGCTTTGGAATGCTCAAAGAGATATTCCTTCGCCGAGCGGCATTGATACCAGAGTCCCTGCAGTTGGTAGTTATCGATGCGGTGACCCTGAGCTTCGAGCTTCTGCTGAAGCAGTCGGGCCAGGGCGAGATCCATGTTGTCGCCGCCAAGCAAAATGTGTTCGCCGACGGCAACGCGTTTGAGCGCCAGGTCGCCGCCTTCGTCAGTAACGGTGATCAGGCTGAAGTCCGTAGTTCCTCCCCCGATATCGCAGACCAGCACGAGATCGCCGACCTTGATGCGTTTGCGCCAGCTGTCGCCCTGACTCTGTAGCCAGGCGTAGAAGGCCGCCTGTGGCTCTTCCAGCAGGGTCAACCGCTCAAAACCTGCCTGCTCTGCCGCGCGGAGAGTAAGCTCTCGGGCTTCTTCATCGAACGAAGCCGGTACGGTGAGAAACACGTCTTGCCTGCTCAATGCGGTGCTACCGCCCGGATGCTGGGCGTCCCACAATGTACGGAGATACCCCAGGAATTGTGCAGAGGCTTCTACGGGCGAAACTTTCGTTATCTCGTCCGGAGATTGCCACGGTAAGATTGCGGCGTTGCGATTCACCGCAGCGTGCGATAGCCAGGACTTCGCGGAAGCTACCAGTCGCGACGGATTCTCGGCGCCACGCTTACGCGCCAATTCTCCGATCACGAATGTCGGCTGGGTGTCCCAAGGCAGCTGAAGACTACCGGCAGGAAAATCCAGTTCTCCAGGAACGTAAAGGAATGAAGGCAACAGCGTGCGATCAGCTACTTCGTTCGGATTGACAAGCTGCGGGATATTATCAATTGTAATCTGCGCGTTTTCATCCGCCACATGGCAGTGGGCCAAGGCGGAATTCGTGGTGCCCAGATCAATACCAACGATGAATTCCGAATCCAAAGAAAACTCCATTAATATGCAATACGAATGGTAGAGGTGCTAGGCGATCTCGACCTCTGCGGGTGCGACAATCTTGCGCCCCGATCCCTCAGGCAGCGAGGGTAGGCTGACTTCTGTCACTTTCCAGCCCCTATGACGCAACACTCCCTTGACTGGAGGCGTCCCCACAACATTTCCTACGAGCTTGATTGCCGCCTGATCCATACCCGGTAGTACACTCACGGGCTGATCTTCCTCCGCGGAGATGACAGGCTCGAGCTTTATATAACGGTCCAACACTTGCCGGCACGAATCATGAATCGACCTAACGGCGGCTCCGAGTTGGCCGTCGGGGTAGGGTGAAACATCCTCGACGAGGAAATCCACCAACCGTCCATCGCGCTGAAAAAGAGCGAGCATTTGCACGGCCCGGTCGACGGAATCGTCCAACACTTTATCAGTTGCTATTCTCGCCGGGGAGCTTGCCAAAGTTGTACTCGGTGAAGCGATTAGCTCCCGCGCGATGTCCTGCGGGATTTCGCCCTTCGACAAAATTACAAAGAAACAACGGAACGCGTACGAGACACGTGTTGAGAATGCAATCATAATGGCCTGACTCCAAGCTGAATATTCACGGATAAGACTGCGTTTTTCTCGTCATCGGCAACGCAGGGCCCGTGCTAAGCCGCGACCGCCATTTCGCAGTTGGCATTGTGAGTCCGCCGGCTCGGGGCCGCTCGGAAGAGAAAACTCACTACGCTAATTGTATAGGAATACTCGATTGGCAGGCTTGTAAGCCGAACTACCACGCCAAGGTGGACGAAGTTTAGATCACTAATTGGTAGCGCAAGTCAAATCGACCTTTGCGTGCCATTCGACTTGTGATCGCAAAGGTCAATAAGGAGTTCCTTAACAGCAGATCTTTATGAGTACGTCGGACACAACTTCAAAGATCGGTGCAGTGCTCTACATTATCTCTGCCTGCTTGCAACTTCTGGCCTCATATTCGGTATACGTGCTTGGCCGGTCATTGGGCTCGTCAATGTTGCAAGGGCGAGGATTCCAAGCTGCATAGAACCTTTTGTTCTTTTCGATCATTGCCATTTCCGTCGCTGCAACGTTGAACTGGAGCAGCGTCTGGGGTAATTGGATCTACTTCGCTACTGTCGGCATCGCGGATACCGGCTTTATCTTCTTCGTCCTTATTCCTGGTTGTATGCCCGTTTGGGCTAACATTCTGGGCCCGATATTTTGGGTGCTACCGACGATTTTCTCGACAATCGCTCTACGGACACGAACCAAAGGCGCGGCATGGAGCTTTACGGGCAACCGAAACTTAGGTGTCAAATTCTTGGATTGTCGTCGCCTCCTAACCTGACGATCTTGCTCGATTTAGATTCGGAGCCTAATAATTTAATAATTAACGAAAGGGATTAGAAATGAAATAACGGGAATTATGACGGCGACTGTACTGGTCGTCGCAAACACATGGGCACTGCACTTCGCGCAGCCAGGTCCAGCGAATGAAGGAAAGGAACAGTCCAACATGACGAATCCGAAAGTCATCGTGCTGATTGAAGCGAAAATTCAACCGCAACGTCGCGCCGACGTTGTCGAAGCTGCTCGACATTACCTTCCGCTTGTGCGATCGGAGCCGGGGGTCGAAGCGTTTTACCTGACCTAGCGACAGGACGACCCCAATACACTTGTTTTTTACGAGATTTACAAGTCACAAGCGGCGCAGGACTTTCACCTGCAGCAGGATTTCACCAAGAAATTCCTTGCGACCCTAAAGAGCTCTCAGGCGGCAGACCGTGTGCGAACAAATCTGGTCGAGATAAGGGAGCAAGCACAGGCCCAATCCAAATAGGCTACCCGCCACGTAGGCAACAGTAAGCACCAGGCACCATGCCTCAGGAAACAGACTAGGATTGAGATCACGTCCAAGATCGTCGCAACCCGGAATTTGCGGTGCCGGCAGTTCGGCTGGTCATAAATCGACGCAAGCAGCCGCAAAATGATGGGATTCGTTGATAAGAGACGCTTTCTTCAGCGGGTGTTTGCAAGGTCTTGGAGGGTGGCTACACCGTTCCGGAGAGGTCAATCGATGACTGAGATCTGCCCGCGCACGGCGTATGTTTTACTGGAACTCAATCATAACAATTTCGGGATTCGATCCCAAACGCAATGGTGGCCCCCAGGTACCCGCTCCGCTGGAAGTAAAGACCACCATCTTGCCAATGCGGCTCAACCCATAGACGAACTGGCGGTACACGCGGCGTGCGATCCAGCTCCACGGAACGAATTGTCCAAGGTGCGTGTGACCCGACAATTGCATGGAAACCCCGGCGGCAGCCGCGACATCGGGATGATCCGGAGCGTGAGTCAAGAGCACACTCGCACGGCCTTGATCAATTCCGACGGCGTTCAGTAACGACCCAAACCGGTTTCGATGAACCGCGTTGTTGTACGACACACCTATGATCTGCAAGCCCTCGACTTCTACTTTCTCGTCATTAAGGACGCGGACTCCGGTCGCGGCCACCGCTTCCAAAAATTTTCCATCTTTGCGAAATTGCTCATGGTTTCCTGCGACGAAATACACGCCTTGAGGAGCGACGAGTTCCTTGAGCGGTTCCGCTGCCCGCAGAGCATCGATCGCGGTGCCGTCGAAGAGGTCCCCGACGATGAAGACCGTATCCGGTTCCTCGCTCAGGATACTTGCCACGATGCGTCGTAGGAATCCACTGTTTCTGACATGTCCCAGATGGAGGTCACTAACCAGAGCAGCCCTCCGACCGCGCCAAGTACGCGGCAGGTTCGCCAATCGTACAGTTGACCGCGTGATTCTCGTACAGCTGGCATTTAGAAGCCCCAACGCTCCCAGTGCCGCAGCAAGTGTGAATAAAACCTCGACAATCCCATGGAAATTAAGACCGAATCCTGCCAATCGGCTGGCAGCAAAAACCACCCACGATCCAGCCGCGCCGAATAGGAGAAAACTCAGCAGCCCGATCCAGACTGCCGACACTTTGTACAGCCCACGCACGAGGGCGTTCGAGTATCGAAATGCCAGCAGCGATGCAGTTACGAAGCTAATGGACAGTACGCCAAGCGTGAGCGCCGCTACGAAAGGAGCTGGGACTCGAGCGCCTTCGGGCGAAAAGATCCACGTCTCGTACACAAAGAAGTGCGCCAGTAAGAGTACCGACTGGATGATTGAGATGAGACCGAACAATTGCTGTCGTGATGGCATAGTGTTTTGAAGTTCGATTCATAGATGAAGCTCGCTGGGCGGACGATTCTCCAAATGCAGAATCATCCCCCATTCATTTTGGACTGCGAAAAGAAACCGACAGCCTCAGGGTGGTTGAAGTTTTTGCAACAACCTCTGGAGTGCTCAGACACAATGCCATCCTGAAGGAGGCGGCTGCGATTGCAAATCACGACGGCAAACCAACTCTCTATCCGGTTTGATTTCCGAGGACCCCCTGGTACACCTCTGCCCGCCCTCGCCTCTGCGACCGAGGACCCATCCGCCAAGTCTGTTTCGGGTTCTTTCAGGTAGTTAAACGGGCTCTTTCCCTGCTGCTGCATACAGGAGCGCATCCGCTATCTCATCGGATAGCTTTTCAGACTCGTTTGGATAGCGCCAATCCTCAACGTCCTTAGCCGATTCTGCAAGCCACTGAATCCCCATCCCCGTGCAGATGACGCAGAATCAGGTTCTTAAGCTCCCGTTGGCAACCTCCGGTTCGCCCTGTTGTTTTGTGGCCCCTACCGTGCGGTTCACCTCTTTCGAGGCAATAGATCAGTACCAGCAAGTACGCCTGAAGGTGTTGGTGCACTTAGTGGCAGGCTGGCTGCTGGCCTATGAAGGACTTTCGTCAAAGGATCGATGCACCGAGTTGAAGGTGACTGGGCGCGGCTGCGAAGAGAGTCAGGCAGTTTTGCACAGCGTTCCAATTCGAAAAGGGCGATTTTCAAAATGGCCGCTAAGCGGATACTCTACGTCAACTATAACCCTGCGACACTGGTTCGTGATGAACAGCTGCTTATGCGGGAAGGGTACGAACTGGACTCTGTTTTCTGCGCGGACGGAGTGATGACATGTGGATCAGTTGCTGAATATGATTTCGTCCTGATTGACGATGCGTGTCCCTTGGGAGAGAGAAAGAAGCTGGTTGCCTGGTTGACGGCGAATTTCTCCAAGCCGAAATTTTACCTCCAGTCCGGCTTCAGAAGTGTGCCGTCCGACAATAGCACTGAGTCATCAACGAGGACAGATAAAGGCATAACCCTTTCCCTCTGTCTGTTAGACGAGTAATCAGCGGGGGCGAACCACCCACGAGGGGTGAACCTCGGCGGATTTTGAGCCCCGAGCCTGGCTTTCTTTAGTCTTTTATTTTCTATTATTTACAACGACTTAGCGCCGCTTGCGAGGCGGCGAAGTACTCCCGAGTATTCGCTTCGTCGTGGTATCGCAACACAGCTAAACACGATTACCCGCGATCCGATGGCCGCGAAAGGACTGTTGCGGCATTCCAGCGTCAATACAACCCTTACGCACTACATCAAATCCGTGCCGGAAGTCACGGCAGCATGGCCCAAGTTGAACAGCTATTCAGCACAGCAACAGAGGCGGTACAGTAGAGCAGTTGGGATAAGACTGGGATAAAGGAGCCGCGCAATCACTCGCCTAGACCGTAAGCGAATTTCCTCTAACTCCAACAGTTGCAAGATTCTGGCGGAGAGGGAGGGATTCGAACCCCCGATACGGTTTCCCGTATGCCAGTTTTCAAGACTGGTGTGTTCAACCGCTCCACCACCTCTCCGTTACTACAGTTTTACTACAGTTGAACCGCAAATCATTGAATCCTCTGGAGAATCCAAAGGTTCAAGACCGCCTGTTTCAACCACTCACACATCCCTCCAACCCATTGAGCACTATCAGTTTACAATGCCATTCCCCTCCGCCGGCAGTCTCCCAATAGTCTCCCGAAGTGCGGAATCCAAGGCCATGGCGGCCACTTTCGTTTCCTCGGGGAGAGGCTTCACATAATGCGCATCCGCAACGGCCTTGGTGTGGCCGAAGTGATGCGACGTGATCTGCGAGTTGCCATTCGTGTACCGATTCATCTCGGTTTCGGCTCCGCGCCTTCCACCATAATAACCCTTCCACGTCAGGGCGTTGGCCTTGAAAACTGGCTGGATCACTCGGCGGCTTAGGGCGTCCAAGTCCAGCATGTTACCGAGGCTGTTCTCCAACGCAAAACCGCTGCGTGAGGTGTGCGTGTTTCGGTAATCGCTCAATATCCCCAGCACAGTGGGACCCAGGGTCACTTGGCGGACGCTGTTCTTACCCTTCCCGCCTTCGCTCAGCGTTCCACGCCACGCGGAACGGCGGACGTGAAGTTGTCCAGCTGCGAAGTCAACATCTTCCCAGCGCAGTCCGCGGATCTCAGAAGGGCGCAATCCGATGAATGACAGCGCCATGGCAACACGGGCTTGCGGTTCGCTGCGCAACGCTGAAAGGGCGGTGGCCATTTCGAGAAGCGTGTAATGCGGTGTTTCTTTTTGCGGCGCGGGCTCGATCAACACCTTGGCGAGGTGTATTGGGTTCGAGCCGATGTATCCGAGTGCAGCAGCGTGCTTGAATATGCCCGACATTAGGGCGCGTACATGGCTGACCGCGTTTAGTCTCATCCCCTTTTCGACCAGGGCAGTGAGAAACACGGTTGCATTGTGGGGCTGATAGTCCCGGAGTAGAGTGCGGGCGAAGTGCCCCTTGAGATGTTTCTTCCAAATCTTCTCGTATCCGTTCGATGTCGATGCGCGCTTCTGTGCGTTTACCCAAGGCAGATAGACCGAATCCACGAAGTCAGTGATTGTGACGATGTATTCGGGCCTTGCGTTCTGAATAAGGGCGTTGACCGTTGCCATGTGCCGGTCACGTTCTTGTTGAACATCGGCAGGCGGTTTCTTGCTTCGCTTCGTAACCGGGCCGAGACGGTAAGTAACGCGCTTACGCTCAATCTTCCCGCCAACGCTGCGGCGTTCCCAATAGGTCACATACCACCGGCCACTCCTTTGGATGATGGAACCATACTGTTTGCGTGTCATCGTTTCTTCCCCTTCAGTGAATTAGTCGCGGACGATTTACGTCTGCGCTTGTTTATCTCTTCCTTGTGTGCTCTCTGCCATTCCGCTTGACTCTTGGCGCGCATGGATTCGGCACAACTTCGAGAACAATACCTGTCGCGACTAAATTCTTTGATCATGTACTTCTGGCATTCGAGGTTCTCGCAACGGTGCAGCATTTTGCGGCGCTCCATCAACTCGATCGCTAAACGGTCCATTAGGGTTCGCGGGGTGGGATAAAACCTACCTGAAGAGAAGTCCGCCCGTATTGCGGAAGGGAACGCTTGGGCCAGGACTCCCCACAAAGAGTCTGGGAGGGTCGAAGGCAGAGCAGGTAGTTTCGCGGCAACTTTTCGCGCTGCAAAAACTCGATCTAGAAAAGCATTGACTTCCTGCATCTCGCTTTCCGTAACTGCGGACCAAGCGAGTCGTACACCGTTGGCGTGGATTAGAACGTCTCGTTTCTCTTTTTCCGAGAGGTCTATCCACTGATCCTTCGGCAATGGCGCCCGCTCATAAAGCGGGTCACCGCGATGCCTGACAAAAGCCTCAAGCACGGCTTTTACTGCCTCCCTCTTTTCCTCGAAATCAAGATCGCCCGCTGTGTGCTCATGCAGTAGAACGCCATATCTCTTCACAAAATACGCCGCTCCGTCGTCATCGACGACGTTAGCAAGATCGCTCAGGATTCGCTTAGGCCCCCAGTCGGCAAGAGCGCGGATGTTCTGGTCAGTCATTAACTTCCAATCGGTATGACAGTAGTAACTTTGTGCAGTGAATGACAGTTGTTATGTATGCTGAAGTCATACTAGTCTTACATTGCACTTATTTGGTGGCATTGTCAAGCAGATTCTTAAGACAGGAGCAAGAGCATGGAACGTTTGTACTCGCTCGAAGAGGCGGCGAAGCTGCTAGGAGTATCACACTGGACGCTGCGGGGTTGGATTCAACGGGGAAAGTTGCGCAGCGCAAAAGTCGGACATCGGCGGGTCATCCGCGAGAGCGAACTGCAACTACTGGTTGTAGATGACCCTCTCCCGCTAACAGCAGCAGGGAAGGCGCGGGCCAGGTGATCGCGTCGGCCGAAATCATCGACGCCAGAGAACTGGCACAACGATGGAACTTCCCCGAGTCATGGATCAGGAGCAAGGTTCGCACTCGAACGGCAACGGCTGAACAAATTCCGCACCTGCGGCTAGGACGCTATGTGCGCTTTGAGTTTGGCTCGCCCGCGCTAGACGCGTGGCTTGCGCGCCATCGTGAGGGGTGGCGAGAGGACAAGTAACAAGACCCATTCAATGGCGCGGAGCGGTCAGCAAAAGACTAAATGAACACAAAGCAGACTGGTGCAACCAGAGGGCGCGATGGAGACCTTGACGACAAGTTCAAGACGCCCTCCATGACAAAAGGCCCTTGGGCCAACGTCGCACCACGGCCAATGAGAAAACATCACCCAAATCATCGCCGTGTCAAAATCCACCGCAGCTACACAGTCGAGGAAATCACCCGGTTGTTCGGTAACCATAAAAATACTGTACGTGCATGGATCAAGGCTGGGCTTCCAACCAGCGATGAGAAACGCCCGATATTAATTTTGGGCAGTGATCTTGCTGCATTCCTTAGGGATCGTCGGGCGAGCAAGAAGCAACCCTGTGGGCCTTGTGAAATCTACTGTGTCCGATGCCAGTCCCCGCAATTTCCCGCAGCGGATATGGCGGAGTACCAGCCTATAACCGAACAACTTGGGAACCTGATGGCAATTTGCCCGGCATGCACTTCAATGATGTATCGTCGCGTCAACTCTGCCCAATTGGGACAGCTTCGCAGAAAAATCGAAATCACGTTCCCGCAAGCGCTGCAACGTGTAAGTGAGAGTAGTCAATCCAGCGTAAACAGTGACTTGAAGGAGGGAACTCGCCCATGACCATACACAATCCTGTTAACGAACGGATCAAGCGCCGATACTTCGCTTATTTGAAAGAGGCGCAACGGAATAGCGAGGCAACTGTGGATGCGGTCGCTAAGGCCTTGGACCGGTTTGAGGTTTATACCAAATACCGAGAGTTCAAGGCGTTTCATTTTGAGCAGGCGATTGCTTTCAAGCGGCACCTCGCTGAACAAAAGGGAGTCCGGTCTGGGGAGAGCCTGAGCAAAGCGACCTTGTTCGCAACGCTCGCCCAACTAAAACGGTTCTTCCAATGGCTTGCATGGCAACCCGGTTACAAGTCACGTTTTCAATATTCGGACGCCGACTATTTTAACTTGTCCGACAAGGACATTCGGATTGCAACGGCTCACCGGGAACAAAAAGCGCCGACTTTGGAACAGATCAAGCACGTTATCAGCATGATGTCAGCCGATACTGAAATCGAGCGTCGTAACCGTGCGCTCATCGCCTTTACGATCCTCACAGGTGCGCGCGACTGCGCCATCGCTTCAATGAAGCTAAAACATGTTGACTTGGCCGCGGACCGCATCTTCCAGGATGCGCGGGAAGTGAAAACCAAGTTCAGTAAGACATTCACCACCTTCTTATTTCCCGTAGGGGATGAGATTCGCGGCATTGTGGCGGATTGGGTTTCGTATTTGCGGGCTGAAAAGCTCTGGGGCAACGATGACCCGCTGTTCCCGGCGACGCGCGTCTCGATCGGGCTTACTCGGCAGTTCGAAGTGTCAGGTCTAAACCGGAGTCACTGGAGCAGCGCTTCGCCGATTCGCGCGATCTTCCGAGACGCATTTGAGATGGCGGGCCTGCCATATTTCAACCCCCACAGCTTTAGAAACACCCTGGTCCGACTCGGCCAGGATGTCTGCAAGACTCCCGAAGAGTTCAAGGCGTGGAGCCAGAATCTCGGGCACGAAAGAGTTTTGACAACCTTCCTCAGTTACGGGGAAGTACCATGTGATCGACAAGGCGAGATCATCCGAGCTTTGCCAAGGAATCGTTCGGAACCCGGGGCTGATGAGATTGTCGCGGCTTTCAGAAGACTGAGTAGTGTCCTGAAGGGTGAATGAGCACTAGGAGTAAGTTAAACCCGGGCACAAAGGAGTCGCTCTCTCGCAGTTTGCGGCGCAGTTTTGGGAAGAGCAGGAACTTCGCCACAGAGTCTCGCGTCGGAAGACGCCGCCGCCGGAGCAGCTGTCTAGCGAACGGACCCGTTCGGATGGCCTGCGGTCCGTCGCGCCGCTCCCCCGTCTTGCCGAAGGACTAATCTAGCGGTTAACCCGACCGCCGTACACTCGCAAGTTACCGCGAATAGAGGACTTAGAACATCTAGTCTCCTCCTAGTCTCCTTATTCAAGCGTTAGCACGATGAGTAACGTTCTCAAACCTGGGTCGAGGTTCAGTGTGAACCATCTGGACAGGTCTCTCCCTCTAGCGCGTGCCACCCTTCGTTGGCAAATGAGGAGCTGATTTGCTCAGAACTTAGAACTATTCCCGCGCTTTTGCGCGACGTGACGCCGCATCTGTAGACTTGTGGCGCGTCGAGAAAGAGCAGGTCGTCGATGGCCCTGTTGAATTCCCGTGTCATGCGAATCTCGGTTGCATCCCTTGCTACCGGACTGCTCATTGGCGGGGTGGGCGGCGCGTTCCGGCTGCTTCTCATCAAGGCAGACGCTCTGCGCGACCAGATCGTGCTCTGGGCCCACTCGTGGCCTTATGGCGGCTGGCTTGTGCCGGTGGCGGTCGGCCTCGTAGGCGCAACTTTGGCTCGCTTGCTGGTAGTCCGCTTCGCGCCCCACGCTGAGGGTAGTGGCGTGCAACGCGTGGAAGCCGTTTTCAACGGCGAGGTCAAGCCCGCCCCGCATGGCATCGTGCTGGTGAAGTTCTTTGGTGGCCTGCTCGCCATGGGATCGGGCTTGGCCCTAGGTCGCGAAGGCCCCACGGTGCAGATGGGTGCGTCGTTGTCTTCCCTAATTTCGCGCTTCTTGGTGAAGCAGGAGAAGGATGCAAAGGTCGTCATGGCGGCAGGCGCCGGCGCCGGTCTAGCAGTCGCTTTCAACGCGCCTGTTGGCGGCTCAGTCTTTGTCTTCGAGGAGCTGGTCTCGACCTTCACGCCGTGGCTACTCACGGGCACGCTCGCCGCCACCACGTTCGCGGTGTGGACCATGCGGCTCTTTCTCGGAAATCGTCTTGATTTCGTGGTCCGCCAAGTCAGTCCGACTGCCGCGTGGAATGTCTGGCCATTTCTTGTTCTCGGTGCGATGCTCGGCACTGTCGGCGCGCTCTATAACTCAACCATCATTGCCTTGCTTCGCGCCTGCGACCGCTTTGTCAGAATATCAACAATACAGCGCGCGGCTCTCATAGGGGCCAGCATTGGGCTTATTGCATGGTTCGCGCCAGCGATGGTGGGCGGAGGCGACAATCTGACCCAGGCTGTGCTCTCCGATCACTACGCAATCACAGCACTGGCTGGAATATTTGTGCTGCGCTTTTTCATCGGTCCCTGGTCTTACGCCGCTGGCGCGCCTGGAGGCCTGTTTGCTCCCATGCTGCTACTGGGAGCCTGCTTCGGTGCCCTCTTTGGCGAGGTGTTGAATCACTTCCTGCCCTCGCTGGGCATTACCTCCGTTGCCTGCGCCGTAGTGGGCATGGCGACGCTGTTTACGGCATGTGTGCGCGCGCCGCTTACGGGCATCGTCCTGGCGGTAGAGATGACAGGTCGCGGCGATCTCACCGTCGCCTTGCTGGGTGCCTCGCTCGTCGCTATGGTGGTGACCACACTGTTGGGCAGCGAACCCATCTATGAGACCTTGAAACGCCGCATGATCGAGCACCAGACCGGGGTGCATCCCGCTATCGCATCGGCAATGCCTTTCGCTGAAGCGACGCAAGAGATCGCACGGTCCCAGGGAGGCGCCAGATCAGGATTTGAATAATACCGACAAGGAGGATCCAGTCGCGTATGAAACATGTAGTAATCGTCGGCGGCGGCTTTGCCGGGCTGAACTGCGCCCGCAAGCTGGCATCGCGTGCGGACATCCGCGTTACCTTGATTGACAAGAACAATTATCAACAATTTCAGCCTTTGCTCTATCAGGTTGCGACAGCCGAACTTTCCGCAACCAATGCTGCATTCAGTTTACGGTCGGTCCTGCGAGGGCATCCCAATGTCGATATTAAGCTTGGCGAAGCGGTCTCCGTCGATCTTGAATCTCGAACGGTCACTATCGCCGAAGGGCAAAAGTATCAGGGTGATTTCCTGGTGTTGGCCGCGGGGTCACAGGCAAATTTCTTTGGCACCCCCGGGGCCTCTGCGCACGCATATCCTCTTTACTCGATTCATGACGCCGAGCTGTTACGATCGCGAATTATCGCAGTCATCGAGGCTGCCGACCGTGACCCATCGGTCCTGGCTAAAGGAGCGCTTAGCTTTGTGATAGTGGGGGCAGGTCCGACCGGCACTGAAATGGCTGGGGCACTGGCCGCCATCATACGGGCCGGGGCAAAAACATTCGGGGAGAAGGTCGCAAGCCAAGCCCACATTTTCCTGGTGGATAGAGGCCACGCCGTGCTCAGTGCCTTTTCAGGGAAGGCTCAAACCTACGCCGCCAAGATCCTTCAGCAACGGAAAGTGACTTTGCAGCTTGGAACCAGCGTGAAAGAGGTCGGCGACGGATACGTCGTGCTGGGTGACGGAACCAAGATCTTGACTCACACGGTGATCTGGGCGGGCGGGCTAAAAGCGTCGGCATTGTCGGACAGTATGGGAATTAAGACCGGACCGGGCGGGCGGCTCGATGTTCAACCCGACCTTACGGTGAAAGGATTTCAAGGCGTCTACGCGCTGGGAGATTTCGCTAATATCACGGGCAATGACGGCAAGCCGTTGCCCCAACTTGGATCCGTCGCGGAACAGTCGGGCAAGTGGTGCGCGAAAAACATCGAGGCCGATCTTGCGAGCGAAACTCGACGACCGTTTCACTACTTCGACAAGGGCATCATGGCGATGATTGGCCGTGATGCAGCAGTCGCCGAGGTGGGCGAGCATCGCCACGAACTTCAGGGCGCAATAGCATTCGCAGCATGGGTTGGTGTACACGCGGCATTGTTGACGACCACCCGGGCCAAAGTTGAAGCGTTTATTGAATGGGCATGGGACTACTTTGGCCGTGCGCACAGCGACCAAATTCTGGATCGACCGGAACAGGCCAATATCAATTGGAACGACGATGAACCGCCGGAAATCGTGCAGAGTTCAAAGCGCTAGGGGCTGAACCCGATAGCGAACAAAGGCATGCGGTTCTCGATCATCGAAAAAACCGCCGAAGATCAAACGCAATTTGCGTCTCGAGCGGAAAGCAAGTTGACATCGGGAATTGGCATTTAAGGAGGGTTTTTCGATGTCAATTGTCCCACCCGTTGCAAGCTTTCTCGTTGATGCACCCCTTGGCTGGAGTGCCGACTGGGCATGGGGCCTGCCGTTGATCGTGCTGACCACACTCATCCACGTCTTCGGGCTCAGCTTAATTCGACTAAGGGTCGTCCGTCATTTCAACCGAATAAGTCAGATGCATCACCCCACAGCCGTATTTGTGGCGATCATGGGGGCCACGACGTTGTCGGCTACCATCTTGCACACGGCAGAGGCAGGTATCTGGGCTTTCGCCTACAAGACTCTTGGTGCCTTAGCGGACTACAGGACTGCGGTGCTTTACTCGCTGAACGCCATGACAAGCTATGGGCACACCAATATCAATCTGCCGGACCATTGGCACCTTATGGGAGCGCTGGAGGCGCTGAATGGGTGGCTGCTGTTCGGGCTTACGACGGCGGTTCTGTTCGACGTGATCCAGAGAGTCTGGTCCGTCCTCGGCGGGCTGGAACAGGGGTAGGTTCCGAAACAATCTCGCTTCGCCTTTTGTACGTGGACTTATTGACCGACCCACAAATCGTGAGACAAACGTATTGCTGCAATGCCGACGAAAAATCACTGTTGGGGATACTATTCATTCTCCGCCGCGAGGCAACACGGTGAACCGCGCGCCCATGGACCCGAAGCCCGGAAATCGTGAACAGCCTGAGATCATTTTCAACCATTTGATGGAAGGCATTGGGCTGGCTTTAGACCTCAAAGGCGGTCGCATGTTTATCACCGATCTCGCCGGCTCCGTCTACAGCGCCAATCTTGATGGGTCAAACAAGAAAACGCTGCTGGTCGCTGAAGGAAACCTGACGGGCATTGCGTACGTGGAGTTGCCGGGCCGGGCATTAGAGAAATCGCTGGTCAATTAGGCGGCACCGGCAGTAACATGGCGATGGCTATTTCACTTCCCCTTCAACTCATCTGCAGTAGCCTTTTGCATCGCAATCAGGCATTTGACCGTCACGACAACTTGGTCGTGGAAATGCTTCGAATCGAGCTTCGAGATCTCTCCATCGGGGGCTGTCACGCAGAGGTATTGTGGATCCGGTATGTAGCCGATCGTTGGCACGCCAATCGCGTGGAAGGCGCCGCCTTCGCCGGAGAACACGCCGCCGCTGAGGACGACAACGCGATCGAACGCGCCGGCA
>Ga0126383_10000752_pt1 | contig 18733 bp, 25 predicted proteins | sample PanSoiMetPlot_35_FD_96882 | JGI IMG/M metagenome (GOLD analysis project Ga0126383, IMG submission 96882) | Tropical forest soil microbial communities from Panama - MetaG Plot_35 | ecosystem: Environmental > Terrestrial > Soil > Tropical forest > Bulk soil | place: Panama | collected 2016-02-17
AAGCCAGCCCCGGAGATCGCAACCGCCTGAACGCAGCAGGAAGAAACAAAGAAAGCGAATGATCTCGGCAGGCATAGGAAGAAAAGCGCGCTGCAAGACCGGGGTTTTTCAACAGACACAGGCTGCTTACAACAATTGACCTACGAAACATTTCTAGAGAGCCCGCCGTATCTTCACTCAACACCCAGGGCCGACGGTCACCTTAAGGACGATCGCCGGAATCGCCGCCTTGTCGTCTGCTAAGCCTAAGGAGAGACTGTGCACACAAAAGTGCTCGCAATCATCGCATTTTTCGGAGTCTTGTTGTTGTCTTCGATCCCCGGAGCAGCCGATATGACAAAGGATTGTCATGTCGGTTCGTACCGCTTGGATGACGGAAGGACGGTCGACATAGCGCCGTCAGATGGCGACACACTGCGCTGGCGGATGTTCACCGGTGAGACGGGGCAACTTCATCCGCAAAAGGACGGCTCATGGGGAAGCACCTACGGTTGGACGGACCGTCCCGACGGCAAGGTCGTCTTATTCTCCAGTTGCTCCGAAGGGGGAATAACCTTTGAAAAAGAGCCGGGCAGACACATCGAATTCGACCTACACAATGCAACCTTCGACAGCGGCGGAGTCAAGCTGGTCGGACGTCTGATCATGCCGAAGAGTGGCGAAAAGGTTCCAGTTGTCGTGCTGGTGCACGGTTCCGAGCAGGATTCCGCACTCGACACTTATGCGTTGCAGCGTATCTTCCCAGCACAGGGCATCGGAGCGTTCGTCTACGACAAGCGCGGCACTGGCGTGTCTGGGGGCACATACACGCAGAATTTTGAGGTTCTTGCCGCTGATGCGATCGCCGCGATGAAAGAAGCCAAGCGTCTCGCTGGTGCACGGCTGGGACGCATCGGCTATCAGGGCGGCAGCGAGGCCGGGTGGGTCATACCGCTGGCAGTGAATCGCGCGCCGGTGGATTTCGCGATCGTGAGTTACGGCCTCGCGGTCACGGTCATGCAAGAGGATCAGGAGAGCGTAGCACTCGACATGTATTTCCACCATCACTCCGCCGCGGCCACGGCAAAGGCGCTGGAGCTGGCGCGCGCCGGGGAGCACGTGATCGAGACCGGCGGCAAAGAGGGCTATGAAGCATTCGACGGCCTGCGCGAGAAATACAAGCGCGAGCCCTGGTACAAGGACGTGCACGGCGATTTCGTGTTCTTCGTCATGCCTCTTAACAAGGAACAGATCATCGATGTCATAACCAAAGAGTTTAGTTTCATCCAGGACGCTCCGTTCCACTACGAACCGATGCCGGCCCTGCGTGCCTCCACCACGCCGCAACTGTGGGTTCTCGGCAGCGACGATCTGGAAGCGCCTAGTGTCGAGACCGCGCAGCGCATCGAATCTCTCATTGCGCAAGGCAAGGACTATACATTGGCCGTCTATCCCGGTGGCGAGCACGGGATGACAGAGTATGAGCTGAATGCGAACGGCGAGCGCGTGTCCACGCGCTTCGCGGCGGGCTATTTCCAGATGATGGCCGACTTCGCCCGAGATGGTCGCGTCGGCGGGCATTATGGTAAAGCTCAGATCACCCGGTCAGTGCCTCCTGCTCAGGCCTCACCGAAATTGGCGGAACCCCGCGGTTACGCTCACTGAGACCCAGGCAGGGCCGAAAGACTGTGGGAAGGGTTCTGAAGGAAAACGCCTGCTTTCAACAACTGACTGTCCCCCGCGTCGTAAACTGCTCCCGTGACTACCTTCCGTCTTCTCGACTCTGAGTCTCTGATTAAGGACTTCCTGGCTAACAAGAAGAGCTGGGATGACGTTCACAATTTTGTCATTGAGTCGGGGTGGAAGGGCGAGACGGACTTCCCTCCCGGTGCACCCGATGCATTGAGCGACCTATATTTTGCCTTTCTCGCAGACTCGAAAGACCACTCACAGTTTCTGCGGTCGAAGCGCGAGATTCAGGACCTGCTAGACAGGTTGCAGGACAGCAGCGAGCATTGAGAGTGATCGGAGGTCAAGGAGTGTTATCGCCTTATAGTTACCCAGCCGCCAACTGATTACGCCAACTGAGTTGGATCGGTCTGTCCAACGCCGCCACCACTTTACAGCAATTGCTTTAGGGCCGATTCAAAGTTGTCGGTATACTCGAAACCGATGACCTTCATTCGCAGAACTCCATGACGGTCATAAAGCATCGTAGTGGGTAATCCCTGAATCCCCCCGAACTTTCGCTTTACATCGTCAGTTGCGACGACCAAGGGATAGCGAACCCCAATTTCTTTTGCAAATTGAAGAGGGTCCTCCACGCCCCGCATGGTATCGAACTCGAACCCGACTACAGCAAACCCACGAAGGCCGTATCGGTCAGCGAGCTTTTGGTACCCCGGCATTTCCTTCTTGCATGGCTGGCACCATGTCGCCCAGAAATCGACCAGTACGACCTTGCCGCCCAGGTCGGACGACGACAGTGGGCGTCCCTGGAGGTCGATCACGGAAAAATCAGGCAAGCGGGAGCCGAGTTCACCGGCTGCGATTGCGCCTTCTTTTGACTGAGCGGGACTTGCCGGGTCGTGAGCACACCCGGCAAGCCCAATCATGGTGAGAATCAGAAGCAGTAGACAGGCTTTCCGCATCTATTCCTTCCTTTGAACTTCGAGAACGAGGAGCTTCGGTGGCGGCGCTGACGCTTCTGTTTTTTTCTTCCCCGCAGGCTTTTTGTATAGCTGCCCACGAACAGTGACCTGCGTCGGTGTACCCGCAAGGGATTCAAGTCCCTTGGACAGGTCGTTTGGGACCAGGGCAAACGACTGATTCGGTGCAACCTCCAATTCGAGATTCCCAGAAGAGTCCTTCACGATTTTTCCCCGTGCGATCATGTCCAATTCGGCGACACTGACGCCGCTGTCGTACGTCGCCTTTAACAGCTGGACAGGATCAATCTGACCATCCTCCTTCGGCGTGACATCGACTTTTCCATCAACCAAGCTGACATCGACATTTTGAACGCCAGACTGGCGTCCGAGGTGTTGCTTCACCCCGTATGCTCAAAAGTTTCATGTCATGCCTTCAACACGCATCTCGATGTGCTTGATCTGTGCCTCGGAGGCGGGCACGAACAGGCTCGCGAGCAGTAACAGCAATGCGAGATTTTTTCGCTTCATCGTCTCCTCCTTCCCTAGAGGTGTAATCGAAATTGTTGGGTGATTCCAAAACTGATATGACGCCGCACAGGCATGAACAGGGGGCCAGTGGAATGCGCGACATCCCAGTCCAATCCAAGCCAGACATGCATTCCAGGACGCAGGCCTACGTAGGTCGCCGCTCCTGCTTGCAGCACATCGCCACCACTTCCGCGCTGAGTAACGCTGCCAATGCGATCGTCCCGGGAGTGCAACCAGGTCAATACAGGACCGATAAACCATTCGCGGGCTACGTTCTTCGATTCATAGGGTCTGTATGACAGCCAGAAGCGTGATTCGATGTCGTCGCCGAGCCGGGTCTGCTGCGTTCCTTGTGAGCGGATCAGAGAATGGAAATCTTCATCCGCGACGAGACGCCTGATGTTGAAGAGGCCTGTATACGTCCAATTCGCCGCCAGGAAGAGATCCGTGGAGCCAGAGCCAGGCTGCAAGCCGACAGGCAAGAGATTGCCGCTGTTGTCCTTCAAATCTGTTCGCCCCGTTGGAATTTTGGGTCCGACAGTGACGGACACCTGCGTTGTGCCGCGTGAAGAATCCCTGCGATAGAAGCGGTACTTCACGAGCGCCATGGCATCGCCAAGACCCGTTCCTCTGAAAGTAGGGGAGGTGGGCATTTCAAACTCATTGGTGACAATAGGAACAAGAATGGTCAGATCGAAATTGCGATAGAAGCCCCAAGTGAAGTTGAAGGCACCTTCGTGCACAAATGTCGGTCGCGCCGCCGGTGGGATACTGCCCATTTGCGGGTTCAAGCCGCGTGTTGTGAAGATCGAGTTGTAAGAGACAAGCCCGCCGCCTGGGAACAACGGCGGCGCAGTTTCGGGCGCAGAGCCTTGTCCTCTGGCCGTCGCAACAAGAAGCAGGGCGATGGATGACAACAATAAGCACTTTCCGCAGGGCTCGCGGAGCACGCTTCGTGATTCCACCAATTTCCTCCAGCGAAAATCGACAACTCGGCAAAACACACGTACGCGTTTAGCCGGAAACCGGCTGGAGGTCAGATCAGATACGGAGGGGTGGGGCGGGCGGCGAAGAGGATAACGGGGGACCGTGGGAGTGATCGGCAATGACAGAAGCCGAAGACTCCATGCTCGTAGGACCCCTCAATACGTGCACAGGGCCGAATGCCATCGGTGGAAAAACCATGCCTTCAAAACCGATGCCCGGCTGGCCCAGAACAGCGTGAGTCTCAGGCATGCTCTTGCAACAATCCTGACCATGGTGGCCATGCGAATGGCAGCGCATAGACTTGCAACATTGCATCGCCTGATCCGGCGTGGTCATGCCGACGCAATCCAGACCGTATGCCGCGAGGGAGACCGCGAGCAAGGCGAGACAAACTGGTCTTGCAAGAAACATCTCAACTAGACTAGGAGCTTCTTGCCGTCTGAGTCAACCCACAGCACCAATTGACCCCTGGTCGATGAGCGTAATCGGTATTGTCAGAGATGCCTGTCTACGTTCAATCACATGCGATAGTCTTTAGGAATATGGGTGAAGCAACCATCGTCGATCGAACTGGTGTGGCCCGTCGTGGCCGCACGCTTGAATATTTCACGATTGCATGGAATGTGGTGGAAGGTCTTGTTGCTGTTGTCGCTGGACTGACGGCAGGCAGCATATTTCTGGTTGGGTTCGGTATTGACAGTTTTATCGAGGTTACGTCAGGGGCAACCTTGCTGTGGCGCATGAGTGTGGATGCCGACGTAATCACCCGGGAACGAAACGAGCGAGTTGCGTTGAGGGTGGTAGGTCTGTGCTTCATCGCATTGGCTGCATACGTTACCTACGAATCAATCGGCGATCTGATCCGCCGAAAAGCGCCTGACCACAGCATTCCAGGTATCGTTCTCGCTTGCGTGTCCCTTGTCGTGATGCCGTTGCTTTCGCGTGCCAAGCGGAGAGTGGCGACCGCGCTTGGAAGTGCTGCAATGCACGCCGATGCAAAGCAGACTGATTTCTGTATGTACCTGTCAGCCATTCTTCTCTGCGGCTTGCTCCTAAACGCTTTGTTCCGGATGTGGTGGGCCGACCCTCTCGCTGCGCTCTTGATGGTGCCGATCATCACAAACGAGGGGTTTGAGCGAGTTCGCGGCGAGGCGTGTGGCCATTGCTCATCTTGATGTAGTGATAATTGGCGATAAATCCGGTGGGTGTTGAAAAACTGCTTCACTGGGGACCTGTTCTTGCCTGCTGTGCGGCCGGAGTTCTAGAACACCGTGCTCGAGGAGGGCAAGAAGTATTTTTCGTGATAGCATTTTGCTTCGTCGGTTTCATTCCCCTGTGTTCTTGCTACGCCATCCAACCCTTGAAATCGGTTTATTTTGCGCTTTTCTGCTTGGTGCGTCCATCGTGCTCGCTCAAGAGTCGAGTTCGCAGAGCACGAGCGTTCCCGGTGTTCAGAAGGATTCGCCAATACCGGAATATATCCAAGAGTTCTTCCTTTCGGAAGCAGTTCGCAGCCAAGATCAAGGCGAACTGCAAATCACATTCGGCGCCGATTCGCGTGTTAGCCTCGGCAGCAATCTCATGTACGACATGGAATACGGACTTACGAATCGCCTGCAACTAAGTTCTCAGACCCGATATGGGCTGACCGCCACGTCGAAAAGCGAAGTGCCAGCAGGGTGGAGTACCACCGCCATAGGTCTGCAATATCAGATTATTCGCAGCAATTCGCCGTTTGCTCTCACGGCGGGAATGTCTTTTGGCACTCCAGTGCGAGGCGGTGCCGCGCTGGAGTACGACCCTGAAATATTGGCAGCGAAGGGTTTTCATAAGGTACAGGTACATGCGAGTTTCGTCGCGGGCGTGACTTGGGAAATCGGCGGCGACAAGAACAACAGCAGAGAGAACTAAGTGACTCAACCTCTGCACAAAGCCCGTGAGGCATTCCCAGCACTTGGTTCCATGATTGGTGAGACTCCTATTGGGCACGAAACTTGTAGCCGGCGCCGCGAATCGTGCAGAAATGGATCGGATGGGTGGGATCTCTCTCAAGTTTCTGCCGGAGATGAAGGATGTGATCGTTGACTGTCTCCGTGGGATAGTCGAAGTAACCCCATGCTTCCTTGAGGAGTTCTTCGCGCGAGACGACTCGCTCCGCGTTCTGGACGAAGAATTTCAGAATCTTGAACTCCAGTGAAGTCAGATGGACAGGACGTTCGTCTAAGGTGACCTCCATTTTCGTAAAGTCGACGCGAACACCGTCAAATGCTGCCATAGCGGCGACATTATGTTCGGTGGCGCGCCTGACTGCAGCGCGCACCCGGGCGAGAAGTTCTCGTGGACTGAAGGGCTTCGTCACATAATCGTCTGCTCCAAGGTCCAGCAGCAGGATCTTGTGCTCGTCATCCGATGACGCACTCAAAACGACGATCGGCACGGTGACTGATTGCTTCCTGATCTCGCGACAAACGTCTTGTCCCGATATGACAGGCAATCCCAAGTCTAGGACGATGACTGTCGGAGTTGCGGTGTGAAAGGCTTCGAGCGCAGCCTTGCTGTCAGCCTTAACATCGACGACATATCCCTCAGGTTCAAAGAGACGTTTCAGAACCTTTTGCACAGCTCGGTCATCCTCGATGATCAAAACCCGCTCCATAACGATTCGACGCTCAGCCAGTATGCACACGTCGCGGTAGGGTGCGGCATGTTATCGGGGCGAGCTGGAAACGATCCCCTCCTCGAGCAGCACAAATCCCGATCTTCAGGTGATGACCTCGAGAAATCCACTTCGAGGCGCCCGGCAGCCGATGGTAGAGCGGAGCAATCGTTCAGTTGTCTGCGACTTGTGAAATTTTTGTCGATGTCTGTTAGTGGCAACAGTCTTTATGGCAAGGCGCACCTGTCCACCTCGCCAAATACCTACCGGAGTGATGACGCGATTACTCCGATGCAGACGCTGACGTAACCCAGGCGGCCTTCCAGGATTGCGCTTTCTCGAGGCCCAGCCCGCATGGATTTAACCATGCGTTGACAATAAAACGATCCGGCAGTGACAAATTCGGAATGCCGGGCTGACATAATCCGGTGGGCCACTCGAAGACGACGCCGAAGGATTTTCGGCGCTGGAGGATACTAATTATGTCAGCTCGCGGACACCCGAACTCACGGTGGGCAGCCAGCGTTGCATTCTGCATTCTTGTAGTGCTCGCTGCTTTTTCGTCGTCGACAGCGAATGACGAAATCAGCAGCGGAGCTGAGTCTAGTGCTTTCATCGTTGGGGCATGGAAACTGGTTTGTAGCACTTCGCCGTGCCCGACACCCGTGACGAGCCCGGTGGTGGACACCGAGTTCCGCTTCGTCAATCCCACTCAGTTGACTGCCACCCTGGAATATGCGTTTTTTGAGAATGACGGCACATTCTGCGGCTGTGATCGAGATACATTCACGCCCAATAAGACGACCGTCTACACGGCCTCGGGGGAGAGAAATAGCAGCCCGAGCCTGATGACTTGCAAAGGCAGTAGCGGAGCACTCAAGTCGATCGTCTTTGCCAAACATCAGGGCAATACGATCTCGATCGCCGACGCCACGCAGACCGGTTTTCAGACCCATCTGTTTGGAAACATCACGACCTCGGTTGACGGCAGCACGTTCTACGCGAACACCATGGCCCAGGCCGGGATGAAGGGTGTGGCCATTACTTTTCAGACGCTTATCGAAGTGAACGCAATCCACCAAGCCTGCGTGAACTTCCTAGGGCCACTGAAGTAGGACCAACGAAGCGTGCGCCGCGCGGAGGTGCGCATCGCCGGATGAAAAACACCCGGCCCACAAGGCCGGGCTTTTTTGTCAATGAAAGCCGTTAGTTGACAGGCCCATCGGTTGTCTCAATCGCGCATGCTGATGCGCCTTACATGTTTATAAAGACTTGAGCTGTCCTTAACTAACTCCAAGCACCTAGGATGTGTCTCATTGAATTGAACTCGTGCACGTGCATGCGTGCAGTAGGGGAAATCTTTACTTCGCAGTGACAAACTGCACTCCGGTGCGAAGTATATTCGTTCTGAGACTTGCCCGAATGCAGAGGTCGGGGTGGAATACCGGCGTGGGAGAAGTTTCGATGGAGTGCTCTACACGCGTTTTGATAATTGGAGCGGGACCAGCAGGGTTAGCTACAGCCATTGCCGCACGAAAGAAAGGATTTAACGTAACAGTTGCGGACGGCGCCAAGCCCCTAATCGACAAAGCGTGCGGAGAAGGGCTCTTGCCGGACACGGTGGCGGCACTCCGTGAGCTTGGGATTGATATTCAAGCCGGAGACGGCCAGAGCTTTCAGCAAATTCGCTTTATCGATGGAACAACCGTTGCTGAGGCGAAGTTTCCAGACGAGGGCGGCATCGGAATGCGGCGAATCGTTCTGCATCGGAAACTGGTCGAGTACGCAGAGGAATGCGGGGTGGAGCTGTTGTGGAACTCCCCCCTGACACGACTCTTCAGTTACGGCGCGGTTCTGGGGACAAGGCTGATTGAAGCAAAGTGGATTGTCGGCGCGGACGGCATTCACTCGTGCGTAAGACGCTGGAGCGGCCTCGATAGAGGAGCGCGCCGCGAGATCCGGTTCGCGCAAAGACGCCATTATCGAGTGAACCTGTGCAAGGATTGCGTCGAGGTCTATTGGGGCCGCATGATCCAGGCCTACGTGACTCCGCTCGCGAACGAAGAGACTTGCGTTGTTCTGATCTCGCGCAATTCGTCGATGTGTTTTGACGAAGGGCTGAGGGCATTTCCAGCGCTAGCCGGGCAGGTGGCGAACGCGGAGCTGAGCAGCGTGCACCGAGGCGCGGTGACAGCAATGTGCAAGCTCAAGCGTGTGTACACCGGAAACATCGCGCTCACGGGAGATGCCTCCGGGAGCGTGGACGCAATTACTGGCGAAGGCCTAGGACTAAGTTTCCGGCAGGCTATCGCCCTCGCTGACTCGTTGGAAACTGGGGACCTAGGGAGCTACCAATTGGCCCACCGCCGGCTGGCCCGACGGCCCGAGGCCATGGCGAGACTTCTCTTGCTGCTTGATCGTTACAAGCCACTTCGGAGGCGCGTTTTCCGCGAAATGGCAAAAGACCCCGAACTGTTTGCCCGCATGCTGACGGCACACGTCAAGGAAACGTCTTCGACGTTCCGGGTAGCAACAACTGCCCGCTTGGGTTGGCGGCTCATTACCGCCTAGAGGCGGAATGGCGAAAAGGGGCTTCGGTTGGAGGAGCATATGACAAGGAAGATCATTCAAGCCGCAGTGGCCACTGGACTTTTGATGGGATGCGTGCTCGGTGCGCTCGCCCAAAACCCGGGGAAGAGCGAGCCAGACGCAAATCACATCATCGAACTGGCGGCCAAGAAGTATGAGTTCTCCCCCGATGAAATCCGCGTCAAGAAAGGGGAAAAGGTGCGATTGAAGGTACATTCCACCGATGAAGAACACGGGATCAAACTTGAACTCTATCGTTTTCTGTTGCTGAGCTAGCGTCGGCGGGAGTCAGGCGCATCAGTCTTGCGACTTCACTTTATCGTGCGGCAATGACCGGGTTGCTTGATGCCGCCCGCGATGTGAACAGGGGGCAGTTCGGTTTTGTCCAACGGTCCGTGACAACGGCGGAACTGAATGCGCTTATGCATATTTGACCAGTGACATGGCACTGCCGCAATCAGTTTCGGCCCAACAACTGTTGAATCGCTACTTCACTTATTGAGCTTGCAAAAAATGGGTTCTGAGCGTAATCGCTGTTTTCGTCAACTGACCTACCGTTGCTCGACTTGTCACGCCTACGGGCTTACTATTCTCTGAATGTGAAAGCTGCACAGCGATTGCGGGACATGACCCCCGGCGTGGCATGGAAGGATGCGTCACGCTCTCTGACTTGGAAAGCGAATCCACTGACAGCTCTCATACTCTTTTTGCTCATCGGCTCGGGAACAGCGCTCTCCCAATTTCCTTCGTTCCAATTTCTGCAAAAGCCCGGGCCTTATCCCGTGGGCCTGAAGGTAGTGAATCAATATGATCCCTCACGAAAGTTTCCCGCCACACCTGATCGTCCCGAAGCACTTGCAGGGCAAGGAAGCCGTCCGCTGCAGACACTCATCTGGTATCCAGCGTTGCAAAGCAGAAGTAAGCCAATGACAGTTGGAGATTATGTAGTGTTGGCGGATACAGAGATCCACTTTGACACGCCTGACCAAGAGCACAACAAATGGCGTAGACGATTGAAGAGTTCCTTTGATCTTTCTCTGTGGGCGGTGCGCGACGCGAAACCGGTCGAAGGACGCTACCCGGTTGTCATTTATGCTCCCAGCCAGTCATCCATTGCCTGGGAGAACGCTGATCTGTGCGAGTACATTGCAGGCCATGGCTATGTCGTTCTTGCCACTCCTTCATTGGGACCGTCAACGCGCGATGTGACTGACGACCTGGCGGGGATTGATACGCAAGCTCTCGACATCTCATTTCTTATTTCTTATGCGGGTACGCTGCCCGATACGGATTCATCAAAGGTCGCTGTGGTGAGCTTTAGTTGGGGAGGAATATCGAGTTTGTTCGCTGCTGCGCGGGACCCTCGCATCCAAGTCTTGGCTGAGATGGAAGGCAGCATGCGCTATTATCCAGGACTTGTGGCGAGCGCTCGAGATATTCATCCAGAGCAGTTGAAGTTGCCACTCCTCTTTTTTGCTGCAAACCGTATGAATTACATTGAGGATTTTGATGCGCAACCGCCGAATGAAAAAATAGGACGCAGCGTTCTTAACGAATGGACACACGGAGATGTCACAACCGTAAACATGGTGGGTATGTCCCATCCTGAATTCAGTTCCATGTTTCAGCGCATGCAGAACCCCGACATATTCCCGGGAGACCAGGTCGCAGATTACGGACGGGAAGACGCAAATACAAGTTATTCGTGGGTTGCAGTTTACATGCTTCAGTTTCTGAATGCCTACGTCAAGCATGACGCTGCGGCGAAGAAGTTTCTGGGGAGAACTACCGCTGAAAACGGCGTCCCAAAGCACATCATGGAAATCAAATTCAGGCCGAAGTCATTTGCCGAGATAATGCGATCCGCAGCTCTGACGGGAGAACAGAGCGCGTGGAAAGCATTCCAGAGCTTCGCTGCCGAACCCATGCACCGTTACATGACCGGCGAAGAGAAGACGATAAATAGCCTTGGCTATGCCTTCCTTAAGGAAAAGGACCCGTCGTCAGCCGTCGTGCTGTTCAAATTGAACACAAAGGCCTATCCCGATTCCGCGAATGCATGGGACAGCCTTGGAGATGGTTACGAGGCGTCGAACGATATCCAAGATGCGTGTATGGCATATGCGCGGTCTGTCGAGTTGAATCCTGGCAATGAGCACGCGAAGGGTGAGCTGGTCAAATTGCGCAAATAGCGTCTACGAGATAGGAGCACACCGGTGTATTCAGACCACCCAACTTGACCTGATGGCGCTCGATATCGTGAATGCCTACGTCAAGCATGACGGTTCTGGCGAGACGTCCCGCTGAAAACGACCTCCCCAAGCAACCGCAAGACGAGTACGACTCTCCACTCAACCCATACGGGCCTATGGTCGGCAACCCGGAAACCAGGCGCTGCCGGTCAATTGGTGTTAAATCCATAACACTCGTAACCCAAAGTTTACGAGTGAATCGCCTTTCCCTCACAGCTCCCTCGCCTTAGAACCACCCATGGGGGTCTTTCGGCCCAACACGGCTGTCATGAGTGAAATGGAGATTCGGGAAGTTTACGGGCTGAATGAATTCATTTAGCGAGATGGGAAGCGTCGGTTGTACCCCGCGCCAGTCGGCCGAGACTGCCCGACACATTCGCCGCATCGCGATTCTGTCCTTCGACAGTCTGGCCTGCCAGAAGCGATTGATTAGGCGTGGTTTCGTAGGCGAAGCCATTGATGGTGCCCACAATGGTGTACCTTCCGCGCTGCTGCACGCTGAGCCGCAGCCAACCGTAATGCGTTTCTCCATTGATCTGAAACCTCATTCCGAGAAAGCGATTCGTGGTGTGGTTCCAGTTGCCGGTTGCGTATCGAAAAGAAACGCCGCTGCTGAACGTCCGGCCGCTTCGGATCTGGAACATATGCCCGCGGCGATCGTGAACATTCCTGAAATTGCGAGCTGACCCGATCACGTCTCCCGACATCAGCGCGGCAGCCGAGCCGTTGCTCGCTATCACGCTGCCGTTCGCAGACTCTGCTCCTATGTTCAAGCGGCCAAGATGATAGGAACCGAAGAAGGAAGTGAAATGCTGCGTGCGTATGGCAAGATCGAAATCCGCCGAGCCATTCTGGTCGAGGTCGATCAACAAATGTCCACTGCTGAACGAGCCGGTCTTAGGCGTATAGATAATCTCAGCCTCGGCCGGCGTAGCCGCTGCGGCTATGGATACGCCCGCAGCCGCTGCTGCGAGAGAATCTGCGATGAGGTAGTTGTTGACGTTTGGCGAGAGTGGAGTGAGCGCACGTTTCGGCGCAGGACTTCCAGGTTGCAACAATATTCACCATCCGGGGCCGAGCTACTGAAAAACCGCGACATTCTACAACGGCTTCATTATGAGCAGACGCGAAAAAATATAGGCCGGGGGCATGGATGGCGTGTCCAGTTGCTGCAAAGCTCTCTCGCTCCCCGCCCGTGCTCGCCCTGGCCCCCTGTCGCTCTCCCGCTCCCTCGCCCCCCTGCTTTCGCGCACAACGCGCCGGAATTGCACACAAGATGGTGCAAAGCCGGGGGGGGGGCAATCTAGGCCTAATGTATTTGACAACCGGCGACCGGAATCATGGGGAGGTCGCGCAGGGTGCGAGATCTCCCCTGGCTCGATCATGCGCGAGCGGGATGACGGTTAGGTGCTACCGGATAATCCGCTTGCCGGCAAGGCGAATTTTCTGCTGGAAATTCACAGCTACGAGCATTGGAATCCGCGGGGTCTGACGTTACATCCGGTGACTGGAGAAATTTGGGAGTCGGAGTTTGGTCCTCGAGGGGGAGAGGAAGTGAACCGAATTAAGACGGGCAGCGATGCTGGATGAGGATGCGAGATGTGCGGGTCGGACCGGATGGCAATGTATATTTGCTGACGGATGAGACGATCGGTGCGCTGTTGAAGTGGAGCCGGGGAAGTGGAGCCTGGAAATCGTTGGAGGCTCAAGCGTGCGAACAGCAAAGATAACTCACAGGGGTGTAAGAGGTCACCGTACCGGTCATTTGAGCTGGATGTGGCATGGCACTTATCTATTGGTCGTGCTTGTGTTTCTCTACCTGAGGACTTTCCTGATTCCCTGGACTCCGCTGTCTCCCTCAGGCGACGAGGTGCATTACTTTCTGCACGGCGTCCGGATGTTACATGGGCAACTCCCTTATCGGGATTTTTTCACCTTCGTTCCACCCGGCACGGATCTCTTGTACCTGGGCATGTTTCGCCTATTTGGCGTTCATGCGTGGGTTGTTCAGGGGATCCTTATCGTTCTTGGTTTTCTCCTGACGTGCGCCATCCTCTGGGTTTCAATACGGATCCTCGACGGCACAACCGCTTTGCTTCCGGGGTTCCTGTTCCTGGCCTTGGATCTCAGCGGCGCTCTGGACGCGACGCATCACTGGTGGTGTGCGCTTTTTGTATTAACGGCGACCGGCACATTGATGCGCGGCAGAGACCGAACCAGACTTGCGATAGTAGGTGGACTCTGCGGCGTGGCTACTCTGTTCACTCAGACGCAGGGCGGGCTCAGCCTGCTGGCGATCGCGCTCTACCTGGTGTGGACACAACCTGTCGAGAATCAGGCCGGCCGCAAGCGTGAATTGACTGCACTTGTAACGCCGTTCGCCCTTATTGTGGGTGCTTTTGTTGCATATTACTCATGGCGAATCGGTTTTTATACGCCTGCGTATTGGACCATCTACTTCCCTCTGCGCTACTTTTCGACGCTGGAGGCACATACTCCACGTGCATACTTCCTGGGAAGGCCGCAAATAAAGGGCGTTGGTGATCTGCCGGCTGCGACCCCGTATGTGTTCGTCCATCTAGTTGTTCCGCTTATGTATCTGCTGTGTCTGTTTCGTCTCTTCCGGGAGAAACAGAACATGGAGGAGCAAACATGGCAACGAGTGTTCCTCATTGCTTTGGTCGGTCTTGCGATGTTCGCTTCGGTGGTGAGCGCGCCGACTCCGCTGAGATTGTACGTCGTTGCGCCTCCGGCAGTCATTCTTTGTGTCTGGTATTTCGGGCGGCCTGTGAAGCTGGATCGCATGGTGCGAGGTGCGCTGTGGGCCGCTGCTCTGCTCCTGATTATTCTTCTCCCTGCGCGCCGGCAACTGTCTCAGCGCACCTTTCTCAATGCGCCGATAGGACGGATCGCCTTTCTCCGTCCGCAAGGGTATGAACAGGTGTTATGGTTCGCACAGCGCACCCGGCCGGGCGACACTTTCATCAACAGTCCGTCTTTGGCATTTGTGCTGTCGCTGGAGAGTCCAGGTCCTCTCGACTATGTAACCGCGCATGCCTTTACGCGGCCAGAACAAGTGCAGCAACTGATCCAGTCGATGGAGGCGCATCGAACGCAGTTTGTCTATTTTTATCCAGAGCTATATGAGGGCACTCGTCCGGTCGACGACAATCTCGGCCCGCTGAGGCAATACATCGCGCAGAACTATCACTTGGCTAAGGATGATGCGGACGGCAAAGTGTGGGAGAGAAAATAGCGCCCCGCCTCCACGGACGCCGTGGCGTTACGAGGCCGATCACACTGCGTCGAAAGTCGCGCCTTAACCCATTTGGAATCAGTCGGCGGCGGAAAACGCGACTTTCATCTCCATGGGTGGGCCCCAGGCCCGGAACTTAGAACCCCGGAAAGGACCGTCCGCGGGGCAATTTACCGCTCGACCGAGCGGACCCAAGGATTCACCGCCTTGAGGTAATCCTGGAACCTTTGTTGGTCTTCAGGCTTCAGGCCGACGAACTCGATTCCCATGCCAACTCCGGGGTCGCTGGTGCGAACGAGAACACGCGTGGTGACTTTCTCTTCACCAATCCACAAGTCCGCGCTCAGACTCGTTCCAATCGGTGCGGGCAAGATGGTCTCCACGTAGCAGCCACTTGCGCTGATGTCGGTGGCGGTGATGCGAGTAGGCACTCGCGCCCACTCGTCATGCAGCGCTATGACGATAGAGATCTTGTGACGTTCCCACCGTCTGCGGCGCGAAGAAGAAACGGGGGCATCCTCTTCCCGCTTGGGAAGCATGGATGTCCATGGGCATTCATGTTTACTGAGGAGTTGCACGCCTACCCGGATTCCCTCGACCGACTTCGTATTGAGGGTCCACACGACCTTGCATCGCGCCTTCTGTCCTCCCCACTGCACCCCGATAGTGTCGCCTATCTTGAGATCGCGCTGGATACCGGAGAGCAACGCGCCTCCAATGCTGATGTTGCGGGCACGAGCGGCCTGAGAAAAGACGCTCGCATCGGCAGCCATCCCCCATACGCGCAGGTTTAGATCAACCGGTGTCCGCACTTCCGCTGAGGATGCCATAGAGGTGAGGCTCGAATTATTTTCGGTGAAAACCTGATGGTCGAGGGCAAAGATGGGTCCTTAGTGATTACGGAAGTCACGTGGGGTCGGTCCCACTCGAGCAGATACTGTCGGATCCAATCCCAACGACGTTTGAAGACCAGGTTTTCCATGGGATCATTCTCCTCCACAGGTTTCTCCGGTCATGAAAAGGAAAAATGTCCCGGTTGGCGACCTGAGAGCAGCAGTCGTGTTTTTACATCATTTTCAGGGTTTTTTAGACGTCAGTGAGCGTCCGCCGGCGTTCCGTCCGACCACTCGGCCACCGGAACTATGAACTCGGTCACTGGCTCCGGAGCACCATTAAAGTGTGGAGTCAGCAGAACCGGGACCTCAGTGCCAAGCGCGCCTGCACCCCAGGTCTTAGCGTCTTTCACGGGAACGTAAAACATGAGATAGGGAGCGCAGTTCCCGCACTTGCTGTTAAGGAACCCTCGCTTCGAAAGCATATAGGCCATCGCGCCAGGCTCGAGGGCGGGCAGTTCCCCTTTCTCAATCGCGGCCCTCATACCCTCGTTCATTTCAGCTTTCGATTTTGCGGCCAATGCCAATTTTGTCCTAATCAAAGTAATCGGCAGCACCGTCCTGGCAGCCTGCGGGTTGTAGCAAACCGGACCGCGCCTCCTAGGGTTCCAAAACTCAGGACTATTTTCGAATTGGTCCATCCACCAGCGGCTACGTTGCAGACAAAGCCGTTCGTGCCTTCGACGGCAGTTTCATAGCCCTCCCTCCCGAGGATCATCACGGTGGCGTCGCTGGCGACAGATGGCGGAGCTGCGGACCGTGCTAGAGCGATCTCGTCATTGCGATCCATAAGATATTGATCGAGCGGCGCCATGCTGGTGGGATACGAGGTCTTGACCCTTGCTGCGCGGGCTACCGTGCAGAGCACAGTACGGCGATCAGCGCGAAAGTTCTGAATGCGATTGTCATGACCATCTTTCGGTCCATTTGGTTTCTCCTTCGATACGAATTCCAATACACTTTCGAGACCTAGCGATTAAACCCTTCTTGAATTGGGTTTGTGCACGCGCACGTCATCACAAATCGCAAGTCAGCGGGGGAGTTCTTTCTGATCTTTTTCCGCACCTTCCCACGCCTCGTGGGTCAGAACGCATTTCCAGCCCCCGTCTTTCCAAAGCCACACATCGGTCTGGCGCTCCAGCACATCGTAGGGTTTGCCCCCAAACGTGCCGGCATTGTGGAGCTTCGTCGTCACCAAAGCGACATTTCCGTAGAGGCCCACTCTGGGTTCCGACACCTCATATGCTGTATGCCTCAAGAAACCCGACTTTATCCCTTCGGGGAAGACTTCCCTTCGCCTACTCCGCCTCTTGCAGAAATAACGGCCCAGTCATCTGAGAGGCAGCGCGCAATGCCATCCGCATCGTTACCCCGCAACGCTCGTGTGAGTTCTTCTTCCGCCGCCATCACGCTTTCCGCGGTCGGGCCAGGCGCAGGCTTTGCTGCCCCAGGAGCTTTAGGTGACGCCATGGGTGCGACGAGCAAACCCACAATGATCAATGTGAGAATGCCATTCAGAATGCGCACACTATCTCCTTTTTTCGTGGGCTCCTTTACCTCGACACTGTTTGACCGGGCGACGGCAAAAGCCGCCCTCATCAATCTCGTGAGCTTCATGTTCGTTTCTGATTTCCACTCCTCGGGGTCAAACCGCCGTCGTGCTCTTTCATTGAGACATTCCTACATCACCGGTGCAGCCGTTCCATCCGACCATTTGCCAACCGCAATCACGAACTCCGTGATTGGCTCCGGACCGTCACGAAACTGCGGATTCAGAGTCACCGGCGAGTCGGGCAGATCCGCACCCCAGGAGGATTTATCTGTCAGTGGAAAGTAGAACATCAGATGAGGTACGTAGTGCCCAAGGGCGTCATTAAGGTAGCCTGCCGGCGACATCATGTAGCACATCGCGCCCGGCTCCGGTACCGGCAGCTCTTTGCTGTCGAATCCGAGTTTGATTCTGTCGATCATCTGAGCTTTTGACATCCCGGCTAATACCATTTCCGTCCGCTTGATTGTGAGAGTCAGAATGGATCGCGCGGCTGCCGGATTGAAGCACATCGGCACACGCACCTTGGGGTTCCAGAACTCCGTGGAGTTGAATGGGGACATCCATGATCGTTCCACCACACAAACAAAGCCGTTTCTTCCTTCGATAGCGGTCTCATAGCCCCGCCACCCGAGGACCAGGATCTTTGCGTCGCCGGATATGGCTTGCGGGGCTGCGCTTCGCGCCAAGGCGATCTCGGCATTGCGATCCGGCATCAGGTATTGCTCGATTGACGCCATGCTCGGATACGCTGTTGAGCGATCCTCATTCCGGTTGCGGCTGGTAAGGTTTAACTTCAGTCCCACAGCCACGCAGACAATAGCCAAGGCTCCGGCCCAAATCCAGCGGCTCGTCACCACTCTGTTTTTCAATCTCGGCGGGCTGACCTTCGCCACTTCGCACTTCTGGAAGTGTTCCCCAAGCGCAGCGTTGATCTCCGAGGAGATGCCTACTTCTGGTGACTCAACTTCCCAGGCCAATAATTCTTGGGAAACACCGCGGAAATCGGCAGCAAGGGTTTGGCACTCCGGACATAGTTCCAGGTGCGACAAGGCCTCGGTGGCTTGGTCCGGGAGCAGTTCGCCGTCGAGATAAGCCATGAGTTCTTCCTGTTCGATCGGATGTCTGTTCGTGCTCATTGCATGCCTCGTCTTCCTGGGTGCGGCTGCCCGGCGTTCGCTCTCAGGGAAGGATTGGTTTTTGCCTCCGACTCCAGGTGACTTTTCAATGCGAGACGCGATCGAAAAAGTCTGGAACGGACCGTATTTACGGGAATTCGCAACAGCTCCGCAATGTCGGAATAACTCAGCTGTTCGTATTCGCGCAACATCAGGATTTCGCGTTCCGGCGCATCCAGCTTTTCCATTGCCTGCCGAACCCAGAGCACGCACTC
>Ga0126383_10000753_pt1 | contig 18720 bp, 19 predicted proteins | sample PanSoiMetPlot_35_FD_96882 | JGI IMG/M metagenome (GOLD analysis project Ga0126383, IMG submission 96882) | Tropical forest soil microbial communities from Panama - MetaG Plot_35 | ecosystem: Environmental > Terrestrial > Soil > Tropical forest > Bulk soil | place: Panama | collected 2016-02-17
GCAATTTTCAATCAACAATCAAAAATCAACAATCAAAAATTCTTTGCCAGTACTGACGCCGGGTCAGCGTGCTCGTGGCCGCCGCCGGGGTGCCGCGGCTCCGCAGCCAGGCGGCAGCCCGGACGGCCGTGGCCCGGGCACGGAACAGCCCGTAAACTGCCGATCCGGAGCCTGATAGCGAGGCATAGAAAGCCCCCTCGCGCTCCAGCACACGCTTCACCTCACGTAATTCGGGATGTTGCGGAAAGACGACCTGTTCGAAGTCGTTTTCAATCCCGGTACGGACGAGGTCGAGAAGCGGGGTCTCGGCCCGGCCCCTGCGCTCACTCCCAGGGACACCGGATGCACCACTCAGCCAGACGGAAATTCCACGGCTGAACTCATTCATTCTATCGGAGGGGGATAACTCCGTCAATTTGGTGTTGCCGACGTGGAGACGGGCCGCCGCGTCCGCCCCGGATCCTGGTCGAGAAGGGACAGATGTCGCCGTTTTGCCCGCATTCTCGCGCGCCGGCGCGCCCTCGCCCCCCATGAGCAGATCCCAGTCCGCAAACGCCGTGGGAGTCGAGACTCCGATCTCCGGTGTCGCCACCACGCAGGGCGTGGCCGGGAAATCGGGCAGGGGATAAACGTCTTCACCGCGGCCGACCCCCAGAATCGTTCCTCCCAAGAGGAACAACGGCAGATCTGATCCGACTTCGGCGGCGATGCGCAATTTCTCCCGGCCGGGAAGGTGTTTTTTCAGGGTTCGTTCCAGAGCGAGCAGAGTCGCAACCGCATTGGCGGAAGCGCCGCCCAGCCCGCCCTGCACCGGCAACTTCTTTTCAATGTCGATAGAGACTCGACCGGAAGCGCCGGTCGCGGCCATCGCCCGTTCGACAATCCGGTAACAGGTGTTGGTCGAATCGGTGGGAACCCGGGGATCGTTCGAGAGAATTTCGATCCCGCTGCCTCGGACCACGCGCACCCGGATCACATCATGCAGAGCGATGGTCTGGTAGACGGTCCGCAGCTCGTGAAAGCCGTCGGCGCGCAACCCGCCTATATGCAGGCCAAGGTTGATCTTGGCAAAGGACCGAACCGTGGTGGGCATGGAGGGATGATTGTAAATTCCGGCGGGCGACTTGCGGTTGATTTTTGGGCGGCGCAAGCCAAGGCTTACTTCTCGCCTCGGCGGGCCCCGAGTTCCTCCAATCTTTGGTAATGAAATCGGGGAATCTCCTCGGTGCCGGCGGCCCCTCATGCATGTTATCTTGAGGGCGATTTATTTGGCGTTCGCTCCCCGCCGGAGAAGCCCTTGTTCGCCGACTTTCTCATTCTCGCCCTGCTTCCGCTTGTGCTCTGGCCTCTGACTCTGGCCTTCCTGCTCAAAGGACGGTCGCAGAAACGGGCGGCGCGGACCTGGCCTGCGACCCGCGGTCTGGTGGATCGCGTGGATGTGCACTGGATGGTCGGGCGGGAGTGCTACTATGCGGCCCAGGTCGGCTATTCCTATCAGGTTGGCGGGCACCGCTACTCCGGCAGCCTGGCCAGCCGGTGTGCCAATGAAGACGCGGGAAGAAAATTCGTGGAAGGCCTAAAGGACAAGCCGGTGGTGGTGCGCTACCAGCCTAACCGGCCGGCGGAAAACGTGCTTTTCATCGACGAGAATCCCATGTTCAAGCGCGCCACGGCGGCGCTGCACCGTCCTTCCTTAAACTGACCGTCAGTTCCGACGTTTGTAATAGACCGCGAACTCGAATCCCGGGTTGGGCGGGAACAGCTCCGCCACTTTTCGCAGACGCTCCGCCATGGCACCGGGGGCCAGCAGCGGATAGTCGCGCTCGCGCAGGTCGTAGTAATCCACGTCGAGAAACAAGGACAACAGGTAGATTGAGATCGCGTCGGCAAAGGTCGCGGCGAAGTATTCGTTCGTGTGTTTTTCCGCATCGGAACCCGGCGCAGTCGCCAGTTTGCGCGTCTCCCAGGCATCGAGCGAGGTCTCGCCGCGCACGTTCGACTCCACCTGCTTCCACACCAGGTCGGCAAACGCCTGCGCCACGCCGGCCTTTTCCACCACCGCGTGGCCCACGTTGATATAGAACTCGAAGGCGATGGAGAACTTGTCATCCATCAGGCGGGTGGAGATAAAGACGCATTGCGAATCGCCGAGATCGAGATTGCGATGGCAAACGGCATTGTCGCTCAGCGACACGTCATAACGGTCCGCGATCACCGTATCCTCCCCGTGATTCACGGTCAGCGGGACGAAGTAATAGGCTTTTCGCCGCAGCGCGGCAGCCGCCGCGTCGGGTACGGCCGCAACCATGCGTTCCAGGTCGGTTTCCGAAATCGTGATTTCGCCTGACAGGGCGTAGCAAATGCCATTGGCAGCCTGCGAGACAGGGTTCTGGCGCACAACTTCCGCCGGGAGACGGGTGATGGGTGGCGCGGCCTGGGACATGCTCGTTATTCTAGCGCACCGCAAGGGAGAGCCCCTTGAAAAGGCGCCCTTCGCGTGCGGCGGTACAATCAGACCGTGAGTCCCAAAGTCAAAGCGACTCCCGTACCGCAACCGCGCTGGTACATGATACCGGTCCGTGTGCTGCTGGTGACGTTTCTGCTCACCCTGCTGGCGTTTGCCGTGAGCCTGTTGTTGGGCATTATCGGAGTCGTGATCGGCGCCCAACTGCGGCACGGCACACCTGATATGCAAGTCGCCTATCGCGATGTGGCCGCCCCGGTTGCCGCGGCCGTAAGCGCCATTGTGTTGGTCTCTTCCGTGTTCCTGGAAGTCCGCAACTACCGTCGAGCCAAAGTCTTAGCCGGAATCGAACGGGCGAGTTGAAAGCCAGCATTGAGGCAATGATGCGATGAGTCAATGTCTCAATGAATTCAATACAATGGGTTCCATGCGACCTCGCATCGCGATTCCTGTGCCGCACTCGGGCGATCCTGAATACGCGGAGCGCGCTCTCCCGCAGTATGAACGCGCGATTGCAATGGCCGGCGGTGAGCCAGTGCGCATCCCACTGGACCCTCCTCCTCCGGAAGTAATGAAGTTGATTGAGCGCTGTGATGCGGTGCTTCTTCCCGGGAGCAAGGCGGACGTCGACCCGTCAAAGTACGGCGCCTCGCGACATGCGGAGACCGCCGCCGCTGATGCCAGGCGCGACACCGTGGATGAGCTCCTGCTGCAGGACGCCTACAACATGCGCAAGCCGGTCTTGGGGATCTGTTACGGCCTGCAGACGCTGAACGTTTACCGCACCGGAACCCTGTTGCAGCATATCGAATCTCCCGTCAACCACGCCGCAGGCAGGAAAGTTCCAGTTGCGCATGCGGTGGAAATCGATCCCGGCTCGGTCCTCGGGGATATCGTCGCCGAGGCCTCCGGCAAGCTGGTGATTCCCGTGAATTCCAGCCACCACCAGGCGGCGGATGTCATCGGCGATGGTTTGCGCGCGGTGGCTCGTTCGCCGCAGGACAACATCGTCGAGGCCGTCGAGGGCACCTCGCCCGATCACTTTGTTCTCGCCGTGCAGTGGCATCCTGAACGCTCCGTGCACGATGACGAACCTTCGCGCGCGATCTTTCGCGCCCTCATCCAGGCGGCGCGTGCGCGACATCGGAAGCTGGTCGGAGAGTTCGAGGGACTGTAGGAAGTTGCGATGGTCGATTCTTGATTGACGATTGAAGGCCGGAAGACAGGCAACGCCTCTATTTCGTTCTTTTTCTCGGCGCCGGTTTCTTGATCCTCTCGAGCAGCACCGCGACCTGGGCCACAGCGGCGTCGTCGGTTCCCATGCCTTCGGGGGTTTTCGCCTTGATACCGACCGCGTCCTCCGCAACGGCCAGCAGGTCCGCGATCCGGGCGCGAATGGCCGCTGCGTGCGCACCGATCCTGGGAGCTGCCAGGATCAGCGTCGAATCGAGATTTGCCACCCGGTAGCCGGCGGCGTGCACGCGGTTCAGCGCTTCTGTCAGAAACACCACGGAGTCGGCCCCCTTCCATTGCGGGTCGGAGGGCGGAAACAAAGATCCAATGTCCGGTCCGGCAATGGCGCCCAGTAAAGCATCGGTGAGCGCGTGCAGCAACACGTCGCCATCGGAGTGTCCGCCCAACCCCCTGGGGTAAGGGATCTCTACGCCGCCGATCTTAAGCGGAATGCCGCGTTTGAACTCATGCGAGTCCCAGCCAAATCCGATGCGTGTGTCGAGCTTCAATTTCGTCCTTGGCCGCTGGTCGTTGGCTCGTACTCCGCCCCGTCGGGCTCGGGGGCGAGATGGCCGGCCGCCGACTAGCGACCGCCTTTCAGAAGAAATTCTGCCAGTTCCATGTCCCCGGGGGTCGTGATTTTGATATTGCGCGGCGAGCCCATGACGACCGCGACCTCGTGTCCGGAACGTTCGACCAGCGAGGCCTCATCGGTTCCGACAAAGCCGTCGGTTGCAGCCTCGTCGAAGGTTCTCTTCAGCAATCCAAAACGGAAGCCCTGGGGAGTTTGGGCCATCACCACGCGTTCGCGGGGGACGGTGGCGGTGATCAAGGCACCGTCGGCGGTTCGCTCCACCTGCTTGACGGTATCGGCGGCGGGCATGCCGGCGATTGCGGCGCCGTGCTTTTTCGCTCCTTCAATCACCTCTTTGATGATCTCCTCGGTGACAAAGGGGCGCACCGCGTCATGCACCAGCACGATGTCGTCGGGCGCAGCGGTCACCGCGGCCAGCGCATTGGCCACGGACTGCTGGCGGTGTTCTCCCCCCACCACCAGCTGAATGTGCTTTTTCAAAACGTCTTTCGCTTCTTTTTCGAGACGCGCGCGAAATCCGCCAATCTCGCTTTCGCGCACGGCCACATAGATTTCGGAGATTTCCGGGCTGGCGGCAAACTTGCGCAGGGTGTGGATGAGGATCGGCGTGCCGCCCAGCTCGGTGAACTGTTTCGAGGGTGGAGGATTCTTGCTCTTCCCGCTGGGCACGGGCGCCATGCGCGTACCCAGTCCGGCGGCGGGAATAATGACGACGACCTTCATGGGGCGTCAAGTATACGAGCCCTATCGAGCAGAGTTCAAATCGGCCGCCCGGCGCCTGAGGTTCCCGGCGCCCCTGCGTATTCGCCGCCACAGAGTTAAAATCAAGCGGCGGAAGTTGCGGGTGCCGTGGTCCTTAAACCCGGCCTCATCCGGAGGAGCAATGGCGAACGATCCGGGCAACAAGGTGGAACAGCGTCCGAATCCGAACGAGAAGCTGGTCAAAGTTTTTGATACGGAACAGGAATCGGAAGCCTTGGTAGTGCACGGTTTGCTGGAATCGGCGGGGATCGACTCGGACATCACTTCGATCGATGCGCAGCAGGAGATCCTACCCGGGGTGGGCGGCACCGTGATCCTGGTGCGCGAGGAGGACGCCGACGAAGCGCGGCGCATGATTGAAGAATACCGCCAGGCGCCCGACCAGGAAAACACCGACGACGGCGAAGAACCCCAGCCCTGACCTTGGCCCGCAAACCACGGTTCCGGGCGAGGAAGCGCCTACCGCAGCAGATGAAACACGCTTTCGAGATGGTAGGTCTGGGGGAACAGATCCACCAGGTGCGCCTGTTCGACTCGATAGCCAGACTTGAGCAGGCCTCGAAGGTCGCGGGAGAGGGTAGCCGGATCGCATGATACGTAGGTCACGCGGGGTGCTCCCAGGCTGACCAGGCGTTGGACGACGCTATCCCCCAGCCCGCTGCGGGGCGGATCCACCACCACCAGATCGGGCTGCAGCTTGCCGGACACTTTCTCCAGGTACTGCTCCGCCGTGCCGCGAACCGCCTTCACGTTCGCCGGTGAATTCGATTGCAGGTCGGCGCCAGAAACCGGTGACGACTCGACCGCAATGACACGGTCAAATTTCCGGGATAGGACTGTGGAGAAAAGACCTACTCCAGCATAGAGATCAAGCGCAGTGTGTCCGGACCGGCCGGTGGTGACGAGGGTCACCAACTCGTCGGTCAAGTGGCGGTTGATTTGAAAAAACGCTCCCGCACTGACCCGATAAGAAGCCTGGCGCGTTTTGTAGGTAAGGCCCAACGGAGGACGGGCGCCCTCGCCCGCCCCTTGCGGCGCGCAGGTCGGCGGGCCCCGACGGGCCCTGGTCCCGGAAATATCGGGAAAGACCGCCACTCCGCAAACCTCGGGAACCAGGGTGCTTAAGCTTTGCCCCAACCGGCCGTCGCCTTCGCCATAGGTTTCAACCAGCAGCTGGGAATCATCCGCATTGGCAAAGAACTCAATCTCCTCCACGCCTTCGGCTCGGCCGATCTCCCACAGCTCTCGAATCGCCCGGTTAATCAAGGGCGAGCTTATGGGACATTCCTTGATCGGCATCAGCTCATGCGAATTCAGTTTGAAGTATCCAACCGTGAACCCGGGAGAAGCACGAAGTTGCAGCCGCGTGCGGTTGCGGTAGTTCCAGGGAAGAGATGCATGGACCTCGATATCCTCCAACTCCACCTTCGCCATGCGCCGCAGATTCTCCCGCAGAATATCGACTTTGATTTTCAGCTGATGCTCATATCCGGTGTGCTGGTAGTGGCAGCCCCCGCACCGGCCGAAATAGACGCAGGCGGGCGCGATCCTCGCGGGGGACGGTCCAAGGACGTTTTCGACTCGCGCCCGGGCAAAACCTTTTTTCTGCTCGACGAGCGAGGCCTCGACTCGCTCGCCGGGAAGTACGAATGGCAAGAAGACGGCTTTGCCCGGGCCGCGCTCATCGGCCGGCAGGCGCGCGAGGCCGTCGCCGCCATAGACGAGTTTTTCGATGGTAAGTTCCAAGCGTCGATTCTAAGCCGGACCAGCCTGGGGATGAGCGCCTGCCGGCGGGAGGCTATTCTTTCGCGGCTTGCTCTCGAACCTGGCGCAGCATCTTGTCGAGGTCGGCGCGGGAATAGTACCTGCCGGAGAAGACGACCGCGGCAATCTTGCGGGTGTTGCGGATGTCTGCGAGAGGGTTCGAATCGAGCAACACCAGGTCGGCGGCGTGATCGGCCTCGACCACCCCGTATTTGTCGAGTTTCACCATGAACAGGGTGGGATAGAGAGTGGCAGACTGCAGCGCCTGCGTGGCGGTGAATCCGATCCTCACCAGCCATTCGAGCTCATCGTGCAGACTGAACCCGGGAATGACATAAGGATCGGGAGCGTCGGTTCCGGCCAGGAATTGCACTCCGCTGCGGTGCATCGCGGTGGCGAGCTCGAGGTCGCGAACCGCTTCCGCTTTCACGCTGGCGTACTCCCCGGGCGAAAGGCGGTGGAGCAGGAGTTTCGGATCCCATTGTTCGCGGGCACTGCGGGGCACGTAGGCCAGGCGTGAATCGGCAGTGAAACGCGGGTCATCGAGCGCAGCCATGGTTTGCGACCAGACCAGCGTCGGCACCTGCCAGGTAGGGTGGTCGGAGAGCTGGAAGAAGAATTGTCGCGCCTTCGCCGGATCATAGGTCGCGATCGTCTGGAGGCGGAGTGCGGAGTAGGTCTGAAGGTCGTGATGCGCGAGAGCGCTGAGCCGCTGCTCGCGCAGAACCTGTTCCTGGGAAGAGCAAGCGAGCAGCACGCCTCCCAGCTGCTCGATGCTGCGCTCGGCGGAGAGCGCGGCTGAGCTCTCCAGTTCTGGGGCGCGAGCCGGCACACTCAGGCCGGTGGTCCCTCCCGCTATCGGCACATAGGAATCGCGCGGGGGATCGGAAAGGGCCTGCAGGGATTCCAGCTGACCGTTGTCCCCCGAACCCACGGGCGGTGACCTGTGGTCCTCGACGAAGACATGGGGGCCGGCAAGTTCTCCCTGCTCGAGGCGTTGCTGCCGCTCGGCGAGCAGCGCCGGGTCTCCACCCATGTCGCGAACCGCGGTGACGCCATTGGCCAGATAGAGCGGATAAATAACCTTTTCATCCCACAGCGTCCGGCGTTCGGCGGTGTGGGCATGCATGTCCCAAAGGCCGGGGATCAGATATTTACCGCTGGCATTGACCACGCGCATGCCCAGTCCCGCCGCGATCAGGCCGTAGCGCGCGATGGAACGGATGCGGCCTTGTTCGATCAGCACCGTCATGTTGTGCAGCACCTGACCCTGGCGGGTGTCGACGATGTTGACGTTGGTGAACAGCAGACTTTCCGGCAGCCTGGCTTGGGCCGAAACTAGGGTGGTGAGACCGAGAACCGCGGCCAGCAGACGCATGGACGACTCCCGAGCGGGGGAGAATGCTGCGAGCACTCTAGGGCGGGGCGGGCAGCGAGTCAAACAAATTAAGGAACTCCAGCTTTTTTTCCGCCGGCAGGAACGACGCTTCGAAGGAATTGCGCGCCAGTTCGCGGAGATGATCGTCTGCGAAGCCGAAAGACTCCTGCGCCAGCTGGTATTCGCGGGAAAGAGTTGTGGCGAACATCGCGGGATCGTCGCTGTTCAGGGTAATCATGAGTCCCTGATCGAAGTACTGGCGGACGGGGTGATCGGCCAGACTGCGGCAGCACCCGGTAAGCAGGTTGCTGGTGAGGCAGATTTCGACCGGAATCTGGCGGTGAGCGAGTTCTTCGACCAGTTCGGGATCTTGAATCGCGGTGAGTCCGTGACCGATGCGTTCGGCGCGCAGGTTGAGCGCGCCCCAGATGGAACCAGGGCCCGCGGTTTCTCCTGCATGAGCCGTCACGTGCAGGCCGTGATCGCGAGCGCAGGCGTAGATATCGCGGAAAAGTTCCGGCTCGGCTTTGCGCTCATCGCCTCCGATGCCGAAGGCGACCACGTTACGATCGCGATAACGGATGGCGAGATCGACGACCGGGCGAGCAGCGTCCGGGCCGAACTGGCGGACAGCGTCGAACATCCACAAGAGCGAGATGCCGAAGTCGCGGGCGCCGCGTTCGCGTCCGCGCTCGAGGCCTTCAAAGATCGAGTCGAAATCCTGCTTGCGCCACAGGTTGACGCCAACCGAGACGTAGACCTCGGCGTGCAGGACATTTTCCGCCTTGAGCTTCTCCATCAGGCGATAGGTGATGAGCTCGTAGTCAGCGGCAGTCTCGAGGTCTTCGGTGATGGTCTTGAAGGCCATCAGGAATCCGGTGAAGTCGGAGTAGCGGTAGATGGCTTCGACTTCTTCGAGCGTGCTGAGCTTGCCATGACTGGCGCGGAGTTCGAGGAGGGTGGGAGGGTCGATGGAGCCTTCGAGGTGAAGGTGAAGGTCGGCCTTGGGGAGGGGAAGCATTCCCTAGATTTTATCTCGCCACGCGCCTGGTCATTCCTCCTTCAAGCTGCCCCAGCAGGGCCCGGCTGGGAAGGAGAAATCCGGCAATGGACGGGCGGGGACGCCCGTCCTCTATCGCGCTAGCGCGGGCGGCAGAATTCGCTGTGGTGGCGGCTATAGAGTGAGTAGATTGTCAGCCCGATTGCAAGCCAGGCAAAAAATCGGAGCCATGTCAGGATCGGCAGCCCCATCATGAGCAGAGCGCAGAACAGGACGCTCAGCACAGGCGCAGCAATGCCAGCGGGTGCCCGGAATCCGCGATGGCGGCCGGGATCGCGGTAGCGCAGGATGATAACGCCAATCGAAACCAGCACAAACGCGAACAGGGTTCCGATATTTGAAAGATCAGCGAGTGTCCCGATATCCAGGATGCCCGCGGGAATGCCGACTACGAAGCCTGCAATCCAGGTGGCAGTGGAAGGCGTACGAAACTTCGGATGGACGCGGCCGAACAGGCGAGGCAGGAGGCCGTCGCGCGACATGGCGAACCAGACGCGGGCCTGTCCCAGCTGGAAGACCAGCAGCGACGAAATCATGCCCATCATGGCACCGAACAGGACACCCAGGCGTACCCAGTGCAGGCTGTGCGATCCGGTATCAAGAGTCAGTTTCTTGAGGCTGTTGACCACGGGAGCGGCATCGTCCAGGAGAGATTGCCAAGGCACAATTCCGGTCAAAACAACCGCCACTCCGATGTAAAGCAATGTACAGATCACCAGAGTCGCAATGATCCCTATCGGTAAATCGCGTTGTGGATTTTTCGCTTCTTCTGCTGCGGTGGAAACCGAGTCGAATCCGATGTAGGTGAAAAAAATGATGGAACCGCCGGTGAGAATCCCTGACCAGCCTTGCGGAGCGAAGGGGTGCCAGTTACTGGGATGCACGTAGTGCGTGGCGGCGATGATGAAGGCGAAGATCGCGGCAATTTTCAGAATGACCATGGTGTTGTTCGCCTCGGCCGATTCTCGAATCCCGCGCACCAGGATCACGGTCAGGATCATTACGATGAGGAACGCCGGGATGTTGAAGCCGAAGTGCAGTCCGGGTGCATAGAGCATGTTGCCTTTAAGATCGGTCAGCCCGGAAGGCAGATAGGCGGGGGATATCCAGCGCAACGCGGGATGCCAACCGAACCAGTCGAACATATCGACCAGATGGGCGGCGAAACCCACGCTGACGGCCATATTGCTGACCGCGTATTCAAGAATCAGATCCCAGCCGATGATCCAGGCGATCAGCTCGCCCATGGTCGCGTAGGTGTACGTGTACGCACTGCCGGCGATCGGAATCATCGAAGCCAATTCGGCATAACAGAGAGCGGTAAAACCGCACACAATCGCGACCAAAACGAGCGACAGGGCCAGCGCCGGACCTGCGCCCGGGCGTCCCACGGTTGCGGTGTGGCGAACCAGGTAGTCGAGGAGAGGCGCATTGAGGAAAGACGAGGTATCAAACTTTTGTCCCGCAATGGCGGTTCCCACCACGGTGAAGATGCCGGAACCGATCACGGCGCCGATGCCCAGGGCCGTGAGCGAAAGCGGGCCGAGAGTCTTCTTCAGGCGCCGATCCGGTTCCTCTGATTCGGAGATCAGCTTGTCGATGGATTTGCAGCAGAATAGCTGGCTGCCCGAGTTGGACGGCTCGGGGGATTTTGCCGGTGGTTGCGCGGCGACGGGTGGTTGTGCCAAAGGGCTCGGTCTCCTGACGATGAGAGGTGGCGGCCCGGGCGCGTGCCCGGGCCCTTAAGGGTTTAGCGTTTCGCCTGTCCGCGTGCCATCTTCTTGACTTTGCGCTTGGCCGAGCCGCGGGGTACGGTGCGCTTGCCAAGCGGCTTTTCCGCCTTGCGCTTCTTGCGGGCGGCGCGTTTGGCTTTCTTGCGTTCTTCTTTACTGAGTGATTTTGTATTGGCCATGAATGCGTCAGCTTTCCTTATTTGTAATGTATCCCGTCTGGCGGGATTTTTTTGTTCCCCTTCGGGGCTGAAACTCGCTTTGCTTGCGAACCCACGGCTTCGACCGTGGGCCTTGATGCTGCGTCGCTTCGCGGCGGGACGCCGGGGGCGCCTCCCCGCACTTTCCATCCCACACAAACAGATTCCCGAAACTTGAAGCTGCTGTTACGCCCGCTCCAGCTGGGCGTACTTTTCCACCAGCTTCTTCAGACCGAAGCGAGGGAATTGTACCGTAATCTTGGCCTCTTCCCCATCTCCTTCGCGCTGATAGACAGTACCTTCGCCGTATTTGGGGTGGCGGACTTTCTGGCCGGGGCGGAATCCTTTCTTGCCTTTCGGCTCTTCGACCGGGAGTTTGGGCAGACTGAACTTCTTGCCCCTCGAGGCGAAGAACTCGGCGATGTTGTCGATGGAGTTGTAAGTCTTGGCCGGAGTTTGCGGCTTCTGCCGTCTGGGCTCGGTCCAATGAGCGCTCTGGTCTTCGTTCTCGTAGTCGTAGTGCAAGTCCAGAGCTTCGGGGCTTCGCCCCGACGGACGGGCGGGGGCGGCTGTCCCCGCACGCTTTCTTCTGGTTCCCAGTTCTTCGAGCAGGTGGGCGGGGACTTCTTCCAGGAAGCGCGATGGGGTGCTGGCCTCGGGGAGATCGGTTCCGTAGCGGCGGCGGTAGACGGCGCGGGTTAGGATGAGCGTATTCATGGCGCGGGTCATGCCGACGTAGCAAAGGCGGCGCTCTTCTTCGATATCGTCCGGCTCAAGGAAAGTGCGCGAATGCGGAAACAGGCCTTCTTCCAGCCCTGCGAGAAACACCACTGGAAACTCCAGGCCCTTGGCGGCGTGCAGGGTCATGAGCGTGATCTGGGCACGCTCGTCGTATCCGTCGGCGTCGGAGACCAGGGCGGCGTGATCGAGAAACTGGTCGAGGGTCTCGCCGCGGTCTTTCGAGTCCATGGCCGCGTTGACCAGTTCGCGGATGTTTTCGATGCGGGAGTAAGCCTCGGGCGTGTCTTCTTCCTCGAGCAGCTTGATGTATCCCGTGCGGTCGATGAGGAATTTCAGAAGCTCGGCGGTGTGGGCGGCTTCGCCGGGGATGCGGAAAGGCGGAGGGGTCTCGGCGGCCGAGTCGCCCACGGCCACATTCTCTGACTTCCCAAAATCAAACGATAGGGGATCGAAGAGCGTTTCGTCGCCTTCTTCTTCTGTTGCGGCGTCGGGCGGGACCGGCGGGGATGCCCCTCCTTCCTTAATTTCAGGGGAGGCAGGGGATGCAGTTTCATCCAGCCGCTCCACGAAGGTTCCGGCTTGCATGGCACGGGCGTCGTCGATCAGGTCGTGGAAGCTTTTGAGCGCGGCCAGCGCGCGCGGCGGCAGAAGCTGGCGCGTCAGGACTTCGCCGATCGCTGCCCAGAGAGACAATCCGGTTTCGAGCGCGACCCCTTCGATAGTCTCCATTGTGGTCTTGCCGATCCCGCGGGGGGGCGTGTTGATCACGCGCAAAAGAGAAATCGAGTCGTCGGGATTATGGATGACTTTCAGATACGAGATCAGGTCTTTGATTTCGGCGCGCTCGTAGAACGAGAAGCCTCCGACGACGTGGTACTTGAGTCCATACCGCCGCATGGCTTCTTCATACAGTCGCGACTGCGAGTTGGTGCGATAGAGCACGGCGGCATGCGGTTCTTCGCCGCGCTCGAGAGCCTCGCGCAGGTAGCGGGCAATGTGGTCGGCGGCGAACAGGGCCTCGTTCTCACCGTCAGGCGCTTCGTAATAACCGATTTTGGTGCCGCCCTGGCGCGAGGTCCAGAGATTCTTGCCCTTACGCTTGAGGTTGTTCGCCACCACGGCCGATGCGGCTTCCAGAATACTCTGCGTGGAGCGGTAGTTCTGCTCCAGGCGGATGATTTTGGCCTCGGGGAAATCCTGCTCGAACTCGAGAATGTTGCGGATATCGGCGCCGCGCCAGGAATAGATCGATTGATCTTCATCGCCCACGGCGCAGATGTTGTGCTTGGTGCCGGCGAGCATGCGCATGAGTTCGTACTGCGGACGATTGGTGTCCTGGTATTCATCGATCAGGATGTACTCGTAGCGGCGGTTGTAGTACTCCCGTACGGTGGAGACGGACTTCAGCAGGCGCACCGTCTCAAGCAGCAGGTCGTCGAAGTCGAGCGCGTTGGCACGGGCCAGTTCTTTCTTGTACTCGGCGTAGATGTGGGCCACGCGCTCGGCCTTGGGATCGTTGGAGTTGAGGTACACCTCCTGGGGATCGAGCATGTGGTTCTTGGCCCAGGAAATCTGGCCGAGCACGCCACGGGGCGTGATCTGCTTGTCGTCGATGCCCAGGCGTTTCATCACCGACTTGACGACTTGCTGCTGGTCGCTCTCGTCGTAGATGACGAACTGCCTGGTGTGTCCGATGGGGGGCTTGCCGGTCACGGCCGAGGGAATCTGCAGGGCTTCGATGTCACGGCGCAGGACGCGAACACAGAAAGAATGAAACGTCGAGATGACGGGTTTAGCGACCGACAGGCCTCCGGCGAGCTTGTCGACGCGCTCGACCATCTCGGCGGCGGCCTTGTTGGTAAATGTCATGGCCAGGATGGAGTCGGGACGAACTCCAATATGCTCAATCAGATGGGCGATGCGGTAGGTGATGACCCGGGTCTTGCCGCTGCCCGCGCCGGCCAGAATAAGGACAGGACCCTCGGTGGTCTCCACAGCCTCGCGCTGCTGCGGGTTGAGTTGGGAGAGAAAAGACAAAGCGGGAATTGCTCCGGTGATTTGATTTTACACGGAGGCAAAAGGGTTTCCGTTAGACGGAGGCGCCTTAGGGCCACGGCCGAAGCCTTGCCTTCCTCCGATCGCCCGGACTTCTGCCGCTTGATTCGGCGATGCAATGCGGGGGGAGCCTGGCTGCGCCCGCAACCGGGGCGGTTGCCCCTACCCGGTGTGTGCCGGGGCCCGGGCAGCTTTGCATTCTTCGCACGGGCAGACGTCGCGCAGGAATTGCCAGGAATAGATTCCCAGTTCGTGGCCGTCATTCCAGTGAAAGCGAATGGCATACTTCCCTACCGGAGCGGCTTCGGTGGGCTTGGCGGCCGGCTTGTACATGGGCAGCGTGCCGGGAGCTTGCCTGGGCGGATCGCCGGGACGGCGTCCTTGCTTCTGGCGTTCGTCGTCGCACAGCGCACAAGGACAGGCGTCGCGCAGAAAGACAAACGAATAGTGCGACTGGTGGCCGTCTTTCCACTCGATATCGAGGCCGGTGCCGGTGGTGACGTTCACCTTCACCGCCTTGGGATCTGCCGAGGGCGCCATCAATTTCAGTATCGCACAGACGAAAGGACGAATCTCATCGGGTGGAGGGCGGCACAGTGAAGATTCGCATCCTGGTTTTCGATGGCGCCGACGAACTGGATTTCGTCGCCCCTTGGGAGATTTTCCGGCGGGCGGCGCGGGTGCGGGAAGATGTCGATGTCACACTGGTCACCCTGGACCACCAGCCGGAAGTGAAAGCCGCAGCCGGGCTGCGCGTGATTCCCGATGCCGTGCTCGACGACGCGGTGGATGTGCTGGTGGTTCCCGGCGGCGGATATGTGGGCAGGGCGGCCAGAGGCGTTCGCGCGCAAATCGCCGACGGCAGGCTGCCTCGAAAAATTGCGGAACTCAAGCGCCGCGGAGCAATGCTTGCCGGAGTGTGTAGCGGCGCCATGATTCTGTCGGCGGCAGGCTTGCTCGATGGACGCGCGGCGGTCACGCATCATGACGCCCTGGCCGATCTGAGGAAAACGGCAGCGAACGTAATCGAGGCCCGGGTAGTGGACGATGGCGACATCGTTACGTGCGGCGGAGTCACGTCGTCGCTGGATCTGGCGTTGTGGCTGACTGAACGTTTTTGGGGAGCGGAGATCGCGACCCGGATTTCCGCCGACCTTGAATATACCCGCAGCCCTGATGTCTGCCTGGCTTGCCGCCTTAAGCTTTGATTGTTCTGCAACTTAGCTCTGCCTCACATTTTTCCCTTGACATCATGAACGTCATTATGTAATTTAACGTTGTTTAGTTAACAACGTTAAGTAAGGAGGCGTCGTTATGGGAGTGCGGGAGCGGCGGGCGCGCGAGAAGTCGGAGACCCGGGACAAGATCCTGGACGCAGCCCGCGAGCTGTTTATCAGCGAGGGCTACGAAGCAGTCTCCATGCGCAAGCTGGCCGAGAAGATCGAATATTCTCCGACTGCGATCTACGTCCACTTCGCCGACAAGGAAGAGCTGTTCCACGAGCTTTGTCAGGAAGACTTTGGCCGCCTGGCGGAAGTTTTTCAGAGTTCATCCATGCCGCTCGATCCGATTGAGCGGCTGCGTTTCATCGGCCAGACCTACGTGGATTTCGGCACGCGCTATCCCAACCACTACAAGCTGATGTTCATGACCGCGCATCCGGCGGAGGAGCTGAACGAGGAAGACAGCGAGATCAAGGGGAACCCCGAGGTCGATGCCTACGCCTTTTTGAAGCTCTCGGTCGAGCAGGCGATCGATGGCGGCCGGTTTGGTGAAGGGCTGAACGACGCCGAGCTGATTTCGCAGACGCTGTGGGCGGCGGTACACGGCGTGATCTCGCTGAACATCGCCAAGAGCCACGACCACTGGGTGGACTGGCGGCCGCTCGCGAAACGGACCAACCTGATGCTCGACACGGTGTTGCGCGGGCTGATCCGCGAGGAGCGATAGCTATGCCTCCGCTGGCGCGACGCAACCTGTTCCACGACAAGGTGCGGCTCACGGTCACGCTGACCGGCATCGTGTTTGCCGTAGTGCTGATCGTAGTGGAGCTGGGCCTGTTCGTAGGATTCACGCAAACCACTTCCAGCCTGATCGATCGCTCGGGCGCTGACTTGTGGGTGACATCCCTGCATGTCCCGTACGTGGAGTTGGGGGTGCCGTTCAGCGAGCGCAAGCTGTATCAGGTGCGGGCAGTGCCCGGAGTGGAAGCCGCGGAGAAAGTCGTTGTGCGCTGGACCGACTGGAAACGTCCCGACGGGCGGCAGGAGTCGGTACAGATTGTGGGCATGAATCCAGACACGGCGCTGGCCCAGCCCTGGAACCTGGTCGCCGGGAACGTTCAGGATCTGAAGCAGCCCGACGCCGTCATCATGGATGACATTTACAAGGGCAAGCTGGGCGTCAGCGGTGTGGGACAGGTCTTCGAGATTGGCCATCACCGCGCCCGGGTGGTGGGCTTCACTCACGGAATTCGCAGCTTCACTACGTCGCCGTACGTGTTCACCACCTTCAAGAAGGCGCAGACCTACGCCAACCTGGCGGATGACCAGACCATGTTCATCCTGGTGAAAGTCGCGCCCGGCGCGGATGTGAACCAGGTGCGCCAGGGGATTCTGGCGAATGTCCGCGATGTCGAAGCCTTCACCAGCCACGAATTCAGCCGCATGACCCAGTTCTACTGGATGTTTACTACCGGCGCCGGTGTCGCGGTGTTGCTGGCAGCAGCGTTGGGACTGGTGGTGGGCTTCGTGGTGGTGGCGCAGACGATTTATGCCACCACCATGGATCACCTGCGAGAGTTCGGCACGCTGAAAGCGATGGGCGCGCCCAACAGCTACGTCTACAAAGTCATCCTCACACAGGCGGCGATCAGCGCGGTGATCGGCTACTTCCTGGGGATGATGGTCAGCGTGTTCGTGGTGCACGCCAGCCAGGAGGGCGGTGCCGCGATCCTGCTCCCGCTTCCGATGGCGGTGGGGATTTTCTTTCTGACTCTATTGATGTGTACCGGCGCGGCTATGGTTTCCATCACCAAAGTCACGCGCCTCGATCCAGCCATGGTGTTCAAGAACTAGGGAGCGGAACATGAAGCCAGCGATTGCAGTGCGGGAACTGGTGAAAACCTATACCGAAGGCGCGTCCGTCGTTGCGGCCATTCGGGGAGTCGATCTCGACGTTTATCCGGGGGAGGTGGTCATGCTGGTGGGGCCCTCGGGCAGCGGAAAGACCACGCTGCTGTCGCTGATGGGATGCATTCTGTCGGCGACCTCGGGGAGCGTGCGCATTGCGGGGAAAGAAGTGGGCAAGCTGGGCGAGAAGGAATTGCCGCGGATCCGGTTGCAGCACATCGGCTTCGTGTTTCAAGGATTCAATCTGTTTCCCACGCTCACGGCCGGGGAAAACGTCGAACTGATGCTCGATTTGAAAGGCGTGCGCGGCGAGGCGGCACATGCGCGGGCGCGCGATCTGCTGGAACAGGTGGGGTTGGGCGAGAAGCATGCCAGCTTTCCGTCGGATTTGAGCGGCGGGCAGAAGCAGCGCGTAGCCGTCGCGCGGGCGCTGGCCGGCGATCCGGAGATTGTACTGGCGGATGAGCCGACCGCAGCGCTCGATTCCAAAACCGGAAGCAATGTCATGGAAATGATGCGGCGTCTGGCGCACGAACGCGGCCGGGCAGTGGCGGTGGTGACCCACGATTCGCGCGTCATGCGGTTTGCCGACCGCACGGTGCGGATCGAAGACGGGCTGATTGCCAAGAAGCGCCCGGAGTTCGCGCTGGGGTTGGCCGCGGGGGATGCGAGCCTGGCGGGACAGACGGCATAGAGTTCCTCCGGGCATCGCTTTCGCGATGCCGTTTAGCCACGCGTTTTCTAGAGCCTTTGGGCGCGGCGGTGAGCGGACTTCGGCACAGTTAAAACCGCGCCTGATACGAATCTTTAACCCGGATGTCAAGAGGTTTGCGGAGTACATCATGAAGAAAAAATACGCAGTGATCATCGCTTCCATTGCTTTTGTACTTACCCTGTCGCTGACCATGTATTCGCTGCGCGATCGATCGCCGAAGGGGGCGGCGGCTCCCGCGCAGACGCAGGCCCACGACAGCCTGGTGGCCGGTCCCGGACGGGTCGAGCCGTTGTCGGAAGACATCAAACTGGGATCGGAGCTGAGCGGCAAGCTGCGCTCGGTAAACGTCGAGGAAGGTGACCCGGTCCGAAAGGGGCAGATTCTGGCGGTGCTTGAGAACGACGATTACCTGGCCGAGGTCAAGTCCGCGGCCGCGCAGGTTGACGCGAAAGAAGCAACGCTGCGGAAGGTCGTCAACGGGGCGCGGAGGCAGGAGCGTTCGCAGGCGCTGTCGTCGGTGCACGAGGCCGAGGCAGTCATGAACAATGCCAAGGCCGAGGCGGAACGATACGAGAAGCTGTGGGCCTCAGGGGTAACTTCCCGGGAAGAGATGGAACGTTACCGGCGCGAGTACGATGTGGCGCAGGCGCAGTACAAGGAGGCGGTCGAGCATCATTCGCTGGTGGACGACCGCGCCCGCGAAGAGGACATTGCCTTCGCCCAGGCCGATCTCGAGCTGGCCAAAGCCAGCCTGGCCAACGCCCAGGCCAGATATGAAAAGACGCTGATCAAGTCGCCCATCGATGGCGTGGTGCTGCGCAAGCATCATCGCAGCGGCGAAAGCGTCTCGAACTCCTCGACCGTCCCCGATCCCATCCTCACCGTGGGCGAC
>Ga0126383_10000754_pt1 | contig 18701 bp, 16 predicted proteins | sample PanSoiMetPlot_35_FD_96882 | JGI IMG/M metagenome (GOLD analysis project Ga0126383, IMG submission 96882) | Tropical forest soil microbial communities from Panama - MetaG Plot_35 | ecosystem: Environmental > Terrestrial > Soil > Tropical forest > Bulk soil | place: Panama | collected 2016-02-17
CGTCTCCATGGTCGGCAACGATTTGCAACTCGACGAAGGCGTCGGCACCTGCGGCAAAGACGGCCAGGCCGTGCCGGTGGGCGTGGGCATTCCGACCATCAAGGTCAACCGGTTGACGGTCGGCGGCACGGCCAAGAAAGATGTGGGCGGGTTCATGCAGTAGATGCGGCGATGACCGTTTCTTCGTCGAGGCTCGTCCTCGGCGATTCCGGGCATGGCCAGGGGGATTTCTGCAGCATTCACCCGGTAATGAATTCTTCATTTCTTTATGCCAGGAACTGAACTCGAAACCAGCAATTCGAAAGTGGAAGCTGCCCTGAAAGACCTAGCCGAGGACCTGGTCGGGCGCGCGATGCGGGGCGGCGCGACGGCCGCTGAATGCGTCGTCCGTGAAGGCGATGAATTCTCGACTGTCGTCCGCATGGGACAGGTCGAGACCCTGAAGGAATCCGGCTCGCGCGCTGTCGGTATTCGCGTGTTCAACGGCAAGCGCGCCGCCAGCACCTACTCGAGCGACTTTTCGCGCGAGGGCCTGGACCGCATGCTGAAGTCGGCGCTGGAGCTCTCGAAGATCACCTCGGAAGATCCCTTCGGCGGCATTCCTGAACCGGGAGAACTGGGCTCGCTCTCGGAAAATCTCGATCTGTACTACACCGATGTCTACTCGCTTCCGGGCGAAGAGCGCATCGCGTATGCGCGCCGCGCGGAGAAAGCCGCGCTCGACTACGACCCCCGCATGAAAAACTCGGAAGGCGGATCGTTCGACGCCGCCACGGGCCGCAAGGTGCTGGCCAACTCGCACGGCTTCGTCGGCGAGTACCGCCGTTCGTATTGCTCGGTGGCCGCCGTCCCCATCGCCCAGGACCCGAACGGCGCCATGCAACGCGATTACTGGTTTTCAGTGGCGCGCAGTCTGGGCCGGTTGGATGCTCCGGAAAAAGTCGGCACCATTGCCGCGCAGCGCACGCTGCGGCGCCTGGGCGCAAAGAAAGCGAAGACCGCGAAGGTTCCGGTGGTCTTCGATCCTCTGGTGGCCAACTCCATCCTCGATCACATCTTCGAGGGCGTAAACGGAGATTCGGTCTACCGTGGCGCGTCGTTTCTTGCCGGAAAACTGGGCGAGAAGATCGCCGGGGATCAGGTCACGGTGATTGACGATGGAACGATGCCGGGCGGTTTCGGCACCAGTCCCTTCGATGGTGAAGGTGTGCCGTCACGGCGCACGGTGGTCATCGAAAACGGAGTGTTGAAATCGTATTTGCTGAACACTTACACGGCTAAAAAACTCGGCCTCAAGACGACCGGCAACGCTTCCCGCGGACTCGCGGGAACGCCCGGCATCGGACCCGGAAATTACTTCCTGCAGCCGGGACGGAAAACGCCGAAACAGATCATCGCCCAAATTCCCGAAGGTCTTTATGTCACGGAATTCCTGGGGCACGGAGTAAACCTGGTAACAGGGGATTACTCGCGCGGGGCTTCCGGTCTTTGGATCTCGGGTGGAGAACTGACTTACCCGGTCGAAGAAATTACGGTCGCAGGAAACCTGAAGGAACTGTTCTTCAACATTTCAGAAATCGGCAACGATCTGGAATTCCGCGGCTCCGTCGCCAGCCCCACGATTCGGGTGGATGGGTTGATTGTGGGCGGAGAGTAAAGCCGACCTCGCCGCACAGACGCAGGGATCCCGCTCGGATTTGTCATACCGCTAGAGGCCGGGACCTGCTTGGGTCGGGCCGGCGCCAGTCCGGTCCTTCGAGTTGCTCAGGGTGACAACCGGGGATGGTGCCGCGGTGGTTGTGCGGTCGCGGGTTTCGGCTTTCATCGACAATCAAAAATCAACCATCTACAATGCCTCCCATGGGCGGCCTGATCCAGCCTTCGCCGGCGACTACACCGAGTGAATCCAACTGGAAGACCATCGCGATCGGCGTAGCCGGCGTCGTTCTGGTCGTCGGCTTCATCGCTTTTCTGCTGCGCAGCCAGCCCAAGGACGCGACCGCGCCACATCCCTACGCCGCCAACCTTAAGCTTTCGGATCTGAAGATGAGTGCCGCCGAGAACTTCGTCGGAGCCAGCGTGACTTATCTCGACGGCACGATCACGAACACCGGAGACAAGACGGTCACGCATGCCGTGGTTCACCTGAAATTCAAAGATTCCCTGGGACAGGTGGCGCAAACCGAAGACGTTCCCATCCGCATCCTGCAAACCTCAGGCCCTTATCCCGACACGGTGGATCTCGCCGCGTCGGCGCTGGCGCCGGGCCAGAGCAAGCCCTTCCGCCTGACGCTCGAACACGTCACCGACTCCTGGAATCGCGAATACCCGGGGATCGAGGTGCAGGACGTGTCCACGAAATAGAGTTTCCAATCGCCCTTCTGCGTCGGCAGAAATTCGCCTGCATCCTCGGGCCCGAAGCTCCATCCATTACAATGAAGCCGTGTCAGCCACCAAACCATTTCGCCTGACCGAGTCGGTGAAAGCTGCGGGTTGAGCCTCCAAGCTGAGTCCGGCGGCGCTGGACGCGGTGCTTGGGAAATTAGCCCGGCAACAGGACCCGAACGTGCTGGTCGGCTTCGATCACGCCGACGATGCGGGCGTGTATCAGATCGCGCCCGACACGGCACTGGTGCAGACCGTCGATTTCTTCACCCCCATCGTTGATGATCCCTATACCTTCGGGCAGATCGCCGCCACCAATTCGTTGAGTGATGTTTACGCCATGGGCGGACGTCCGGTGTCGTCTCTCGCCCTGGTCTGCTTTCCCGAGAAGGCCGATCTCGATATTCTGGAGCGCATCCTCGCCGGCGGGCTCTCGAAGATGATGGAAGCCGGCTGTACGGTGATTGGCGGCCACAGTATCCGCGACGAAGAGACGAAGTTCGGTTACTCGGTGACAGGGCTGATTCATCCGCAGAAAGTCTTAGCCAATGAAGGCGCGCAACCGGGAGACGCGCTGGTGCTGACCAAGGCTCTGGGAACCGGGGTGATTTCGACCGCCATCAAGAAAGAGAAGGCCGACCAGGCGTGGATCGATGCAGCCGTGAAGTCGATGACCACGCTGAACCAAGCCGCGGCGGAACTGATCACCGGCCGCGTTGGCACGGCCGCCTCCGGCCGTCCTGCCGAGCGAAGCTCAGCCACCTCGTGGTCGGTGCATGCTCTCACCGACATTACCGGCTTCGGCCTGATCGGGCACGCGCGCGAGATGGCGCTGGCCTCAAACGTAAGCCTGCGCATTTTCTCCGATAAGATCCCGGTGCTCCCCGGAGCCCAGGAGTGCATCCGCGCTGGATACGTTCCCGGCGGTTTGAAAGCCAACCGGGAGTTCGCGGAGTGTGTCGTCGGTTACGAGAAGGAAATTCCCGAAGACTTGAAGACCTTGTTGTTCGACCCGCAAACAGCGGGCGGGCTGTTCGTCTCCCTGGGGCACGCGCAGGCCCAGGAATTCGTGCGGAAACTCGAAGAGCTTGGTTTGCCTGCGGCACGCGTCGGGGAAGTGCTGGAATCAGGCAAGCCGCTCATCAGAGTGTCCTGACGCCCGTGGATCGCCTTCGGCGAACCGGCATCTGCTGGAAGAGATTTTCACGCTGGCGGCTGCGCCGCCCTCATTTCATCAACCGGAGTCTTCCCCATGAGAATTCGCAAATTAGGCAGCAGTGGTTTAACCGTTTCGGCCCAGGGCCTGGGCTGTATGGGCATGTCGGACTTCTACAGCGGACGCGATGATAGCGAATCGCTCGCCACCATCGACCGCGCGCTCGAACTGGGCATCAGCTTTCTCGATACCGCCGACGTCTACGGTCCGCACACTAACGAAGAACTCGTGGGCAAAGCCATCCGCGGGCGCCGCGACAAGGTAGTACTGGCCACCAAGTTCGGCATTGTTCGTGATTCGCAGAATCCGGCTGTCCGCGGCGTGAACGGCAAGCCGCAATATGTGAAGTCGGCCTGTGAGGCGAGCTTGCGCCGCCTGGGCGTCGACACGATCGATCTCTACTACCAGCATCGCGTGGATCGGACCACTCCCATCGAAGAAACCGTGGACGCCATGGCCGAACTGGTCAAAGCGGGGAAGGTGCGTTACCTGGGATTGTCCGAAGCCAGCCCGCAGACCCTGCGCCGGGCGGCGAAAGTGCATCCCATAGCCGCGCTGCAGTCGGAATATTCTCTATGGACGCGCGATCCTGAAGCCGGGGTTCTAGCCACCTGCCGCGAGCTGGGCATCGGCTTTGTCGCCTACAGCCCGCTCGGCCGCGGATTCCTCACCGGACGCTTTCATCGCTTCGAAGATTTGCCGGAAGACGATTACCGCCGCCACTCCCCGCGCTTTCAGGGCGAGAATTTCCAGAAGAATCTTGACCTCGTACGCCGCGTCGAGGAGATTGCCAAGGAGAAGAACTGCACCGCTTCGCAGCTGGCGCTTGCCTGGGTGATGGCGCAAGGCGATGACATTGTTCCCATCCCCGGCACCAAGCGCAGAAAGTATCTGGAAGAGAATGCCGCAGCCGGCACGGTTCAACTCACGAAAGAGGATCTGCGGCGCATCGCCGAAGTCGCACCTCACGGAGTGGCTGCGGGCGAGCGCTATCCCGAGCACATGATGGACCTGGTGAACGGCTGATTTATGCATTTGATTGCCGCCGCCCGCGCGCGCGTCGGCGCCAAGTGGTTCTGGTGGATCGCTCGTCTCTCGATCCTCAACTCGCTGGTGTCGGCCCTCAACCAGGCTCCGAACCCGGAGCCGGCAAGCGGTGTGAATGTCGACCCCCGTGCCGCGCTAGCCACGATTTCAAATAAAAAGGGCGGCCCTCGGGCCGCCCGTCGAGTTGTTTAACCTTCCGCCTACGCTCGCGCCGGACTCTCGCCGCCCTTGGCGATTCCCGGACGCCCCGGTTCCGGCTTGAGCACCTGCTGAACGCCGTCATCGGGTCTAGAAGGCGACTGCATCTTGGGCAGTTCCTTGCCTTCGATGAGCAGCTTGATTTCGTTGGCGTCGATCACTTCCCGCTCCAGCAACGCGCCGGCAATCCGTATCAGCGTGTCGCGGTTTTCCGAGAGGATGTTCTTCGCTGTGTTGTAGCCCTGGTTGATCAGCCGGCGCACTTCGTCGTCGATCTTGATGGCCGTGGCTTCGCTGTAATCGCGATGCTGCGCGATCTCGCGTCCCAGGAAGATCTGCTCTTCCTTCTTGCCGAAGGTCAGCGGCCCCAGGTCGCTCATGCCGAACTCGCACACCATCTTGCGCGCCATTTCCGTGGCCCGCTCGATGTCGTTGCCGGCGCCGGTCGACATCTGGTTGAGGAATATCTCTTCCGCCAGACGACCACCCATCATGATGGCGATCATGGTTTCCAGATATTCCTTGGTGTAGTTGTGTTTGTCGTCAATGGGCAACTGCATGGTCACGCCCAGCGCCATGCCGCGCGGGATGATGGTGACCTTGTGCACGGGATCGGAGTTGGGCAGCTTGGCCGCCACCAGCGCATGCCCGGCCTCGTGGTACGCCGTGACTTTCTTCTCTTCATCGGAGAGGATCATCGACTTGCGCTCCACGCCCATTAAAACCTTGTCTTTGGCGACTTCGAAGTCGTACTGCAGCACGGCCTTGCGATTTTGCCGCGCCGCGCTGAGCGCCGCTTCGTTCACCATATTGGCGAGATCGGCGCCCGAGAAGCCGGGGGTGCCCCGCGCCAGCACCGAGAGATCGACATCCTCGGCAAGCGGAATCTTGCGCGTGTGCACCCGCAAGATTTCCTCGCGGCCGCGCACATCCGGACGGCTCACCACCACCCGGCGATCGAAACGTCCCGGCCGCAGCAGCGCCGGATCGAGCACATCGGGCCGGTTGGTCGCCGCCATCAGGATGACGCCTTCGTTCGATTCGAAGCCGTCCATCTCGACCAGCAGCTGGTTCAGCGTCTGCTCGCGCTCGTCGTGTCCGCCGCCCAGGCCAGCGCCACGGTGGCGTCCCACGGCGTCAATTTCATCGATGAAGATGATGCAGGGAGCGTTCTTTTTGCCCTGTTCGAACAGATCACGCACGCGGCTCGCGCCGACGCCCACGAACATCTCCACGAAATCCGATCCCGAAATCGAGAAGAACGGCACGTTGGCTTCGCCGGCCACCGCCCGCGCCAGCAGGGTCTTGCCGGTTCCTGGAGGTCCTACCAGCAGCACGCCCTTCGGAATCCGTCCGCCCAGCTTCTGGAACTTCTGCGCCTCGCGCAGGAATTCGATAATCTCTCGCAGCTCCTCCTTGGCCTCGTCAACGCCAGCCACGTCTTTGAAGGTCACCTTTTTCTGCTGCATGGAAAGCAGCCGCGCCCGGCTCTTGCCGAACGACAGGGCCTTATTGCCCCCGGTCTGCATCTGCCGGATCATGAAGAACCACAATGCCGCCAGCAGGATAAGCGGCGCCAGGTTCAGCAGCCAGGTCGGCCAGCCACCGCTATTAATGTCGTGAAAGGTCATCGAGACGCCCTTGTCCTTGAGCGTCTTGATCATGTCCGGGTAGTTGACCGGCGCGGTGGTATGGAAACCGGAGTTGTCGTTCTTGTACTTTCCGCGCACTTCCATGCCCGAGATCGTGACCTCTTTCACGATTCCCTGGTCCACGTCCGACATGAACTGCGAAAAGTTGATTTCTTTGTCTTTTTGCCCGGTGTTGCCGGCCTTCACCACCTGCCAGAGCAGGACGGCGGAAAGGATAATCACCAGCCAGAACACCACTGTTTTTACCGTCGAATTCACTGAAGAGGCTCCTGAGAAAATCGGGACCCGCTATCCAAGCACCGCTGAAAGCGCCACTCCCTACTCGAATTAGATGCCGGAGGCGGAATTTGGATAGGGCAAATTCCTAAGCTGCCATTCTAACCGTTCTGGAAGGAAAAAGGCGGACTTTCCGATAACTTAAGTCATGACCACGGTTCAGCTTGCCGATGCCAAGAAAGGAAGATTGCGCTGCGTCTGTTCCGGCGTCCCCATGCCATAGCCCATCACGAAAGCCTCATCCACCAGAAAACCGAAATAATCCGGCTGCAGCTTCACCCGCCGCGCCGATTGCCGGTCGAGCAGCGTGGCCACCCGCACGGAAGCCGCTCCCCGCGCTCGCATATCATTCATCAAGAATTCCGTGGTCACGCCCGAGTGCACCAGGCCCTCCACCAGCAGCACGTGCTGCCCCGCGATATCCGGTTCGTGACTGAAGAAAATTTCCAGCAACTCCTGTCCGTCGCCCGCCTGCTTGCGGTAGCGCGGCTTAATGAACTGGCAGACGACCGGCACTTCCAGCACGCGTACCAGGTCAGCCATGAACATAAATCCATTTTCCAGAAGTGCCAGGGCATGGATGGTCTGGCCCTTGTAATCGTCGGAAATCTGCCGGCCCATTTCCTTGACCCTCTTCTGGATCTGTTCCGCCGGTATCACGACCCGCAGTTGTTCCACTTCCGCGGCCTGGTTCATGTTGTGGCGCACTCTCCCGAGCTGCAGAGCCTCAGATCTCTGCAGCAGGCACTTCCCGGATCACGACCGCTTCCCCATCCCCAACCCGAAGCCCAAACCGTACTGGAACCGCAAAACCCCGCATCCAGACTATCTCCTCGCCGCTCACCACCACCGGCCATGACTTCTTCTCGGGGCCGGCCAAGTGGCGCTCCTGCAGCAGTTCCTTGATCTTCTTCGGGACCTTGCTATGCGCAGGCCAGAACCGCTCCCCGGCGCGCCAGTTGCGCACCTTCAGCCCGGAGTTCAGGAACGACGGTGCCAAGCAGTGCTCGGGATTATAACCTGCATGTCCAGGAATCAGGACCGCTTCTAGCGTGAGGCCGGCCTCAGGGATGAAGACCGTCCCCGGGACCGACAGCGCATATTCGTAGTCCGGGGGCGCTGCGGAAACTCCGGCTTCGATTTCGATCCCGTTCCCTTTCCCGGTCGCTCTCCACCCGCGCGGCAATGCCGCCGCCTTCGCCGCTCCCGCCGCGACATCGAGAATCTCCTCCACGTGCCGGAAATCCAGGCGTAAACCCAAAGCCTCGCAGGCTCCCCGGACCACCCGCCGCTGCAGCGCCAGCGGCAACTCCAGCAAGGCTTGCGCTTTAATCCGGGCCGGTTGGCCAGGCCGGAGCACCGCCGGCAAGGTGAGCGCCGTCTCTTTTTCCCAATACTCCTCTTCCGCCCGAGCCAGATCTGCCGTCTCGGCCAACGCCTCGCACACCGCCGGATTCAGCGCCCGCTCGAGACGGGGCACAATCCCATGCCGCACGCGATTCCGCGCAAACCGCAGATCGCGGTTGCTCGAATCCTCCCGCCAATCCTGCCCCAGCCCGCGCAGAAACGCTACCACCTCCCGCCTCCGGGTCGAAAGCAAGGGCCGAACGATCGAAGGCGAAGAGCTGACAGCGGGAACCCTCGAGCCTTCTGCGAAATGAGGACCGGGAACTGAAAATTCAGGGTAAATCCCCGCCAGCCCGCGTGTGCCCGCGCCGCGAGCCAGGCGCATGAGCACGGTTTCCGCCTGATCGTCGAGCGTATGCCCGGTGGCAACGCGATTTACCACGCCTTCGCCGAGCAGCCGTTCGAACCAGGCGTAGCGCAGCCGCCGCGCAGCCGCCTCCAGACTCAACCGCTCTTCGGCGGCCAGACGCCTGATCTCCTCAGCCGCCCGCCGAAACCCCAGCCTGTGCCGCTTCGCCAGATCGGCAACGAAACGCTCCTCGGCATCGCTCTCGGCTCCGCGCAGTCCGTGATTGAAGTGTGCCACCGAGAGCACGATTCCCAGCTCTTTGCGCAGTTCGAGCAGCACCCGCAGCAACCCGACCGAATCCGCCCCGCCCGATACCGCCGCGGCCACACGATCCCCGGGATGCAACAAAGCTTGCCGCCGGATATAAACAAGCACGTGTTGGCTGAGTTCCTGCACGGCTTTATGGTACATCTCTCGACAGCGGGCTATCGGGGGTGAACCTGACCCCCCGACGGGCTGAATGATGAGTGCTATCCCTCGGCTTTCCGCATGCGGGCCATGAATTTTCCCACGCTGACCACTGCCCGACCGACGCTCCCGCGCCCGATCTCGAGCGATTGGTCGCGCGCCGTGACGCGCACGGTGTAGAACTTGCCGTCGAAGGATTCGAGCACCGCTTCGGCCCGCACACGCGCCCCAATCCCGCTCGCCGCCCGGTGCTCAATGTGAATCGAAGTCCCTACCGTGATCTCATCCCCTTCACAGTAAGGCTGCAGGGCGTGAAAGGCCGCCATTTCCATCAGGCGGATCATGTCCGGCGTCGAATACACCGGCGGCAACTCCGGATGATGCGCCGTCAACGTATGTTTGAACTCGACCGTCTCCTCGGCGCTTCCCCGCGCGCCAATTGGCATCGCTTTCGCCATCCCCGTCCTCGCAAAAATCAAAAGAGCCCATGATTCTATCGAATCATGGGGCTCCTGGTTGCGATCATCGGGGTCGTTCTAGAAGCCGGCTCTTTTTTCTCATCGCGAGCGAGCACTGTGTTCCCGCTGCGGCTTACCCTCCTGCGCTCGGCTGCAAAAACGCCTCCACCTTCTGCGGGTCAAATCCCAGGTCTCGCATCTTCTTTTTGGCCTGGATCCAGTCCTCGGGTGCCATGGAATGCTTGATCTTCACCGCGGCCTCCAGAGCCTGCTTGTCGCCCACCATGGCAGCCCGCAAGTACCACACCAGGCTCTCGGCGCGGTCGGCTCTCCCCGCCTCTCCGCTCTCATAGATCTCCCCCAGCACGCGCATGGCGAGCCCGCTGTTTCCGAGCGCCGCCACCTGCAAGTGCTTCACCGCTTCTGTCGGGTTCTTGTCCACGCCGAGTCCCCCGCGATAGAGGGACCCGAGGCACACTTCGCCGGCGATCGACTTCTGCCTGGTCGCCGCCTCGCACCACTTCCTTGCCTCCCCATAATCCCGCGACACGCCCCGACCCGCCATCAGTGCGGCCGCCAGTTTGACCTGAGCCTCTTGATCCCCGCGTGCCGCCGCCTGGCGGTACCAGCGCGCCGCCGCGGCATCATCCTGCTTTACCCCTTCACCCCTGTCATACATCTCGGCAATCGTCTTCAGTCCGTCGTTGATCCGCCCGGGGCGCATCTCGCCTTCCATCCGCGCCACGGCTTGAGCGGCACTGTTCACCCCCGCTTCTTTGGCCAGCATGAACCATGCGTAGGCTGTCGCGTCACTGATGCCGACCCCGTCCCCGTTGTAATACGCCGTGCCCAGGTTAAACATAGCCGGTCCGCTGCCCTGCCTCGCGGCCTGGCGATACCAGGAAAGCGCTTCTTCCTTGCTCTCGTCCACACCGCTGCCGGTGCGATACATGATCCCGATGGCGTTTTCCGCGTCCGCGTACCCTTGGTCGGCCGCTTGGTGATACCACTTCAGCGCCAGGTCAAAATTTTGCGGCACGCCGTTGCCATCGGCATAGGCCTGTCCCAGCGTGAACTGGGCGGCTGCGTTCCCTGCCTTGGCTTTCTCCAGCAGGCGTGTGATCTCCGCGCGCGCATGCTTTGCGGGAATCGCATCGCCCGGCGGCCGCTGCGCCATGACCGGAGCCATGCCCAAACCCAATATAAGGATCAGCCGAGCAAACATGCGACGGGAGTATAAGCCCTCAGCCGCTCGAAGCAAAAGGAAAGCCGCGGAGGATCCGCGGCTCGACTGACGAAAAACGCAGGCTGCGAAAAACGCAACCCCGGGGAGCCTGGCTTATCCGGCCGTCGCCATCCGCCGCGCTTCAATCCCGTCCAGCGCCCGCCACAACGACCTGGCGGCATTCTCGGCCGCCATCAGCGCCTTTTCCACGACTGGCGGATCAGCCGCCACCCGCTTCGCCAGCTGTTTCTTCCATACTCGCGAGTGGTGCACGTCGGCCGTCGAATGCAGAGCGAAATAGCCACAAGTCTTTTTGTCGGCGCCGTACATTTCCCGCAGACCGCGCTCCTTTTCCTTGGCTACGCGCGGCACCTGCGACTCGTAGGCGTAGTACGCCGCCAACGCCTCCTCCGGCGTCCCCTGGTGGCTGATGCGGTGGAAGAAATCGGTCAGCTGCCTGACCTCCGGCACTGGTTCATGAGCCCACATCTCGCGGCTCCCGCCCATGCCCTCGACAAAGTCCAGCCACAGCTCCGCGTGCGGACGCGACGGCTCGCCGTGCATGTCCTCGGCGCCCCTTTCGTCCAGCATATTGGCCAGCACTGCGCGCCGCAGTTCGCCCTCATCCAGGCGGATGCCCAATTCCGCCAGATACGTCGGGAATGCCTCAACGTGGTGGTAATAATTCCGTCCGTACTCCCGCAGCTCCTCGCGGGTCAGTTCTCCCGCGCTCCAGGCCTGGTAAAAAGGATGGCGAAGCAGGTCAAACTTCGTTATACGTCCGTCCAGCTCTTGAAAAAATTGCTCACTCGTCATGGCGCCACTCCACAGGTAGGACAACTTGGCAAATATACAACTTGAACTCCCCCAAGGCTGTGATCAACCGCACGACCGGTTCACTCGTTACCGACAATCCCCTGACTTTCCAGCAGGATAGATGCCAATATGAATTTTTCTCTGGTCGCACTCGGACTCCTGCTGAGCCTGGCCGACGGGGCACAATCCCCCCGTTGTCCGGATGCTGCGCAGTGCCGGAGCGGGCCAGAAGGCAACTGTGTCGAAATCACCCGCGACCATCCGCGAGACGCTGCCACTGTGCCGTTTGGAAAATCTCACGCCCCCTTGACGGCCTGTGACGAGAACCTGATCTGGCTGTCCTGGGCTGGGCCGCGGGGAGACACTTGCGCGGCCAGTCCTGGCTTGTTCAAGCGGGTTGTTGACGCCTCTGCGGTTCAAGGCTTTTTCTATCGCGCTTGCTAAAATAAGAGGACGCCTTCTTCCCGTGACTTTCACCGAACAATTCGATGTCGTCGTCGTCGGCGCCGGACACGCCGGATGCGAGGCCGCGATGGCCTCCTCCCGCATGGGGCTGAAGACCGCCCTTTACACCCTCAACCTCGACCTTATTGCCCAGATGTCCTGCAATCCCGCCATCGGCGGCATCGCCAAAGGTCACCTTGTCCGCGAAATTGACGCCCTCGGCGGCATCATGGGCGAAGTCACAGACGCCGTCGGCATCCAGTTCCGTCTGCTCAACACCTCGCGCGGACCCGCCGTCTGGTCTCCCCGTGCCCAATGCGACAAGCAGGCCTACCGCATGAAAATGCGGGAAGTCCTTGAATCGCAGCCGAATCTGCGCATCAAGCAAGCCGAGGTCGCCGATTTGATCATCGAGGACCAAGCAGGGACAGGCGCCCCCGGCCACCCAGCCGAGCCAAGGTCGGCAAGCCGGCGCGCCAGCGGCATCAAACTCCGCGACGGACGCACTGTCGGTGCCAGCGCCGTCATCATCACCACCGGCACTTTCCTGAACGGCCTCATCCACTGCGGCGAGCAGCAATATCCCGCCGGGCGCTCCGGCGAACCCCCCGCTGTCCTCCTCGGCGAGGCCCTGAAGAAACTCGGCCTGCGCGGATGCCGCCTCAAGACCGGCACTCCCCCGCGCCTCGACGGCCGTACCATCGACTGGTCGCGCTTTGAGGAGCAGCCCGGCGATCCCGATCCGACGCCCTTCAGCTTCCGCACCCGCCGGGTTACGCATCACGACCGCCAGGTGCCCTGCTACATCGCCTTTACCACCGAGGAAACCCACCGCATCATCCGCGAGAACGTCCATCGCTCCCCGATGTACAGCGGCCAGATTCAATCCATCGGGCCGCGATACTGTCCTTCCATCGAGGACAAGATCGTCAAGTTCCCGGACAAGACCGCGCACCAGCTCTTTCTCGAACCCGAGGGCCTCAACACCCACGAAATCTACGTGAACGGCATGAGCACCTCGCTCCCCATTGACGTGCAGCTGGCGATCCTGAAATCGATTCCCGGCCTCGAATCCGCCGACGTGCTGCGCCCTGGCTACGCCATCGAGTACGACTCCATCGATCCCACCGAGCTCGAGCGCACGCTCGAAACCAAGCAAATCTCCGGCCTTTTCCTCGCCGGACAGATCAACGGCACCAGTGGCTACGAAGAAGCTGCCTGCCAGGGCCTGATGGCCGGCATCAACGCCGCGCTGAAGCTGAAGCAGCAGCAACCGCTCATCCTCGACCGCACCGAGGCCTACACCGCCATCCTCATCGACGATCTGATCTCGAAGGGCACCAACGAGCCCTACCGCATGTTCACGTCGCGGGCCGAGTTCCGCCTGCACCTCCGCATTGATAACGCCGACCGCCGCCTCACTCCCCACGGCCGGCGCGTCGGCCTGATTGATGACCAGGCGTGGGCCGGCTTCGAGGAAAAGCAAGCCCGCCTCGAGGCCCTGCGACAGTTGGTGGGCAAGACGAAGCTGACGCAGTCCATGCTGCGGGGGATTCAAAATACCGACGCAGGAACAGCCGCCGCGGCTGTCTGCGAGCGCCGCGATCCGGCCGCATCTGAGGATCGCCCGGGGACCTGCGGCGTTACCGCCGACCTGACCTCCGCCCTGGGCCAGCCGCTTGCCCAACTCCTCAAGCGTCCGGAAATCAGCATCGAGCAACTTACCCCCGTGCTGCGCGAGCTGAACCCCGCTTTCTTTGCGACTTTCGAGGAAGGAAGCGCGCCGGGCGTCCCGCTAGCCGCACAGGCGCGCAACGACCTCAAGTCCGTCGAAACCGAAATCAAGTACGCCGGATACCTCAGCCAGCAGCAGCGCGCCATCGATCGCCTCAAGAAAGCCGAGCAGCGCAACATCCCCGACTGGTTCGACTACAAATCGGTCAGCGGACTCTCCCGCGAGATGCAGGAGAAACTGCTCAAGATTCGCCCCCGCACCCTGGGCCACGCCTCGCGCATTCCGGGCGTCACCCCCGCCGCCGTCAGCCTGGTGAACGTCTATATCGAAATCCAGGCCAAACGCCGCCAGCAAGCCAGCACCGTGTAAGTTCTGCTTAGTTCTCCCGCTGTCCGCAACGAACGCATCGGCTTTCTCGGTCGCCACGGTCACCGGCGGGCCAAATCTCCATGACCTGCCCGACGGCCAGCTTCGCCGGAAGTACAACTTCCCGGCAGCGGCCGCTTACCAGAGATTTTCCTCCGCCGGCCGAGGGCGCCTGGGCACTCCCTGATCCATGTCCGAAAATGGCGAGCCGATTCCCACGGGTTGTTCTATGGTATTTCCAGCACCATGCAACTCGATCCCAAGATCTGTTCCTGTGCCCGCCTGGCGCGTGATCCCCGTTTCGACGGACGCTTCTTCGTCGCGGTCCTCACCACGCGTGTTTATTGCCGGCCGGTGTGTCCCGTTCGTGCACCCATGGAAAAAAACGTGCGCTACTACCCGAGCGCGGCCGCCGCCGCCGAAGCCGGATTCCGTCCCTGCCTCCGCTGCCGTCCGGAATCCTCGCCCGGCACGCCCGCCTGGCTGGGCACTTCCGCCACTGTCTCCCGCGCCCTGCGGCTGATCAGCGAAAGCGCGCTCGAAGACGGTGGCGTCGACTCGCTGGCTGCGCACCTGGGCATCGGCTCGCGCCATCTGCGGCGTCTTTTCCTGCAGCATCTCGGCGCCACTCCCATTGCCATCGCCCAGACCCGCCGCCTGCACTTCGCCAAAAAACTGCTCGACGAGACCGACCTCCCCATGCAGGACGTGGCGCTGGCCTCCGGCTTCGGCAGCGTTCGCCGCTTCAACGCCACCATCCAGCAGACTTACAGACGCACACCCACTCACATTCGTCATCTTGCGCGCCGCGCCCCGGCCGAAGAACAGCATAAGTACTGCCTCCTGCTGCGCTTCCGCCCGCCCTTTGATTGGGATGGACTTCTCGAATTCCTCGCTCCCCGCGCGACGCCCGGTGTCGAAGCCGTCGAAGCGGGATGCTATCGCCGCACCTTCCGTCTCGCCAACCAAAACGGATGGCTGGATGCCAGCCTCGACGCGGCTGCCAACGCGGTCGCCCTGCGCATCCACTTTCCCGATCCCCGCTCCCTGTTTCTCATCGTCGAACGTGCCCGCCGCGTGTTCGATCTTTCCGCCGATCCGGATGACATCGCGCGCCACTTGCGCCGCGATCCCTTGCTTGCGCCCCGTCTCGCCTCGCGCCCCGGCCTGCGTGTACCCGGCGCCTGGGACGGTTTTGAGCTTGCGGTTCGCGCCATCCTCGGCCAGCAAGTCACCGTCCGCGGGGCCACCACACTCGCCGGACGCCTCGTCCGCGCATTCGGCATGCCCGTGGCTGCCAATCACCGGCTTACCCACGTTTTCCCTGACGCCGCCTCGCTCGCCGAAGCCGATGTCGCCCGCATCGGCCTGCCGCGCGCCCGCGCCCATAGCATCCGCGCGCTCGCCCGGGCTGTCATGAATCATGACTTGCATTTCTCCCCCGCCGCCAACATCGAGGAATTCTTCGATCGTTTCCGCAGTCTCCCGGGGATTGGCGATTGGACGGCCCACTATGTCGCCATGCGCGCCCTGGGAGAGCCCGACGCCTTCCCCGCCGCCGACCTGGGCCTGCTTAAGGCCACCGGTCTCGCCCACGCCAGCCGGCTCGCAGCCCGCGCCGAAGCCTGGCGCCCCTGGCGCTCCTACGCCGCCATGCACCTGTGGCAGAGGCTTGGGGAAACGGACACCATCGCCCGTCCATCGAGCGCAGCGAAGGATCCGTGGCCGAAATCCCGCCAAGAGCGAACACCAGTCGCGAAGCGACGTCATTCGTCAGACCGGCACGCAAGCGCCGGAGCGGCGCCATAGCAACGCCGAGCCGCTTCAGCGGAAACGCCACCAGGAGGCATGCATCATGACCACCTACACCGCGATCGAGAGCCCCATCGGACCGCTCCTGCTCGTGGCCGACGACGCCGGACTCCGCCGTATCGATTTCAAGAGCAGCAAGCGCGCCCATCCCCCCGACCCCGCCTGGCAGGAAGATCCTCGCCCCCTGAAAGACACCATCCGCCAGTTGCGCGCCTACTTCGCGGGGAAGCTTGAAACCTTCGACCTCCCGCTCGCCCCGGAGGGCACGTCGTTCCAACAAACGGTCTGGCGGCGTCTCTGCGGTATCCCTTACGGAGAAACCATCTCCTACGGAGAACTCGCCCGACGCGTCGGCAACCCCAAGGCAGCGCGCGCCGTGGGATTGGCCAACGGTTCCAATCCCATCCCCATCATCATCCCCTGCCACCGCGTCATCGGCAGCAACGGCAAACTCACCGGATACGGCGGAGGCCTTCCGATCAAGGAGAAACTCCTCGCCCTTGAACGCCGCCAACTCACCCTGCTCTGAAGGACCGTTCCTGGCGACCTTTACGAAACCGTTGCCTCCTAGCGGTAAAACGCCTTTTTTTGGTTTACCATTAAGGGAAAAGTATTTCCCCATCCGTCGGCATCGAACAAATATATGGATATGAAGACTGCCATCGCCGCGCTCGTGCTGCTACTCGCCGCCACCTTCGCCGCCGCGCAGAACGACACCTCCGCCCTGAAACCTCCCAAGGGATCTCAGGTCGCCATCGTGGTTTTCGAAGACTTGCAGTGTCCCGACTGCCGCCGCGCTGCCCCCCTGGTCGCCGAAGCCGGACGAACCTACAAGATCCCCGTTGTCCGGCACGATTTCCCCCTGCCCATGCACAACTGGTCGTTCGACGCCGCGGTGATCGCCCGCTACTTCGACACCCATTCCAAGCAGCTGGGCAACGACTACCGCGACTACATCTTCCAGCACCAGCCGGAGATCACTCCGCCTACACTGCGTTCGTTCTCCGAGAAATTCGCCGCCGACCATAAGGTCGACCTGCCTTTCGTGGTCGACCCCCAGGGCAAGTTCGCCGACGAAGTCCGCGCCGACCGCGACCTCGGTCAGCGTATCGGCCTCGAACACACGCCGACGATTTATGTGGTCAGCAACAAGACTCAGGGAAAACCTTTTGTGGAAGTGGTCGACCGCAGCCAGCTATTCCAGCTGATCGACGCCATGAAGAGCGAATAGCCCATATAGGGACAGCCGCCTGGGTTGTCCCCTGTGCAAACGAAAGCAGCGTTTTCGCAAGGCAGTTGATGCCGCCCTACTTCTTCGCCCCGCTCTTTCGCAGAATATCCAGCGCAAACTCCCGCACCCAGTTGACCGCCACTCCATACCCCGCCTGCGCGAGCGACGCGTACATGCCGTCCTTCCACGCGCTGCGGTTGTTGCCCGGCTTCCAGGTGGTCGCGATCGCGCCCGCCGCGAATGTCCCCCCGTAGAGCGGGATCTGCGGCCGCAACTGCTGTTCCGTCTGGTTGTAAGTCACGAAGTTGCGCACAATGGCGTGCCGCGTCCGCGGCCAGAATCCCGTACACCGGCACACGTCGTACCGTGGCTCGTAACCCAGGACAGCGTTACCGGCCGCCACCAGCGAATTGCCGATGGCGAACTGTCCGAAGTGGGATGCGTACCGCTTCCCGTAGCCCCCGATCCCTCCTCCCCACTCATAGGGAATGCCGCGCGCCTGGTCGATCCCCGCAGCAAACCCGCGCGCGAAATACGCTCCGGCATTCAAATAGGTTTGCCGCACATACACCTCCCGGCGCTCACGCAGCGTCAACGGTGTCAGTGCAGTCTGCTGGGAAACATAAGGACCAATCAGCCACACGATCGGCTGGTCTTTTATCTTGCCCGGCAGAACCTTCACCTTGTCGGGCAGGTCTTTAACCTTGCCGATCGCCGAGGGATGCTGTTCCTCGGCGGCCGGCTTTGGAGCTTCCTCCGGGGAGGGATTTTGCGGGCTCGCGTCCTCAGCGGTTGGCAAGACGTGCGGCTCGACCGCCGACGGCGCTTCCGGCAGTTCCCGCGTCTCCTGGGCCCGGGTGCAGGCCGCGATCAGCAGGATGGCGACGCAATACGAGAGACGTGGAAACGAACGCAAAAAGGAAGACCTCCCCAGCACCATACCACACGCTTTTTGCGCGGCCGACTGGATCCATTTTCTGTCTGATTCTCCCCAACCCAACATGGTTTCCACTCCCGACAACTCACCTGGGCACTCCCCTTAGGGCCAGTCGCCTCGGCCGTCCCTGCGCGCCTGCGCGTTTTGAGATTCGCCTACCGTTCTTCGCGCGGTCCAGGCCCCTTCGAGGTGCCAGGCACCGGGTTCTAACCCCTCTCAAAGGCATGCTTCTTTTCCAACTCCGCCAGCGCCATCTGCATATCGCCTTCAAACTTCTCATGCTGCGCCATCAGTGCCTGGTCGGCGCGCGCATAACGCCTCTCGAGCGTGAACAGTCCTTCCTTTGCCATGGTGTTGGCGACCTCCACCACGTGATCCATCGTCGTCTCCACATATAGCGCCTCGGTCGGATCTCCCAGCCACACGTCGCCGCCCGTCACTTTTGTCTGCCAATACACCTTGCGGGCAATCAGCCCACGCATCTGCTCATCGCTGGCCTTGCCGAACATCCACTTGTTGCGGGTGAAGTCGTAATGCCGGCTCGAAAAATTCACCGGCACCAGCTTCCCCGATTTTAGAAACTCCACTTGCCGCCGGTCCACTTCCTTGCGCAGCGCGTTGATCACCGGCCCCCCGATGTCTTTCGCTTCGAGCGACGCCACCACTTCTTTGAGCGTTGCCGACAGATTCACCGCCACCGGAGCATGCAAGCCCGACCCGTTCTCCAGGCGAATGTCGC
>Ga0126383_10000756_pt1 | contig 18681 bp, 20 predicted proteins | sample PanSoiMetPlot_35_FD_96882 | JGI IMG/M metagenome (GOLD analysis project Ga0126383, IMG submission 96882) | Tropical forest soil microbial communities from Panama - MetaG Plot_35 | ecosystem: Environmental > Terrestrial > Soil > Tropical forest > Bulk soil | place: Panama | collected 2016-02-17
CAAGCTCCGGTCGCTGCGGATAATGGGCCTTCGCTTTCTCCAGCACTTGATCGTGCGGCGTCGGTTCCCATTCGTAATCGTCCGGCTCCCGATAATCTTTGCGCATAGGATAATCTTCGAATTCGTCCCACATCAAAATTCGGCGCAAATCCGGGTGGCCATCGAAACGAATCCCGTACAGGTCATAAATCTCCCGCTCCTGAAACTCTGCGCTCCGCCAGATTGGCGTGAGCGAAGGTAATGGCACGCCCTGTGCGCGATCAGCCGTGCGCATGCGAATGACTACCGGGCCGTGTTTATGTGTGATCGAGTATAGGTGATAAACCGCTTCGAGATATCCCGGAATTTTCTCCTCGCTCGTTTCAACGATTTCCTTCTCTTGGCCATCGACGAGCTTCTTTACTTTCGTCGACTTTTTCACGGTGCGGTCCAGCCAATCGACACCGGTGACGTTGGAGCAAAAATCGAGGCACAACGCCGGATCGACGCGCAAAAATCTCGCAATCGCAACCGCGTGTTCGTTGTCTAAAAGCAATGAATGGTGCTGCGATGGACTACCGTTTTGCACAATTTCGATCTTCGCGCCAGTCACGGCCACTTCGATCCGGGATTTAATTTGCTCGAGAGATTCCACTCGACGTCTTAACTTTGTCTTTCGATCACCGGCGGCTGAAAAACGCCTGGATTGGCCGGTGGTTCCAAATCGCGTTTCCCAAAACCCGGCACCGGGAACTCGCTCGGCTGTTCCGGCTTCAAGAACTCGGCCTTCTCTGCACCGGTGAGTTTCTGCCCATCGATCTTCCGCTGTAGTTCCATAAATGCGTGAAGCAACGCTTCGGGACGCGGCGGGCAACCCGGAATGTAAACATCGACCGGAATGTAACGGTCTATGCCCTTGAGCACGTTGTAGCCTTGCTTGAACGGTCCACCGGAAATCGCGCATGCGCCCATGGCGATCACGTACTTGGGGTCGGCCATCTGGTTGTAAAGCCGCACAATTTGCGGCGCCATTTTTTTGGTGACTGTTCCGGCGACAATCATGAGATCGGCTTGGCGCGGTGATGGCCGGAAAATTTCCCCGCCGAATCGAGCGATGTCGTAGCGGGACGCCGCAGTGGCGATCATCTCAATAGCGCAACATGCCAATCCAAATTGCAGCGGCCAGATCGAGTTCTTGCGTCCCCAGTTGTAAAGCTCCTGCATGGAAGTGACCCAGACTCCCTGCCGTTGGAGTTCACTGCGCAATTGTTCATCGATTTCGCTCATGATTCCCAGGTAGAAAATTACAAAAGTTACGCGGTTACAACGGCGTGACGCCAAACATCCTTTGTTAAGAATGTAACGCTTTTAACTCGTTTAACCAGCGCGTCAGCGTGCTAGCGCTGCCATTGCAAGCAACCTTTGCCCCACGCCCACACCAGCCCTTCGATGAGGAGCAGAAGAAAAATCAGGATCGCGATAAATGCTCCGACCGGCAAACCGGTAAACGCGACCGCAAACGGCACGAGAAACACGGCCTCAACGTCGAAGATCAAAAAGATGATGGCATACAGATAATACTGTGCGTGGAACTGAATTTGCGCGTCGCCAATCGATTCGACTCCGCATTCGTACGTGGAACTCTTGTCCGGCCCCGGTTTTGGCGGCTGAAAAAAACGTCGCCATAGCCATGCGAGCGCCAGTGGGATCAACGGAAACGCTAGTGCTACGCCGATGAAAATTACAATGAACAAATATGGATTCGGCCCCATGGTGTTCGATCAAATTCGCTCGGAAACCGTCGCTGCCAAGTTATAGTGACGGACTAAAATTGAAGCTGGGCTTTCAGCACTGAATGGATACGCTTCGCAGGAAGCCATTATCGCGTGTTTATTTGCTTTGCGTGACAGGCTGATATTGCCCTATTGTAACGGTGCCGCTGTTTCGGCAGCGAAAATTTCTGAGTAATATGGACGTTAGCGGCACGATCGGTGCGGTTCTGAGTCAAAAGAGTCGTGACATTTACTCCATCTCGCCGGACGCCACAGTGTTCGAAGCCGTTCAATTGATGGATGCGAAGAACGTTGGCGCTTTGGTCGTGATGGACGACGACCGATTAGTCGGAATCATTTCCGAGCGCGACTACACGCGCAAAATCATGTTGCGCGGCAAACGATCTCGCGAAACAAACGTCGCCGAGATCATGTCAACCAATGTCACTGTCACGCATCCGCGCGAGCCGGTTGCCACCTGTCTGCGTCTCATGACCGACAAACACATTCGCCACTTACCCGTTGTCGATGACGACAAAGTGGTCGGCGTGATCTCGATCGGCGATCTGGTTAAACACGTAATTTCCTGTCAAGAAGCCGCCATCGCCCATCTGGAAAGCTACATCCACGGCGGATTCGCCGCGGGATAGTTGTAGAGGCGTTTGACACAATGGAACCGCCGGGACGCGGTTGATATAGACGGGCAGGCTGTCCGGGCGGGAGAGCGGGCGCGAACGAGTCAAACGCGCCCTACAATTTCCAAACGGTTTTCCCGCCGACGATCGTCCACACGGCGCGGCCTTTCAGCTTCCAGCCGTCGAATGGCGAGTTGCGCGAAGTTGATCGGAACTGATCGACTCTGACTGTCCACTCCAGTTCCGGATCAATCAGGGTCACATCAGCCTGCGCACCGACCGACAACGTGCCGACATCGATTTTGAGTAAACGTGCTGGCTCGACCGTGTACATCTCGATCAATCGCGCGATGTCGATCGTGCGATGTTTGTGCACGAGAAGATCGAGAAACAACCCGAGCTCCGTCTCCAGCCCAATGATGCCAAACGGCGCTGCATCGAATTCAACTTCCTTTTCGAAATCGGCATGCGGCGCGTGATCGGAGCATAAGATCGAAAGCGTTCCATCGGCGATTCCCTCCAGTAGCGCATCGACATCTGCCTGCGAGCGCAGCGGCGGATTCACTTTGTAGTTCGTGTCGAAATTTTGAATCGCGTCGTCAGTTAACGCGATGTGATGGGGACAAACCTCGCCACTGATTTTCACTCCGCGCGCTCGAGCTTCACGAAGAAACCGCACACTGCCTGCAGTCGAGATGTGCTGACAATGAATGTGATGATCGCAAAGCTCCGCGAGCAAAATGTTCCGCATCACGATCGCTTCTTCGCCAGCGGCGGGCCAGCCGGGTAGGCCAAGAAGCGTGCTGCAATAACCCTCATGCACAACTCCGTTGCCGACCAAATTGTAATCCTGGCAGTGATCGAGCACAGGCAGAGCAACCATGCGGGCATATTCGACCGCGCGTCGCATCACTTCGTGATTTTGAATACAATGACCATCATCTGTTATCGCGACAACGCCTGCCTGAGCAAGCGAACCGATCGGCGCGAGTTCTTCGCCAGCGAGATTTTTTGAAATTGCGCCGGTTGGCAAAACATTCACGCACGCGATGGCAGAAGCTCGATCTTTAATCCACGCAATCGTACCCGGATTGTCCGGAACAGGCGCGGTATTCGGCATGCAAACAATGGTCGTGAATCCACCGGCCGCCGCCGCTCGTGCGCCAGACTCGATCGTTTCCTTGTGACTGAACCCCGGCTCGCGCAGATGCACATGCATGTCGATCAAACCGGGCGCAACGATCAGTCCTTTGGCTTCAATCACTTCCGCATTTTGTGGCGCGCTCTCTGTAATTCGTCCATCGACAATGCAAACGTCAGCAAGTTCATCCCGCTCATTTCGGGGATCGATGACGCGTCCGTTGCGAATGATGATCGAGGTCATGACGCAATTCCTCCGCACAAATATAAAACCGCCATGCGCACGGCGAGGCCGTTGGTGACCTGGTCGAGAATGACGCTTTGCTGTCCGTCGGCGACCTCGCTATCGATCTCGACGCCGCGGTTGATCGGGCCGGGATGCATGATCAGGCAATCCGGTTTCAAAAGTTTTGCCCGTTGTTTCGTTAGGCCAAACAAGCGGATATATTCGCCGAGCCCCGGAAAATACTCTCTGCGCTGCCGCTCGTGCTGAATCCGTAAAAGATTCACGACATCCGCGTTCGGCAGGACGTCCTCTATCTTGTACGAAATCTCGGCGCCTAGCTTTTCAAAGTCGCGCGGAACCAGCGTGCTCGGGCCGACCAGCGTAACGCGCGCGCCGAGCTTGAGTAGACCAAAAATGTTCGAGCGTGCGACACGACTGAACAAGATGTCGCCGATAATCGCCACGTGCAGTCCGGCGATTTTACCTCTGCGCTCGCGGATCGTGTAGAGATCGAGGAGCGCCTGCGTCGGGTGTTCGTGCGCGCCGTCGCCGGCGTTGATCACGCTGGCTTTCAGCCGATTCGCCAGAAACTGAGGCGCGCCTGCGGAGCTATGGCGCAGGACGATAATGTCGGCTTGCAATGCCTCGAGATTGCGCGCCGTGTCCTTGAGCGTTTCGCCCTTCGTGAGGCTCGAAGTCGTTGCCGAGATGTTGATGACGTCGGCGCTCAAGCGAAATGCAGCCAATTCGAAAGAAGTGCGCGTCCGGGTGCTAGGTTCGACAAAGAAGTTGACCAGCGTTTTGCCGCGCAATGCAGGCACTTTTTTTATCTCGCGGGTGCCGATCTGCTTAAACGCGTCCGTTGTCTCGAGAACGAAATTGATTTCGTCGGCCGTCAACTCGCGCAGGCCAAGTAGATCCTTGCGTGTCCAGCGCGTGGTCATGTGATTTTACCCGGACCCTCCGCGATCACATTCATCCTCTTTCCAGCCAAACGGCGTCTGGTTCGTTGTCGGTTTCTTGCAGGCCCACCTGAATCTGTTCACGTGCCGCGGTCGGCAAATTTTTGCCGACGTAATCGGGACGAATCGGCAGCTCGCGATGGCCACGATCCACCAGCACAGCGAGCTGAATGCGCGCGGGACGGCCGAATGAATTGATTGCGTCCATTGCCGCACGCACGGTGCGGCCGGTATAAAGGACGTCATCGACGATGACCACCGTCCGGTCCTCCAACGGTACCGGAAGTTTCGACGCGCGCACGACGGGCAATTCCTTGCGCGTGCCCACGTCATCGCGATGCATCGCTACATCGATGACGCCGGTCTCGACGCCAACGTTCTCGATCTCCCGAATGAAAGCCGCGATTCGGCGCGCGATCTCCACGCCACGCAACGGAATCCCCGCGAGCACAACTCCTTCGAGGCCGGGGTTTCGCTCGATGATCTCGTGCGCAACCCGGCGTAGCGCGCGACGAATTGCTTGCGCGTCCATGATCGGGACGCCGGCGGCTAAGTTCTGTTTTGGTTTCACGGTTTCCTTGGCGACCTCGCAGGATCGCCTTAAAGGTACGAAAATTAGGAGGCGGCCTGTTCGGTGCGCGCCTCCTTTCGTCGTCGCTCTCGCCAGTTGGAGCGATGTTTCACGATCCAATCCAGCAAAGCTCTTTCAAAGCCGATGTCTTTCCCGGCCTTTTCGCTCTCAATCCACTTGTGCTTCAAAATTTCCGCGCGCTCGGCAAGAAACTCCTTGTAGAGCGCCGATTCTTTAACGAACTGCGCCTGATCTGCTTCTGAAGGCGGCATGTCCGCTTTTTCTTTCATAAGATTTCCACCTAGTCAACTCCGAACGGCTCGATGGCTGCAATAAAATCAAACACCGGAATTGGACGAGTGAATCGCGGAATTTATTTAGAACTCCGGTTTCCGGCGGACGCCTCACTCGGGCAACGTTTTGCGAATTGTCTCGGCAATCCGCTTAAATTCGGCAGCTACAGGCGATCGCCGATCTTCGCTTACGATCGGAATTCCGCGATCACCTCCCTCGCGCGTGGCGATGTCGATCGGAATCTGCCCGAGCAATGGGACGCGTAACCGCTTCGCCTCTCGTTCGCCGCCGCCCGTGCCGAATATGTCGTAGCGTTTATTGTCCGATGGCGAGAGGAAGTAACTCATGTTCTCGACCAGGCCGAGTACCGGCACGTTCACTTTTCCGAACATGGTTGCGGCCTTGCGCGCGTCGATCAAAGCTACTTCCTGCGGCGTCGTGACGATGATCGCTCCCGACAACGCGACAGTCTGCACGATGGTCAGCTGAATGTCCCCAGTGCCGGGCGGAAGATCTAGCACCAGATAATCCAGTTGGCCCCATTCGACCTGCCGCAGAAATTGTTGCGTGTAACGCGTCACCATGGGCCCGCGCAAAATCGCCGGCGAAGTGTCGTCGAGCAGAAATCCCATCGACATCAAACGCAGCCCGTATTGCTCGATCGGGACGATCAAATTCTCATCCGTTGCCGTTGGCCGCTCGCGTGTGCCGAACATTAGCGAAATGCTCGGGCCATAAATGTCGCAATCACACAGGCCGACGCGTGCGCCGGTCTGTTCAAGCGCAACGGCCAGATTTGCCGCGACCGTGGATTTGCCGACGCCGCCTTTGCCGCTTGCCACCGCGATCACGTGTCTAACTCCCGGGATCCGCGTGGCAACCATCCCGGCGCCCGCGCCGCTGGGCGGTGCATGGATGTCGATCAGAACTTTCGTGCTGCGAACTCCCTGAATCGTGCCCAACGCCCGTTCCGCATCATGTTTGATCGTTGCGGGAACGTTTGGATCATTCGTTGCGAGCGCGAGCTGCACCTTCACGTCGCCGTCGTCGATCTGGATCGACTTCACCAGCCCGAATGAAACGATGTCGCGAGTGAACCCCGGATATTTCACGGATTTCAACGCGTTCTTTACTTGCTCCTCTGACATCGACATCACACGAACTTACCTGCGCGGTGCGAGAGGTAAAACACCGGCTGAGCCAGGTGGATCAGCTTGTCCACAAGACGGTGGCATTTGCCTAAGGCCAATTTTTCGCTGTGGTGGTGTATGCAGACAATTCCAGGCGCTTTCCAATGCGTTGAGGACGACGCGTTCCACCTGCCTTACCGATCCTGGTAATCCACTTTGTAGCGAATCTGGTAATCGTTTCCGCCGGAAAAACGTGTCGGTTGCTGGTCGGCTTTCGCGACGAAGTCTGGTTTTTGCCACTCAGACCAGCTCCGGTACTTCGACTTCATTGGATTCGCAGGAAGATGAAGATTAAAAATCCGGTCTTCGTGTCCCAGAAATTTGAGAACGAAGAGCCGTCGTGAAGTGCGGAAATACATTTCCACATAGCCGGCGCGCACGCCGGAATCGGCAGGCGCTTCTGTGCGCCACGTTCCCGGCATCGCGTTGCGATCGGTGTCGAGTTCGGGTTCAACGTTGGCAAGATTCTCGATCGACTGTCCCTCCGGCGGTTTCACCTCAAATTCTAGCAGCGGGGTTGGCCCATTTAGATTCAGAACGTGTGGCTGAGCTGCATACCAAATCCCTAGCCCAGATGCGCCAATGGCAAACATCGACACACAAACGATTACCAGCCCAATGAATAGCCAAATCCCGCGTGTTCCACGCCAGTAAAGTGTGAGAAGAATTACAACTGGCGCGACGAGAATCGTAACGAGTATCGCGATTGAAATGGCGAAATAACCCGCACCGCCTTCAAACGACGAGATATGCATGACTCTCGCCAGAATGGCGCCAAGAGCGAAGCCGAGAAATAGTCCGGCGGCAAGACCAATAATTCCCCCGACAATCCCGAGAAGAATTGCGCTAACAGAAAGTTTTTTCGGCGCGCTTTGCATCGGAACAGTCAAGGTGAACTGAGGGGCAACTGATTCTCGAGAAGATCGATGCGTTCATGGGTTTGTCCGACTTCCACGACGAGTCCGGAATAATTCCATTCGCCGAGTGACTTCTTCGCTGAAACGTAAATTGTCCCTTTGCTCTTGGGACCGGAGATGGGAATCGCGAGGTTGGATTCACCAGAAGGGCCGTTCACGTTGGCGTTTCCGGAGACGAGAAATCCGTCCTTTATAGGTGAACCGAGAGCTTCAATTACAGCGGGATCCGTCTTCGCTCGGGCCAATGCCTCTTTGTAAACGTCAGTCGATTTCGCCGCACTGAAAACGATCAAGAGTAATGAGCCAACGAATACGACGAACAGCAGCGCTACAGTGAAACCGCCCAGCGGCACAAACCATTTCCAGTTTCGCTTCCACCAGTTTGGTTTTGGTGTTGCAGGCTGCGTCAGCGGTTGATCCACAAGCCTCTTCTACTTCGGCGATGAAGTTGTTTGCAACGTATCTCTTCAAGCACTCTAAGCTTGACGGTTTCGATGGTCGTGAGGCAGGATGCCAGGCATGAAAATCCAATCGTTTCTCAGAATCATTCTCACAGGCTTCTTGGTCGTGTTAGTAAGTTCTTGCGCGACTGCTCCGTCTGGTCCGGCCGCGCTTGCCGGCACACGGACCAACTCGCTGGGCACCGTCTGGACTCTCAATGCCGACGGAACATTTCATGTCACGGCTACGAAGCCAAAGGCAGAGATCTGGGGCAACTATACCGTCGCAGGCGATACAATCACGGTTCAAGAAACACGCCGAGTCGGGCCGATCCCCAAATCCTGCAAAGGGCCGGGCGTTTACAAGTTCAGCCGACCGAACGCAAACACTTTGACGTTCGTGTTGGTCAGCGACAAGTGTAAGCCACGCATTCAAAACGTGACGCAGCCGTGGCACCCGAAGTGATCTGAATTTTCCAGGGAGCGCACGAATTCGCGAAAGCTAATTCATTCCATCAATGCTTCGCAGGTAAATTTCTTCCAGCCGCTGCGCTTGTGTAGACAGATCAAAATTTTTTCGCACTACGTCGGCACCCGCATGCCCGATGCGCCCAAGCAAACCGGCATTTTGCCCTGCATTGAGCAGCGCTCGCGCTAATGCTTCGTCATCGCGCTCTGGCACAAGAACGCCGCTTACGCCATTCTCGATCGCTTCGGGAATGCCGCCGTGCTCGGTGGCAAACACCGGCAGGCCAGTGGCCATTGCTTCGAGCATCGAATTTGGAATGCCTTCTTGATTTCCGTCGCGGCCAGTCTGGCTCGGGTGCAGAAAAATGTGCGAGCGATAATAGATCTCACGCAATTGCTCCTGCGAAATGAAACCGGTGAATGAAACGCGCTCGTCAATGTTTAACTCGCGCGCTACCTTCTGGAGTTCGCCGAGCAAAGGTCCTTCTCCCGCGATCGTCAGCGTCGCATTTGCGTGTTGACGAAGGAAAACTGCGAAAGCGCGAAGCGTTACCGGCAGACCTTTTTTCTCGATTAACCGGCCCGCCTGCACCAATCGCCATTCGCTGTTTTCCGGGACAGCACGGTCGCGAAATGAAAATTCCTCAAGTGGAATTCCTGTGTGCTGGACTTCAATCTTCTCTGGGGCGCATCCGAGATCGACGACAGCACGGCGCAGCGATTCTGACCTAACGAGAACCAGCGTTACTGCGTCCAGCATCTGCAAAGTCGCCTCTCGATACGCCGGCTTGTTCATGTCCACCATGACATCAGCGCCATGGAAGGAAACAATCGATGGATTTTTCCACGCCCGAATCAGCGGTAGGAGATGCACAGCGATTTGCCCAAAGTAGATGTGCAAAAGACGCGCGTGCGTTTCACTGAGAACGCTGAGCAACTCCCTCAGTTCCGCCTCGGAAATCTGCCATGGCTTAGCGCGTACTTGCCTAAACCAAAAGCGCCGCAGGAAATGCGTGCGCGGCTTGGGAACAATGTGAGCGCCTTCGAAAGGATAGCGCTCCGCATTTTCGCGTTTCTGCGCAATCACCACCGGAGCACATCGTTTCAAGGCAGTGATTTGCCGATAGATATGCAGCATCTCCGGTTTGAGAAACGTCGCGCAATAACAAGCAATGACTGTGCGTGTGTCGGGTGTTGTGCTCAACGTCCAACGTTAGATGCTCAACCTTCGGCGTCCAAACACGAAAGACCCGGGTCAGCAAGAATTGGGTCTCCTCTCCCTTCGCAAGGAAGAGGGTCACGGTGAAGGAGACTCAGGCGATTGCACTCGCGTGCACGAACAGGAATTTAAATCGAAAACTGCTCGCGCACTTCCGCCGGGACGCGGACAGGACGCCCGGTTTGCGCATTGATGGGACACCAGAGTGTCCGAGCCTTTGACAACAGTTGGCCATCACTGTTCCGCCGGATTTCAGTGAACCGTTCGAAGGTGAGCCGGGTGGCTTTGCCCACCCAGGTGCGCAGGACAACTTCATCGCCGAGGCATGCAGCTGCTTCGTAGTCGATCTCGTGTCGCAACACCACCCAGCCGATTGCCCACTTGGCTTCGCCACTGGCGATCGCGCGCCAGTGCGCGGTGGCAACCTCCTGGACCCATCGCAGGTAAACGGTGTTGTTCACATGACTCTGCTCGTCAATGTCCTCTGGCAGAACTGACACGGTCATTTCAAAAGGCGCGGAGGACATCAGATGAATCAGAGATTGTTGGCTTCGCTTAAAATGACAACGATTAAATCCGGTTAGGATACGATTGTAGGGTAGGTGCTCCGCCTGCCCAGGCTGGCAACCGATGCGGTTGCCCGACAAAGGCAACAAACAGCGCTCAGAAAATGTTAAATCGGCGCATTAATTCCTGCCGCGCTTCCATCGCCTGCTCCGGATTCATTCGGCTGAGCATCTTTTCCCGGCGTTCCCTATCCATCGCTGCGAGTTCGCGCACCAACTGGTTGCGCGCTTTCCATTTCGCGTATTTGCCTGCGCCAATGCCGAGCGCGAGCAGCGCGGACACGATCCAAACCGTAATGTCTGTCGCGGTGACGAGAAGCATAGGAGCGAAACTTGATAGGGACAATTTACAAAACACAGGCTTGCGTTGCAAAATTCGGCGGACTGCCGCGTTCGCCAATGCTCCAGCGCGCGGAGAGACCGCTCCTTGTTTGATATTCGCATCCGCTAATTTGACGTTCCTGAGAGGGGGCGGAGATTTTGGGCCGATGCGTGCGGGCAGAGGAATTCTGGTGGCCGTGTGCTCTGGCGTTGCGTTCGCCGGGGCGCATTTGAGTCGAGGTCAGGAGGCGGCTTCGGCAAATCTTCCCGATCAGTTCCAGACCGGTGAAATGATTCAAATTCAGAAGCCGAAAAAGAAAAAGGCTGAATCGACATCACAAACTCTGGCAACAGCGCCGACGCAAAACACTGCACCTGCGTCCGAACAGACGCCGCCTCCTGCGGAAGAACTGCCAACGATGATGCCGGCAGAAGAGAAAAAAGCCGAGCCCGGCCGGAGCAATGCGTCCGTCCCACCAAGTCAAAAACCGGCCACTCCGACCGAACAGGCACCTCCTGCGGGAGAGTCGGCGACAGCTGTCGTGCCGACAGAAAAGAAACCACGATCGAAAAAGCGGCCGCGACCTGCTGTGCAACCCGAGATGGCTAGCATACCGGCGCCGGTCTCGATGTCGCTTTCAGTTGCGCAATCTATGGCCATCGCCGCGCCTTTGCCTGGATACACGTACGAAGCGAAACGCCGCAACCTCACCGGAAACGGTATTTGTGTGGTGACCGTTGATATCGCGACAGGAACGGTGACTAACGCAACCATGTTCCAAAGTACCGGCAGTGCGCTACTCGACAAACTCACCATCCAAACATTCAAAAGCTGGCGGTTTAAACCCGGCACAGTGTCACAGGTCCGAGTACCGATCAGCTACGAATGAGCTGAGTTTAGGACGAGACGAAGCTGAGCTACCGCTGCCCCGCCGCGGCGCGTAACCATAGCCAGCTTCTTGGCAGGCACACAAAACTGAAATGGCGGCATGGGCGGCAGTTAGCCCCAACGATTGGTTAGTCTGTTACGCGTCCCATTCCTCGGCGATCTCGCCGTCGATCTCATAGTAAACCGTAATGGATTTCGTAGTGTGAAGTCTGATGGTCGGCTCTACAGCTTTGAAAAGAGATTTTGCATCGCCCTGGGCGTTCACAAGTGGTGGGTCGGCTGGATCGTCTGATTAGGCCCGATTCGAGTCTGCCCGCAAGCTTAAATGTTTTCTATCGCGCAAATCACTCACGAGCGCCCAGAAGCCGCCCCAAAGCGCTACGACAATGAAGACGTCCGACCATTTGTCCGGGTCTTGGGTTACGCGGACAACAGGCGGTAGGTGAATTGTTACGGTCCAGAGCGCGAACATCAGTCCCACACCTAAAGCCGCCCACCGCTGCAGAAATCCAGTGGCGAAACCTACGCCTGCGGAGATGAAGGCTACGCCGAAGAAAACAGTCCAGAACCGGTGCCAGGAAATCCAGCCGGGCACCATGCCGGCAATGAAGGTGAGAAACTGAAAGTGGGTGATGCCAAAGACGACGAGCGCAAATGCAAGGAGATAGCGGCTCGCGGTGTGAAGCCACCCCGGAATGCCGCCCGATCCAAGTGCGAGCCACGCCAGGCTGCCAATGGCGATGGGTTCGAGCACATTGGTACGCCACTCGGCGCTCATGAGATCAGGACGTCGTGGCACGTCAAACGCGAATCCGCAGAGTACCATCAGAACACCGAGTGTAATGGAAGACACTACCCGGGTGCGTTGAAAAAGAAGGCCTGCCCCGCAGAGGATAAGCATTGCTCCGACGGGGTAGGTCAAACTCGGAATATCCGGCAGCCACGGAATCACTGGCACAACCTTATGACCGGAGAGGTACGAGCAGATCAATGTTTCTACGCCTATCCCAATTATCGCCAACGAAAAGAGCAGGCGACCTAATCGTTCCAGCGTACAATCAACCATGTTACCGTGTTTTCCGGCTGATCTAGTGTCTTATCACCCGGAATGCCAGGCTTTGCTGATTTGTTGGCGACTTACTTGCGGTGCAGGTTTGTCTAGTTCGAGGTACGCTTACAAGCCTTGCACCAGGAAGCCGTGTATCACATTGGCCCCGTCAATATACTCTCCGGTGATCGCTCCCGGGTCGTTGTTGCCCAGGGGGATGGTACCCTGGCCTGCGCCTGTGCCCGCGCCCGGAGCATCGAACACGCTGAAGCTGCCTTGCATATCGCGTAGGAAGCCGTGATTTACGAAGTCTCCGTCGATGTACTGTCCCGTGATCGCCCCCTGGGTGTTGTTGCTTTCAGGGAGGGTGCCCTGGCCTGCCCCTGTGCCTGCGCCCGGGGCATCGTACGTGGTGAAGGTACCCTGGTTAGACCGTAGGAAGCCGTGAAGCACCCCGTTTACGTCGACGAAGACTCCTTCGATCCCTCCGTTCGGAGTGAGGCCTACGCCGAATGTGCCGTTGCCGTCGCCCGTCATGTCAGCGCCCGGGGCATCGAACGACGTGATGGTGCCGTCGGGAGCGCGCAGGAAGCCGTGACCTACGAAGTTTGCGTCGAAGTAGAATCCCGTGATCGCACCCGTCTGATCGATTGCGTTGGGGTTGGTGAAAATGGAGCCCGTGGGATCGAACTCGGTGATGATGCTGTTAGGAGCGCGCACGAAGCCGTGCTGTACTGAGCTCGCGTCCACGTAGAATCCTGTGATCGCGCCTGCTGGGTTGATGCCCATGGGAGTGATGTCTGAGGGGAAGGTCCCCTGGGGAAATGGTCCTGTGCCCGCGTCCGGAGCATCGATCTGGGTAAAGGTACCGTTGGCAGCACGCACGTAGCCGTGACATCGGCCGCTATTGTCGGTGTAAAATCCCGTGATCACCCCAGATGGGTTGATGGCGAAAGCGCGCGTACCCTGGCCGTTCCCGATGCTTCCACAAGATGTTGAACAAGTGCCCGCGTTCGGATCGTCGAAGATGGTAATGGTCCCGTCGGGAGCGCGCAGGAAGCCGTGTCGGGCAAAGTTGGCATCCCGGGTGAATCCCGTAATCGCCCCTGCCGGGTTGATGCCAAAGGCGGTGGTACCCTGGCGTGCCCCTGTGCCCGCGCCCGGTGCATCGAACGTGGCGATGGTCGTGTTCGCTCGGGCCGCATTCACGGAAAGCTCCAGCCCCAACGTGAAAAGGACTAGGCACAGCGCCATTGGTAGACGCTGGTGAACGTTGGATGTGCAAACAGATTTAAAGATTTTAGTAAGAGTATTGGTTTTCATAGGATTTGTTGTGATGAACAATGTTTTGACTGAACATTGCGCTCATTGGAAAGAGGCTAGCAATAACCAGATCGCGCTAAAAAGGCTGACCAGTTTCGCTTGTCGCGGGAACCAAGGGTGTTGAGCTGCGTTGTATCGGAGAATTGTGCTTCACTTCATCTTGAGAAAGCATTCTCTGGATGCGAAAGTTGCGTCGTGAAAATGGCTGGCGCGATCTGCAGGCGCACAGTCTCATCGGTCCCAAAGCAGCGCCGGCGTCGTTTAGTCATGTCGTTCGAAATGGTGCGGCTGGATCGCGCGTCGTCCGAGCCGCTTTACCAGCAACTGTATCGTCAAATACGAGAAGAGCTTGAGAGCGGCAGTTTTGATTCAAGCGCTTCCCGTGTGCCTTCCTCACGAGTTCTTGCTGCAACTCTCGGGATTTCGAGACCGACCGTAAACCAGGCGTTCTCAAAGCTGCTTGAAGAGGGCTATCTTCAAGCCAGGAAACGGTCGGGTCTCTTTGTCGCCGATCATTTACCGGCAACTTTTCTGAGGGCTGCTAGGCTGGCGACGACCGCGCGCATCGAACATTCCCCGCGTGTCGCCCGACGGGTGACCAGAATGACCGATTTTCGCAGCGGCCGACAACTCGATGTCGGCGCTGGCGGCCCGCCGAGCGTCACATTCGTCGCGGGGTTACCGGCCGTGGATGAATTCCCGATTGCGGTTTGGGAACGCTTGCGCGAGCAGGTTTTGGCAAAAAAGGGAGCGCACCTATTGCGTTATGCCTCAAGCCGTGGCGAGATCGAACTACGGAAGGCGATCGCTACTTACTTGTGCGACTTCCGCGGCGCCAATTGTCGTCCCGACCAAATCGTAGTCGTGGGCGGCATGCAGCAGGCGATGCTGGCGTGCGCGCTCGCGTTAATCAATGAGGGCGAAGTGGCATGGATCGAAGACCCCGGTTTCCATCAGGCGCGTAATGTCTTGGCTTTTGTCGGGGCCAAAATGGTCCCGCGCCCGATTGATCGTGAGGGGCTGGTAATTGCGAAATGCTCACGCCAAAATTCTCCGAGACTCATTTTCGTCGCGCCGTCGCACCAGTTTCCCCTCGGTGTGACGATGAGCCTGAAGCGGCGGAAAGCTCTGATCGAGTTCGCAGAGTCGCGCGACGGCTACATCCTGGAGGATGATTATAATTCCGAGTTTCGCTTCGATGGGCCACCCCTGCCATGTCTTCAAGGCTTGGACCATGCCGGCCGGGTGATTTATGCCGGCACAATGAGCAAGATTCTTTACCCATCGCTGCGCCTCGGCTTCTTGATCGCACCGCCACAACTTGTCGACACCCTCGTCAAGGTGCGCGCTGTCATGGACCAGCACTCCCCAGCGATTGATCAAGCTACCCTGGCGTGTTTCATCACCGAAGGATTTTTCCTCAGCCATGTGAAACGGATGCGCGAGCTCTATGCCCGGCGACGCATATTCTTTATCGAACAATTCCAAAAGTGGCTGGGGGACTATTTCGATCTGGAAGTAACGCCAGCCGGTTTGCACTTCATCGCCTGGCTGCGGCGCAAAGAAGACTTTCCGTTATTCATGCGTGCTCGTCAGGAAACTGGCGTTTGGCCCCGGCCTCTTTCTTTCTTCTGCATCAAGGCGCAGCTAAATCCGGCATTCGTTTTTGGATTCGCGGCTTGGTCGCAAGCGCAAATCGAACAAGGTTTGGCAAAACTGGCGTGGGCGGTTAAACAACTGAAGCAGCGTGGCGCGGGAAACGGGTCATCGTTTCAAATCCAGCGTTTGTCACCTGCTAGGAATGAATACTGGCCATCGACAGCTTTCAGATCAAAATAACTGGCTAACGAAGCTGGGATTGAGCAAAATGGCCGGGCCCTTGCGAGCCCACGCAACGATCAGAAAGACTTGCGGACGCAACCGTTCGCTTGCGACTCATTCGCGAAGCGCGCCGCCGTCCATCTGATGAGCAGCTCCTCGAGAGGCGCACCGGGCTGGGCAATCGTGAAGTGGTCGCGCCCCGCGAATGTCCAGTACTCGAGTCGTTGACCAGCAGAACAGCGCTCTTCGACATACGCGTCCGTGGCAGACGGCGGCACGACATTGTCCGAGAGGCCTTGCGCGATTACGACGGGAGCCTTTATCAGACCGTCCGCCGTGTTCTGTTCAAGCCGAGTTTGAAGCGCTTTGTTCGAGCTCGTCGCCAATGCTGGACCGTCGAAACTCGCTGCCAGTGCCTCAAGGCGTTCCTCTTCCTCCCGCGGGACGAAATCGCATAAGTTTACTATCTGACGTGCAGCATCGAGCGCCTCGGGCCGAAGCGCTTGCTCGAATGTGATGTCACGGTAGAACCGGCTGTACGACAGCGCGACATACGGTCCAAACATCTTTTCCACCTCGACGCTCATCGCGAGAATGGTCTTAATGTTCGCGGCCGGTGCGATTGCCGCGACACCGACGATTTCGAGCTCCGGCGCGTAGCGCGGCCCGATAATACCGGTCCAAAGCGCTGCGTGCCCCCCCTGCGAGTAACCCCACACCACCATGCGTTTGTCGAGCGAAAGCTCGGACATCTGCCGCGCCGCACGGATCGAATCGAGCGTCGCGCGCGCTTCGCCTTCGCCGATCAAATACGGATGTGGGCCGCCCTTCTCGGCGAAGGAGTAATCTGTCGCGACCACGACCCAGCCCGCCATCGCGATCCGGTCGCACGCTGGGATGCCTTCGGTCGGCGCCGAAACAAGCGATGGCATGCATTTCTGCAGCAGGCCCGTGGTTCCGTGCTCCCATGCGATGACAGGACGTGGCCCTTCGGGAGGATCGGTCAACGCGAATACGGTCGCGACCGCCGTGGCTGGCGTGCTGTCGTCCACAGTTGTTGTATAAAGGATGCGCCAGCCTCGCGTGCGGGCTGGCAGTGTCACGTTTTTGAGCGGCTCGCTCCGTAGTAACGCGCCAGGTTGGTGCGGCCGGTCCGACGGCGGATCGTAGAATGCATCTGGCGCGTGCGCAGTGATGCTCGGCCGAATCCCCGGGGGTGTCGGCGCGCCGTTCGGCTCCGACGACGCTCGCTTGGGCCGATCGCAGCCAGCTCCCGCAAGCAAAACAAGCAGTACTGCAAAGCCAATCGAACCAAGTCCGGCAATGTTCATAAGCCCCTTCTCCTGACAAGCTGTAACCCGAACCACGCGGACAGAATTATTTTTTTCGGTGGCCGACCATTTCGCCGGACATCGTGCGGCGATCGAGGCGGGTCAGATTCTTTTCCATTGCAGGTGTGAGCAACGGAATGTGCGCGATTTCACAGAGGTATTCGGCGATGAACCACACCGGTTTATCTGTGGTCATCCAGTTGAGATGATCGAATCGCGCGAGGTTCACGGGACGTGAGTACCGCCGCAGTGTGCGTTCGCCGCGCAGGTTGAAGTAGATGTTGAAGTAACTCATGGCCAGCTCCCGCAGGCTGCGATAGACCGGCTCGCGGTAACGGCACCCGGTGAAATTGGATTTTGCCACCGCGCCCCAGTGCCCGCGCAGTTTGAAAATCGCGACGACATGATCGGTGTCCCGTTCCGCTTCCAAATCGAAGATCAATGGCGGACAGCCCAGAATGCGGAGCGCGGCTGCGGCGAAAATACCGCCCTCGAGACATGATGCAGTACGATCGTGCAGGACCTTTTTCGGCGAGCGCGCAGTGTAACTTAGATTGTAAGGCAGGTCGTCAATAAAGTTTTGTACGCCAGTCGGCGTTTTCAATGCACGGACTTTGCGCAATTCCGATGGCGTGAAACCAAAATGGGAGGAATCACCAAGCTCCAACATCCAACCTCCAAGAATCATCAGGAAATAAACACCAGTTAGTCACTGTCATGCGGAGCGCCGCTAAGCATCTCTAGTTACTAGACCGTTAGTTTGCGGAAATTCCAGAGATCCTTAGCTTCCCTCCAGGATGACAGTTTGCGTCTGTTGAGCGTCAAGTCTGGGATTTGGAGCTTTCGGCTACAAGCCGATGGGATGTCTCGCGTCAAACCCGTCCGGGGGGCGATAAATGGTTTGCCAGCGCGGCGCCCATTTGCCCCGGTAGCGATCGAACGGCGTGGTGTCGAGCCGCAGCCCGGCGATGACGGCGAAGGTGTGACCTTCGCGGGCGTAGATGGTGATCCATTTGCCAGGGCCACGCTCACCGTAGCTGCGAAATTCGGTTGAGCTCAGCGGTGAACTGATTAGGCCGGCCGCGGCGAGAACATAGGAGATGGTGCCGGAACAATCGTAAGCGCGATCGTCAAACGATTTGTGGCCGCCGCCATAGCGATATCGTTTATGGCGAAGTTGATTGCCTGCCCAGATGGCGCGTTTCACTGGGAGCGGCGCATTCTTTGGCGCAGCAGCGTGGCCAAAACGAAGCCGGGCGACTTTGCCCGAAGTGACCGGCCCTTTTGTCGGAAAAAGATCGGCCGATGCCGGTGGAAGGCTCAATCCTAAGAGGACGACACCGAGCAGGAATTGGCGATTGACCGGATAGATAAATTCCTCCGGGTCTGTCTTCTACAGAAGAAAAGCGGCGGATGAAAAGAAAAATTTACAAACTTTGGTGGATCGTCTTGTCCTCAAGACCATGGCGGGACACATGGCCGAAAGCGCAGAACCACGTCGCGAAGCCGGGTTTCCAATGGGTTGAGGACAACGCGTTCCACCAAGGAAAATTTGTGATAGACTGAGCG
>Ga0126383_10000757_pt1 | contig 18663 bp, 8 predicted proteins | sample PanSoiMetPlot_35_FD_96882 | JGI IMG/M metagenome (GOLD analysis project Ga0126383, IMG submission 96882) | Tropical forest soil microbial communities from Panama - MetaG Plot_35 | ecosystem: Environmental > Terrestrial > Soil > Tropical forest > Bulk soil | place: Panama | collected 2016-02-17
CATGGTTTTCGTACTGCTGCCGCTGAGCGTGAGATGACCGTAGGTCTCAGCACTTACTGTCTGGGCCGCGCCATAGTACTCGACCGTGCTGGTAGCGCCGAACGAACGGGTGGAGTAACTTGTCGGAAAATTGTTGGCGCCGATCCTGAGCGTCGCTCCGTTCGCCACTGAGAGCGTCTCGACTACAGCATTCCCGTTCAGTTGGTAGGTTGACAGATCCAGAGTGCCGGCGGTGACGGTTACGTTGCCGTTGTTGGTGGCGGTGTTAACCGCGAGAGTCACCGCACCCGATGTTTTATTCACCACTAGATTTGGGAACACCATATTACCGCTGCCGCCAATTGTTTGCGCGCCGGTGCCGTTGAAAGTCACCGTGCCCGACTTGCCAGATTCATCCACGCTGATGTTTGTCATCCAATTACCAGCTACGTTGAAACTCACTTGATTATTGGCAAACTTGGGATCCTGGTTTACGGTCACATTAAAAAATTGAGTGGGTCCGAGTGGTGACGGAAAAGCGTTTTGGTCTCCGGCGCCGTCGAACTCCACCGTTCCTCCGGTGGCGTTGAAGGCGCCTCTGTTTATGAAATCATGGTAGATGTTCAGCGTGCCGGCCGACTGCGTGTAAGTGCCGTTAGGAGAGGAAGCAATGGAAAGGTCCTGGACATCAACGGTTCCGCCGGACTGAGTGAACGAACCGCCTGCTCCAATCGAGATCGAATACCAGGGGTCGACACCGGGTGCACCCATGTGAATCGTGCCCGACGAAAGGTTCACGCTGCCGTTGTCCGTGAGAGTGCCGGTGCAATAGACGGTGCCACCATTTACAGTCAACGTCGCTCCCGAGTTCACCGTAATGGTGGTCACGGTTTCAATGGTCGTAATGACCGGATAGCGTGACAATGCTCCTGGTATCACGACGTCATCGGATGAAGTTGGGGTGAGACCAGACTGCCAGTTCGACGCGGTCGTCCAACTCGTACTGGTTGAGCCGGTCCACGTTCTGGTCGCGGCCATTGCGAGCGACGAACAAACGAACACCATTAACACGCCGGCGAAAATGTTGGCTGCGCTGCGCTTCATTGTTTCACCTCTGGAAACGATGGAGTCCGATCGGCATCGGCCCTGTTCGTGCCGAACAGATTGAACAGACGCGAGATCTTTGAAGTGACCGTGACGTAGTAACCGCGCCGGACAGGCAGGCCGCTCACTCCCAGAGGTTCCTTGGCGATGTTAAAGTTGTAACCCACGCCCACTCGCAGATCCGGCAATACCCAATAGCCAACTTCCGCCGCGTGCGTCAGGCGTTGCGTGTGCGACGACGGTTGAAACAGCATGCGCGTTTCAATCGCCGCATCGATGCGCCGGCTCAGTTGATACTGCGCGCGGAACTGCGTCAGAAAAGAGACCGTGGAAACATAAGGCAATTGCGGATCGCCATTGGCGCTGCGGCGCAATGCCACATGTCCGTAGACTTCCAACCGGCTCGTCAACTGACGGTAAGCATCAGTTGATAAAGAATCGCTACGGTCCCGGGTCGGGGCCATTCCGCTCGCGTCCCTGGTTGAAGTTGACCGGTGTGTGTAGCTGAAGAGCAGGCCCGCGCGGTCCGAATCCAACGGGCGAATCGCCACTGCGGCCATTCCGTCTATGGCCTGATTCGATTTGCCCGCGGAGGAACCGCGCGACGCCTGGAACCGCGACATCGCGGTGATGCCTTTGCCGAGCCTGCCGGCAGCTCCGACAGTCAATAGCTGGTTGCCGCCATCGCGGTCGCGATATTCATAACGAGCCGACGCGCGAAAGTCTTCATTCGGCTGCCATGAGAAGCCAAACGTTCCGCTATTAAAGCTCTTGTCCGAACCGGCCAGGTGAAAGCCGCGCTCAAATCCCACTTCGAATGAAAGCTGTTTGTTGAGCGGCAGCGTGTGCTGCAACCCTATGACCGCATAGCTGTCGGTGCCATTGATGCCGTTTTCCAATTGATAACGGCTGGTCATGGCCGTCTGCTTGCCGAGCTTGGTTTCGACGCCGAACGCTGTTTCCCGCCGCGCCGAAGAGCCGGCGAAACCATTCGCGCTGAAGTCGGCGATCGGCGTAATCGGCGCGCTCGCCAGTCTTTGCGTAAAGAACAATCGCGCGCGCCCGCTTAACTGATAAGTCGCGCCCAGCGTCGTCTGGTTCGGATAAGTGGGATCGGCTTCGCCGAGATTCTGTTCGCGCTTGGCCGAGAACTGCAGCTTGTCCGTGACCTGGACGTCGGCCCCGACGGTCACGAGATTCGAGTCCGTCCTCTTTTCGTTTTGCTTGTCGTTGAATGAGCGATGATCGTAGCCAAAGTGCAGCTTGACGCGCTCGCTCAGGATTTGATCCAGACCTGCCGACAACGTCAGCCTGCTGTTATCAACGTTGGCGGTCAGGTTCCGCTCATCGGTAACGCCGAAATGAAGTGTCGAGTTTTTGCCGGGCTTCATTTCCAGCGCTACCTCTCCCCGGCGTGAACCGGCAGTGACGGTTCCGCCGAAAGGATTCAAGAAATTCTCTGAGACTTTCTGGTACCGGGCGCGCACGGTCGAGTTAAAGAACGGCAAAGGCTGCGTCAAGCTGAGCTGATACGCGTTGCCGTTATGCTGGGCGTCTTCGCTGGTGGTGATGGAGTTGCCCGCGCCGATAACCTGCCCGCGACTGGTGGCCCACGCGAATTGCAGCGATCCGCCGCGGGGCAATCTCTTTTCCGCGTCAAATCCGCCGAGAAAGAAATCGCGCGACGTCGCCTGGCGTTGCAGCGCGGCGGACACCCCAAGTTTCAGACCAATGCCGGTGAAATTCTTTCGCGCCCGCGCGGTGTACACAGCTGAGCCCAGCCCGTTCGCGCGATGCTCGTAGTTCACCACGATTTGGGTCAGGTTAAGAGCGCGATCGAAGGTCGAGATGTATCGCAGCAGGAACAAGGTCCCGTTGGCTGCGTCCAGGTTGTAATCGACCGAACGCGTCAGCGTTTCCTGCGACAGAATGACTTCAGGATTTCGCCGGTCGCGCACTTCCAGCGTCACCGTTTCCGACCCGGGCAGAATCTCGGCATTCGATAATTCGATCAGGCTAATTGTTCCGGCGGCGAAAACGTCGCGGGCAAACGCCGTGTCCGGACGAGCGCCGGTGACGGTGATAAAGTCGCCGCCCGAATTCTCGAGGTGGGCCTTGACGCCCGTCAGCTTGCGCGTATAGCCAGCCAGGGGCGCGTCCATGTCGGTCTCAAAATCGCCGAACATGGCGAACGACCGCTTGTGATCGAAACGCGCATAGAGCTTTGAATTCGATGGCGCGGCTTCAAAGCGCGTCGATGAATCGCCAAACACCGGATACACCCGATCGAGCGGATCGAGCTGGAACAATCGATCGCGACCCGTGGTGCGATTGATGGGCCGCTGCGAATCGTAGGACAGGGTCAGCGTGTTGTTGCCGAACACGCGGCCGCTGAAGAAGAAGCTGGTGCGGCTGCGGAAGTTACCCGTCTCGTTACGCAGGCCCACTTCCGGGATGCTCTTGCCGAAGCTCATCTCGCCCATGCCCACCAGAATCGTCGGCCGGGCTTCCGGAGTAATGCGGACAATGTTCTCGGCCTGGAGATCGCCGGTTTGCGCGCGCAAGTGAGCTTCGCCCAGCATGCCGGCGCCGACGAGTTGGGCTTTCGCTTCGCCATTCTCCAGTTGCAAGTCCAGCTTTGCGGAATGATTTGCCGGGGCGTTAACCGTCACCGCAGGCTGCGGCTGGCGCGCTGCGCCTTCGGTGGCGCGCAACACCTGGCCCAGGGAACTTTCCAGTTCCACCTGGCCGTCGAGCGCCGGATTATTCCATTGATCGAAAGCCTTGACGGTCACCGTCGTTGAATCCTGATTGCCGGCTTGAATCTCAGACTTAGCCACCACGATTTGCAGACGGCGGGCGGGTCCGCGCCCCATCACAGTCACTTCCTGCACGGCGCCAATCGCGCCGTCGGGGCTGATGGCCGTGGCGCGCACGGTGTTCGATCCCGGCTGCAGGTTGAGGCCGACAAAGGTAAAGGTCGAGACCTGGTTCTTATGGTCGAGGCTCCTGACGCCGATGTTCTTGTCCGAGATCTCGGCGCCGTTGACTTCCAGCCTGACGGTCCAGTTCAAAGCAACACGGGTCACAACCTGCAAGCCCGGCGTCATCGAAACCGAATTTGCGGCGGGCGACAGAATCTGAATTTCTCCGGCGGCCACGGACGCGACACTTTCGGTTGCGGCCATTTCATAAGTGCCGGGTCCTTGGACCGCCGGAGATCCGGCGCTGACTATCTGCGCCGGAGGCTGGGGTGAAGTAATCGTCTTTTGTTCATCGGTCTTGGCCGTTTCGGTCTGAGCCACGGTCTGGGCCGGCTCAGCCAGTTGGTTCCTGGCCGCCTGGGCTTTGCTGGTCTGCACCAGCGCGAAGTTTTGCCGGAGCATTGCGCCGCCACCGACCGGCGTGCGCAGCAGACGGGTCCAGCCCTTACCGGATTCACGGCCGCCATCGCTCAAGGCGTAGCCGGCCGGTACGGTGATCGGATCGACCGAGACAACCTGCGAACCGTCGCCAAGTGAAGGGAAGTTATAGAGACCGGCCGAGTCGGTAATCACCGATTCGCCATTGGTCAGATACAGGCGCACGCCGGGCATCGGCCGATCGGTTGCGTCGAACTGTCCGTTGCCGTTCGTGTCGACAAACACTCGCCCGATGAGCACCTGGCGCGTCGAGAAGATGCCGGCCGAAACGTTGACCACCGCCCGTGCCGGTCCGGCAGTGGTTTTCTCGCCGGAAGGAAACACGCCGGAAACCGAAGCGAGGTTTTCCTGATCGCCCTGGCGAGCATTCGCGCCCAACCGCACCCGGTAGATCAGCCGCGCGGTGGCGCCGTGCGAAAGTTCGCCAAGCTGAAAAGTCATCCCATCGTTTTGCGGCTGCGGCTCGATTGTCTGCTGGCCGGCAGCGCCAACACTCACCCGGGCTGAACCCGCGGCGTACTGAAACGACACCGGCAGCCGATCACTGACGAGGACGTCATTCACCGGGGCGGCAGTTGGGTTATGTACTTCGATTTGATAGGTGACTGTATCGCCGATTTCGGCGCGCGCTTTGTCGACCGATTTCGTGATTTGCAAACCGGAGCTTTCGAACATCGGCACGTTCATCGCGATGGCGGCGACGTTCTCAAGGCGCACATCGGTACGCACCAAATCGAAACCGGCGGCGCTGGCCAATGGCTGATTGTCGAGCGCGTGCGCAGTCAGCGTATACAAGCCGGGTTGCGGCGAGACCAGGCCCACCTGAATCATGCGCGGCATATATCCCTGCGCCTGCACCCTCAGGACATAGGATTTGTTTGCCGCGTCATCAGCGAGCGCGAACGAATATTGGCCCTGGCCATCAGTGACGAAGGGATTCTCGTTCTTGTCGTTTGGCGCGAAGCCCGCAGCGTCTGAGAATTTCACCGGGTTGGGGCTGTTCGCATCGAGCAGGACTTCCATCTGGGCCCCGTTGATCGGCGTGGAACTGCCGGCCCGGCCGGCAAACACGACGCCAAACGGATTCAGGACAACCCGGGCAACGGCGCACTTGACCTGCGCCACATTGTCGCCGGTGATAACGGGTTGGAAGATAAACTCGGCGCCGCCGGCAAAGCTCCCTTTGACTTTTCCGCGCAGCGAAATGCGCACGACTTCGCCGGGCTGGATCAACGGAAACTGAATACTGAGACGATGCGGATTGGTCAGATAAGGGCCGCCGTTGGCCGCGCTTGGCGATTCCACCTGGAAAGAATCAGGAAGAGCTTCGACCCCTTCCGGCAGGTCGCTGGTCAACACCACGTTGCGAGCGGCCGTATCGCCACTGTTCCTGAACTCAATCGTGTTCGTGAAGATCACGCCTGCGGTAAGCACGACTTCACTCTTGCCGTTTATCAAATTCGACGGCTGAATATTCGGATCATTGGGACTGGTGAAACGCGGGCCTTCGCCTACGGTGTTGATGATGGTCCCGACATCCTCGCCGTGGCCGTTTGCTGTATTCACAGCGTTCGACCGCACGGCGAGGTTCATCGAGACGGTGCTGTGTGGGGCGACATTGTTAGTCTTGATTGACACCAAGACTGCCACACAGGCACCAGGCTGCAACTGCGGCGAGTTCGCTCCACTTAAAGCGACGTTTGTATCGCCATCGCTGACAACTCCGTCGCCGTCCCGATCGAAGTACGCGGCGTCGACTGCGACAGGCGCAGTGGCTTCGACGCGCGTTACGGCGAAAGTGTCCGGAGTATTGCCAGTGTTGCAGACTCTGAATACGCGCACCGCCTTATCGTTGGGCGCGAGAGTATTGGAGGGGGCTGTATCATGCGGGGTCACGGCGACGGCGGCGACCGCCAGCACCGTTACCGTCACCGTCTCGGAAGCGGTGGAAAAGGTTTCACCCGCTTCGTCCTGGTAAGTTGCCTCGGCGCGATTCGAAATGACCGTGCCGGCGTTCGAACTGTCGAACGGACGGGCCGCGGAGTTGATGGCGCTCATGACGAGCAACACCAGACTCAGGACCGCCGCGATTCTGTTGGATCGAACTTCCAGCACTTGATTTATCTGCTCTCCTCTTCTCTTCATTTGGGTTCTTGATTGCCATTTACAACCGGTGTGCCGTTAACCGGCCGCGTAACTGAACAACCTTGAAGTCGAAGAAACGCGGCCGGCGATTGAATTGAAGATGAAATTGCGCCAGGTTAAGCGACGAAGGGTGACAAATCGTTTCGAGGTTTTGTCATCGCCGGGTGACAATCTGTCATCTGGCGTTTTGTCAGCCCGCTTTGGTTACTTTTCAGTTAAATCGAAACGGCGCAGGGCCCTTCTCTGCAAATTCGGCAGGTGAGGAGCCGCTGCGCCGTTTCTTTGGTGGAACCATGGCACGGGTCCTGGCCCGTGCCTGCATGCGCAAGTTGCGCTGTTAGTTGATCAGCCGCTTGAAGGTGAACGTGCCCGAGGCGCCCGGAGCCAGCGAACTAATGGTGTCCGTGTACTTCGCGGCATTGACCTTCACTACCGCGCCGCCGTTGGAATCGCTCGGCGTGCCGGTGTCGGTGGTGTAGGTTCCCCAGTTCGATGGGGCGGCCGAACCATCTTCAGCGATTACCAGACTGCTCGCCGTCAACTTGACGCAGTTCGCGTCGCCGTTGTTGGTCGAAACGTTGGTATAGGTGACTGTGTAAGTAATCACGGCGCCGGGAACCGGATCCGCCGCTTGGCCGACACCGGTCGCGTTAGCGACGGTGGAGGTCTTGTCGAGTTTCAGGAATCCCGTGTACAGGCGATTGATCGTGTTATTGCTGGCCGCCGGCGTGACCGTCGACTTGGCGCGAATAACCGTGTCATAGCCGGTTAGGACCGTCTTACCCGCCGGTTCGGTGATCCGCACATTGATGTTTGCGCTGGCGCCGAATCCAATCGCGAGCGATACCGAGCCGCCGCCGGAAACTGTTGTGTAGTTGTTGCCGCCGTCGGTGGAAATCTCAACCGTAAAACCTGCCGGCACCGTCGGAGCATCGAGCGTAAACGTGTCGTTGGCATTGCCGGTATTTTGAATCGTGTTCACATATACCAGCTGTCCGGAAGCAGTCGTATTGCCTCCCGGCGCCACCCCGGCGATGCCGGTGTTGACGCTCTTATTTATGTAGTCGTTGTTCTGATCGGTTGGACCAGTTGCGCCCGGAGCGCCATTGGGACCAATCAATACCGAGCCGATCTTCACGAGCGTGGTCAGCTGAATCACACCATGGCCCGCGCCGGCAACCGTGGTTTCATCGAAGTTCGCATTGCCGTCACCGTTGTTTGCCGTGGCGTCACCAGATTGATCCGTGATGCTGCCGCCGACAAAGTTGGCGCCGAATACGTCGCCAATCTCCTGAATCGAGTTGGAGGCGTTCGCGTTGCTGCTTACCGTCACGTTCACGTTGATCGAGGCGCTGGAAGTGCTGGCGGCCAGGGTCGTCCCGACTGGAATTGCCATGCGCGTCAGATTCGACAGCGGTGATGGCGCAGTCGTGGACCACGTCGCCGATAGCGGCGCGGTGCTCAGCGAAGACGTCGTGTAGAGAGTTCCGGCCGGGAATGTCTGCCCTGACTTCAGCACGGTCTGGGCCGGAATCGGCACAATAATATAGACCTGGCTTGAGCCGTTGAGCGTCACACCTGACACAGTGCGCAGTCCGTTGTTGGCGACTTGCCACGTGTAAGTGATGTCAGAACCCAGGTTTACGGGGCCGGCGGGTGCGGTCAGCGTCAATTGCATCATCGCGTCGTTGACCACCGCAGCCGAGATGTCGCCGCGCGCTTCGCGCATGCCGTTCACCGAAGTTGTTGAGACAGTGCGCACTTCGTTGGCCGAGCTGTCAGCCGGTTGATTATCAAAACCACTGCCTGAGGCCGTGTCGCCCAAAAGGATTTGCACGTTCTGGCCGGCCGTGGCGCCGCCGTTAATGCTGGCTTCCACCAGCACATGGATCGATCCGCCCTGGGCCATGCTGACGGAAAGCACATCTGCGCCATTGGCCTTGATGTCCGTATCTCCGGCGTTGATTGTGCCGCTGTTGTCGACGTCAATGACGGCGCGGGTAATGACGCCGGGGCCGACAACCCGGACGCTGGCGCCGCTGGCCAGGAACCGTACCTGGTCGGCGAAGTTGCCGGTGTTGGTCACGGTGAAGTTGTAAATCACACCGGTCTGACCAGCGACGACGGTCGGATTGGTGCCCGCGTCAGGCGTAATCGCCAAACCGGAAACGTTTGAGACGGTGACCGTCACCGTGTTCGATACCGTGGAATAGTTGTTGGCGCCGTCCGAGTAGGTGGCGCTCGCCTGGTTGGAAATTGCGGTTCCGCCCGCTGTCTGTGCGACGGCCGGCAAGAACAGCGCACCGACAATCGCGAGGGCGATAATTAAACGAACGATAGCGTTCGTGCTCAGGGAAGAAATTAATTTGTTCATGATGTCCTCATTTATCTCTCTGTCTGAATCCATGACTTACCAAGTCAAATGGAGCTATTTCACCCTCACTTTGTAAGAGGCGGAGAACTTGCCGCCGGCGGCGAGCGGATTACCCAACTCGAAACGGATGTGCGTGTACATCGAAACCGGCGCGGGTACGTGCTTAACGGAACCGTCGGCCTGCTTCTGTTCAATCATTGGCTGAGCCAGGAAAGACTTGCCGCCATCGATGCTGAACAGAGCGTTGGCTCCGTCTGCCTGGGCGCTGCCGGCCACAAACTCGGTGCCGCGGGGAATCTGGGTCACGGCTTTGTAATCAATCGCCGGCCCGGCGCCGCTGTTCACGGCGTCGACGGTCCAACTCAGGACTTCGTCAGGCTTGACGACCGTCGTTTTGTCCAAGGCCACTAATTTGGAATCTCGTTCAACGCCGCCCGACAAAACCATCTTCACTTCCGGGCGCGCGGCGTTCGCCAACATGAAGTGCTTCTGCGCTATGGCTGCCACTCCGCCGACCATCAAAATGAGACCGGCCAGCAGCAATCCCATCACCTTCTCTTTCGTTTTCATCGTTTGTCTCCTAAGAAAAATTTTTTGGTGCGGAGTTGGTGCGGCGCTGTGAAAGCCGCCGCGCCCAACTCCCTTTTGCCCTTCGTGCGGTTGCCTTTTACAACAGACGTGCCGTGAAGGTGGGCGGGCGCTGGAATGAGTCCTAAGTCAAAGACAATCGGAGACTTATGACGTTTGAAGAAGGAGACGCGATGAGATTGTCAGCTCACGCGCCGATGACAAGACGTGCTGACAATTTGTCTACGAGTGACAGACGAGCGGTGCGAACCATTCAGGAGTGCGGCGTGCCCCGAAGGTCGGCCGACACATTTAATCAAAATCGGTGGAGTTCCTTTTTTGCGGCTTGCCGCTATCCAGTGCGGTAAGGCTTGCCTTACCGACCTTCAGCGACTTCGCAGGCTGCGCCTGTAGTTCGAGGCTTAGCCTCGAAATTTCATTGACAACTTTTCGGAAAGGCAAGCCTTCCGCACTGCGGAGTGGCAGAGCCAGATTGTGTCCGCTTTTAACAGCCCCGCCGAAAAAAAGTATTTGGAGATGAATCGTGGAGATTAGGGGCCTGTGGGTGAAGCGACAGATTGCCCCTGGGCTTCATACTCGCGCAGCTTGCGATATAAAGTGCGCGTTGAGATGCCGAGCACCGCCGCGGCCCGCTCGCGATTCCCGTCACGGGCTTTCAGAATCCGAAGGATGTGATCGCGTTCGATTTCTTCCAGACTCAACGTCATTAAACTGGCAGGCGCGGCGGGGGTTGGCGATTCAGCGCGGGCCGGCAGATCGTTAGCTGCGTTCGCCAGAAAAGGAAATTGCGCCGCTTCGAGCATGTCGCTTTGCGAAAGCGCGGCTGCGCGTTCCAGCGAATTGCGAAGCTCGCGCACGTTGCCGGGCCACGAGTAATCCTGCAGCTGAGCGCGCGCCGCCGGCGACATATCCAGGTTCGGCCGCTTAAACCGTTCGCGATAATGGCGGAGAAAGTAATCGATGAAATAAGGAATCGCCGCGCGCCGCTCACGCAATGGGGGAATGTGGAGCGAGACCACATTCAACCGATAGTAGAGGTCGGCCCGGAAATGCTGTCGTTCAACTTCAGCCGGCAAATTGCGATTAGTGGCCGCGATAATTCTCACGTCGGCATTTTGGTCCCTGGTCGAGCCGACGCGACGAAAGCGTCCCTGTTCCAGAAAGTGAAGGACCTTGACCTGCATCAACAGCGGCATGTCGCCGATCTCATCCATGAAGAGACTCGAACCGTCAGCGGCTTCGAGCAGACCACGGCGGGTTGCATTGGCGCCGGTAAAGGCCCCGCGTTCGTGTCCAAAAAATTCTGATTCAATCAAGGTCTCAGGCAGCGCGCCGCAATTCACCATGATCATTGGCGAGCCCGCCCGCGGGCTTTTTGCGTGAATATAGCGGGCCATAACGTCCTTGCCGGTCCCGGATTCGCCCGTTAAGAGCACAGTCGAATCAGTGCGCGCGGCCGCTTCGGCCTGCTTCAGCAGTTCGGTCATCGCCGCGCTTTCAACAATCATCTCGACTGAGTCGTCGGCGTCGCCGTCCGGTCCCGCGACGGATCTGAGCGATGCGTTCTGTTTGAGCAGGCGCCGTTTCTCGTGCGCCTTGCGCAGCACGGCTTCCATTTCGTCGAGGGTGGCCGGTTTGGTCAGATAGTGATAAGCGCCGAGACGCATCGCCTCAATGCCGGTGCTGAGCGAGGTGTCCGCGGTTAGCATGACGACTTCCGGCGGGTCTTCGAGTTTCCTGATCTGTTCGAGGGTTTCGAGACCCGACATGTCAGGCATCATCACGTCAAGCAGGACCACGTCATAGTCCTGTTCGCTGAGGAGCTTGACCGCTTCGCGGGCGCTGGCCATCGGGACCGCCTCGAAATCTCCGCGGCAAAGCTGCTCGGCCACGACCGAGCGCAGCGAGCTGTCGTCATCAACCACCAGAACGCGAATATTTCTGCTCATGTCGTTCCTCCCTCTCGCCAGGCAGAGGGCGCTGCCGCCTCATCCTGAGAGGGGACGTCTGCTAATCAGTTCCGAGCTGTGGCAGCCACAGATGGAACGTGCTGCCTTGCGCGGGTTTGCTCTCGACGGTCAAGCCGCCGCCCAGAGCTTCAGCCAGGGTCAGACTAATTGACAATCCCAATCCATAACCTTTGCCGGTCTTCTTAGTGCTGAAAAATGGATCGAAGATTTTTGCCAATATGTCCGGCGGCACGCCGGCGCCGGTGTCGGCCACCTCAATGACGACGCGATCATCATCGCGGCTAGTTGAGACGGTAATCCAGCCCTGCCCATCCTGTTCGTCGATAGCATCGATCGCATTGCCCAAAAGATTAACCAGGATTTGGCGCACCATCTCCGCATCGGTGGCCAGTCCGGCAATAGTCTCGTCGATCTTGACCTTGAATTCCACATGCACGCCCTCACGCATCGCAGCCACGCGGGCGCAGTCTCTGACCAGGGCGTTAAGGTCACACCAGGCCCGCTTCGGTTGCCGCTGGCGCGTCAGATCCAATAAGCCGCGAGTGATCTGCTTGCAGCGCAGCGCTTGCCGCACGATTTCTTCCACGTAAACGTCCCACCTGCGGGCGGCGGCGAAACTCTTGCTCTCGGGATCGCGCATGTCGCGGATCATTCCTTCGGCGCAGGTGGTGATGGTTGCCAGCGGATTATTGACCTCATGTGCCACGCCGGCGGCCAACTGGCCCACGGCGGCCAGCCGGCGCGATCTTTCCAGCTGTTCCTGCATTTTGGCGAGCGCCTGCTCTGAATTCTTTCGTTCCGTAATATCCAGATTGATCCCGGTCAGTCGCGCCGGCCGGCCCGCTTCGTCTTCGAATAGTTGAAAGCGGCCCAGCAGCCAACGGACGCTGCCGTCCGGCCAGGTGACGCGCCATTCGGTTTCGACCGGTTGGTGACTTTCGAATGCCTGTAAGACGCATGCAATTACATGGGCGCGATCGTCGGGATGAACCAGATCGGCCCAGACGGTCTGAGCGTCGGCCTCGTCGCCGGGGCGCAGGCCGTACATCTGTTCCAGTTCGGGCGACCAGGTATTGACGCCGTTTTGAATGTTCCAATCAAAGGTGCCGATGTGGGCGAAGACCCGCGCCAGCCTCAGCGTCGCTTCACTCTCGCCGGCGATTTCCTGCAACCGCGCATTCTCCAAAGTCAGCGCCGCCATCTCGGCCAAGTCCCGGAGCAGAGTTTTCTCGTCTTCGGTGAAATGATGTGACGCGCGAAAGCCGGCAGTGACCACGCCCGACCTGTTTCCGGAAACCCTGATCGGCGCGACCGCCAGATATTCCACCCCTTCGGCGACATATAAAGGCAGATTAGCGGTTGAGCCCGCACCCTCGAAAACGACTACGCGATTTTCCTTCAAAGCGTGCAGCGCGAGGCTGATCGACTCCGGCCGCCGCAGGGTTTGGTCGTAATCGATAGCCGTTGAATGAAACCCTGCGGCCGCCTTCCAACTGACGGTTTCATCGTCCAGTGAAAATCCGAGGATGCTGGCGACGTCGGCCTGCATGAGGCTGCGAATGATCTCGATGATCGAGCGCAGGGTGGTAGCGCTTTCGCTTGGCGAAATCACCACATGAATTGATTCGCTGGCAGCCACGACTGGCTCTAAGAGTGGAAAGTTAGGAGCCGGAAGTCACCTGTCAATTCTGACAGTGCAAATGCCGCCTCACGCATGCGGAAAGAGCGACGGGTCCGGACTTTTGGGAGCGTACCTGGCGAGCACCCGGTACCCCAGCAGGACCAGCAGCAGAAATCCAAACGTGATCGGAATGCGCGTATCTGATTTCACCAGCATCCAGTAGTGGACCACGCCCGCAGCTCCGGCGATGTACGTCAGTTTGTGCAGCCGGCTCCAGTTCTTCCCACCCATCCGCTTGACCATCTCATTGGTCGAGGTGATGGCCAGCGGAATCATCATAAAAAATGCGAGCATGCCCACGGCAATAAACGGGCGCTGGACCACGTCGCCGGGAATGGTCGTCAGTCCGAAGAAGCGATCGAAGGCGACGTAGGTCATCAAGTGCAGAAATCCATAAAAGAAAGCAAAGAGTCCCAGCATACGGCGGAACCGGACCAGCCAATTCGCGCCGGTCAGCCTTCGCAGCGGAGACACCGCAAGCGTCAGCAGCAGGAAGATGATAGTCAACATGCCGGTCGTCCGCGTGACAAACTCTAAAGGGTTCGCGCCGACGCGCTGGCGATACCAGTCCCACAACAACAGCAGCAGCGGAATCAGGCCGTTGATCAGGATGAGAAATTTGGTGAATCGAATTTCTTTCATCGAAAGACGCGTCAGAAGTTCACGCGCAAGTCCATGCCCTCATAAAGATGCGCGACTTGTTCGGCATAACCATTGAACAGCAGGGTGGGACGACCGCTGAATTCGCCTATACGATGTTCGGTGGCCTGGCTCCAGCGTGGATGATTGACCTGGGGATTTACGTTTGAATAGAAACCGTATTCGTGCGGCGCATCGATGTTCCAGGTCGTCGGCGGCTCGTCCGCCGTCAGGCCGATCTTCACAATCGACTTGATGCTCTTGAAGCCATACTTCCAGGGCACCACCAGGCGAATCGGCGCGCCATCCTGCGGCGGCAGGACCTGACCATACAAACCCGTTGCGAGAATCGTCAGCGGATGCATGGCTTCATCCAGGCGCAATCCTTCGACGTAGGGCCAATCGAGGACGGTGGTGCGCTGGTTCGGCAGCCGTTTCGGATCGAGTAGCGTTTGAAAGCTGACATAGCGAGCTTGCGAAGTCGGGTCAACCTGTTCAAGCAGTCTTGCCAGTGGAAACCCAATCCAGGGAATTACCATGGACCATCCTTCGACGCAGCGAAACCGGTAGACGCGTTCTTCCTGGGCGAACTTCAGCAGATCGTCAAGATCGAAGGTCCGCGGTTTATTTACCAGTCCGCCGACTTCGACCGCCCAGGGGCGACTGATAAATCCCTTCGCGGCGGCGGCGACTTCCTGTTTGTTTGTCGAAAACTCGTAGAAGTTGTTGTAGTTGGTGATGTCTTGCAGCGGGGTCAGCCGCTCATTGACGGTAAAGCCGGCTTTGGTGCGTTCATTGACGGGAACGGCAGCGAGATTCTCGATCTTCTGGCCTTGCGGGACCTCGGCGGGCGGCGGATTCAGCTTGCGATAGAGGAAGGTCGTGGCCACGGCCGAGCCGGCGAGCGCCGCCCCGCGCATGAAGTTACGCCGATTCAAGTAAGCCTTATAGTCGGTTATCTCGGCTGCTTTGATATGGTTGCCAAATCTGTCCGCCATCGGTGCGCGCTCGCTTGTGGTTAACTCGCACGGTCATCGAATCGCCGCGCGTTCCTTTGATGCAATTACGCGTTGACCCGCCGTTTCGGATTCACCGAATCCACCAAAGTCGGTCGCTTTACACCCGAAAGTTTACACCATCAGTGAGGCGCAGGACGCTAAGGATCCTCCGTCAATGTTTCGTGGCCTTCTGCACTTCATCGTTCAGCTTTCCAAACAGACCTTTTTTCCTGGTTGATTGGCTGGTGTCGGTGCTGCTGGGATTGGCCGGAGTTGTTGGCGTTTGGGCGGCGGCAACCGTCTGGCCGGCGGCGCCGTTCGGTGCGGGCGTTGTTTGCGGATTCGCGCTCGCCTGACCCGGCTTCACTACCCGGATCTCTTCCTGTTTGCCCTCTTTGTTGGGACCGCTGGCAAAGCCGCACTGCCACAGATTCGTGTTGTCCGCAAAACAGGTGAACGTCATTTCCTTGCCGGTGATTGCGACATTGCGCGAGCGGTAGAAAGTCTTGACGTTGTATTTCACGTGAATGGGATAGACAAGGGTGTTCAGCGAACCCTGCCCCTGATCCTGATAAAGAATCCACTTGCGCGCCGCGCCCGGATTGAATTCGACGATGTCCATGGTGGCGGCGCCGTCCTGCCCCACCGGCGAGGCCTTTTCATAGAGACAGCGAATCAGTTTCTTCGCCAATTCAACCGGCAGCGCCTGACCGTTGCGGCCATCGTGTTTGAGATTGTCGCAATCGAGCAGCGGACGATCGGCGACTACCGTCCCATACTCATCGGCATGGAGAGGATCACTTTTGATTGCCGGAGCAGCGCCGCCAAAGGCACGCAGGCAGCAATCCTGATCGTACATCGGGATTGAGTGCATGACCGGCATCTTGCCCGGCAGCGGATCGAGTTGAATGATGTAGCGCTGATACCGCGTGTCAACCGTAGTGATCGTTCCTTTCGACCAGCTCTGAAGGGCGGGATTGCCACCGTGCAGGACATCGACGTGGGTGGTGTCTACTTCGATGCGGTCGCCTTCCTTGAATTTTGGTTGCTGCGCTTGCGCAGTTAGCGACGAAGCCAGGAGCAGGGCAAGTAGCGCGAATATTGAATGTAAATGAAGACTCTTCATGACAGACTCCTTTCGGTGCGGCGAATCATATTTTTGACGGGTCGCCTCGGCGAATGACACAGCTCAATTTTCGGATCGAGTGCGTGGCGACCCGCCGGCTATCTGCCGAAGTCTTCCTTCGGCAGATTTCTTCTGTTCAATTGTTATTTCGTATTTCGGAGATAAAACCCGACACGGTCCGAGAAAAATTTATTGGCCGAAGCCGGCTCAGGGTGCGAACCGTTGCCGGTACTCGATCGAGCTGAGAAACGCCTTGACCATTTCAGCCTTGAGATAATCGCCGTTGAAGCTGTTCAGCTTCCCCAGCCAGAAGTTGTAGCCGGAGAAATCAGTGTCAGGTCCGGAGTTGGGATCGCGCCGCAGATAACCGAAATATTCCATCAGCACGAATGCCCGGTTTAGCTCGGAGTTGTAAAGGGCCTGGTTTTCCGCGATGGCGCGCAGCGCCTGGGCCCGGGTCCTGGCTCCCGAGGTCAAATCACTAACCAGTTGATTCCGGTCCGCCGGTGACAGAACGTTGCCGGCATTGGTGTTCATCTGGTCAACAAACTGCGCCGGCGTCATTGAGGCCGGGAAGGCATTCTTAAAGCGCTGGCGATTGACGAAGTCGTTCGCGAAGAGCTGTTTGTTTGCTTCGAGTTTCGCATCCCAGCCAGTCTGGCCGACAATTACATCCTGGCCAATCTCCTGACTGTCGGGCAGAAAATCACTATAGCTAATCGGCACTGGGGCGTTTGCCAGGTTGCCGTACGCCGTCTTGTACAGGCGATAGACCAGGTAATCAGTCTGCTGGAACTCAATCGATAAGAAGAATGCGGCCGAAGCATTAATGCGCTTCACCTCGATACAGCCCTGATCGGAACCGCAGGTGGTAATCGTGTTGGACCAGAAGTCCCAACCGCTCTGGTCCGGTTCGCGATTTAGAAAATCGAGATACTGCTGGCGGATGAAGAACTTCTGATCGGAACCATCAAGCGGATTGACTCCGGCGCCGGCGGTTTGATTGTTCTTAATCGTGATCGTGGCTTGATTAGGCATGAGAAAAGCCGCGCCATAAGGATTGCGGAAGACCACACCAAAGGCCCTGGTATCTCCAACGGCGCCGTAGTTGTTGTTGATGATCGGGATGTCGAAACTCTTGGTGGTTTCGCCGGGCGCAAAAGAAAGAGTTCCGACTTTCGGCTCGTAATCAGAGCGAGCCGAAGCCGTGCCGTCGATGGTCCCGTAATCAAGGTAGGCGAAGCTCCCCGATGGTCCGGTGCGGGTGATGGTGACGGTTGCGTGACCGCTGTCTTTGTTGACATTGATGCCGGTCTGCGCAAGTTGCAAGATCGGCGGATCAATCGCCGCGGCAAAAGCCAGCCCTTGCAAATCGCTAATTCGCGGGTTGCTGGTGTTGTCGAATCTTACTGAGAGTTTGCCTTTTGTCGTGCCGTCGACCGGATCGACCGTCGAAGTATAGGCGGGAGCTGCATTGCCGCTCGAACGCACCACGAACCAGCCACCGCTCACCTGCAAGTCCGCCGCCGAGAGCGTGGGAATGTTGCCGTTTGACGATGACTGTCCGCTGAAAGCGTTTGATTGAGCTTTACTGCCACCGTCGTGACCGATCAGACCGCCGCCATCCTGGCCGATGAGATTGCCGCCTTGCACGGTGACATTGCCTCCGCCCGCTGCGATCAGCGTGCCGCCATCGTGCGAGATAACGTTTCCTCCACCTTGCGAGATCGCCCCCGCGCCATCTCCAGCCAGGAGACTGGCGACGCCGCCGGTAACCAGCAGCGCGGGTGGCGAGCCTGACGGCGCATCGACGCCTTGACTGACATCAATGGTTCCAGCCAACGGCGCTGCCGTGTTTACCGCAAAGCCCAGGCTGGCCGGGATGACGCCGTTATCAAGGATGTCACCCAGGATCTGGACGTGACGGTTGTGGGCGCTTCCCGGGACCTCTGCGACGATGTTTGCATGATAGAGCGACGGTGAGATGGTGATCGGCGAGTTGGTGGTATTGGTGTAATTGACACAGGTCTGGGGCGCCTTTGGATCGTCGGTCGGCGCGCAAAAGATTGCGGTCTCGCCGGGTTGAACATCATGGTCGCTGCGGAAAATGCGGTCGAACTCACGCGCTCGGGCCGCTAATGAGTAGGTGCCGGGCGCGACTGATTCGGGATGATTCGACTCGTCGAATTTGATCGAGCCCCCCGAGGCGACCGGCGTGATGACGTCGATGCGCGACTTGGTCGAGATATCGAAGACGGGAATCGGCGGAATACTAAAAATCAGTTCCTCCGGACTAATGAACTGCGTTATGGCAGCCGCCCGCGTGCCGTCAAGCGTCGTCCCGACCGGAACATCGAGGTCGATCAGCACCTGGGACTGCGAGGTGAAACCGCTGCCTTTGACGTGCATGATGAAATATCCGGTTTGCGGGTCAACATCCAGTTTGCTGCCCTGCGCCGGAAAGATGCCGGTGATGTCGGTTACGGCCTGGCCGGCTGATGCGGAAATCGGGGTGGTTGAGAGATTGAGATTGAAATTCCCGGTCGCGCCTTTGAATCCGTCGATGGCGATAATGTAGAGATGATCTGCGCGATAGGAGAAATCAACTTTGCTGGTGCCGTCGGTGTAGAAATCGTC
>Ga0126383_10000759_pt1 | contig 18632 bp, 15 predicted proteins | sample PanSoiMetPlot_35_FD_96882 | JGI IMG/M metagenome (GOLD analysis project Ga0126383, IMG submission 96882) | Tropical forest soil microbial communities from Panama - MetaG Plot_35 | ecosystem: Environmental > Terrestrial > Soil > Tropical forest > Bulk soil | place: Panama | collected 2016-02-17
GCACAGGAATCGGCAAACCCAGGAAACTCACCTCTCAGTTGGCCCACTCGTCGCCTTGCCACTCGCAATCCCTTTCCCTGCAAAGTGTGCCCATTCAGAGTGTCTCAGTTTTACTGCGTTTTGTCTCAACGGAGGGGTTCACCCCAGAAGCCTGTGCCCAATTTTGTGCCCACCACCAAACCCGACCACGTGCTACCGAGGGTCGGAATCGATCGCCCGAATGCACCGGAAGCCGCATCTGGAGCGGGTTTGGTAGCAGTCTGTCAAAATCCGTGACTATTCCTCGCAAGTTGTTGATTGTTCGTGCGTCCAATCCTTGGGCGCAGGGGTCGTTGGTTCAAATCCAATCGCCCCGACCATTTATCCTTGGGTCCGTTCCGGAGACATGGGTAACAGAACGGACATTTTTCCTGCCAAGCTGTTAGCGGACCTCCGCTCAACACTCCGCCAGTCAGTACCGTGGAAAGTTCCACTCGCACAGAGCTACTTAGCTACGGCAAGAATGGGATACATTGCGACGTCTGCAAGTATTTCCGAGGAGATCTGCAGCCCGAGCAGTCCAGGCTTTTCGAGTGTCACCTCCACGTCGCTCGTTGAACCGACCGTAAGAAACATGTCTGCTGGAGAGTTGACGACTTGTGCGGATGGTAAGTCGGCGCCATCCTTCGCGATCACTTTCCACGGAACAAGCTCTCCTTTACACAAGAAACGAACACGCAAGTCCGATCCATCATCGGTGATGTTAACCAAACGAAAGCGGTAACGCTTTCCGATGTCCAGCGGCAAGGGATCCGGCCCGGGTTGGCCATTGATCAGCATCATGAACCCGAGGGGAGAATAGATGCCCACGCTGAACACGAACGTGCGGTCCGTCTCGGGGTCAAACTTCTGTCCCGGTTCCAGAACGATAAGCGGGCCGTAGAGGCCATTACGAAGCTGGCTCACATCGTGCCAATGTGTGTGATAGATGAAAGTTCCCGCACTCGGGGGCGTGATATATGCCACAAACGAAGCTCCCGGAGCAATGGCAGGAGTGATCTGCTGGCCAGATCCGGACCATCCAGCAACCCCGTCGTAATAACTCTCCAACTCGATTCCATGCCAATGAATGGCTGTGGGAGTGCTCGTTTGATTCTTGACCTCAATTTCTACCGGCTCTCCGCGCGTAAGAATTATGGGCGGTCCCAGGAGCGCCGGTTGCTTTTTCTCATCTGATTTCCGTGGAGCGGCCGGGTCGTTCAAATCCAGTCTGTAGAGCGGGATTTTCTCTGGATTCTCAGACACAACCAACTGAAGCTTTCGCCCGTTTCCGGTCTTAGCCGCGATGGCTTGCTGACCAGCACCAGGCACAACCGTAATTCCGATCACCAACCCACCCATTCCGGCGGTGTAGCCATTCTCTGCAACATGAGCGGCAGGTTTTGCGTCGGGCGGATGGAGCGTGGGGGAAGGTGACATGTGCAAAGTCATATGGCAATGAAATAACCAGTTGCCCGCACGCTCAGGAGTCCAAATCATCTCAAAGGTATGACCGGATTCGATGCCTTCGGTGACGACCTTGCGGCGTTGGGATTCGGGATATTGAACGAAGTGAGCGCGATCGCCGACGCCGTTAACCGTGAAGTAAAAACCGTGCAGGTGCATCGCATGGACAACGCGTGTCGTATTAATGATGCGCCAATGCACGGTCTCACCTGTTGTGTAGGTGAGACGTTCGGTTGCGGGCCAAGACTTGCCATTGATGGAAAATATGGCGTTTGTGTTGCCAGAGGGATTGTCCTCGACCCAGTCGTCGATAACAAAGATTCGATCGGCTCTCTTGTCTCCGGGAGAATCAACAACAAATGCCCCAGCCAGCATCGTCTCCTTACCCTGCCGCCCGACTGGATCGTCCAGACGAGCGTCAGACGTCGTAGCCCAATACATGTATGTGCCTGGCTCGCCCGCGTTGAATTGCGCTTCGTGAGTTTGGCCTGAACCCAACTGAATAAACTCATCTGGGTTACCGGGATAAGAGTGCAGCCCATAGAACTTTGCATCCATGGGAAGAAGGTTATGAAGGCTAACATGTACGTGTGTGCCCTGAGGGACTCGAAGGAGAGGACCAGGACTCTGTGGTTGACGTCCTTCCTCGCCAAAGACGTAAACGTCCTTGTATACGCCGTCGTCCCCTTCCGCATACCAGCGTGCCACACGAAGTTCAAGGTGAAGATTCAGGACCCCATCCTTGAAATCCCCGGCGGGCGTGCGGTTGTCGTTTGCCACGACTCGCGGTAGCTGCGAGGTTTCGGCCAGCGAACAAGTTGGAGTGAAAAGCGCCGGGGCGAGCCACAAAGCCCATAAGGCTCTCGTGTATCGCATGAAACCTCCGAACACGATCTGTCGACGGGGGAGGTAGTGAACGTTACTACCATCGGGATTCGGGGTCAACTGCCCATGACACTTGAATGTTGGAAGTGATTGGCCAGCTGAGCCTGCTGCAGGTCAGATGTGACTGAACTGCGAACGCTGGCGCGACCATGAGCGCGAGCGGAAATCGCAATGGAAGCCCGTCCGAAGACCCGCTGATGTCCGCGTATCGCAAGTCGCTGCTCTCACCCAGTCGCGTCAGGGTCGAATCGAGCAGCTTTAATCAGCAATCGGGGACGAGTCACTTTTGCTGCGCTTGCGGGCACTCCCCCGCCAGCGGCTTCCATTCGCTGACGTCCACCTTTTGCCCCTGATTGCAATGAGGATCTTTATGTCCGTATCCGATGCCTTCGAAGGAAATGCCGGTATCCATATCAGGCACCGTGTCACGGAAAAAGACGTTGTATTTCCGATGTTCCTTGTAGTCGTTTACTACGTAGCAGCCCGAGACATTTCCCGGCTTTACGCACCCGTGACCTTTCACGTGCGTGCTTTGCGGTGCAGTGGCAATCAGGTTTAGCGAGGTCATGAGTATAAGCGAAGCCGCCAGGAATACTGTCTTCTTCATTGCGATCACCTCCCGGTACTTCAGCGATCAAAGTTGCTGCAAACGCGCGACTCGAGTCTGCCTGAGTCTGGGATCACGCCAAGGCTTGCAAACGACTCGCGCACCACGCTTGTAAGTCGTTGAATGTTCCTGCATCCGGTGGTCTCCCGTCAACCCACCGCCGCACCGCCGCGCGCCGCTAGCCGGTTTGTGCGTGCAGAGCCGTACTTCCCTGACGGTCGGCGGTGATCGATCGCCTGGGCGCAGCCAGCTTCTTCAGCTCCGCAGCGGTCGTCCAGGCCAGTGTGGTCGAAGGCATCCGATAAAGCTCGATAGGTAGGGACTCCAGATAGCGGGCGAGCGGCCGGAATGCGCCGCAGCCGCCATAGTCGTGCCAAAAAACGTATCCCCGGCTTGTCATCATGATCGCCATCTTCATGGTATCGTTGCGCACGAATCCCTCCGCGTGCGCGCCATCAATGAACGCCAGCTCCACGCTGTCACGGAAGGGCTCAGGATCGAACTGCATGGAATCGCAGTAGATCTGCCGGCAGCGGTGTGCCAATCCCGAACGCATCAGGTAGTTTTCCGCCTTGCGCTCCCGCACCAGCTCAATGTCGGAGGAAATGTAGCCCTGAAGGTTGCCGGCCGCCGGCGGAAGATCGAGGGTGAACACCTCGCAACCGGGAGGAGAATTAAGAATGAAGACTCCGGTGGTGACACCGTTGTAGGTACCGATCTCGAAAACCCTTTTCGGTTGCAGGAGCCGGGTCACGGCCGCCAGAGTTAGAATCTCGCGGGCATCAGTACCGCCTCCGGTCTGGAAACGCGCAGGGATGACCACTGTATCGAGATCAGAAGCGCTAAGCTCGCGAATCACGCTCTTTTGGGGCAAACCCTTGCCTGCGATATCGTCGTACTTGCGCCGGCAGAACGACAGGTAATTGCGCAACTCGTGAGGTTTTTGAATCGCCAGCTTCAGGGAACAGTAGCTTGACGACTTTATGCCCTCAATCGCGATACGAACACTTTCTATGAAACGCATACGTCGGGCCTCGAGAACGAAATCGAGACGATGAGCGGATCCAACCCGACGCGATTGGCAGTCTTGTGCGCACCAGTTGGCGGGGCCGAACCGGTGGTCGGAATCTACACGCGGCGTGAAGGTATTGTCTCTGCCCGAGGCGAACAGTGTCAACTCAAGCCTGGGGAAGGCGCAGAGCCGGCAAAATCGGTCGCTCTATGAATCCGCAACACCTGCTTGACATCTAAACTGTCACCTCAAGGATTTTTTTCATGGCTAAACCTGTCTTGCTCACCGTAGACGACGACCCGGAAGTCTTGAAGGCAATCCAACGGGACTTGCGCGATAAGTATTCTAACGACTATAAGGTCCTGCGCTCCAACTCCGGCAAGGCTGCTCTCGAGACCCTGAAGCAGCTGAAGGTCCGCAACGAACCCGTGGCTCTGCTGCTGGCTGACCAGCGCATGCCGCAAATGGATGGGGTGGACTTTCTGGGCGCAGCGATGGACTTGTACCCTGAGGCCAAGCGCGCGCTGCTGACCGCCTACGCCGACACCGACGCGGCCATCAACGCCATCAACAAGGCCAAACTGGATCACTTCTTCCTGAAGCCGTGGGATCCGCCTTCGGAGAACCTCTACCCGGGGCTCGACGAATTGCTGAGTGACTGGCGGGCATCGTTCCACCCCAGTTTCGAAGGCATGCGCGTGCTGGGGACGCGCTGGGCGCCCAAGTCCTATGAACTGCGCGATTTCCTGGCACGCAATCACATCCCATACGAGTGGATGGATGTCGAAACTGCCCCCACCAACCCCGAAGTGCGGCGCCTTGTCGATGCGCTGGGGCCAGAGACGCAGAATCTGCCTCTGGTCTTGTTCTCCGATGGTTCCCATCTGCCCCAGCCCTCCCACGCCGACATTGCAGCTAAGGTTGGGCTGCGTACCCACGCGGAGACAAACTTCTACGATCTGTTGATTGTCGGGGGCGGTCCGGCAGGTCTGGCGGCGGCGGTTTACGGTGCTTCCGAAGGCCTGCGCACCGTGATGGTGGAACGCGAGGCACCCGGGGGGCAGGCCGGACTCAGTTCGAGAATCGAGAATTACCTTGGCTTTCCAGCGGGCTTGAGCGGCGGTGACCTGGCTCGTCGTGGCGTGGTGCAGGCGCGACGTTTCGGAGTGGAGATCCTGTCCCCGGTGGAAGCCGTGAGCTTGCGGGTGGATGGACCTTACCGACGGGTCAAACTCTCCGATGGCAGTGAGCTTTCCTGTCACGCGCTCATGCTCGCCATGGGGGTGCAATGGCGCAAACTGGGCCTTCCCGGAGAAGAACGGCTGCAAGGGGCGGGCATCTATTATGGCGCGGGCACAACCGAAGCTATGTCGTGCAAGGACGAGACCGTCTATATTGTCGGCGGCGCGAATTCCGCGGGACAGGCCGCCATGAACTTTTCGCGCTACGCGTGCGAAGTCATCATGCTGGTCCGGGGTGACTCTCTGGCAGCCACGATGTCGCAATACTTGATTGATGAAATCAAGAAGACCCCGAAGGTCAGGGTCTACACGCATTCCTGCGTCACCGCTGTGCACGGCGACACACGTCTGGAAGAGATTTCGATTCTCTGCACCGATACGAACACGACGGACCGTGCCCCGGCTTCTTCGCTGTTTATCTTCATCGGTGCGGTTCCCGACACGGCCTGGCTGAACGGTTCGATCGAGCGGGATGAACGGGGGTTTATCCTCTCCGGACCCGACCTGATGCGCAACGGTCAGCGTCCGAAGGGGTGGACTCTGGAGCGCGACCCGGGGTTGCTCGAAACCAACATCCCGGGCGTGTTCGTGGTGGGTGACGTGCGCAAGGGATCCACCAAGCGCGTGGCCTCAGGCGTGGGAGAAGGAGCGGTGGCAGTGCAATTCGTGCATGAGTACCTGAAGAAGGTCGGGGCATGAACGCTGAGCTGATTTCTGAACTGCGCAAGATTGACGCATTCCACGATTTGTCGCCAGAAGCCCTAGCCTGGCTGGCAGACCATGCGACCGTATACACGTTTCAGCCGGGCGAAATGATCATGCGGGAAGGCGAAGTCGCGGACCGGATGACCATCATCCTCGAAGGCGAGCTTCAGGGCCGGCGGGAGAGCCTGGGGCCGGATGCCCCGGTCTACACCGGCCGCGCCGGCCAGGTCACGGGCATGCTTCCCTTCTCACGCATGACCCACTACACCATCACCGGGCGCGCGCTGGGATTCACACGCATTGCCACCATTCCTTCAAATTCGTTTCCCGAGATGTTACAGCAGATTCCCACGCTCGGGCCGCGCCTGGTGGGCGTGCTTACCGACCGGGTGCGTGAGGTCACCAAGCTCGATCTGCAACGCGACAAGTTGGCCGCCCTGGGCAAGCTCTCCGCCGGCCTTGCGCACGAACTGAATAACCCCGCATCTGCTGGCAGCCGCGCGGCGGCGTCCATCCGCGATGCTTTCGAACGGCTCCGCGCGGCCAACGCCCAACTGGACAACAGTGAACTATCAGCCGAGCAGAAGAACCGCCTTCGGGCCATCGAAACCTCAGCGCAGGAACGGCAGGCGCAAGCCAAGCCGAAAGACGCGCTGCAACAGAGCGACGCGGAAGAATTTATCGGCACCTGGCTTGATCGCAGCGGAGTTCACAACGCATGGGAACTCGCCTCCGTTCTCGCCGAAGCGGAGTTCGACATACAGGAACTGGAGCCGCTGAAAACAGAACTTCCGCCGGAGGCGCTGACTGCGGTCGTCCAAAGGCTGACCACGACGCTCGATATCTACCGTTTGCTCGAGGAGATCCAGAACAGCACGGGGAGAATCTCGGATCTGGTCCGAGCCATCAAGGAATACTCCTTCATGGATCAGGCTCCGCGCCAGCAGGTTGACGTGGTCAAGGGGATTGAGAACACTCTGACGATTCTCACCTACAAGTTGAAGCACGGCGTCTCCGTGATCAAGGAATTTGATCCAAAACTTCCCAAGATTTTTTCCTACGGCAGCGAACTCAACCAGGTTTGGACCAATCTGCTCGACAATGCCATCGATGCAATGAAAGGGAAGGGCGCAATTCGCATCCGTACCTGCCGCGAAGGTCATGACATTCTGGTCGAGATCGCCGACAACGGCCCGGGCATTCCCACCAACATTCAACCGCGCATCTTCGATCCATTCTTCACCACGAAAGGGGTGGGCGATGGCAGTGGCCTGGGCCTGGACACGGTGTACCGAATTGTCCGGCAGCATCATGGGAACATCAGCTTCACCTCGCAACCGGGCAACACCTGTTTTCGTGTCCGACTTCCCATTGAAGAAACACAAACCCCGGCCGACCACTGAAGCGGGGGCAAGCCGGCCTCCGCGAGTCCGCGTATACTACTGACTGCAGCACCCTTAGCCACTATCGCCGCTCCCCGGCTCCGCGCGTCCAGGTGGGAAAGAACAGGCAACAAGGCACTGGATCAAGGGAAAGCTTTGCATCTTAGCTAGCGCCAGACGAAACCAGATGTCTCGTTGGTTTCGCTTGAGTTAGGCTTGCGGAAACAAAAATTCCGACACATGGACTCGTTGAATTCAATGAAACCATCCGGGAAGAAGGGCAAACAGCTTTTTTCGGCCGTAGTCCTGGCCGTGTGGTTGTCGACCGTCGCAGCGGGTCAGACCCTTGAAAGTTATCCCAGCGCCACGGGATCACAGGGAGGAGTAGCGATTCCCTCTTCCCAGGGTCCGTTCGGAGGCAGCGTTGCCCAAGGGAAAGCAACGGGCACGGTGTTGCCTTTGTCATTCAAGGACGCCATCGACCGGGGATTGCAGAATAATCTTGGCGTGTTGTTGCAGTCGGACAATACTCTCAACGCCCGCGGACAGAAGTGGAACGAATTGAGCAATCTGCTCCCAGACCTCAGTGCCGCGATCAGCGAAAATGCGGCCCAGGTGAACCTGGCGACAGTGGGCATTCGTTTTAACCGGCCTCCCTTCGCCGGCTTCCCCACTGTGGTCGGGCCATTTGGTTACCTCGACAGCCGCTTTTTTCTGACTCAGAATATCCTGAACCTCAAAGATCTCAACCGCGTGCGGGGAGCCATCAGTAACGAGAGAGCGGCCCAGTACAGTTATAAGGACGCCCGAGATCTGGTCGTACTGGCCGTAGGAAATGCATACTTGCAAGCACTGGCGGGAGCAGCCCGGGTCGATACCGCCGAGGCGCAGGTGGAGACCGCCCAGGCTCTCTACGACAAGTCCCTGGCTCAGCAGAATGCGGGGGTAAGTCCGGCCATCGATACCTTGCGCTCGCGAGTGGAATTGCAGAGCCGGCAGCAACAACTGATTGTCGCGCGCAATGACTACGCCAAGCAGAAGCTGGCTTTGGCCCGCGCCATTGGACTGCCCTCGGGGCAGGAATTCAGCTTGTCGGACAAGGCGCCCTATGAACCTCTGACCAGGCAGAGTCTCGAACAGAATCTCGAACGCGCGTTCGCCTCGCGCGCCGACTACCAGGCGGCGCTGCAGCAGGTCCGTGCGGCTCAGCGATTCCGCAATGCCGCTACCGCCGAATATTATCCTTCCATTGATGTGGAGGGCAATTATGGCGTTGCCGGGACTAACATTGGGAATTCCCACGGGGTTTTCGCGGTTGCAGGGACTCTGCGCATCCCGATTTTTCAGGGCGGCAAGATGCACGCCGACGTTCTCCAAGCCGAAGCTCAGTTGCGGCAAAGCGAGCAGCAACTGGAGAACCTGAGGGGGCAAATCGACTACGATGTGCGCACGGCTCTGCTCGATCTGAATGCCGCCGCGGACCAGGTGGAGGTGGCGCGCAGTTCGGTGGAACTGGCCAATGAGACTTTGACCCAGGCGCGCGACCGCTTTGCCGCCGGCGTCACCGACAACCTGGAAGTGGTCCAGGCACAGGAGTCGGTCGCTTCCGCCAACGAGAACTACATTTCCGGCCTCTACGCGCACAATCTGGCGAAGGTAGAGTTGGCCCGGGCCATTGGCTACGCCGAACAAGGCGTGAAGGAATATTTGAAGAGCAAGTGACGATCATGGCACAAACAACAGAACCCGCCCCACCAAACAGTCACCCCGCGACTCCCCCCGTGAGTCCGACTCCCTTACCCGCTTCCGAGAGGGACCTGCGCTGGCGGCGCACGACCAGCAACCCTCGGGTTCGCATGGCGCTCATCATCGGCGCCATTGTGCTGGTGGTAGCCGGATTTTTCCTCTGGCGGTATTTCACCAGCTACGAATCGACCGACGACGCGCAGATTGACGGCCATCTCAATTCCATCAGCGCTCGCGTGTCGGGACATGTAGTCAAGTTGCTGGTTGACGACAACCAGTTCGTCACCGCGGGGACGCCGCTGGTGCAAATTGATCCCAAGGATTACCAGGTGGCGCTGGATCGCGCCCAGGCATACTATGCCGATTCGCTGGCCACGGCGCAGGCCGCGCAAGTGAATGTCCCCCTGACCCATGTCAACACCACCGCCCAGGAGGCGGCGGCCCAGGCGGACGTGGAAAACGCGAGAGCGGGGATTGCGGTCGCGCGCCAGCAGTACGACGCGGCCATTGCACAGCTGGCGCAGGCTGAAGCCAACAACGTCAAAGCGCAGAATGACCTCGTTCGCTACAAACAACTCGTCGACAAGCAGGAAATCTCACAGCAGCAATATGATCAGGCGATTGCCACGGCCAAGGCGAGCGCCGCCGCGGTGGATGCAGCCCGTGACGGCGCCGCCGCGGCGCAGCAGCAGGTAACGCAAGCCCAGTCCAGGCTGGCCCAGGCACAAGCCAATTTGCGGGCGGCGCAAACTGTGCCGCAGCAGATGGCGGTAACGCGATCGAAGGCGCAGTCCGCGGAAGCGCAGGCCGAACGCTACAAAGCTGAGCTGGAACAGGCGCAGCTCAATCTGCAGTACACCACCATCGTGGCTCCCATCAGCGGTGTCGTCACCCAGCGCAGCGTAGAGGTTGGCCAGAACGTCTCGATCGGCCAGGAGTTGATGAAGCTGATCAACCTGGATGACATCTGGGTCACAGCCAACTTCAAGGAGACCCAGCTGCGGCGCATGCGGGTTGGCCAGCGGGTTACGATCTCGGTGGATGCCACCGGCAAGGAATACAAAGGACGGGTCCAGAGTATTGCCGGCGCCAGTGGCGCCATCACCAGCCTGTTGCCTCCGGAAAACGCCACCGGAAACTACGTCAAGGTGGTGCAGCGAATTCCGGTGAAAATTGTCTTTGATGCGGGTGAGACCCGCGAGCACGTGCTCCGCCCCGGCATGTCCGTCGAGCCCAAAGTCTGGATCCGATGAGTTCTGCCGCGCTGACGATGGATCAACTGGATGCCGGCAAGCCTGCGGTGAATCCCTGGATCATCGCCCTCGCGGTTACTCTCGCCACCTTCATGGAGGTACTCGATACCAGCATTGCCAACGTGGCGTTGCCGCATATCGCTGGAAGCCTTTCCGCGGGAACCGATGAAAGCACGTGGGTGCTCACCTCCTACCTGGTGTCGAATGCCATCGTGCTGCCATTGAGCGGCTGGATTTCAACCATCATCGGCCGCAAGCGCTTCTACATGTCGTGTGTGGGAGTTTTCACCGTCAGTTCCCTGCTCTGCGGGCTGGCGCCAAATCTGCCGATCCTGATCCTGTTTCGCGTGATGCAAGGGGCGGGCGGCGGCGGTCTCCAGCCCAGCGAGCAGGCAATTCTGGCCGACACCTTTCCTCCCGCCAAACGGGGAATGGCCTTTGCGGTGTACGGGATTGCCGTGGTCATGGCCCCCGCCATCGGTCCCACGCTGGGCGGATGGATCACCGACAACTACACCTGGCGCTGGATCTTCTTCGTCAACATTCCGGTCGGGATTCTTTCCCTGCTGCTGACGTCGCGGCTGATTCAGGATCCGCCGTTCCTGAAGCGGCGAAAGTTCTCGGAATTGAAGGTTGACTATGTGGGTCTGGGCTTCGTGGCGCTGGGACTCGGTTTTCTGCAAGTCGTGCTCGACAAAGGACAGCGCGACGACTGGTTCGAATCAAATTTCATTCTGACCTTGAGCGTGATCTCCGCGGCATCCCTGATTTTCGTAATCTGGTGGGAGTGGCGGCATGAGGACCCGGTCATTGATCTTCATCTTTTCAAGGAGCGGACCTTTGCCGCCGCCAACCTGATGATGTTCATGCTGGGCTTTGCCCTGCTGGGCAGTACGTTGTTGCTGCCCCTGTTCATGCAGACCCTGCTGGGCTACACGGCGGAGCAGGCGGGCATGGCTCTCTCACCGGGCGGCTTCGCGATTATGCTGCTGATGCCGTTAGTGGGATTCCTGCTTTCGCGTTACGATGCCCGCTGGCTGATGGTGTTTGGGCTGGTGGTCCTAGCGTTTTCGCTCTTCCACATGACCCGCTTCGACCTGACGGTGGACTTCCGTACGGTCGTGACCGCCCGTATCGTGCAGTCGGTAGGGCTGGCGTTTCTGTTTGTGCCCATCAATACCGCCGCTTATTCTTATCTACCGCGGGAAAAGAACAACGCCGCCGCTGGACTGATGAACCTGGCGCGGAACATTGGCGGCAGCGTAGGTATATCGGTGGTGACCACCATGCTGGCGCGGCGGGCGCAGCATCATCAGACCAATCTCTCCGCCCACCTCAACGCGGCCAACCCCACGGTTCAGGCCCGGCTGAACGCCATCGCCCAAACGCTTCAGGCGAAAGGCTTTTCCGCCGCCGACGCCATGCATCGCGCCTATGCCATGATCCAGGACAACCTTTTCGGCCAGGCCAACATGCTGGCTTACGTGGACTGTTTCTGGATCCTTGGAGCAGCCATTCTAGGTATGATTCCCTTGGTATTCCTGATGAAGAAGCCGCAAACGGGTGGAGAGATGGCGGTTCACTAGGAGGGCCACCTTGTACCGGGTCATTACGGTGGAAAGGGAGTTCGGAAGCGGAGCGGGGGAGATTGCCGAGATCATCGCCCGGCAGCTGGGCTGGAAACTCTGGGACCATGCCCTGACCGAGGAAATTGCCAGGCGGGCCAACGTGGATTGCACGACCGTGGAACGTTGCGATGAGCGTGTAGACAGCACCTTCTACCGGCTGGCCCGCGTGTTCTGGCGCGGCAGCTACGAGCGCAGCACGCCGATCGGGGATACCTTTGACGCCGACTGCATGGTCGACATGGTGCAAAAAGTGCTGCAAAAGGCAGCCGAGGAGGGAAACTGCGTGATTGTCGGCCGTGGCGCCCCGTACTTCCTGCGGGAGCAATGCGACGCCTTTCATGTTTTTCTTTATGCACCAAGAGCTGAGAAGGTCCGCCGGCTCTGTGCAGCCGGGAAAACCCTGGAGGAGGCCGAGGAGCTGGTGGATACAGTCGATCGGGACCGCATGACGTTCGTGAAACACTATTACGGCGCGGACTGGCCGACGCGGTCGCTCTATCACCTGATGATCAACACGGCGGTCGGCAACGAGAATGTGATTGCCACCATCCTGAACACGATGCACACCCTGGAAAGACAACCGGAGAGGCCCCGGCCGTCCCACGCGCTCTAGATAATCAAGGGTGGACCTGAGGAATATATCCCGTGCTTGACTCGCTTTCTGGAAAAGTCGCTCTCGTGACCGGCGCCAACGGCGGCCTGGGTACCTCCGTGACCAGGGCATTGCTGGAGGCAGGAGCCACCGTCGTCGGGTTGTCGCGAAAAATTGATCAGTCCGAGTTTGCGGGTCCCGCGTTTCTCGCCATGAGTGCCGACATCTCCACTGGCGACTCGGCCCGCAACGCCGTCAATCAGGTTGTCGCCCGCTACGGCAGGATTGACATTCTGGCGCACCTGGTAGGGGGATTCGCCGGGGGAACCCGCATTGACGAGACCGAGGACACCACCTTCCAGCAGATGCTCGATGCAAACCTGAATGCGGCCTTCTTCATGTTGCGGGCGGTAATTCCGCACATGCGGAAGGCGAGCAAGGGCAGCGTGATCGCGATTGGCAGCCGGGCGGCCGAGGATCCGGGGCCAGGCGTTGGCGCTTACAGCGCCTCGAAAGCCGCCCTGGTTTCGTTGATCACGACCGTCGCCCGTGAAAACAAGGAGGCGGGACTCACTGCGAATGTCATCTTGCCGGGCACGATGGATACTGCGGCGAATCGGAAAGCGATGCCCAATGCGGACTTCTCGACTTGGGTCAAGACCGCCTCCGTGGCCTCACTGATTGTCTGGCTGGCCAGTGAGGCGGGAAACGATGTCACGGGCGCTGCGATCCCGATTTACGGAAAGGCCCTCTGAAAAGGGCTTGTGCGAGGCAGATTAGAGGCGCCTGCAACTCGTTCGTAACCAAGGTCTGCACAATTTTCGTTGCACTTTAACACTGCTGAAATATTGTGGCGGTAGGATATCTGCGGCGGAGGTTCCGAGCATGGGTGCGGCCCGAATTCCCAGATTTGCTTTGCCGGTTCAGGTCGCTGCCGTCTGCTACCGCCCTCGCGGATCCTCGGTCGAGTTTCTGCTCGTCAACACCAACGGCGGCAGCAAATGGACCTTTCCGAAAGGCGCGCCCGAGGCCGCCATGTCTCATAGCCAGGCTGCGGAACGCGAGGCCTGGGAAGAGGCCGGCGCGCGAGGCACCATCGAGCCCCGACACTTTCATCTCTATATTCATTCAAAAGGCGTCTTCTGGAAACCACCGGGAGTCCAGGAATTCGTGGTCAAGGCGTTCCTCATGCACGTGGAACAAGTGACCCCGCCGCTTGAGCAAATGCGCAATCCCACCTGGTTCACACCGGAGGAGGCACGCAAGATTCTGGCCAAGGGGCGCGAGGTAAAATACGCCCGCGAACTGCAGGCGGTGATCGATCGGGCCCTCGAGCACGTCCGCACGGATCGTTCCTTTTCCCCTGGCGCTGCCTCCTCGTCGCGGCGTCCCAGTGTTTCCTGAATCGTCCGCTGCTTCTGCAATTTGCCCTTCTCATGAGACGATGGAAAGAACCTCATGATCCAGCTGTCTTCTGCGGGAAAACGTTACGGCCACAAACTCCTGTTCGAAGGAGCCGATTGGCTGATCACGCCCCACGACCGGGTCGGCCTGGTCGGGGCCAATGGCACCGGCAAATCCACGCTGATGAAAATCCTGGGCGGATTGGAGTCCCTCGACTACGGCTCGATCAGCACGGCCAAGGGTATCAGTGCGGGGTATTTGCCCCAGGAAGGCCTTACCCTTTCCGGCCGGACCGTCTTCGGCGAGTGCATGACGGTGTTTGCCGGCTTGCGTGCGCTCGAGCAGGAGATGGAAGACCTCACGCGACTTATGTCAGAGATTGATTCTTCGTCCCTGGAATACTCCCAGATTGCGGACCGCTATCACCGCATCGAGCACGAGTTTCAAACCCATGACGGATACGCGATTGAGGCGCAGGTCGGCACCGTACTTTCCGGCTTGGGTTTTCGAAAGCAAGACTGGCAGCGTCACAGCGAGGAATTTTCCGGTGGCTGGCAGATGCGCATCGCGCTCGGCAAATTACTTTTGCAGCAACCCAACCTGTTGCTGCTCGACGAACCCACCAATCACCTCGACCTCGAAGCTCGCAACTGGCTCGAAGAGTACTTGACGAATTATCCGCACGCCTTTGTGCTGATCTCGCATGACCGCTACTTTCTCGATGTGACGGTGAACAAGATCGCCGAAATCTGGAACAAGCGGATTACGCTCTATCCGGGGAACTACGAGAAATACCTGGCGACGAAAACCCAACGCCTGGAACAGCTGGAAGCTGCCGCGCGCAACCAGCGCGAACGCATTGAGCAATTAGAAGTCTTCATCAACCGTTTTCGCTACACCGCGACCAAAGCCAAGCAGGTGCAGAGCCGGATCAAGGAACTGGAGAAGATGGAGCGTATCGAACTGCCTGAGGAAGAGCGCACCATCCACTTCTCATTCCCCCAACCGAAGGCCAGCGGGCGCATTGTGGCGGAGTTTTCCGCGGTAGCCAAGAACTACGGGGAAAAGAGCGTCTTCTCGGACGTCAGCTTCATGATCGAACGCGGCGATCGGATTGCCCTGGTGGGCGTCAACGGGGCAGGCAAATCAACCCTCATCAAGCTGCTTGCCGGCGATGAGCCCCTGACCGCCGGCGAATATCGTGTGGGACACAATGTGCAATCCGACTATTTTGCGCAGGACCAGTACAAGGCGCTCGACGCCGACCCGCGTATCCTTGACGATCTGGGGCACCTTTCTCCCCGCTCGACCGAAGCCGAACTGCGCAGCCTGCTCGGCTGCTTCCTCTTCTCGGCAGATGACGTGTTCAAGCGCATCGGCGTGCTCTCCGGGGGCGAGCGCAATCGCTACGCCCTGCTGCGCATGCTGCTGCATCCCGCCAATTTCCTGCTGCTCGACGAGCCCACCAACCACCTCGACATGCGCGCGAAGGATGTTCTGCTGGAGGCGCTCTCCACATACACCGGAACGGTGGTCTTCGTCTCTCACGACCGCTATTTCATCGACAAGCTGGCGACTCGGGTTTTCGAGGTCGGCGACGGCCGGGTGGAAGTTTATCCTGGCAACTATGAAGACTACCTCTGGCGCAAGCAGGGGGGAGCAGAGAGGCTCGAGCAAACCGTCGTCGCCTCGCAGCAGTCGCTGCGGCCGGCCAACGGCAACCCGGCGGCAGCCCCGGTCCCCGCGGAGGTCAAGGGAAAGCGGCTGAACCCTATCAAACGCAAGCAGATGGAAGGCCGCCTGTCGGAACTTGAGCAGGCCATTGCAGACCTGGAGAAGGCGATCGCTCACTGTGAGTCCGCGCTCGAAACCTTCGTGAGCGTTGAGGAAACTCAGCGGCTCACCCGGGAATTAACGGCTCGCCGGGCGGAATTACAGTCGCGGATGGGGGAGTGGGAGGAGCTCGGTGACGCGCTCCAGGCGCAGTAAGCCAACCTCCACGATCGTACAGGTTCTTCCGTAACCTGCGTTTCCCATAAAGTCCATGCGATATTCAGCCGTGGCCTTAGAGTTGGCCAACATTCAAGACCCGCCGCATGCGGCCTCCGCCTGACGAAGCCGCTCGGACTCAAGGAAGGTCGGCACCGATGCTGCAGTCACCAGAAAAGAATTCCAACACCCAGTTTTCCTCGAACCCCAACGCCTACACGCCGGCAAAGACCACGACCCTACCCACCGAGCAGGCGACCATCGGCCGGTCGCTGGTCATCAAGGGCGAAATCAGCGGCGCGGAATCGCTCTATGTGGACGGAAAGATCGAGGGCACCATCAACCTGACCGACAACCGCGTTACCATCGGTCGCAATGGCGTTGTTGCCGCCAACATCAACGCTCGCGAAGTTGTCATCATGGGCAAAGTTACCGGAAACATTCAGTGCGCGGATCGTCTCGATATCCGCAGCGAAGGCTCGCTGGCGGGCGACGTGGTCACTATGCGCATCAGCGTGGAGGATGGCGCGGTGCTGAAGGGCAGCGTTCAGGTCCGCAGCGCCGACGGCAAGCAGGACAAGCACCAGCCGTCCCAGAATCAGCCGAAGCCGGTGACCTCCATCGCCGAGCAACCGAAAGCCGCGGCCGCCGCGGCCGGAGCGCAAGCGTAAGGGAGTCCGCAACGACCGTAACTGAACAGGGCGCCTTTCGAGGCGCCCTATTTCTTGGCTTCCGGCTTCAGGTCAAGGGATGCGGAATTGATGCAATAGCGGAGTCCGGTTGGGGCCGGGCCATCTTCGAAAACGTGCCCGAGGTGAGCATCGCATCGCGCACAGCGCAACTCGGTCCGCGTCATGCCGTGGCTGCGATCAGTGATCTCGGTAACCGAATCCGGTTTCACCGGCTTCCAGAAACTCGGCCACCCGGAACCGGAGTCAAACTTTGTGTCGGAAGTGAACAGCGGCTGGCCGCAGCATACGCAATTGTAGGTGCCGGTGTCTTTGCTCTTGTAGTACTTGCCCGTGAACGGCGGCTCGGTGCCCGCATGCCGGGTCACATAGTACTGCTCGGGTGAAAGCTGCTCCCGCCACTGGTCGTCAGTCTTTACGACTTTGTCGCTGGTCTTCGATGGTTCAGTGCTGGCCATGTCACATTGGATGCAATTCCAAGCAGAATGTCGCACCTCAGATTTCGATGATCATGTCCTCCAGCCGTGTCGGGTACTTGTTGATAATTTCGCCTTTGTCCTTGCGCACAATCACGGTATCGGAATGGCGGAAACCGCCCCATTCCGGATCGTAAACCCCGGGTTCGCAGCTGAAGGTCATGCCTTCCCTGAGCACGGTCTTGTCTCCGTCGGCGATCCACGGCGACTCGTGGCCTTCGAGACCAATGCCGTGTCCGGTGCGATGCTTCAAGAACTTCTCAAAACCGGCCTTGCGGATCTGATCCTGACTCTTCTTGTCGACCTCTTCCGCGATGGCGCCTTCCCTCAGGTCCTCGGCGGCCGTGTCATGGGCCGCCAGCATGGCATCGTAGAGCTTCCTGGCGTAGTCGGTGGGTTTTCCGACCACGAACGAGCGCTCGCACTCGACGTTGTAGCCGCCGACCTGAGCGCCCAGGCTCAGAATCAACGCATCTCCAGGTTTCAGCTTGTCCTTGCTGGGGATTGCGTGGGGAAAGGCCGAGCGCTTGCCAAAGGGCACCAAGCCTCCAAACGGAGGCGCGATTCCCACCCCAACCACATTGGTGAGTTCCGCCGACATCTTGTCGGCCACGGCATTAGCGGTCGCTTTGAGGATTTCGTCTTCTGTGACCCCACCCTTGGTCTGCACGAACGCCCGCCCTGCTTCCACGGTGAAGTCCGCGAAATACATGGCACGCCGCATGATGCGCAATTCGTCCTCATCCTTCACCCAGCGCATGCTTTCGATGAGGTCGCCGGCTTCGACGATGGTCGCCCTAGGCGCCCCCGCCTTGATATGCAGCAGACGGGTGGGTAGAGGTTCTTCCACACCGATGCGCCCGTTACCGAATCCGCGTTTGGCGACGCGTTCAAAGATCCATTGCACCCGATTCACCGGGCCGGGATAGTCGAAGTAGGCCTCGTAATCCTTCACCCACCAGAGCTTGACTTGATCCTCTTCCAGGCCCGGCACGAATAACACGGGATCGCCTGACGCGGGAATCAAAGCAGCCAGAGGCCGCTCGGTCGGCAAGTGAAAATATCCCGTGGTGTAGATCACGTTACTGGGGTTGAGGAGCACAATCGCGCCGAGCTTGCGCTTCTCCATCTCCTGCTGCACCTGGCGAATCTTGGCGCGATACCAATCAGGCTGCAGCCGGTCGTGAGGCATGGTTTCAGGCATGGCCGCCGCCAGACGCAATCGCCGGACGCGTCCAAAACTGCTGAAATCGGCAGTCATCCCTAATGCCGCCGTACCCGCTAAAGAGCGCAGGAACTGCCTGCGATTGGCCATGAGCTCTCCCAGGTGGGGGATATTTTGGAAGCGCCCTATCTTAGCCTAAGCAGAGGTTCCCTGACATCAGGAATTCAGCCGCCCGCCGACGCCAATCTCGATAAAAGCGTGTTTCTAGACAAGACTGCGACCGACCTCATACACTTTTCAGTGCATGGCCCAGCCCGGGCGGCTGAGAATCCTATGCGACTGGTAACGTTCGAAGACTCTGCCAAGAACTCAC